>ERZ1026990.469-NODE-469-length-15962-cov-5.994342_pt1 | contig 15962 bp, 9 predicted proteins | sample MGYA00519557_ERZ1026990 | MGnify/ENA primary metagenome ERZ1026990 (study PRJEB26926, sample SAMN06164797) | human gut metagenome | biome: ENVO:00009003; feature: ENVO:2100002; material: ENVO:00002003 | host: Homo sapiens | place: USA | collected 2012 ... | reverse complement strand
GTCAAGGCACCGGATATCAACCCGCACCACACTGCAAACCATTTTTTAATCATATACCCCATAAGACTTATCTTTTCGTACTACATTCACATTATTCATTTACTATATGTCGTGGGAGTCCCCTATCGGGACTTGCCTCCTTATGTTCCATTCCGTTGGGTGCGTTTCCTTTTCACCCTGCCTTTAAAACGCACGGTGTCCGCACCGGATGTCTTTCCCGTCGTCGTCCCCAGCCTCAACGGTACCGGCCGCTTCCTTTCACGAAAGCCTTCGGGGAGAGAATTGTTTTTAAAAAGCGGAGGATGCGGCCGCCGAACCGACCGACATGCCCTCCACTATGATTATAAATTAAAGATCTACGTTTTGCTGACGTTTAGCCCAAGAAAGGATATTCACCTGAATCTTCACAAAAGCTTCTTTAGGATCGTCCCATTCGTCTTCAATAGGCGTGATTTCCGGATCACCCGGACTGCTGACAGAAGTCACGCTCAGTTCGTACCAGTTGTTACGGAGTACACCGTAGCGTCCCAAATGCTTTGCTTCAGTATATATCTTTTGTTCACCACTTATCGCATACGGAGTCAAATCGTCACCGAAATGTTTGATCAACGCCTTGTAGTAGCTTTCACCGGCCTTGAAGTACTTGATGGCGCCCATACGTCTGTCGATAGATTTCAGATAGTCACTTGCGACCTCCACGCCTTCTTCCATACGTTTGTTGCCGGTATTTTCTTCTTTCTCATAAGTTTCTTTAGTAACAACCTCCCATTTGTCTTTTTGAGTATCGAAACGCTCATATTTTGTATAGGTTATCGTCCCACCTTCGGCCATAGCATATTTACCACCGGCTTTACCTTCTTCCTCAGTAGGCAGAGTTACCTTCGCGGCATTATGTTTATCAAAAATACCCAACTCCCGACGCTCAGCGTCACTCATGGATTCTAATACTTTCTCCTTCAACATTTCCGTATTGTAGATGGAAGCAGTCGTACCCAACTGGTAGAACGTGCCGTCTTTGTCTGCATTTCCGGGTACATACGTGGCTTTGAATATCACGCGGGTCGTGGCATATTCAGCTTGATTGTCGGTATCGAACGTGTTCTCCAAGCAATATTGAGGGGCTTCCGGGCCGAACTGAGTGAATGTCACTCCCGCATTATCTTCCAACACGTTGAACTTCTCTTTCACTTCCGTCAACTGAGCGTCTGTCAACTCCTGACCACCTTTCACCGAAGCGGTAACAGACCAAGCATAATTTCCGTCTACTCCCCAATATACACGATAGGGATCAGCAACAGTTCCGATGAAACGCGTTTGAGTGGCACTCCCCACTAAATAATCTTTCCATGTATCGATACCGGTCACGTCACGTACCAGTTTTGAGGTCTTGTTCGTCACGTCCAAAGCCCAAGCTGTCATCGTCACCTTGTCGCCCTGATACGATTCCCCCGTGACATCCATTTCTCCACGAGGTTCGGCCAAAGTAACCTTAGCCATACCGCGTTCCACGTAAATATCAGCAGCCTCCACTTTTTCCGCTTCTGCTTTCGTCGGTTTGATTTTGTCCTCAATGGGCACCAACGTGGTAACCTTCGTTCCTGCCGCATCAGAACTGATAGGAGCATTTGCCATGTAGAAGCCGTCACCCGTCATGTCAGCCACGTTCATCGCGCTGGCAGTCAAAAAATCTCCGAAAGTCATTGCTTTTTGTTGCGTATCTCCGAATTCTACCGAACCATCGGCATTAATCGTAAAACGTCCGTTTTTGTTCAGCACCACCAAGGCATAACGCTTATCCTTTATGTCGGTCAAGGCCGGCACTTCCTGAACCATGTTGGCATACGTGGTCACATTTCCACCTTGCGGTTCCCACGGCTTCAGATCAGAGATGTCGTACGCCTTCAATAAAACAGCCTGACTCTCCTCTTCAGCATCACCTTTCTCAAACACGAGGAAAGCAGCGTCTTTCACTTCATATTCACTATCCATACCGTCTGCGAACTGATCGTTCTGAGCACGGAACGATGCTCCGGACACCATCGGGAGATTGATACTCACCGCAACAAACCCTTCATCAGGCGATGTCGTTGTGCCACCGCCATTCGGACTTTCCGAAATGTCGTCATTTGAACAAGCACCCAGCAACAGCCCTGCCATCGCTAAGGGAAACAAATACTTTTTCTTCATAAAAAATAAATTGGTTAATAAATAAGTGATATAATAAGGTTTACATCTTCAAAAGTCACTCCATATCCATCAGCCTCAGGTTCTCCGTCGCCTCCTTCACCCCGGCCTGGCCCGCCTGCCCGAACAGGCGGCGCGCTTCGTCCTCACGCCCTTGCCTGGCAGCCATCACTCCACGGGCATGCACTGCTTCGGGCAAGTTGCCGGCTTTGGACAGATAGGCTTCCGCACGGTCGTACAGCCCCGACTCTATCATCGCACAGGCCACATTAAGATTGGCCGTCGGGTCGTCCGGGAACATGCGCACGGCTATTTCGAACACTTCGTTGAACTCCTTGCTGCCAGGCTCGTAGGTCTGCGCCACCAGGAACATCTCTTCCAACGAAAGCTGCTGCGGCTTGGTGTAAAGCAGGGCCTTGGCCTCTTCCACAGAGAAGGGGCGCACATGGTAGGTCACGACATAGTCGGAATGGCGCAAAGCCGGATACCAGGCCTGCAACATCATCCGGTAGTCTTCGGGATACCTCGACTTGATGGCCCATTCCTTGGCGTCGGGATCCATGTCGCGGTCTATCCATTCCAGGATTTCCTGCTTATTCCCCAGGTTGCTGTCTTTCACGTAACGCCGCAAGCCGTCCCAATCCTCGGGAGTGTACTCCACCTTGAACAGTTTTTCGTCCAGTTCCAGCAACCTGCACACATAATCCTTCAGCATCAGGGCGCGGTTCTCGGCCAGATAAGCGTTGTGCTCGTACGTGTCTTCGGGCGAAGCGTAGCCATGTATGCTGATGTGCGTGATGGTAGTGTTCCGGTCTTCCCTCACCACGTTGATGGTACGGAGTATCTTCTCCAATTCCTGCGGATTGTTGCGGTAGTCCGGATAAAGGGTCGTTTTGTTGACGGGGAAATCCAAATAAGCCCTGCCTTCCTCACGCCGTTCTTTCCGCGCTTCAGCCTGCGGGCGGATGTAAGCCGTGCGGTAATTGCGCAACCGCTGCAACACAGCCGTGTTCTGGTCCAGCAAATCCCCACACCCGCAAAGGTCCTCGGCCAACACGACGTTGGCGTTTTCCATCCAGCTTTCGTAAGGCAACACACCGGTGTAATGTACCGTCTGTTCCTTGCCGTTCCTGCGGCGTACCACCACCGGGCTTCCGGCAAAGTCCTTGCGGGCGAACCGCTCGTAGGATATTTGCTGGCGACGCCCGTTCACCACCACGGGAGACATCTGCCGGACATTGCCACTCCCCTTGACCAAAGGAGTGAATACGAAGCGGATATTGGAAGGCATCTTCAGGTCGTCCAGCCTCAAATCCATATCCACAACCAAATTACTCCCGGACCTCTCCACCTTCAGGTTTTCCAAGCCCACCGCATTTCCCGCCATGCGTATGGCCCCGTCCTGCGCGCCGGAAGGGATTGCCATACCGGCCATACATATATATAATAGAAATCTAAAGTTTTTCATACGCCATAATTTAATATCAGAACACATAAAGCACACTTATCGCCAACTTGGTAGGCCCGAAATAATTGGCATGGGAAGACTTGAGCTTCTCGCCGCACTCGCCGCACTTGAACTTGTCGTACCGGATGTAGTCATACCCCACACCGAGCGAAGCCTCCAGGTTCCAATGCCTGGACAAGGGCCACTGGTAACCGGCCGTCACACCGCTGCCCGCATACCAGCCTTCGTAACGATGGGTAGACAAATCATCGAACAGGCCGAACGGCAGGTCCACCTCGCCGACGTTAAACTCGCCGCCCATCAGATGCACACCGAGAAACCACCCGTTGAAAGCCTCGCAAAACCAATAACGGTATTCGGGCTGAACCACCCAATGCTTCAAACTCTTCCCTCCGGAAGACTCCCAAGGGTTGAGCCCGTAAAACAACTGCACCGTATGCTTCCGGGCTATCGAGGCCTCAAGACCGAGGTTGGGTGTCACAGTAGACCAATACAACAGATTGGTCTTGAGCGACACGTTTTGCGCAACGGCCGCCCACGACAACCCTCCAACTAAAATTGTGAACATCAATAATCTTCTTATCATAATACATCAATTGAATAAGATAATACTCCGTTTGAAACACCAAAAGGCTGCTCCCCCCTGCCCGAAAGCAAAGAAAAACAGCCACAATCAATCTTCCCACGCATGGAATACGCAAGATACCTCACAGTGTCGGTATACAAACCAGATTCCTGATTTGCATATATATAAGTATAAAGACTCCTTAGAACGTGTGTGTGTGTGTGTGTTTATAAATAAAATCCACTCCTACAAACAAATTTGTATTTTTTACGAAAAAAGAATGCCGTTTCTCTTCCATACGTATTTCCCCCATTCCGGCAAGCTCTCTCTTGTCAGAAATAATGGAAATACTCCCTGGTGTCAGACTTAATACATTCTTCATAAATTCTACTTAAAAATACATCCCTCTCCTTTTTGGGAAACCAAAAAGATTTAATCTTACGATGCAAATATAAAGATTTTATAAATACCCTGCAAATAATATTGAAAATTAATAGAAAATATCATATTAATATAGCCCTATCAAACACCTATATTATATAAGGTGTAGAATCCCCCTGAAAGGAAATGATGAACATTATTTTTAGAAGTTCCTTATTTTCTATACATTCAAAATACCTTTTACCTTCTTATAAAAACTGTCTGACTGATTTAAGCCCACGTTACCATTCCTTATCTCATCCATATATTCAACAGTGTAAAAGACGGTTTTTCATAGTCTTTTTTCCGGATTATTTTTCGACGCAGAATGGAAAAAAATTCTGCTGGGAATGATTTTTCATTCTGATGAGAACGATTTACCTACCTACAGACAAAAAATAACAGGCGTTCTGCATGCACCCTTCCTACATGAAACCTGGACATAAAAAAAGCTTTCAAGCCTTCACCCCTTTTTCCATATCAAAATTTTAATCTATCCTGATACAAAGTGTGTGAACGCTTGAAAGCTTTTTAAAATCCGCCTTTAGGGGGGGGAATATCTTTTACTGGTTCTTAGTCTTCAATACAGCTCCTCCACAAGAAGGAAGCGTGAACTTAAACTGGCCTTTCTTACCCACTTTGGTTTCTTCCACCTGCGGGGTCTTGCCGTCTTTGCCATCATGGTAATATGCCACCGGGCTATTGGCCAACATGGGCAAGTCTACCGTCAGTTTGAGCGTCTCTTTTCCGGCATTCAAGGCAGCCACATACCAATCCTGCCCGTGGCGACGCGCCAACACGACGTAACGTCCGGGGTAACCGTCGATGAACTTCACTTCATCCCACACCGTAGGAATCTCTTTCATGAAGTCTATCTCGAAAGCCGGCACATCCGTCAGGTTGTTCGGTGCCAATGCAAAATTCTGGATAGGATTCTGGAAAGCCACGGCTGTGGCCAACTGGAAAATGTCGGTGGTGACACGGGTCGGGCCGCCGTCGTTCCCCCGGTTCATGCGCTTGTTGAGGAAAGTGCCGCCGAACTCCATACATCCCACGGTGTTGCGAATAAAGGGATGAAGCGTGGCATTGAATGCTTCGTTGTCGCAGAAATGCTGGTTGAAAATCATATTCTCGGATGCCAGCACGGCCTCGCTCCCCACATAGTTGGGATACATGCGCTCCCAGCCGCGCGGCAACGTACAACCGTGGAAGATAACCATCAGCCCGTGGTCGTCGGCATCGCTCAGGATGGCCTCATAAAGGCGCATCGTCTCCTGCTTGTCGCCGCCGAAGAAGTCCACCTTGATGCCCTTCACGCCCTGTTGCTGCAACCAACGCATCTCACGTTTACGGGCAATCGGGTTGTCCATGATGTTTATCGGGCTTTGCTCAATGTCGTTCCAGTAACCGCTGGAACTGTACCACAAGAAAAGTTCCACACCCTTGCTGCGTGCGTAACGGATAAGCTCTTCCATCCGCTTATGGCCGATATTGTTGTCCCACCAGTTGTCTATCAAGGTGTATTCGTAACCCATGGCGGAAGCCATGTCGATATAGCGCACCTGATCGTCGTAGTTGATACTGTTGTCTTGCCAGAGAATCCAGCTCCACGTACCGCGTCCGTACTTATACTTATGCTCCGTGGTGAAACGGGGTTCCACTACGTCCCACGGAGCGGTGGTCTCCACGATGGGAGCCAAGTCCCGGGACACCGTGAGCGTACGCCAAGGCGTATGGCCGGGCAAAGCAAAGGCCGGTTCCGACGTGCCGTTACCGTTGTTTTCTTCCGGCATCGGGAAAGCCACAGTGTACAGGCCGTCCTGCGCGTCGCTCAGGCGGGAACCGCAATAGCGGCTGTCCACGCCCGTTTCGCTCACGAGCACCCAACCGTCTTCCCCCACATGGAACAATCCGGGGAAGGTGTAGCCGTGGCCATACTGTGAAGGCGTGTCCATCGGTGCGTCGGCCTTGTATTCCTCCTCGTAACTGGGCTTCGTTCGCTTCCATCCTATCATGGCGTCGCTCTGCGGCGTGAGGAAAGTCGTGGTCTTGCCTGGGAAACGGAACCCGGTGGTTTCGTTCATCACGCGCACGCTACCCGTTCCGCCCTGCTTGGGCAGGAAATAACGGAAAGCCACGTTGTGGTCTTCCACTACGAATTCCACTTCCATCTCCTGCTTCTTGGCATTGGCCAGACGCACGGTAAAGGTATTGGCCTTCTTGTCCACCCGGCTCGCCTTGCTGCGCTCCAGGTCGTAACGGATGTCGCGCGTACCGGTCTGTTCTTTCACCCATACCAAGTCACGGCTGAAATCACCGATATTGGCCACCAAACCCAAGGGAGACTCCTCCAACATCGTCACTTCCTTCCGTCCTTCTTTCCCGTCTGCATAATATCCTACCTTATAATATGCACGTCCGTCTTTCAGTCCTACTTTGAGGAAGGTCATACCGTCGGGACTGGTGACGGTCTTTTCATCCTGCTGTGCTGCCGCAGCCATGACTGCGGCCCAAGGAGCAGCGTCCGCCTCACCGGCAGCCCAAGCCGCCCCGCCCGCAGACATCATTCCGGCTAACAAGATAGCCGCCAAAAAGTTTTTCTTCATTGCTTTTTCATTTTTAGTTCATATGTTTTTCCATATTCTCATTTTCCAAACTGATACCCCCGGAAAAGCTTGCCGCTCCGTTCCAATTCCGCACCGAAATAGAAGCCGGGCTGTGTGGGTTGGTTATAAGCCACGTTTTCCGTTACGATACTGAGCCGGTAAGGCCGGTCTTCCAAAAACGTATGGAAACGGTAAGGAGTGGGAAGCGGGGACACATACACGCGCAAAGCCGTATTGTCTGCCGTGCGCACCACGACCTCTTCGCGCCAGTCGCCCAAGATGTCGCCCTGCAAACAAGGATTGCTTTTCGACCCGTTGTTGAAACTGCATCCGTCGAACGTCGCCAGCGGACGGCAAGCCTTTGCCTCCCAGTCGTACTTGCTCACCGTTTCATGGTCCAGCATCTCGCGCAGCAAATCACCGTCCCACCATACGGCCATGTTCATCGGCAAGCCCCGTGGCGCGGCACAAACCACCTCTCCTTTTATATTCCGTATGCCTCCGGAAGCCGACGACCACATCTCCACGCCGTAATTCGTAGGGTCGATATCCGCCGCCATGCAACGCCCCACGTCTTTGGCAGCCGGGAGTTGAAAGATGACCTTTCCGGTCGCGGCATCGCGGAAATCGCTCCCGTCGCGCCTGTTCTCGTGGCAATCCCACACTTGCAAGCGGTCGGACGAGGGGTCGAAAGCCGTGAGGTGCAAGGCGTCGCCATGACCGAAGCCGGTATTGTACAGCCCCGTCCCGTCATGGTCTATCGCACACGAGCCGTATGTGATTTCGTCACAACCGTCACCGTCTACGTCGGCCACACGCAGGTTATGGTTCCCCTGCCCTGCGTACGAAGCCCAACGGGCGGAATCCGTATCGAACACCCAACGCGACGTCAGCCGCTTGCCATCCCAATCGAAAGCCGCCAAAACACTGCGCGTATAATATCCCCGGCACATCACCACGCTCGGATGCCGCCCGTCCAAATATGCCACAGCCGCCAGATACCGTTCGCTGCGGTTGGCATAATTGTCGCCCCAGTCTTCCAACCGTCCGCGCGGAGGGACATAGTCCACCGTCTGCAAGGCCGCGCCCGTCTTCCCATCGAACACGGTCAGGAACTCCGGTCCCGAAGCGATATACCCCTTCCGGCCTTCCACCGGTTCTTGCGCCCCCACCCGGTAGTCCACCGAAGGGTCGCCTATCGTATGTCCCCGGCCGTCCACCGTGCCGTCTGCGGTCTTGGCCGTGACTTCAGCCCGTCCGTCGCCATCGAGGTCGTACACCATGAACTGGGTGTAATGCGCCCCCGCACGGATATTGCGCCCCAGATCGATACGCCACAGACGGGTGCCGTCCAATTCATACGCATCCAAAAACACGGTTCCGGTAAAACCGCTGTGGGAGTTGTCTTTGGCATTGGAAGGCTCCCACTTCAGTACAATCTCAAAATCCCCGTCGCCGTCCAAATCACCGACAGACGCATCGTTGGCCGTATAGGTGCAAACCTCGCCGTCGGGCATCGTCTGCGGCTCCGGTTGTTGCAATGGGATGTTGACATAACCGCACGGGGCATCGGCCGGAAGTGTCCATTTGCCGACGGACGACGTTTTTTCACGACCGTCTATCACCGGACGTACCTCATATACCGATTTTCCCCGGGAGGGGTTATAATCGTAAAATTGTGTGGAAACAGCCACAGGTTTAGGAGTAACCAACAGGCCGTCGCGATACACGTTGAATACCGTACGCACCGGATCGGAGGACAAATAACGCCAACTCACCATGACCGTATCGGGCGATAGCCTGACAGCTACGGCCCCCCGTCCCAAACGTTCCCCAGTGGCAGAAAAAGACGCCCTCGTTTCCGGTTTCCTAACTGCACTTACGGAAACGGCATCTTTCTCCTGCATGGCAACCGGCCATACGGCACCGACCATGCACAAGGCTGAAATACATACACAAGTTTTCCTCAGATTATTTTTCATGAGCCTTCAGTTAATGACGGTGCGAATATAGCGAAAAGAAAGGAGATGCCCGACCGGCAGACTGATAAAATCTATTAAAATCTCAGGGACTCCCTACAGAAAAGCATAAAAATAAGGCGTTTCTTACCTGAAAATCTATTATATTTGCACGAGATAGGCGGTAGTCTGCAAATTCGGGCCAGCCGAATTACACCCGACTTACACTATCTCTACAACAAAATGGAACTAAAAAAAACGATAACGATTATAAAAGTCCTTTTCGTGTTTCTTTTGGCATACGCCGGAGAGACACAGTTTTTATATGCCTCGGCCGCACCGGCCGGAACAGACCGTTTCACTTTGGTCATTGACGCAGGGCACGGCGGGAAAGACCCCGGTGCCATAGGCCGTTTCTCCCGCGAGAAAAACATCAACCTGTCTGTAGCAAAGGCATTCGGCAAACTGGTGGAAGAAAATTGTCCGGACGTAAAAGTGATTTATACCCGAAAGACCGATGTGTTCATTCCGTTGGGACGACGGGCGGAAATCGCCAACCGGGCGAATGCCGACCTGTTCGTGTCCATACATACGAACTCTTTGCCGGGCAAGGCGATAGGCCGGGGAGCTGAGACCTACACGCTGGGTATGGCCCGCGCCGATGAGAATCTGGAAGTGGCCAAACGGGAAAATGCCGTGATCTTGGTAGAGGACAACTACAAGGAACGTTATCAGGGATTCGACCCGAAGTCTTCGGAAAGTTACATCATTTTCGAACTGATGCAAGATAAATACATGGCTCAGAGCGTGGACTTCGCCAAGCAAATCCAAAAAGAGTTCAGGACAACCGGTGGACGACCGGACAAAGGCGTGCATCAGGCAGGGTTCCTCGTATTACGGGAAACAAGCATGCCGAGCGTACTGATTGAACTGGGCTACATCTCCACACACGATGAAGAGGCTTTCCTCAACTCACAAAACGGTATCCGTAAAATGAGCCAAAGCATTTACAACGCCTTCCTTTCTTATAAAAAACAGCATACGAAGGGAAAGACAACGGGAGCGGAAAAGGATGTCCTACAAGCGGAAAGCGATGAAACGCAAGCCGTAGAAGGTGCCGTAACGGATACCCCCGAAAGCGACATCGGCGTATTGACCCAAAACAGCGATAAGCCTTCAACCTCAGAACCGGAGGAGAAAAAGCAGGAACAACCGGAAACGGATTCCCGGCCTGTATTCAAAATACAAATCCAGGCTTCCACCCGACAGATTCCTGCGGGCAGTTCCCGTTTCAAAAACCTTTCTCCGATAGATTTCTATAAAGAAGGGGCTTATTATAAGTACACGTACGGAGCAACTACCGACTACCAGGAAGCCATTAAAATACGCAATAAAGTAAAGGAAGATTTTGAAGGGGCTTTTATCGTGGCTTTTAAAAACGGCCAAAAGATGGAACTCTCTGAAGCCATCTCCGAATATAAAAAGAACAAATAAACGTTGAGAAACTTATGAAATACTTTACGAAAGAAGTTAAAATCGGCTTGACCGGCGCTGTGGCTATCGCCGCACTCTTTATCGGACTCAACTTCTTGAAAGGCATTAACCTGTTCAAGTCCAGCAATTCCTATTACATAGAATTTTCGGACATCAAAGGATTGGCCAAGTCCGGCCCGGTGTTGGCCAACGGATATAAAATAGGTACGGTGCGCGATATCCTTTATAATTACCAACTGCCGGGGCACGTATTGGTAGAAATCAGCGTAGACGAAAGCATGCGCCTGCCCAAGGGTACAAAAGGCACACTGGTTACTGAAATGCTGGGGGGATGTAACCTCAACCTTTTATTGGGCAATCCCGAAGACGGGCATTACGCTCCGGGCGACACCATACAGGGAGACGACACCAAGGGACTGATGGACAAGGCCGCCGACATCGTCCCGCAAGTGGAACAAATCATGGGCAAAGTGGACACACTTTTGACTACATTGAATACGTTGGCAGCCAACCCGAATTTACCAAGCATTATGGAAAACGCCCAAAGCATTACGGCCAACCTGAACCAGAGCAGCCGACAACTGAATCTGCTTCTGCGTAACGACCTGCCGGAACTGACGGGAAAGATGAGCCGTATAGGCGACAACGTCATTACCCTGACCGACCATATGAACGAACTGGATCTGCAAGCCACTTTAAGCAAAGTAGACACGACATTGGGCTATGTGCAGCTCATGACCGAGAAAATGAACCGCAAAGACAATACACTGGGACTACTACTGAACGACAGTGCTTTGTATAACAATCTGACTCATACGGCGGGCAGTGCCAACAACCTGCTTATAGATTTGAAAGAAAATCCGAAACGCTACGTACACTTCTCGCTTTTCGGACGTAAGAACTAACCTCGAAAAAACAGAGGCCGCAAGGCTTGTAAAGCCGGATACCCGATTAAGGTGTCCGGCTTTGTATTTTCCGTCCCGACTTCCCCCGAAAAGCCTATCCTCCGGCAAGACAAACACTTAGAGAAAAGCAAGCAAAAAGCACAATTTTATTTTTTTATTTTTTATCATTCTGACTGCAAGGGAATTAAAACGTCTTTAGCATCTCGTCCTGAACTGAAGGCTTGTTTTTATCGCGGAATATTGCGAAATTTGCAGCGTAGAAGTATATAGGAAGTTCATCGGATAAACACAAAATCTAATGGAAGGTTCAGCGCAATCGTTATGGGAACGTTGTCTGCCCATCATTCGCAATAATGTAGACGAGAAACAATACAGGACATGGTTTGAACCGATTCAGATCATCTCTTTCGAGAAGCAAGTACTGACATTCGGCTTGCCAAGCCAGTATTTTTATGAATTCTTGTCGGAACATTTCGGCCGACTGATATTCTCCGTCGTACGACGAGTTTTCGGAGAAGGAACGCAGTTGAAATACAGCCTGATGGTAGACCAGACCCATCATTTGACCGTAGACATCGAGCCGGTCAACACACAGCCTCTGACGCCCCGTGCCAAGATACAGGCAACGGGTAGCAACAGGGCGCCCAGTCCGTTGCAGGCTCCCATGCCTCAGGATTTGGATCCTCAGTTGAACCGGAACTACAGTTTTGAAAACTTCATCGAAGGAGTAAGCAACAAACTGCCCCGCTCCGTAGGGCAGGCTATAGCCGAACATCCGAAACAGTCTACATTCAATCCTTTGTTTATCTACGGAGCTTCCGGTGTGGGAAAGACTCATTTGGTAAACGCTATCGGGGCCAAGATCAAAGAACTTCACCCTACAAAGCGTGTGCTGTACGTTTCCGCCCACCTTTTTCAGGTGCAATACACGGATTCCGTACGGAAAAACACCGTAAACGACTTCATCAACTTCTACCAGACTATCGACGTACTGATTATCGACGATGTGCAGGAATTTGCCAGTCTGACCAAGACCCAAAACACGTTCTTCCACATATTCAATCATTTACACCAGAACGGACGACAACTCATCCTGACATCCGACCGACCGCCCACAGCCTTGCAAGGCATGGAAGAACGGTTGCTGACTCGTTTCAAATGGGGATTATTGGCCGAACTGGAGAAGCCGAACCAACAGCTTCGCCATGATATTCTGGAAAACAAAATACGGCAGGACGGCCTGAAAATACCGGAAGAAGTCATCGACTTCGTTTCGGAAAACGTGAACGACAGCGTACGCGAATTGGAAGGTATCGTCAACTCTCTCATGGCTTACTCCGTCGTATGGAACCGCGACATAGACTTGCCTTTGGCGGAACAGATTCTTAAACGTGCGGTAAAACAGGAGAACAAACCGGTGACCATAGATTTCATACTCGACAAAGTGTGCGGGTACTTCAATGTCAAGCAAGAGGACGTGTTCACCAAATGCCGCAAACAACCCGTAGCGCAGGTACGGCAAATAGCCATGTACTTGGCCCAAAAACATACCAATCTGTCATTAGCCCGCATCGGTTCGCTGATTGGAAAACGCACACACGCCACGGTATTGCATTCTTGCAGCGTAGTAGAAGACCGGCTGCACGTAGACAAGGCATTCAAATCTAAAATGGATGAAATAGAGAAGCTGCTGAAACAACGATAAGCTTTCTATCTTAAAAAAACATCCGGCGCACCTGCTTCTGCAAGTGCGCCGGAAGTTTTTTGGGGATATGGAGGGCAGGTAGCCTACCCCATATCCGATCCTTATTTCTTAATGACCTTGATGGTCTTCTGTATTCCGTCGCGATACAAATTCAAGAGATACATACCTTTACGCAAGTGCCCCACTTGCAATTCGGTTGTCCCGGCAGGCACTTCGTCCTGTGCCACGACGGCTCCCGACAATGACACCAAGCGCACGTTCCAGACTTTATCCGTGGCATTGGAAATGACAATACGACCATCCACGACCGTGCGTTCCACACTTAACAGACCATCGGTCTCGACCGCTGAAACAGAAGAACCACCCTTAGGCATAAGCACCACATTCATATAAGTTTCTCCGACATAACGGTAAATGTCACTCACGGCATACACCTTTTCAAAAGGCAAGTAGCCTTCAGCTTCCACTTTCATACGGATTTCGTCACCACGCACATCGGCCAAAGTCAGATAACCGGAAGCATTCGTCCGATACACTTTACCATTCAGCGTCACGGTAGCCCCTGCCAGATTGTGCCCTTTTACGTTCTCTACTTCCAGTTCAACCAAGATACCCTCCTGCTTGCGGTCTATGTGGAGTTCCACGTCAGTCAAACGGCCTGCCTCCAATGTCACAGCCTGCAAATCGGATACATGCACATCAACCCCTTCGTAATCCGAAGCCGTGGCCTGTATGTCATATTGACCGGGGTCGAGTATGACATAAGTCGCCGTACTACTGCCCTCGAATTCTATCTCAGTGATGAAATCCCCTCCGGTGGACACATTGCAATAATCCGCCTCCAACCCGTCGGGCACAACGGTCTTCACACGGGCATATGCCAAACGACTGAAGTCCAATGCCACCTTGTCCGATACACCTTCTACGGTCTCATGTGTCACGTAATCAAGCTCTATGCCATCTTCTCCCGAATAAGAGGAATAACTGGTCCAATTGAAAACATATTCCCCTTCCGGCAAACGGGTCCGGAACTTCGTCTCTCCGCTTTCTATGCGGAACTGCCACAGTCTTTCACCCCGGGACGTACTGACCTCGCACGTGAACGACCGCCCTTCCATGAAGTCCGGCAAATTCGCCACGGAGATTTCGACCGGCACACTCTCCGTCTTTGACAAATCTATCTCAACCTCCTGCTGCTCCTCCATATCAAACGCACCGAGTGTCAGGAAGTCTACTTGCTGCGTGGCATAATCCTGCCTTTCCAACGCATAAGTGTATGCTCCGGTTTTCAAACCCAACTCGGCCTCCCATGTACCGGAAACGCCATCACCACCTGTAACCGGCATGAAATCAGTAGCCCGACTTTCTTGTCCGCTCATGGCATAAATCGTATAGGCATAACCTTCTTCCGCCCCTTTCAACTTGAAACGCATCGTCCCATAATCGGAGGAATGGAAAGCGCAAACCACGTCACGGTTTTCTGCCGTATTCACAAGTCCATGAGCCGTTTCGAAATTCGTATTAGCGTTGTAGCCGGGCTCCACTACATACTTATACAAACCATCTACCATGTAAACGGTATAAGGGAAGTCTATATTATTCACATAAAACTCATCATACTCCATGCCGACGGGAGAAATCGTCAAACTTCCGGACTGCACATCGCCTTCCGTACGGAAGACCACGGGTTTATACCCTTTGTCTTGGAAAGAATAATCCACAGTAGTAGTTTTCCCTGAAGCCGTAAAAGTAGCCAAATCCGTCGCAGGAGAAGCCAAATAGTTGCCTTCCATCTCAGGATAATAGTAATATGTACCGGGCTGAAGATATCCCTGCACGCTCCCCTGTTCATCGGTAGACAAATCTAAATTCGCTTGGAGAAGAATGACCTCGGCCTCGCCCGGTTTCCCCTCAGCATCTTTGACCTGAAAAGTGACCAGTGTCATATCATCCAATTTCTCCGCCGTAGTCACAGCTACATCTTCATCCTCTACGGTCACGTTACCGTTTTTCACATCTACGCTGATTCCTTCGGGCGTAAACGCAGACAGTTCATAAATGTACTCACCTGTACGCAGATATTCGCCGTCATCCATCTGCCGAATCTGCACACCGGGATAAGAGCTATTCCAACTGCTGCCATCGGAAAGTCCTATATAATCCAACTCTACATTGTAATCCTCCGGACTGCCCGACGTGAAACTCACATAATGATAAGGAGAGAAATCCGCATTCACTTCCACCGTCGTAATTTCCGGGTTGCCGAAATCAAAAAGTATCGGCCCTTCGTAAGAAATCGACTGGTCCGGCATGTAAAGCCGGATGAAGTTATCCTCGTAAGGGTTATAAGACAACTTGCCCTTGAAACTACTGGAAGTTGCATCCCAAACAAACCCATTCTCAGGCATCCCCTGCCCGTTGAGTTCAAGTTGCAACTGCGCCACGTCGAAACGCTCGGAAGACGACGGGGTGACCTTTATCACCGTAGTCAACTCTCTCACCTCGTCTTGGGCATAAGTCTGCATGCCTAAGAACAAGCACAATAAAAGTAAGATCTTCTTCATACACTTATTTTTTTAAAGTTGGTTTTATACGGCTTCAAAAATACTAAAACTCCTGTCTCTTATACACATCTGACGCTGCCGACGATCGCATAA
>ERZ1026990.455-NODE-455-length-16213-cov-4.787164_pt1 | contig 16213 bp, 10 predicted proteins | sample MGYA00519557_ERZ1026990 | MGnify/ENA primary metagenome ERZ1026990 (study PRJEB26926, sample SAMN06164797) | human gut metagenome | biome: ENVO:00009003; feature: ENVO:2100002; material: ENVO:00002003 | host: Homo sapiens | place: USA | collected 2012 ... | reverse complement strand
AACATCATATTCCTTTGATTGGTATTTCCGGAAATCCCGATTCTTTGTTGGCCAAGTATTCCACGTGTCATTTGGTGGTCAAGGTCAGCCACGAGGCTTGTCCTTTGAATTTGGCACCGACGTCTTCCACTACGGCTACTTTGGCCATGGGTGATGCTTTGGCCTGTGCGCTCATCGAGATGCGTCATTTTCAGGCTAAGGATTTTGCACAGTTCCATCCCGGCGGGACGTTGGGCAAGCGTCTCTTGACCACGGCGCATGACGTGATGCGCAGCAACGACTTGCCGGTCATACCTCCCGGAATGAAGTTGGGCGAGGCCATTATCCATGTGAGCAAGGGAAAGTTGGGATTATGTGTGGCGCAAGTGGATGGTAAGGTTGTCGGATTGATAACGGACGGCGATGTGCGGCGTGCTATGGAAAGTTTGCAGGATAAGTTCTTTAACGTCCCGGTGGAGCAGGTGATGACGCGTACGCCGAAATGTGTGTCGCCGGATACCAAGATTGCCAAGATTCAAGATATTATGCACAATAACAAGATACATACGGTTTTGGTTGTGGATGAAGACCGGCATTTGTTGGGGGTGGTAGACCACTTCAGTTGTATGTTCTGACGGGCGGGTAACGGTATGAATTTCATAAAAAAAGGATAGAATGCCTCGGCCCGGGTCGAGGTGGGGAAGCGATAATGAGTAAATGGCGTGTCATATTCTGTGGCGTTTTGCTGTCGATGGGGCTTGTGTCTATGGCACAGGCAAGCCTGAGCGATTCTCTTACGGTAGAGGATTTAAAGGAAAACGGTGTGTTGTTTACGCCCCACAACCGCGTGACGTTGTTACCGAGCGGTGCGGAAAAGTTTGAAGACATGTTCAAAGCCATAGAGCAGTCTCGTCATTATATCTATCTGGAATATTTCAATTTCCGTAGTGATTCTATCGGAAAAGCGTTGTTTACCTTATTGGATAAAAAAGTACGCGAAGGGGTTAAAGTCAGGGTGATTTACGATGATTTTGGTAATGTCAGCAACGACCGTCCCTTGCGGAAAAGACATCTAAGGCAATTAAAGAGCCGTCATTTTGAAGTAGTCGTATTCGATCCCATCGTGTTTCCTTGGGTGAACCATGCCTTGCATCGTGACCATCGCAAAATTGTGGTTATCGACGATAAGGTGGTGTACACCGGAGGAATGAATGTGGCCGACTATTATATCCATGGCCGTCCGGAGTTCGGTAAATGGAGAGATATGCACATGCGTCTGGAAGGTGATTGTGTACCTCTTTACCGACGTATATTCTGTGAGATGTGGGAGCGTTGTACTGGCGACAAGATAGACAGTTTGGAATACCAGACGGACAGCCTGGCCTTCCAGACCGGATTCCGGGGATTGAAAGAGACGGCCTGCGCGGATTCTTCCGGCGTTCTTTTGGGCGTGGCTAATCGTGAGCCGAAGAGGAGTCCGGCCATTATCCGCAGGAGTTATATAGACGCAATCGACAATGCGCAAAAACGGATACAGATTGTAAACCCCTATTTTACTTTGGTGCCCAGTGTGAAGAAGGCCTTATATCGTGCGTTGAAGCGCGGAGTGAAGCTTGAGGTCATGTTGTCTACCAAATGTGACGTTCCCGTCATGCCCGATGTGGCGGCCTACCATGCCAAAAGGTTGATGAAGCGAGGGGCCGACATTTATTATTATGAAGACGGGTTCCACCACTCGAAAGTCATGATGGTGGACAGTACGTTTTGTACGGTGGGGTCGGCTAATCTGAATAGCAGGAGCTTGAAGTTCGACTATGAAGTGAACGCTTTTATCGTCGATTCCTGTACGACTCGCGAATTACAGTCTATTTTCGAAGCAGACAAACATCATTCTACGTTACTCACTCCGGAGAATTGGAAAAAGCGGCGCTCTTTCGGACGCCGCTTTATGGGATGGTTCTACCATCTTCTCATTCCCCTGATTTGATTTTTACATTCAGCTTTCCGGTTCCGGTTGGAGAATGTCCCGCATCAGGCTGATTTCCAAATCGTTCAATCCGTGTAGGAGCAATTCTTTCCGGTCTTCGTCAAAGGGGGATAGCAAAGGCTGTGTCGTATCCTTCCTTTTGCTGCGGTAGAGTTGGAGGTAGTTCCGGTAATAGGCGATGGCTTCCGTCGTTTGTTTCAGGCACCATGCCGTATGTCCGGCATTGAGATAGTCTTCCCATGTCACCTTATCTTGTTGCAGTATTTTCCGGTAGTACTTGTCTGCCTGTTCCAGACGTCCCATCTTGAAGTTGCACCAGGCGATGGCTCTCCACGACGGTACCACCCTTTCCCCTTTGTATTCCAATTCATAAAAACGTTGGGCGGCTTCTTCGTAGCGTTCGAGCTGCATCAGGCATAATCCGATTTCTGAAATCAGGCGGGTGTCGCCCGGGTTCATCTCTTCCAAGCCCTTCAGGCAGTCGAGTTCCTGCTCATAGCGTCCCAAGGCGGAATAACACAGAAACATTTGTTTCAGAATCCATTCATTGTCCGGACTCAACAGGTCGGCTTGTTGATAATAGTATATGGCCTTGCTCGGCCGGTCGGTGTGCTGATAGCAAAAGGCCACTTTTTGTAGCGTTTCGGCATCTGCCGTTTCGTGTTTGAGCGCCTCTTCCATGTAGGCAATGGCATCCTGGTAATATTCCCTTTTCATAAGGAATGAGGCCATCTCGCGCAAGTAAGCCGGTGTTTTCAACATGCTTTCCAATACCGTATAACGGGTGAACAACTGGTCTCTTTTGAACGGGTCGTCGAACTGTGCCTTACGCGGATGAAGTTTAAAGAAACGGTACAAATCCTGCAAATAGCTACGGTAGACGGAACCGATGTTCATGCTTTTCTTGGCTACATCCCGGAGACCTTCTTCGTTGCCTTCTATCTGTGAACCGATTTGGGAAATCATCATATCCCGTTGCGAAGGGGCTATTTGGTTGAGCATCATGCAAAGCGAATATTTGTCCGATTCGCAGAAGTTACCGGCCTCCATAAGCATCTGTATCGGATTGTGCCGTATACCCGGGGGGAAGATGCTTTTCACTTCCGGCCGCCGTTTGTTGAATGGTGTGAACCAGTGTGCGACGGATTGGAAGAACGAGAAGCCTTTGAGCGCGGAGAAGGTTCCCAAGTTGATGTCTATCCCTTCCTTACCCATGGCAATGATTTCTTTCATGTTGTCGGCCAACTGTTTGTTGCCCCGCATCTTTTCCCATTCCGCATTCGGTTCTCCACGCAAGGCCTTCGCCAAATCTTCCTCCATTTGCTCGAATCCCATTTTATTGCGTTGGTAGTTCCGGCTTCTGAGCAAATCGGGAAAGATTTCATTTTGCAATTTCCTTTCGGCCTTAGCCGTTTCCAGACTGAGCAGGAATTGCTGTTGCAGGAGGATGAGTTCCCCTTTGAGGTGTTCGTCCTGTGCCAGCAATGATAGTCCGTCCGAGAGGTCGGGATAGTAGACAAAGCGCTTTTCGTATTGCATGTAGGTCCACACGGCGGCCGTCATGGCCCGTGCGCGGACTTTTGTATGTTCCGTCCGGCAGAAATGAAGCAAGAGGCGGTATTTTTGCGGGTCGAAATATCGTTGTATGTTCAGCATGACGGCACTGACGAGCAAGGCTTGTTCGTCGGTTTCCTGCTTCTCTATGAAATTTTTCAGTTTTTCCGCGTCGGCTACATGGAAAAGAGGAGCGGTCCAGATATACTCGAACAGCCTGTCGTATACGTTGTAGAAACTGTTTTCCTCAGCTTCTCCCGTAGAGGTATTTCCTTGGTTCTCTGACAATTTTTCCCGTAATAAATCAGCCGTTTCGAGCCATTGGTCGAAAGAGGCCGTCTGGTCGGCGTCACAGCGATTGTACGTTTCCGCGTACAGGTCGTTTTCGTAACGGACATGGTAGAGCCGTGCGGACTTGTCGAGCAACGTGAACGCTCGGTGGGTCAGGTTGCGGTGGACAAGGGCCTGTTGAGGGTCCGTGCCTCCCTGTGATATGAACGTGAGCATCATGCCATAGTCCTGTTGTACGGATTCCAGTTCACGGTTCAGTTCCGGATTCTCGGTATTGAACAAAATCCCCCGGATACAGTTCAGGGCGTCGTGCATGCGGCGTGAGGTGAGTGCCTCTACGGCATCTTGATAAAGAAGTTCAAAGCTTTTCCTATCCATAAGTTTAAGGGATGAATGGTGTGTGGATGAGCGTGTCGCCCGTATATTCAGGCGTAATCAAATGTCGGTAAGTCAAGAAACGGAGAGCTGTGGCCACGTTGCCTTTTTCCGCCTTTTGGGCTTGAGGATAAGCCGGTATTTTCAGGGAATCTATCGTTTCCGGTTCTACAGGGTAGCCGAGCAGGATGTTCCGTATGCTGTCCGTTTGTTCCTTACGGTTGATTTGTTCCACGGCTTTGTTGTAGCCTTGCAGCAGCAAGCGCATTTGTTCCGATTTCCTTTTGTCGGTCACGGCGTCGGACGATACCATGAAAGCCATGAGCCGCATGTGTGGCCTCCGGCTGTCGTAGATGCTCCTATGGCCTTTCAGCTTGGCTTGTGTGACATACGGTTCGGGAAGGAAAGCCGCATCTATCGTGGCATTGTTCAGCATGTCGTACCGGAGCCGGATGTCGTTGATTTGGGGATGGTAGACCGTGGACGGTTCCAGACGTGCCTGCCCGATGACCGTGTCTAACAACAGGTCTGTCACCGAGTGGCGGGCCATGGCCACCATCCGTTCCTTTAGATGCTTGATCTGTCGTATGCGTCTGCTTTTGGCCGTCAACAATTCATGATGTCCGTCCGCCTGCATGAATACGTACAGGCCGGTGCCTTTGCTTTGCATCCATGCCGCACGAATCAGATCCGTGTAGGACACGTCCACGTGTCTGCGGGCGAAAGCCGTATCACAGTCCATTTGGGCATTGAAAGTTTGCAGGCGGATGTCCAGGCCTAATTCTTTGAACAGTCCGCACCGCTGGGCATAGTAGAACGGCAGGCAGTCCAAGGTCGGCATCAAGGCCACCTTAAGGGCTAAGGAATCTTGACGCGTTTTCCCGGTCTGCGAGGTAGCCGTATCGTTCTGTCCGGAATGGCATCCGCACACGATACCTAACAAGAGGAGTAGGGGAATTAACTTCTTCATGGAGTTTTGGAATGAAGAAGGGCAACCCGTATGCACAAGTCGCCCTTCGTATTTCAGAATGTCCGCCGGGACGGATTAACCTTTGATGGCTGCGATACCCGGAAGGATCTTGCCTTCGATGGCTTCGAGCAGAGCACCGCCGCCCGTAGAAATGTAAGAAACCTGGTCGGCCATGCCGAATTTGTTGATACATGCTACGGAATCACCACCACCGATGAGTGAGAATGCACCGTTTTTGGTAGCTTCGGCAATAGCTTCGGCAATGGCGCGCGAACCGGCTGTGAAGTTATCGAATTCGAATACGCCGGCAGGACCGTTCCACAGAATCGTCTTGGCTCCCTTGATGGCTTCGGCAAAAGCTTTCTGAGTAGCCGGACCTGCGTCCAGACCTTCCCATCCTTCAGGAATGTCGTTAGCCGGAACCACTTGTGTGTGTGCGTCATTGGCAAAAGCATCGGCAGCCACGCAGTCCGTACCCAATACGAGGTTTACGCCTTTGGCCTTCGCCTTTTCGATGATATCGAGAGCCAACTGCAATTTGTCGTCTTCGCAGATAGAGTTACCGATCTTGCCGCCCTGGGCTTTGGCAAAAGTATAAGTCATACCGCCGCACAGAATCAGGTTGTCCACCTTGTCCATCAGGTTTTCGATGATACCGATTTTGGTAGAAACCTTAGAGCCGCCCATGATGGCCGTGAACGGACGTTTGATGTTGCTCAATACGTTGTCTACAGCGTTCACTTCTTTCTCCATCAGATAGCCGAGCATCTTGTTGTCGGCATCGAAATAGTCGGCGATGACAGCCGTAGAGGCATGTTTGCGGTGAGCCGTTCCGAACGCGTCGTTTACGTAGCAGTCTGCGTATGAAGCCAATGTCTTGGCAAACTCTTTCTGAGAAGCCTTCATGGCCTTTTTGGCATCTTCGTAAGCAGGGTCTTCCTTGTCGATGCCTACAGGTTTGCCTTCTTCTTCAGGATAGAAGCGGAGGTTTTCCAACAACAGCACTTCGCCCGGTTTCAATGCTGCGGCAGCGTCAGCGGCCTTGGCGCAATCGGGAGCGAATTTTACGGCTACGCCCAATTTTTCTGAAACGGCGTCTACAATCTGGCTCAAAGAAAACTTCGGGTTCACTTTGCCTTTCGGCTTGCCCATGTGGCTCATGATGATGAGCGCACCGCCGTCGGCGAGGATTTTCTTCAGCGTAGGCAATGCTCCGCGAATACGGGTATCGTCTGTAATCTTACCGTTCTCATCCAAGGGGACATTGAAGTCCACACGTACGATTGCCTTCTTGCCGGCAAACTTGTAATTGTCAATAGTCATAATTTTAAATCTTTATTTAAAGGTTTTCTGTCGTTTCCTTCTTAATATAATGCTTTTACAGCACTGCAAAATTATACTTTTCCGTCCATATTTGCAAGAAAGCAGACCCTTTATTTGCAGAGGACGGGTTACGTTTTCACGCGGTGTTTCCGCCCGTCATGCCACGGGTTGTTTACGGTTGGGCGGAAGGGCGTGCCGCTCCGTGGGTACGCAGGTAATGTCGGCATATCATTTTCAGTCCGCAGACCTCGCATTTGGGCGTACGTGCCGTGCAGGTATAGCGTCCGTGCAGGATGAGCCAGTGGTGGGCTTTGGGGATAATGGGATCGGGAAAATAGCGTACCAGTTGCTTTTCCACGCTGTAAGGCGTGGTACAAGTGTCCGGGACGAGTCCGATGCGGTGGCTCACGCGGAACACATGAGTGTCTACGGCCATGGCGGCTTTTTCAAACACGACGGCTTGGATGACATTGGCCGTCTTACGTCCTACGCCGGGCAGCTTGACCAACTCATCCAAATCGGAAGGAACCTCGCTGTGGTAGTTTTCCACCAGCATGCGCGCCATCCCTACCAGATGCTTGGCTTTGTTGTTGGGATAACTCACGCTACGGATATATTCATAAATGGTTTCCGGCGTGGCGGCGGCCATGGCTTCCGGAGTGGGGTAGTCGCGGAAGAGCGGAGGGGTAATCATGTTGACCCGTTTGTCCGTACATTGGGCGGAAAGTATGACTGCTACCAACAGTTGGAACGGGTCGTGGTAGTGCAGTTCGGTTTCAGCCACGGGGATTGCTTGTTCAAAATAAGCAATGACGCGGTCATAGAGTTCTTGCTTTTTCATTTTCTCTTGCTATTTACAGGCAAAAACAGGGCAAACCGAATGCCGTGAAGCTGGCTTCAGATTGCCGGAATACAGCCTATTTCGTGCAAAAGTAAGGAAAATATGCGAGGCTTGCTACTTTGCGGAACGGAAAAAACTGCATGATAGTCTAATTCTTTACAAAAAACAGGACGCAAGAGGTTCCCGTACGAACGTCTGGAGGTCGTAAAAACGTTTGGCTGAGATTGACTTTTCAATCTCAGCCAAATGATTTTTCATTCGGCGCAGAAATATTTTCTGTTCTGCTGAGGCAAATTTTATGTTGTTATTTGATTGAAAATCAGGAGTATGAAAGATGGCCTGTATTTCTCCTTTTTACGGGTCTGGACGAAAGGAAAAAGATAGACACAGATTCAACTCCGGTTCATCGCCTGTAAGGTTGTTCCGTATTCTTCTATTTGTGAGAAGTATTTCCAGTGCTTGTCTTGTTTGTATTTCTCTGTGGAACCTTGCGGGACGTGGAGCCGGCAAACGTTGAACCTGATGCCTCCGAAGGTGTCGGCACGGATGGAAGCCGGTTCCGCAGCTTGGCAATAAACGGTTTTCAGACCGGCACAGCCGTAAACGGCTTTTTCGCCCATCATATAAAGTGAAGACGGAAGGTGGAGTTCTTTCAGTACGAAGCAATTCATGAGGCATTTGGACGGAATGACTTCGCATCCCTCCAATATACGCAGGACGGAAAGGCTGTGGGGAAGGTAATAGTTTGTTTCCTTTCCCGTTTCGTTATCCTGGCTTATTTTCCGCATCTCGATGTCGGGGGTAGTCCCGAAGAGTTCGCCGAAGTTGGAGAAGGTGGCCGGAGTGCCGCAGGCCGGAAAAGGGACGGTCAGAGTCTTTAGCGAGCGGCAGCCTGAGAATATGTGTTTGCCTAAATGATGTACGGAAGGAGGAATGGTTATTTGTTCCAACGCATGGCAGTCGGCGAAAACGCGGTCGCCGATATGGACGATTTTGTCCGGAATGTCGATACGTGTAAAGCTGTTGCATCCTTCGAATGCGGAATTGCCGAGATAGACCACGGAAGAGGGCAGCGAGACAGAAGGGAGGGAAATACAGCCGGTAAAACTGTTGCTTTTGAGTTGCAGCAGTCCCTCGGGGAGCTTTACTTCCGTCAGGCTTTTGCAATCGGCAAACACTTGGCTTCCCAGCAGGATGGCATTGTCGGGTATGGATATGCGGTTAAGGCCGTGGCAAGAACAGAAAGCGGCTTTACCTATACTTTTGAGTGTGGTGGGCAAGGTGAGTTCCTGCAAGTGGTAACAATGCGCAAAAGCGTAGTCCTTGATGTGTTTCACTCCTTCGGGCAGAAGAACGGAGGGCAGACTTTTACAATAGGCGAAGGCGTGCTGTCCTATGCCTGTCAGTGTGTCCGGAAGTTGGACGCTCGACAGCGACTTGCAGTAACTGAAGGCCTGGAAGCCGATGTAAGTGATACCGTGGGCGACGACCACTTTCCGGATATGGTTCAGATGGCTTTCCCACGGAACTTCTTTTTCGCCGAAGAAATCGTAAAGGGGGCCTGTGCCGGTGATGCGGAGTTCTCCGTTTTCCGGATTCAGGTTCCATTGAGCATGATCTCCGCATGAACCGGAATACGATTCGTGAGAGGATGATTCTAGCCTTTTGGGAAAGAATATTTGTGAAAGGATGTTTTTGACTTTAACCATTTGTCTATGCTGATTTGATTTATATTCCATCATTTATTGCCCGTTATATATTTGTGGAGAAAAAGGGATTAAGAGTAGAAGGCAATACTTGATATAAATATTGCGCAGCTTCCATCCCGTTTTTCTAATGTTGAGGTCCTGAGAAAACCCTAAGTCTGGAAAAACGGGAATGGAAGCCTGCGCATAACACAGGCATCCACCCGCACTTTCTCATCAGACTTGTTTTTGAAATTTCTCAGGTTTCAACATTGATAAGAATATGCAGTAAATGCAATTTTGTATCCACAAAGAGGATGCATCCCGACGCTCCGGTCTACATCACATCGGCAAAATTAAACATTTTTTCTCTAATAGGATGAAAAAGATAAGGAAATTTTTTATGCGGATAAAAATAGTGAAAAATCCAAAGGCCGTTACAGGGAACTTTGGATTTTCCACAGGAGGGGGATGACCTGCGGCAATGGACTGAAATGATAGAGGTTTAATATTCAGTCTTGTCTGCCGTGTTGCGCCATAGGTCGAAAGCTGCGATGGCTTCTTCGGGCAGCAGTTCTTCCATGGCTTTCTTGCGGTTTTGACGGGGGAGAGCCAGTTCTTCGTAGATAAAGGAATCGTCGAATCCGATGTCGGCTGCGTCGTCCTTATTGTTACCGTAGTATATTTTGTCGAGGTGCGCCCAGTATATGGCACCGAGACACATCGGGCAAGGCTCGCAGGATGTGTATATTTCGCAACCGCTAAGGTCGAAGGTGCCTAGTCGGCGGCAGGCTTCGCGAATGGCGCTGACTTCCGCATGAGCCGTCGGGTCGTTGTGGGCAGTCACCCGGTTTACTCCGGTTGCGACGATTTCATCTCCTTTTACGATGACGGCGCCGAACGGGCCTCCGCCGTTTTTTACGTTTTCTACTGAAAGCTCAATGGCTTTGCGCATAAATTCTTTGTTTCCCATACGCTTTGTTTTTAGTATGTTGTGAGTGAAAAGAGAGGAACGGTATTTACGGGTTCTTCCTCCGCTTTTTGGGAATGAATACCCGAAATACGTCCCGCCACGTGTTGAAGTCCCGTTTCAGTCCGATTCCGACACCTTGAGTGGTCAGCGACGATTTGGTGAAGTAGCGGTCGTTGGTTTTGCTGTATGCTTTCAGGCTTACGTTTCCGCTTGGGGTCAGCAGCCACTGCAGGTCGAAGTCGCCGATGAAGTTACCGTTCGGATTGGTGCTGTTGTCCCGGTAACCGAAATTTCCGTTGATGAGCAGGCGGTTGTTGAGCAGCCGTCCGGAGAGCAGTCCTTCTACGTCCATGTCGCTCCATCCCGTTTCGCCCGTGCTGAGGTTCGTCCCGATGTTCCAGTTGCTGTTGTTGCCGAGCAGCGTGGAAAGCATTTGGTTGAGTTGCCCGCTCAGAGTAGAGGACAACAATGACTTCATGGCCACGGAGGATTGGCTTTGTTCCGTGTTGCTGTAATCGTAAGTGTAGAAACGCCCGATACCGAGGAGGTAAATCACCTGCATGTTTTTTTCTTCTTCCGTGCTGATGAGGCTGCGCACCATCTGTTTCTCGTCTTCATTGACGTTGGGCAGGTCGAAGTCGAAACTGATCTGAGGAGACTGTGCCTTTCCGCCGAGGTTCATCAGGCAGTTCACGCGTACGTTGTTTTGGCTGAAGGTAGAGCGTGCGCTCAGGTCGTTCAGCGATACGGAGGGTACGGTGTAGACGGCTTGCAGGTTGAGGTCGGCTTGGACGGGCGGACCACCGAATACGATGGTGCCGCCGGGGTTGAAAATAAAGTCCTTGCGAATGACGTCCTGCAACGAGAGCTTATAAATGCCATGGTCTATGGTGTACGTGCCATACATGGTGAAGTCTCCTTTATTATAATAGTTGGCGCGGATGTTTCCGTGTCCGTTCAGGGCGATGTAGTCACCGGCTTTCGGATCCATAAGAATCTTCATGGTAGCTTCCGGTGTCAGGTTGAGGCGGAAATTGATACGCATGTCCGATTCCGGCTCCGGAAGGGGGGTGCCGCCTGGGGTATGGGAATGTCCGTCGATACTGTCCTGATGGGTCTTGTAGGTGATAAACTGGTTGTCTGTCAAAGTCGTAGGAGAGGACAGGTTGTAGACGAACATGGTGTTTTCTTCGGGGCGGGCATCGATGTTGATGTTCAGGTTGCCCGGCTGTCCGTTGAACCCGATTTTTCCGGTGGCGTATGCCGTTCCGCAGAACACTTCGTCTCCGAAATCCTTGACGTCATACCCCAGAATGTTGTAGGCGTCGATGTCGAAATCGAAACGCATGTGGGAGAGGTTGGAATGTTGGAGCACACCGTTGACTACGGCATAGTGCTCGTCTTTGCCGGGAGTGCCTTGCCGGTCGTAAACCATGGCATTACGGAAATAAATGTTGTCCGGGCGCAGAATGACGGAGTCGTTGACGAGGCGGTAGTCCACTTCGGTTGCGTTGACTTTCATTCCTCCCTCGCTAACCAGCATGTCGCCTTCCAGATTGATACCTTTGAACGGACCGAATACGCGGGTCCACCCCGACGCTCGTCCGTGCAAACCGGTGAATATGCCGTCTGTGTAGTGGTTCAGAAAAGACAGGTCTATGTTTTCGGTACGAATCATCAGGTCGAGGCCTCCCTTGGGGGCGGCACCGATTCGGATGTCTCCGTCCACACTGGTCATGCTGCTGTGGGCCGGGTCTGCCATGCGTGCGTGCAGGAAAATTGCATTTTTCTCCTTCTCCCAACCGCCGTGCAAGTTCATTTTGCCCAAATAAGCTTGGTTGAAAGTGAAGTTCCGCACATGGAGATGGGCATCCACTTCGGGGCTTTTCATAAGGTTGGCTGCGTAGGCCCGTCCGGTGGCTTGTCCGGCAAAATCCACGGTGTGAAAATTAATGATGTTGAAGATGTATTCCAGATTGATGTCTTTCAGATCGACTGTCAAGGAATCGCCCGGATTGCCCGATACGTTACCGTTGAGAATCAGGTGGCGGTCACCTTGTTCGATGGCGAATCCGTTGATGTTGACCAAGCCCGGCGCGGCATGTACGCTGGAGGCATGTACGTTCCAGACCGAGTCGTTGACGATGATTTGCGAGGGATGAAATTCGATGTCGGTGAGCATCTTCTTTTCTTCGTTTCGGGTAAACCGGGTATCAGCCGAGATGGAACCTTGATAGATTTTTTCGGCGTGGTTGGTCCAATTCAGTCCTGTGTAGACATTGTCATGGGCGGCGCGGGCCAACAGTCTGAAGTCCACGGGGGCTTTGCCGATTTGCTTTTTGAAATCGACGGTACAGGTGAGGGAATCGTTGACACGGCCGGCCAGAATCCGTATGTCGTCCAATTGCTGCCCGTTGTAGTTGAACGACGGGATGGACGCATTGAAGTCCAGTTCCTCGGTACGGCTGTTGAAATAACCGTTGATGTGTCCGGCTTTCGGGATTTGCAAAGGGATGCCGAAAATCTTTTCAATAGGCTCCGTATGGTCGATGTGCATGTACAAGGCTACTTCGTCCGGCGTGTCTTTTTTAAGTCGAGGTGCTTTGACGAAAGACGGGATATAGGCATGGAGCAGTTTCCGGCTGTGAGCGATTAACGTGCCGAGCCTGAAATCTCCCTCCATTTCTGCACGCAGGAAATCGCTGTGGAGCGAGAGATTGCGCTTGCCTTGTCCGTAGGTTGCCTTAAAACATATCGGTCCCGTGGTATAGTCTTCCTCCGATGTAGACATGCGGAAACCATTCAGGCAGACGAGCCCTTCCATATTTTCAATGTTGTTGCCCCTGAAGTCGGCCTGTATGTCGCCTTGGAACACCGTTCCGGCATATCGGGGTGTGAGGGCGAGAGCGTGCGGGGCGAAATGGCGGACGGAAGCTTCCGCTTTAATATAAGGTGTGGATGAATGTAAGTTGACTTCTCCTTTCGTCGTAAGCGCAAGGTGAGGGTCGTTGATGTTTACATTGCCGGCGAATCCTCCTTTTCGGTAATCCACGTCGACTGTGATGTCGTGGTAATCGTAATGGTTATAAGACAGGCGACCGATGGTCCCTTGAAGCGAAAGGACGGGATAGGCACCGGAGCGCAGGAGTCCCTTGCCCGATAAGTCGAAAGCCGTTTCGCCGAATTGCTCTTCCCGTCCCGTCAGTTTGCCGAGTTGGAATCCGGGAGTGTGCACTTCCGCTTCGATTTCGTTTCCTTTGGCGAAAGAGCCGGACAGGGTCATGGAACCTAAATCGGTATGTAAATTAAGATGGCTTTTGAGGTACTGGGAACGATAGGACAGGTCGCCTGTGGCTTCTAATCTACCGATAGCCTGTAAATAAGGTGGAATGGAAATCTTGTCGTTTGAAGTCCATTCAGACAGTTGCTTGAAGCCGGCCGGGGTGATTCGCAGGTTCCGGATGTCGGCTTTTATCGTTCGTTGGGCCGGATTTTCGAGGTGACGGATAGTCAATGGGGCTTCGAGCACCATGCTCCGGTCGGGAGTGTAAAGTGCGAACTGGTCTATCAGGATTTGTTTGAGGTTTCCGCTGAACCGCGCTTCGGCAGCTAACGGCGGTAGCTCTTCAAGTACATGGTTTTGAGCTGATTTGGGGTAAAAGGGGATGAAGTCGGCGAAAGAGAATGTCCCCTGCTCGATGCTGCCTTGAAACGTGAAATCCTGATACCGCCCTTTTCCGTTCCCTTCTTTTATATGGCGGTAGCTCATAGTGACCGGATGGAGGGCTAACCGGGAATGGGGCAGCTCGATGGTAAAATGGTCGAGCTGTGCTTTTTCCCGGTTGGCTGTAATCTTGAAAGACAGTTGTTTAAGCTGTAGGCCGGAGTGTTCTTCAAAAGAGAACTTCTTGACGTTCAGGTTCAAGGAATCCGCCGTATAGCTTTTCAGTGAAAGCGTGGCACTGATTTTGTCCAACACGATGTGGTCCGGGTTAAAACGGCCGGGAGTAGGAGACTTGTCATAACGGTGCCACGACAGTTTACCCCGCCGGATAAGTACGGAATTGATGCGAAGGTTCGGGTTGGAAGGCAGACTGTCTTTTTTCGCGAAAGTGTCTATGAGAAACTGGAAGTTCGGCTTTTCCTTCTGCGTGCGTTGGTAGAGGTGGATGTCGAATCCGTAGAGTTGGACATTTGAAATGGATATTTTGCCGTGTAGCAATGAGGTCAATTCTATTTTGGCCGACAGGCGGGCTGCTTTCAGCAAATCCTTTTTCTTCTGGTCTTTAATGCGTACGTCGTCGAGAATGATACGGTTGAAATATCCCAAGTCCACCCGGCCGATAGAAAGCTCTGTATGTAAAATATCTTTCAATGCTTCCGAGATGAGGAACGTGACACCTCTTTGCACTGCCGGAACGTGGAGTAGCGCAACCGACAACAGGTAGAAGCCCACGACTATACCTGCGAGTACTCTGAATATTTTCCTTAATCTTTTAATATGACCCTTATTTATGCGACAAAATTACTATTTTCTTTTTAGAATTCTTCACTTTGTCATATTTTTAATGTAATTTTGCGACGTTTTAATTAAAACCAGTTTATTTAATCCTATAATAATGGCAAATGTAATTAAATTACGTAAGGGCCTTGACGTGAATCTCAAGGGTAAAGCTGCCAAGGAGGAGTTTCAGGTGAAGAAACCGGCTGTCTATGCACTGATGCCGGACGACTTTACGGGGATGAAGCCCAAGGTAGTAGTCAAAGAGAACGACGTGGTGAAGGTCGGGGATAGCTTGTTTGTGGACAAGAACCATCCTGAAATCAAGTTTGTCTCTCCCGTGAGCGGACGGGTAACCATGGTGGAGCGTGGCGACCGTCGCAAAGTGTTGAGCGTGCGTGTGGAAGCCGATGCGGAGCAGCAGTATGTGGATTTTGGCAAGAAGAATGTGGGTCAGATGACAGCTCAGGAGGTGAAAGACCTTCTTCTGGAATCGGGCTTGTTCGGTTTCTTCAGGCAACGTCCCTACGACGTGACGGCAAATCCGTCCGACACTCCGAAAGCTATCTTTGTTTCCGCTTTCAACTCCATGCCGCTTGCAGCCGATTTCGAATATGTGTTGCGGGGACGTGAGGCTGATTTCCAGGCCGGACTCGATGCCTTGGCCAAAATGGCGAAAACTTACTTGGGCGTAAGCTCGAAGCAGACGGCTACGGCGTTGACTGCAGCCAAGAACGTGGAAATAAACTTTTTCGACGGACCGGCGCCGGCCGGAAACGTAGGCGTGCAAATCAACCACATTTCTCCTATAAACAAGGGTGAAGTCGTTTGGACGCTTGGTGCGGAAGAGGTAATTTTCATCGGTCATTTGCTGAATACAGGACGTTTGGACTTTACCCGCGTAATTGCATTTGCCGGTTCGGAAGTGAAGAAGCCGGCCTATTGCAAAATGACGATAGGACAGCAACTGAGCACCTTAATCGAAGGTAACGTGACGACGGGCAAGAGCCTGCGTGTGATAAACGGCAATGTGATGACCGGCGTGAAGACCTCGGCCGACGGCTTCTTGGGTGCCCATGTGACGGAAGTGAACGTGATTCCCGAAGGAGACGACGTGCACGAGATTTTCGGTTGGATCATGCCGCGTTTCAACGATTACTCTTCCAGCCGTGCTTACATGAGTTGGTTGATGGGCAAGAAGGAGTATGCGCTCGACGCTCGTGTGAAAGGCGGCGAACGCCACATGATCATGTCGGGCGAATACGACCGTGTATTCCCGATGGACATCTTCCCCGAACAGTTGGTAAAAGCCATTATCACCGGCGACATAGACCGCATGGAAGCTTTGGGCATCTATGAGGTGGCTCCGGAGGACTTTGCCTTGTGTGAGTTCGTAGACTCTTCCAAACTGGAGGTGCAGCGCATCGTCCGTGAAGGCTTGGATATGCTTCGCAAGGAGATGGCTTAATTAATTTCATCACAGGTTTAAATGATTTAAATAATGAACGCGTTAAGAAAATATCTTGATAAGATAAAGCCGAACTTTGAAGAGGGCGGCAAGCTTCACGCATTTCGTTCTGTGTTTGACGGTTTCGAGACTTTCCTGTTCGTGCCGAATACCACGTCGAAGTCGGGAGTGAACGTACATGATGCGATAGACAGCAAGCGTATCATGATTTTTGTGGTTATAGCGTTGCTGTCTCTTATACACATCTGACGCTGCCGACGATCGCA
>ERZ1026990.418-NODE-418-length-17226-cov-5.420418_pt1 | contig 17226 bp, 15 predicted proteins | sample MGYA00519557_ERZ1026990 | MGnify/ENA primary metagenome ERZ1026990 (study PRJEB26926, sample SAMN06164797) | human gut metagenome | biome: ENVO:00009003; feature: ENVO:2100002; material: ENVO:00002003 | host: Homo sapiens | place: USA | collected 2012 ... | reverse complement strand
TATGCGATCGTCGGCAGCGTCAGATGTGTATAAGAGACAGTTCAGTTCCTGATAGTTTTTACCCTCAAACAGGCCGAAATCCATTTCTTTCCACTGTGGAACAAGAATCGGAACTTTTCCCGGATACAGGATATCTGCTGTTTCTATACAGCGCTTCATGGGACTTGCAAACAGATAATCAATTTCCGGATAAATCTTCTCCGCCTTTTCCTGTCTTAATGCTTCGATTCCTTCCAGACTCAGGCTCTCATCCGTTTTTCCCAGATATCTGTGTTCCTTATTTGCCGGTGTCCGGCCATGCCGGATAAATACTATTTCTACTTTATTTTCTGACCTATTCCGCATATGACACGCACCACCTCATCTGCTCCGGAAGCAAGACGTACCAGGATTCTTCCCGTCCGCTCCCTGTATTCTCTTTCCAATGCATCTACCGGTACAATTCCGTTTCCGATTTCATCGCTGATAATCACAATATCACGATGCTTTTCCACATACTTTTCTATCTCATCTTCCGGATTTCCACCCATTTCCACCTGTCTTTTTACCCACTGGTGCAAATGATTTATAATAATTTTTTCTCCGTTTCCGTTTTCTTCTTTCTTCGGAAATTCTGCATCATAAACAAGGCAGGATTCGTCCGTATACCTTTGCAGAACATAATTTAATTTTCCCTGTGCATATCCGCCAATAATTAACTGCATCTTTTTCTCCCTTTATCCACAAATATTCACAATGGCTGCGGCTATTACCATACAGCCCTCACAAAGTACTACAAAATATCCTGCCGTATCTCCCGTTATGCCGCCCAGTTCTTTTTTGCAGCGGTAATAATAATAAGCAAATACTCCTGCTGCCGTCAGGACGGTGACAGTCCCCGCGGGAACCGACTCATAAAGCATGAATGCAACACTCAGAATAACCTGTATAAACAGGGACACTCTGACTATTTTCTTCTGTGCATTGCTTGCAAACAGATAAAGCAGTCCGTCTTCTTTCGCAGCTGGAAAAGACACTACTGCAATTCCGCTTAATGCCCGCGCCAGGACAAAACCGGCACATACAATTTTTAAAATATCCATATCCCGGATTTCTGAAAATGCTCCCAGGTAAATCAGTCCGTATGCCGCCAGCATGATAACCGCAAATGCACCGATATGGGAATCTTTGAGTATTTCCAGTTTTTTTTCCCGCGGCTGGTAGGAATGAAACGCATCCATGGTGTCCATAAATCCATCCACATGAAAACCGCCGGTAATCAGTATCGGAATCACACTCCCGATTGTTGTAAATGCAAGAATACCGATTCCCGCTTTTTCACAAAGCACCGCCCACAGCCATAGGCAGATACCAATGACCGCTCCAATCCACGGAAAAAAGCACAGCATATATCTCATATCATCCTCTTTCCACTCAAACTGCGGCATGGGAATTTTTGAATACATCGAAAATGATACAATCACTGATTTTATAATTCGCATTTCTCTATCCTTCCTTCACAACAACCGGAATACCGACAACTACTTCCACTACCCTGTCCGCCTGCTCTGCCAGTTTCTCATTGATTCTGCCCATCGCCCTGATATATTTCACGGTTGATTCCTCATAGACAATTCCATCTTCAAAAACATTATTGGTCACAATTACCAGATGTTTTACCTGCCCTTTCAACATCGCTACACCGTGTAAAATCCGTTCTGCAACGATTTCCTCTGCCACCTGTTCTTCTCCCTGAAACATCTCATTTGCCGTCAGATTCGACATACATTCCAGCAATACACTGCTCTTTCCGGGATTTTCTATCCGGGAAACAGCATCTTCCAGCCGAGTCTGCTGCTCTATGGTAACAAAGCCTTTTTCTTTTCTCATTTCCCGGTGCCGCTCCACCTTTTTCCTGCCTTCTTCCCCATACACCTGCATGGTTGCAAGGTAATATCTGGAGAGTCCCTGCGACATTCTGACGATGCACTCTTCCGCATATGCAGATTTTCCGCTTCCGCTTCCCCCGTTAATCAAAATCATCATCCTGCTTATACCTTTCGTACTGTTCTACCTCGATATCCGAAAAACCGGTTTTTTCCCGGTAAACAGACATTGCCATATCCAGAAGTGCAAACATCATAACCGCACCGGTACCTTCACCAAGTGCCATATCCGCATCGATGACCGGATTCATTTCAAGTGCTTTCATAAGCAGTACCACTGCCGGCTCTTTTCCTTTGTGGGATGGAATCAGATATTCCTTTACGCCTGGAAATAATCTCTCCGCCGTAAGTGCCGCCGCCATGCTGATAAATCCATCCAGCACAACCGGTATCCGGCAGACCGCACCGCCAATACACACACCTGCAAGTCCTGCAATGTCGAGGCCGCCCACGGTCCGTAATATCTCAAATGCACTTTTATGTCTCAGGTCGTATTTTTCTATGCTTTCCTGTATGACTTCTCTTTTTTTTCTTAATCCTTCATCGTTTAGTCCTGCACCTCTTCCTGTGACCAGAGCTGCCTCACAGCCTAACAGAGCTGCCACGACTGCACTGCTGGTTGTGGTATTTCCAATTCCCATCTCGCCTGTTGCAATCATCTGATATCCGGCATCTTTACACTCTGCTGCCAATTCCATTCCCACGGCGATAGCCTTTACCACTTCTTCCTGCGTCATGGCCGGCTCTTTCCGGAAATTCCGTGTTCCACATCTTATTTTTTTATTCCTGACTCCGTCTGTTACTTCCCCGCTGTCAATGCCGATATCCACCGGAATCGTCACCGCACCCAGGGCCTGTGCCATTTTACACACGGACGACTGTTTCTGTGCCATGGATTTTGCAACGGCAAGTGTGACTTCTTTTCCTGACTGGCTGATTCCTTCTTCCACAATGCCATTATCGGCACACAGAATAAGGACTGCCTTTTTTCTTATGTCTATCTCATCCGTTCCGGTGATTGCTCCTATCCGGGCGGTCAGAGTTTCAAATCTGCCCATACCGTCAAGAGGTTTCGCAATGCTGTCCCAATTCTTTTTTACCTTTTTTTCTGCCGCCTTATCAAGCTCCGGAATCTGAATCTGCCATAATTCTTCTTCTGTATAATTATTCCAGACTGGCTTCTCTAAGCATTCCATAGATTTCCTCCATATCCAGATACACCCTTAATGTATCTGCCAGTTTATCATACTGTTTTTCTTTAAATGTCCGGTAATCTTCCATCTCTCCGCCCTGCAGGGAAACACCTTTTTTCTCCGCAAGTGCATGGAGAATGACATCGGCCGTTTCTGCATGATCAAACAGGCCATGAATATAGGAACCGTACACATTGCCTGCGGAAATTACATTTTCCGGCTGTTTTTCTTTCTTTTCTGACCATCCGGTCTTTCCCATATGTATCTCATATCCGTCAAAACCACAGCCGGAAATCCCCTTCAGGATTCCGCTCACCTGTGCAATCTTTCCTTCCGTCTGACCTCTTTGTTTCTGCTTCTGCAACACGGTCACTACCGGAAGAAGTTCCATTCCTCTCATACTTCTGCCCTCTTCCACCTCGTCCGGGTCGGATATTTCATCGCCCAGCATCTGATATCCTCCGCAGATACCAAATACCGGAATGTCCACGGCAAATTTTTTTACCGCTGCCTCAAGCCCATTCTGCCTCATCCATTTTAAATCTCCCATCGTGTTTTTACTTCCCGGCAGAAAAATAATATCCGGATGATGCAGTTCGCTGATGGAAGTCACATACCGCACAGTCACTCCCGGCATCTGTTCAAATATATTAAAATCGGTAAAATTGGAAATTCTGGGATAACGAATAACCGCAATATCAATCAATCCTTCTTCTTTTTTGTCAAACCGTTCCGTCAGGCTGTCCTCGTCTTCCAGTGCCAGATTCATGTAGGGAACTACCCCTGCAACTTTTACATTTCCTTTTTCTTCCAGCATCTCTATGCCCGGGTCCAGAATGGATTTGTCTCCCCGGAATTTATTGATAATTAAGCCCTTTACCCTGGCTTTCTCATCTTCTTCCAGCAGCATTAAAGTACCAAGGAGCTGTGCGAATACTCCGCCTCTGTCGATATCTCCGACTAAAAGAACCGGTGCATCCACCATTTTTGCAAGTCCCATGTTTACAATGTCGTTCTGCTTTAAATTAATTTCTGCCGGACTTCCCGCTCCTTCTATCACTATGATATCCGCATAGTTTTCCAGTTCGCGGAAGGCTTTTTTTATCTCTGGTATCAGCTGTTTTTTATAGGCAAAATACTCTCTGGCAGGCATATTCCCAAGCACCTCGCCATTTACAATGACCTGTGAACCCGTATGGTTTGTAGGCTTCAGCAGTATCGGATTCATGCATACCATGGGTTTTATTCCTGCCGCTTCCGCCTGCATAACCTGTGCCCGTCCCATTTCCAGACCGTCTTCTGTAATATAGGAATTTAATGCCATATTCTGCGATTTAAACGGTGCAACCCGGTATCCGTCCTGTCTGAATATTCTGCACAAACCGGCAGCCAGAAGGCTTTTTCCCGCGTTTGACATTGTTCCCTGTATCATAATTACTTTTGCCATATATCTTCCCAGCCTTTCTCTATCTGTTTTCCGCACTGCCCTGCATAATCCAGCAGTTCCTGATTTGCCTGTTCATAAGTTCCGAACGCTTTCCTGCAGCACACAACCTTTTTGCAGCTCTCTATCTTTTTCTTTGCATATTCTATCAATTCCTGCCCCGGCGGTTCAAAACTCACTGCCTCTATAACCTGTGCTGCCAGTGCTTTTGCCACCGGATAATCCAAATCATTCGGATATATAATCCCCGTAAAAAATGGTATGCCCTGTCTCTGCAGTCTGCGGTATACTTTTCTTCCCTCTCCGCCTCCTGCAATCACAAAAACTTCTGCTTCCCCTTCGGGTGTGCCAAGCTCCATACTTCCATTTCCTTCTTCAAAGCATCCTGCTGTGACATGAAATAATTCTGTAATATATCCCGGTGTAAAGACTTCCTCCGGTGTTCCAAACCGGTCCGCATATTTTCCGTCAATGCAAAGAATTTTGTCCGATATGCGCTGTGCCAAATCCAGCTCATGCAAGGACATGATTACGGTGAGTTTTTTCTTCCTCTTCATTTCCTGCAGAATAGAGAGAAATTCCAGTTTGTATTTTACATCCAGAAAAGAGGTCGGTTCATCCAGTATAATGATATCCGGTTCCTGACAGATTGCCCTTGCAAGCATCACCCGCTGCCGCTGTCCGTCACTGATTTTCGTAAAATCCCTGTCCCCTATTTCCAGAATATGCACCTGTTCCATAGACTCTCTGACAATTGCTTCATCCGCTTTGGAAAGAATACCGAATTTTCCGGTATAGGGATATCTCCCGGTTGCAACTACATCTTCACAGGTCATCATCTCCGTGTGAAGTCTTTCCGTCAAAAGCACCGCCATGTTCCGGGATAATTCTTTTCCGGAAAAATATTCCAGGTTTTTTTCTCCTATCCAGATGCTCCCGTTTATCACATCCAGCTGTCTGGCAATACTTTTCAGAATCGTTGATTTTCCTGCACCGTTCGGACCTATCAGTGTCAGAATTTCCCCCTGTTCCAGTCCAAATTCTATATTTTCAATCAGCGGCTGTCCATGATAACCGACACCCATTTTCTCTGTCCAAAAATAATATTTCATCCTGTCATTTTCTCCTTATTCCGTCTGATCATTACCCACAGAACCACGGGTGCACCAAAAATTGCCGTTACTGTACTGATGCTTAATTCCGTAGGGGCAAACATGGTTCTTGCCAGCAGGTCGCACAACAGGCAGAATACACTGCCGCCCAGAAAACAGGCCGGAATCATCAGAATCGGCTTTGACGAACCAAGCAGGTTCTTTGTAAGATGTGGAACTGCAATACCTACAAATGATACCGGTCCCGCAAATGCGACGATGCAGCCGGACAGAATACTTGACAAAATCACCAGCAAAGCACGCAGCAGCCGGATTTTTACTCCCATGTTTTTCGCATAGGCCTCTCCCGTCTGATAGGCACTCAGAGGTTTTGCCAGAAGAAACACTGCCAGAAATGTCACTCCGGTAACAACTGCCATAACCCTGACATTATCCCAGGTAATCCCGGAAAAACTGCCTCTGGACCAGTTATGAAGATTTACAATCTCGGCATCGCTTGCAAATGTAATAATCAGTTCCGTTATGGCAGAACAGATATATCCAATCATGACACCGCTGACCACCAGCATTGACATATTATGTACTTTCGTTGACATCAGAAGAACAAATCCCATGGATATCATAGCTCCAAGAAATGCCGCAAATATCAGCATTCCAGAGCTTATTCTTATCATTTTTCCAGTAAGAAATACCATAACCACAGCCACTGTCATCTTTGCCCCGGAAGAAATTCCCAGCACAAAAGGACCTGCTATGGGATTGTGAAAAAATGTCTGCAGCAGATAGCCTGCCAGGGCCAGACCGCCGCCAAGAATCATTGCCGCAAGTGTCCTGGGCATACGGATATCCCAGAGAATCCTTGCATTCTTCACTGTTTTTCCCTGCAAAGATGCAAAAATATCAGAAAGGGAAATTTCTACGGTTCCAATACAGATATTTAAAATCACAAACAGAATAACCCCCGCTGTCAGTAAAATAAATGACATGATGTATCTGATTCTTCTTTTTTGCTGCATCTTATTCTCCTTATTTCAACCGGAAAAGATATCGCATATCCTCTTCACCCGTAAGCATTTTATGCATATCTTCTATCATATAGCCGATGGACATGGACTGCTGATACATATCATTGGTCGTACAAAAGACATTTCCCTCCTGCACTGCCTTAAAGTCAGAAAGTACCGGACACTTGTCCAGCAAATCGCTGACCGAACTTATTCCGCCATCAATCGAACTGTTATAAATGATATAATCGGCATCTTTTGCACCGGCATAAAATTCTTCGAGCTGCATATTTACCGTAGAACGTCCTGTGCCGGAGTCTTCCATATCTTCAAAAATATATCTGCCTCCCGCCAGTGCGATTGACTTTGCAATGTAATCCGAACTCTGTCTGACCTGCGCCAGTCCGTTCGATGTAATATAAAAAAATGCCACCGTCCTGTCTGTGGATTCATTCGCCGTTATCTGCCTTAATATCTCATCCTGTTCCCGGAACAATTCCTCCGCCCGGTCTTCTTTATCCGTCAAAGCGCCAAAGAATTTTACCCACTCTACCCTTCCAAGCGGATGTTCTTCGTAACTGGAATATTCTGTCATAACCGGAATCCCAAAGCTCTCCAGCATCTCCATCACCTCCGGGGAATGTGTAATCATTCTGTTTTCAATTGCAAGGGAACAATTCTGTGATACGATTAATTCATAATCCGGCTTATTATATTTGCCGGCATAGATTATCTTTCCATCCGCCATGGCCTCTTTTGCCTCTTCAATATACCAGTTTTCCTGCTTCTGCCCCGACAGCCGGATGCTGTCCAGTGCATCCAGCCTGCAGAACATATCCATCACCGCCGACGATACCAGATAAAGATTCTGTACAGGCTGTTTTAACACAATCACATCATCCCCGGTATCTTCCGGTGGCTCTTTGCCCTCCGGCACAAGCAGCAGTTTCGTACCATCGCAAATCGTCAATAATTTATATCCGCCTTCATAATAATCAACCGAAAAATTTTCTGCATACTGCAGTTCCATCGAACCTTCATAGGTAAGACTATCCCCAACTGCTGTTTTTCCTGAATTATCCTTATTTTCTGCAAAATGGGAAGAAGGACCGCCACAGCCGGTAAGCCATGACAGTCCTGCCAGAAACAAACAGCAGGCAATCGCTATCTTTCTTCTTCCTGTCATTTTTTCCTCTTACTTATTTCACTGTATCTGAATGAAACGTTATGGTATATTCAATTTCATGCGGTGTACTCATGGCTACGGTGTCGCCAATAACGGTCAAAGGCTCATCAAACGCAGTCACAGGTATCTGAAAGACGGAGTTGCCCTCTGTATTGACCGGCAGATATTTTTCTCCATCCACTATCATATAGTCATAGTTCGGACTGCTCCACTGAATATCCGCAGTCACTTTACCGCCCTGCACATTTATGGTAACAGGTGATTCTATGGATGCCCTTCCGCTTCCGCCTTCAAATGTAATATCCATGGTATAAGTGCCGTCTTCCAGAGTCCCGGTTTCTTCCTTCTGCGGATTGGAAACCCTGACCTTATGGTCATACCATGTTCCTTTTGTTCCTATCAGTGCCAAATCAAATTCTTCATCAATCGCCGGAACCGGAATATCAAATCCATTTACAACTTCGCTTGTTCCATCGCTGAAGGTTACTGTGTCCTCTGTTGGCTGCAGCAGCTCTGCTCCCTCTTTCTGGGCATCTTCTGCAAGTCCGTAATAAAGATTTAATATTTTCTGGGATGCAAGTGAAATATGCATGGTCATTTTTCCGTCTTTTACGATTAATTTTCCTTTTCCGTCACATGCTTCACTTACATGGAACATACTGCTGTCCGTATCAAATTCCGCAGTATATGTACCATCCTCCAGCTGCACTTTCTGTTCTTGGGTTTCCTTTGCTTCGGATACTTCTTTTGTTTCTCCCGAAACAGTGGTCGGATTTTCCGTATTTGTACCGGTTGAACCGGTGCACCCTGCAAGCAGGGTGCATACAGCAACTATTGCACCGGTTGTTTTCATCCATCTTTTCTTCATGTCTGTTTATGCCTTTCCTGTTACTGCTGATTGATTGCATTTTCTGTATGTTTTACATAGATTTTCTGGATTCCTTCGATTTCGCCGAGACCTTTAATCTGTGTTGTTACACTGTCAAATTTTCCGGATGCCTTAAACATACTTAACCAGGAGTCTTCGTCATCTCCTGCCATATCATTGTTTGCATGGTCTCCTGCTACTACCATCAGAGGACGGAGTACAATCTTCTTGTAACCGGCTTCTGAAGCTGCCTTAATAACTTCTTCGCATGCTGTTTCTTCCGGCTCACCTTCTACGGTTCCGATAAATACATTGTTATAGCCAAGCTCTTTCATCTGGGACTGCATCTGGCTGTAAGATATTTTTGCCGCATGGGAAGTACCATGTCCCATAAATACAAATGCTGTTCCATCTTCTTTTGCTGCATCCAGACTGTCATATCCTGCTTCGCTTACTGCTTCTTTTGTCAGAATTTCAGCTACTTCTTTTTTATCTTCATTGATAACTGCTGCATCACTTCCCACTTCACCAAGCAATGGTTCTGCAATCTTTACAGATGCAAACTTATCTTTATAATTTTCTACCGCTTCCATCAGTTCGTCATATTCTGCACCATGCATCAGATGAGTCGGCTGGATAACCAGATTCTTTACACCGTTGGAAACAGAACGTTCCAGTGCCTGCGCTACATTATCAATCTTCTCTCCATCGCGGGCCTGCACATGATTGATGATAATCTGGGCGGTAAATGCTCTTCTTACAGACCAATCCGGATTTGCCTTCTGCAGTGCATCTTCAATTCCCTTAATATCTGCCACACGGCTGTCATTAAAGGAAGTACCAAAACTTACTACAAGAATCTCATTTTCACCAATTTCATCCTGGTTACGGGCATCATCTTTAGAAGCATCCCCAGTGTCTCTGCCAAAATAATCAGGGTCTGCATTTTCACCCTCTACTAATTCCTTCTGTGCATCTGTCAGTTTGTCCCATGCTGCTTTTGCATCACTGCACTGCTTATCTGTATTGTCATTTCTTTCCTGTACATAGATTGCATCAATTAAATCGGCCACTTCATCTGCTTTTTCCTGGTCCACACTCACGGCATCATCTTTTTTGCTTTCTGCCTGCTTTGCTGTGGTTGTTTCTTTTGACGTATCGTCTGTGCTTTTTCCACATCCGGTCAGGCAGATACTTCCCATCAATGCTGCTGTCATTACCAATGCTACTGTTTTCTTTCTCATTTTGTCCTCGTTTCTGCAGTTCTCCTGCTGTTTATTATTGCAAAATATGTATCTGCTGCAAAAACGACAGTTGCACAAAGAGAAAATATACTTCACGCATTTTCTGTATACAAAAGAAAAACCCTCTTCTACAATTTAAAAAAAGATAGAATAAGGGCCTGCACACATAATTAACGTACAACCTTTTTACTCGTGGTCTGAAACAATCGTTTCTGTACAGCAGTCAGGCAGGTCTCCCGGCTTGAAGATCATTGCATTCGCCATCTTCCCAGTTTCCCAGTGATATATCGGCTTCAGCTCCCTAATTACGGTGACGAGTTCGTACAGGATTTGCACCTGTTTCCCTTTTCACCAAGGCCAACCATACATGGATGATTGCCCTGACACCTGATTACTACATATTCAATTCGATTTAATATAACATAATTCTACAGGAAACACAACTGTTTCTTTGCAGAAAAAACCTGCTTTCTTATTCTGCTCCGGAAAACAACTCCAGATTCACGTCCGAATGTTCGAGTTCCCTGGAATACATATATGCGGTGGTCACAATATCTGAAAAGTCCAGTTCTTTTCCATTCTTCTTCCATCTGGCAAACAGCATCTCATTGATACAGACAAGGCTTGTCACTGCCATCTGTGTTTTTCCGGTCAGGTTCCCGTCGTAAACAGCACCGCAGAAGTAGGTAGAAATAAAATAAACCAGTATCTGTTCTAAAATAATATCATAGTCTTTGTAATGAACCGCCAGCCAAGTTTCAAATTCGTGATGTTCTTTCCGGTAGACAGACTCTCCGCCTCCGTACACCAGTTCTGCTGCCTCATCAGTCATATCCGCCCACAGGTCGTTCAGAAGCTCCATCTGGAAAAGCATCTGAAATCTCGCAAGTGACTTTTCATAATCTGATGCATCTTCCAGAACAGGCTCTTTCTTTTTATCATGCGAATATTTTTCTATCACATCATTAATGGCAAAAATATCATCTTCATCGATTTTTTCCTGGCACTTTTCTGTCACATCCAGGAATAACAGGATTCTCTGACGGATGCTTAACTGCCGGTTCTGCAGAATTTCATAAAGAACTTCCCGCACATCTGCAAGCATGGAAAATAATAAATCATCAAATTCTTCATCCTCTTCTTCCAGTTCATCCTCTTTCTCGATAAATGTCACTTTTTCCCTGTTTCCGAGAATGATTTGTGCCGCTTCCGGGCAGGAAAGCGATAAGGTATATTCCCGGATATTTTCAAATTCCTCAATATGTCTCGGATATCGCCTGCAGGTTTCACAGAGATACTCCTCACCCCACTCAATGTACATATCGCAGAGATTCCTGTCGTTTAAAAATGCGCATCTTTTTTCTCCTGACTGGCAAAAAACACCATCCTTCCAGTCGATTCTGTCATCTTTTTTGCCTGAGAGTTTCTCCCTGTATTTCTCAAGGGCATCTTCATCTATCACAATCTGCCAGCCGGCACAGCATGTTTCTTCACATCGGTCCGCAATACATGCAAACCGGTCATAATAATCCGGATAACTATACAGCATCTTTTTTCCTTTCTCTTTATTATACGAATATTTTTATATTCCCTTATCCATTCTGATACTCTCTATTATTTTTCCAATATTGCAGGTGATTTTTCCTTTGCAATCATGAATATCTTCATTCATTTTCTTTTCCTGCCTAATCGCAATGTCCACTTTTTCAGCCAGCTCTCCTATCTGCGGATTTTTCTTTGAATTAACTCCTGTTTTACTTAGCAGTAATTTATAAATAAAAGTCTGATTTCCTTCTTTCTGATTCGCAATAATTTTATCCTGATTAGGAAGAATCTCCTGTTCATATGAATTTTCAAAATGCAGCAGCAAAAATAATTCAAATGCAATTTCCTGATTATCCTTCTGTGATTCAGCGAACGTAATTAATTTTCTTGGAAAACTGATATCCTTATCTTCATCTGTTTTCTCAAGCAGACGAATATCAATTAATGGATGGATATTTAAAGATTTTCTTATATCAATTAATTTTCTGAAATACCACGTTTCTGTATTCGCACCTTCGCATATGAAAAAGTACTTTCTATAAGGCTCAATCTGTTCTTTTGCATCGTTTTCCCTGCAATTCCAATTTGTATAACTTCTCACAGGTGCCATATCTTACTCCTCCCCTCTGAATTTAAAAGCAGAGAATACCGGTATTGCACCATATCTGCCCTCTAAATATGCCTTGCTGAGTACTTTGTCATAACGTTCTTTAAAACGGTCCAGAGAATAAATATTGCTTGCATTTTCTGTATTACGTTCCACAAACCAGATTTCATCCCGACGAAAAACTGACTGGTCCATAATAGAAGATTCGTGGGTAGTAAATAATAATTGCATCTTTTGTTCTTCATGCAGCTCCATAAATAATTTCAAAAAATGTTCAGTTAGTTTTGGATGCAGACTTCTTTCCAGTTCATCCACAACATATAGGACATCATTTCTTTTATTGAGCAGCATATCCATCAAGTCAAACAAACGACGTGTACCATCTGATTCTTCCTCAAATCCAAAATCATAAAATGATTTGTTGTGATGTAATCGTATCGTTGTTACCTTCGGTTCTTCATGTCCATTTACTTCAATACTAAAGAAACTTTCCTGTGACCTCATAGTCATACGATAATGCCCATTTTCATTTTCTTCTACTTTGTTTTTTAGATGTGTCATTGCCTTATCAAATACTGCAGGAGGCATTACATTGGACAACTCATCCAGAGTAATTTCTTCAATATTCACGGTACTTATTCCCGTATCAAATGTTTCTATCAGCTTATTTATCAGCTGCAATGATTCATTATCATAATAGTATTCTAAATCTATTAATGGAGTATTGGGTGTAATAATACAAATATGGTTCTGTATCCATTCAAAAACATTCTTAAAAAATATCAATTTTGAATCTTGTGTATACTTTTTGCCTCTATTCATTTCCATCAGAAACAGTATGGTTTCATTGCCCTCAAAATCATCTGCATATATATCAAATTTAGTCTTTTCAGCACCGCTTAAATTGATAGATTCATCCAATACAGGCCGTTTATTCCCCTCTCTCTCAAACATACAATGTGCAGTTCCATTCTGGTAAAGTTCATAGAGCCATTCTGCAGTAATCTTTCTCTTACTTAATACAACAGAAAAACCATATGCATAAAACTTATCTCCAACGGTAAACTGCATCTCAAAATTACTTTCCCTCTCTTTATTTTGCTCACGGTTTTTACAAAACATCTGAACTGCTTCCATCGGAATCCCACCACTCACACATTTCTTAAAAAACCTGAAAAATTCTACCAGATTCGTTTTGCCAGATGCATTTGCACCATATACAACACCATATTTCAACAACTGGGTGCTCTTTATTTTTAATCTATGACTGGCATTTGTGCGAATCTTATTTGATGAAATCATTGTTAATTCTGTTGCATCCTGAAATGACTTAAAGTTCTCTACACTTATTTTCACTAACATGATTAGGCACCTCCCTCATACTTTTATTATATCCACCTTTTCATTTCTGTCAATCATCATTTGTTTATTTAGAGATTTTTTCGTCAAATGTCCGTTTATAAATATATATCAAAAACAGCCTTCCACAATTTCTCTGTGAAAGACTGTTTTTACTTGCTTATGCTTCTGTTTTTTTCTCCGGAAGAATGGCATTTAATGCCACTCCCATAATAGCTGCGATGGCAAGACCTGTCAGTGTGATACTTGTTCCTGCCACGTTGAAGGTGAGTCCGTCGGAAAATCCAAGTCCGCAGACAAGAATGGTTGCTGCGATAATCAGATTTCTGGAATCGGTAAAGTCCACCTTATTTTCTACCACGTTGCGCACACCGATGGCTGCAATCATTCCATAGAGAATGAAGCTGACACCGCCTACGATGGCTATCGGCATGGTACTGATGATTTGTGCAAACTTTGGAATAAAGCTTAACACAATGGCATAGCAGGCTGCCAGACGGATAACTTTCGGGTCATGCACACGGCTCAGTTCCAGAACGCCGGTATTTTCGCCGTAAGTCGTATTGGCCGGGCCGCCAAACAATGCTGATATGGAAGTAGCCAGACCATCTCCGATTAAGGTGCGGTGAAGTCCCGGGTCTTCTACAAAGTTTTCTCCGACCGTAGCGGAAATAGCAGAAATATCTCCGATATGCTCCATCATGGATGCCACTGCAATCGGTGCCATGGCAAGAATGGCCGTCAGATTAAATTTGCAAAGCTGAAACGGCGGTATGTCCACCCAGGAAGCACTTGCAACAGAGGTAAAATCAAAGATTGCACTTCCGTCCGGATTGGTAATGCCACAGGCATGAAGAATCAGTGCCACCGCATAAGAACCGGCAATTCCCAGAAGAATCGGAATAATCTTGAACATTCCTTTTCCCCAGATATTAAAGATAACAATGATGGCAAATGCCACAATGGCAAGCAGCCAGTTTGTCTGTACATTGCTTACCGCAGACGGTGCAAGACTGAGACCGATACAGATAATAATCGGTCCGGTCACAACCGGCGGAAGAAAATGCATGGCACGCTTTACTCCTACCATTTTAATAATTACTGCAAGTATCAGATAAAGAACACCTGCCACTACGATTCCACCGCAGGCATACGGCAGCTTCTCGCCCATGCTCATATCTGCAAAAATACCGGTATCCAGATTTGCAACGGTTTCAAATCCACCGAGAAATGCAAAAGAAGAACCGAGAAATGCCGGTACTTTTAACTTTGTACAGATGTGAAAGAATAACGTACCCACACCTGCAAAAAATAATGTAACGGAAACGGAAAGCCCTTCTCCGTTAAAATAGTTATTGACCAGTATCGGAACGAGTATCGTTGCACCGAACATGGCAAACATATGCTGTAATCCCAACAGCAGCATCTTCGGAATACCAAGGCTTCTGGCATCACGAATTGTTTTATTTGTTTCGTCCATGAAAGACCTCCTGAAATTCGGGTTATCTCCCTTTTGTACTACATGACGGATTTTATCCGCAGATTAATAATTTATAACTCATAAAATTTGCGGAACCATGGTTCCTGCCGGACTTCCGCAAATCATTATATCGGAAAATGTTCCATCTGACAAGCTAATATTTCCACTGCTCTGACAATATCTGCATATCCATCATATGTTTGTAAATGCTGTCTCTGGCTTTGAGTTCTGCCGGACTTCCCTGTTCCGCCACAACGCCGTCTTTTAATACTACTATTTTATCCGCACCATCCACCGTTCTCATTCTGTGGGCGATGATTAACACCGTTTTGTTGCGGATAAGTTTTGAGATAGATTCCTGAATAACGGATTCATTATCCACGTCCAGAGAAGCTGTCGCCTCGTCCATCAGAATAATCGGCGCATCCTTCAAAAATGCCCTGGCGATGGATATTCTCTGTCTTTCTCCGCCGGACAGCTCCGAACCGTTTTCTCCAATCATGGTATTCCACTTATCCGGCAGTTTCTCCACAAATTCCTCACAGTGTGCAAGTTTTGCAGCAGCTTTTACTTCCTCATCTGTCGCATCTTTTCTTCCGATTCTGATATTTTCCAGAACCGTATTGTTAAATAATGTGACATCCTGAAATACGATGGAATAAAGGGATAACAGTTTTTCCGGGTCAATTTCCGACACATTCATTCCGCCAACGGTAATTTTTCCCTTTTCATTGTCCCAGAACCTTGCAGCCAGTCTTGATACGGTTGTTTTTCCACCGCCGGACGGACCGATGAGTGCCGTCACTTCTCCCTGTTTTGCCGTAAAGCTGACATCACGAAGCACCTGCTCTCCTGCCTTGTAGGAAAATGCAACGTGGTCAAAACAGATATCATATCCTTTGTTATCCAGTGTTTCACGTCCGCTCTGCTCCTCGTGGGAGAGAATTTCATCCATACGTCTGCAGCTTGGGTCAAGGCTTATGATAGCTGACAGATTCTGCAGGGAAATCTGCAGCGGCTCATACATTCTGGTAACAACCAGCAAAAACATAAAGAAGGTCAGCACACTGATTTCTCCTTTAACCAGAAGCATACTGCCGGTAACTGCCACGGTTCCGATTCCCAGTTTCAGTATCATCTGTGCCGAGCAGACAAATGCCGCATTGGTAAATTCAGAAACCAGCGCATATCTTTCCACATCTTTGATTTTTTTATTTAATCCTTTTCTGTATGCGTCCGTCATATTGTTGGAACGCAAATCCCTTATGGTTTCCAGTCCTTCCTGTATGCCATCCAGACAGTTTAATTTGTAGCTGAGAGATTTTTCATGTATTTTATTCATTACACTTCTGGAATAAAATACCACCAGAAATGCAACCGGCATTACCCATACGGCGGCAAGTGCCATTCTCCAGTCAAATGCAAACAGGCTGATGACAATAATTGTTGTGGATAAAAATGCACCGACAAGTTCCGGAATCCAGTGGGAACTGGCTGTTTCGAGCAATGCACAGTCGGACATAATAGTATTGGTCAGGTCGGATAAATCCTTCTTTCCAAAAAAGGACAGTGGTAATTTCCTTAATTTTTCTGCAAGTGTACGTCTTCTTACCCCGCTTTCCACATAAGTTGCCATAAAGGTGGAATTGTACTGGAAATAGGTCGTTACAATAATCAGGAGCAATGCCGCAATGATACCGATAATAAAAAACGGCAGTTTTTCTTTTGGCAGACTTCCATCCAGAAGGCAGGATGCCAGCACATACAGCAGACCTACCGGCACCATCAGGGCAAGGTTTGCCAGTGTCACCGCCACAAATGCCCGCACCATATCCTTTGCACCTTTTTCTGACAGGGCATATTTATGCTTTAATTTTTCAATCATACAGATTCACCTCTCCTTCCCACTTTCCAATTAACGGACTGATTGTATTCTTTCCACATATGGGTATAAATTCCATTCTGCTTTGTCAGTTCTTCGTGTGTGCCTTCCTCTGCGATTTTGCCATCTTTTAATACATAGATTCTGTCCGCACCTGTGATAGTGGACAGACGATGTGCAATCATAATGACTGTTTTATTTCTGGAAAGATTTTCAAATGCTTTCTGCACCAGCACTTCATTGTCCGGGTCTGCAAATGCCGTGGCTTCGTCCAGTATCAGAACCGGTGCATTTTTCAGAAATGCCCTTGCAATGGCAAGTCTCTGTGCCTCTCCGCCGGATACATAGATTCCTTTTGAACCGATAACTGTATTCAC
>ERZ1026990.411-NODE-411-length-17358-cov-6.916200_pt1 | contig 17358 bp, 19 predicted proteins | sample MGYA00519557_ERZ1026990 | MGnify/ENA primary metagenome ERZ1026990 (study PRJEB26926, sample SAMN06164797) | human gut metagenome | biome: ENVO:00009003; feature: ENVO:2100002; material: ENVO:00002003 | host: Homo sapiens | place: USA | collected 2012 ... | reverse complement strand
GTGTATAAGAGACAGAAATATATGACCAGTACAGGCTGTTTCTGGCCAAAGTGCAGGATGAATTTCCAGATATAGAATTCATGTTGGGAAGAGAAATCTTTTTTGGCGAGGATATTGCGGAACTGCTTCAGGAAAATGTTGTCAGCACCCTGAACGATACGGACTATGCATTGATTGAATTTCACCCGACAGCAACGGCAGACTATATCGCGCAGAGTCTTTATAAAGTTGAGAATGCTGGTTATACCCCTGTTCTTGCTCACATCGAGAGATATCCGGACCTGTTTAAGAATATTAAGATGATTGAACAGATTATAGAGGGCGGGGCATATATCCAGGTCAATGCGTCCAGTGTGGAAGGCAGGCTTGGCGGCGGTGTAAAACGTCAGATCATTAAACTGATGAAAAAAGGTTTAGTGCATTTTGTGGCAACAGATGCCCATTCCAATCGTTCAAGAGCACCGCAGTTAGAGGAATGTATCAGATATATTGAGAAAAAGCTGGGAAGCGACTATGTGAAGAAGCTTTTTATCGATAATCCGGAGAAAATGGTGCATAACGAATATATTTAATGTAAAGAATGGAAAGGAAAGAGGTTACAGATGGAAACGAACGTTAATGTGCAGAATAATGATGAAGTTGAAATTGACTTAAGAGAAATATTATTCGTGCTTCTTGACAAATTACTGGTTATATTGCTTGTGGGAGTTCTTGCCGCAGGTCTGGCATTTCTTGGGACAAAATTATTTATCACACCAAAGTATCAGTCCGAAACGTCAATTTATGTTATGAGTAAAAATGAAGAGTCAACAGCGAGTGCAAATGATTATGTAACGAGTAACTACATGACAAAGGACTATCAGGAGCTGATTACCAGCCGTCCGGTACTCGAACAGGTCATCGCCGATTTGGATCTTGACTTTTCGACCGGGGCATTAAAGGGTATGATAACAGTAGAAAATAAAGAAAATACCCGTATTATTGCGATTACAATTACGGATACAAATCCGGAGCGTGCAAGAAAGATTGCCGATGCAGTAAGAGCAACCAGTGCAGTTAAGATTAAAGAAGTAATGGGAATTGAGAACGTTAATGTAGTAGAACCTGCAAGTCTCAGTTCATCACCGGTATCACCGAACGTATTCAAGAATATGATTATCGGTGGTGCATTAGGCATTATTCTTGCCATGGCAGTAGTTATTATCCGACATATCACGGATGATACGATTAAATCCCCGGATGATATCGAGAAATATCTGGGAATCAGCACACTTGCAACGATTCCGGTTATGTCAGAAGCTGAGTGGGATGGAGAAAAGAGCAGTTCTTCAAAATCCAGCAAAAGCAGCAGTAACCATAAGGCACCTGCAAAACAGGTAAAGAGATAGGAAAGGAGGAACAGAAATGATTACGATTAATATTAACAAAATGTCAAAACTTGATAATCAGGTAAATGAATCTTATAAAAGACTTAGAACAAATGTTCAGCTTTGCGGAAGCGATATTAAAGTAATTGCAGTAACAAGTAATATCCCAAACGAGGGAAAATCTTCTGTGGCATTCAATCTGGCTGTTTCCATGGCAGAATCAGGCAAGAAGGTTATGTTCATGGACTGCGATTTAAGAAAATCCGTATTGATTGGACGTTATAAGATTAAGAATGCCATCAAAGGTCTGACCCATTATTTATCCGGTCTCAGTGAATATGAAGAAGTGGCATACGAAACAAACGTACCAAATCTGCATATGATATTCTCAGGCCCTGTACCTCCAAATCCTGCAGAACTTCTTGGCGGGAATAAATTCAAAATGATGTTAAGCCTTTTGAAGCAGAATTATGATTATATTATCATTGATACTCCTCCGGTAGGAAGTGTTATCGACGGTGTTATTGTGGCACAGCAGTGTGACGGTGCAATCATGGTTATTTCCCATGCGGAAATCAGTGTAAAACTGGCACAGAATACAAAGCAGCAGCTCGATAAATGTGACTGCAAGATATTAGGTGCTGTATTAAATAAAGTACCAATCGCCGGAAATGGTTATTATGGAAAATATTACGGTAAGTATTATGGAAAATATTACGGTAAGTATTATGGCAAATATTATGGCAACTATGGTTCTTATGGGGATGAATAATTTTTGATAAGATACACAATGGAGAAATCCCGTTGAGAAAGGATGGGTTATGGAGAGTAAAAAAATCTATTTTCTGTTAATAGTACTCGTAATTATTATATTTTCAGGCTGTGTGATCAGTGTTGTGGTTTCCGACAGGAAAGCACCGGAGATTACACTCGGTGAGGCAGGAATGGTCAGCGAATACAGTGATGACATGGATACCTCGGAACTGTTGGCAGGAGTAACGGCATATGATGACAGAGATGGCGATGTAACAGATTCGGTAACCGTATTAAACGTACTGGTGCTTGATAATGGAGAATACATCAAGGTTACATATGCGGCGAAAGATTCACATAATAATGTGGCACAGAAGAGTGCCAAGATTAAATATTCCGGCTCAAAGAGTTTTATCAATGTGTCGGTAACGGAAGATGATTCAGAAGTGCAGACACAGGAAACAACAACCGAGAAAGAAACCGTTCCGCAGGAAACAACGACGGCAGGTCCTGACCTGACACAGCCGGGTGGCAGTGGAACTCCGGTTAAAATCGATCAGGAAAAGGTAAAAACTACCGGTGTTCCGCAGATCGAACTGAAATATACGGATTATGTCATCAAAGCAGGAGATTCTTTTGGAACAGTAGAAGCACTTGATATGGTAAATTCTACACTGGATGACAAAGAAGGCGTATCCAACAGAATTGTAATTAACGGAATCGGTAATGTAAATACAAATAGAGTGGGTGAATACCAGCTTGTATACAGTGTAAGTGATACGGATGGAAACCGTTCTGAAACACAGACACTTACCTTACATGTAATTGAGTAATTGAGTAGTTTATAAGTGGAGAAAATATGAGTCGATATAAAGCATTAGCGTTGGATATCGATGGAACATTATTGAATACAAAGAAAGAAGTAACACCGGAAGTATTAAAAGAAGTGAGAAGGCTGCAGGAAGAATCTGTGCCGGTCATGATAGCATCCGGGAGACCGCACGAAGGAATCTGCCATGTGGCGAAAGCAATCGGCATGGATGTGTACGGCGGATTCGTGCTTTCATTTAACGGCGGAAAGATTACGGAATTCAAATCCGGACATGTTGTATACAATAAAACAGTTCCAATCGAATACAATGATGAAATTCTTGACTATGTAAAAAGCCATATTCCGGAGGCTGCCGTACTGACTTATGATGATGGAGAAATCATCACGGAGAATCCGGAGGAGCAGTATGTCCAGTTAGAATCCAGAGTTGTAAAAATGCCGGTCAGAAAAGTGGAAAATCTCAAAGCGGAAGTAGACTTTCCGGTAAATAAATTCCTGGTAACGGGTGCACCGGAACTGCTGGAAAAAGCAGTGAAGGAGATGGCAGAGCATTTTGCGGGAAGACTGAATGTATTCCAGTCCGAACCATTCTTCATAGAGGTTGTGCCTCTGGGCATTGATAAGGCACAATCCCTGGATTATCTGTTGAAACAGCTCGGACTGCACCGTGAAGAACTCGTGGCATGCGGTGATGGCGGAAACGACATTACGATGGTCCACTATGCCGGAATGGGTGTTGCGATGGCAAATGCCCACAACGAAGTGAAAGAGGCAGCCGATTATGTGACTGCATCCTGCGATGAAAATGGTGTGGCACTGGCAATTCAGAAATTTTTTCATTAATATAAAATAACAAAAAAGGAACATCCCCATAACCGCTTATGGGGATGTTCCTTTTTTAAGCCTTTATCAAATATTAACAGACCTTTTTTAGTCAAGTCGCTTTAATAATTCTTCACGTTCTTTCTCATATCCCGGTTTGCCGAGAAGTGCAAACATATTTCTCTTATAGCTTTCTACACCAGGCTGGTTGAACGGATTTACACCGAGTAAGTAGCCGGATACACCGCAGGCAAATTCAAAGAAGTAGAATAATTCACCAAGATAGAATTCGTTCTGTTCCGGAACTTTTACCATGAGGTTTGGAACATTTCCGTCTGTGTGGGCGAGAATGGTTCCGTTCATGGCACTTTTATTTACGAAATCCATGGTCTTGCCGGCAAGATAATTTAATCCGTCGAGGTCAACAGGTTCTTCTTCAATAGTAATCTCACACTGTGGAGTTTCTACGTTGATAACAGTTTCAAACATGATTCTGGCACCGTCCTGAATGAACTGTCCCATAGAGTGAAGGTCGGTTGTAAGGTCAACAGCAGCCGGGAAAATACCCTTCTGATCTTTTCCTTCGCTTTCGCCGAAGAGCTGTTTCCACCACTCTGATACATAGTGAAGACTCGGTTCGTAATTTGCAACGATTTCAACATTTTTTCCCTTTCTTAAAAGGATATTTCTCATTGCAGCATATAACAGTGCGTCATTCTCTTCAAAGTCTGCTTCCAGTGCATGTTTTCTTCCACTTGCAGCACCTTCCATGAGTTTGTCCAGATCCGCACCACTGACTGCGATAGGGAGAAGACCGACGGCTGTAAGAACGGAGAACCTTCCACCAATATCATCCGGAACAACGAAGGATTCATAACCTTCTTCGGTTGCAAGATTCTTCAATGCCCCCTTAGCCTTGTCGGTAGTCGCATAGATTCTCTTTGCAGCTTCTTTCTTGCCGTATTTTGCTTCCAGCATCTTCTTGAATACGCGGAATGCAATGGCTGGTTCTGTGGTTGTACCGGATTTTGAAATAATATTAATAGAGAAATCTCTGTCACCGATAACGTCCATCAGGTGTTTTACATATGTACTGCTGATATTATTTCCAACAAAATAGATTTCCGGTGTCTTTCTGACACTCTTGTCCACCATGTTGTAGAAGTTGTGGCGCAGGAATTCAATCGCTGCCCTTGCTCCGAGATAAGAACCGCCGATACCGATTACTAAAAGTACATCGGAATCTGATTTGATTTTTTCTGCGGCTGATTTTATACGGTTAAATTCATCCTTATCGTAATCTACAGGTAAATCAATCCATCCTAAGAAATCATTTCCTGCCCCGTTTTTTGATACAAGAGTTTCTTTTGCATCTAATACAAGTTTTTTCATAGAAGTTATTTCATCTTTTGAAATAAACTCTGCTGTTTTAGAATAGTCAAATGTTACTTTTGCCATAATTCTTTTCTCCTTCACAAAATATTTCCTCCGCATAAATAATGCGGCTCTTTCTAACTATTATATCACGTTATACAGAAAAATTAAATAAGGAAATCATTAATTACTGAAAAAATAATTTCATCGCTGTTAGTATCATTAATTTTATCGCTTTGTGTATTTTTGTCAGAAACTTCTGGAGCTTTTGCCGGATTTTGTGTTGGAGATTCAGCGGCAGGTGCGGCCTGTAATGCACTGCTTTCTGCCATGGACAGACGGTGTCTGAGTGTATTGTCGAGATAATCCGTAACCAGTGTGGCACATTTGTCGGACAGGCTGTACAGATCGAATAAACCACAGACAAAAAGATACAGGATACAGTACAGAACCGAATAAATCACATAGGGATAAAAATCAGCCTGAAAGAGAAAGACACCTGCGAAATTCACGCCTATGCCGAGTGCGGTAAAAAGATTTGCCAGAAGCAGGAAGGTGTGATAATGAAAGCCTGCCACAGAATAATCCGCAATATATTTTTTTACAAAAACACCGGTATTGCATATGGCGATATTCAGCCTGCTGCAGTTGGTGAAGCGAAGCACAATCTGTTTTAACAGCTTGTGCCGGACTTCCTGCATTTTCTTAGCTGCATAATAAAATCTGAGAAGCCGCAGATATCCAGTCAGAATAAAAAGCAGGCTGAGTGAAAATAAAATAACAATAGAATACTTAAAATATAACATAAACAAAACCCCTTTCTTATAGATTGTTATACTGTATTATGATAAAAATGGCAAGAAAAACAGTTCGACAAAATACCCCTGTATGTAGTATAATACATGGAGATATCCGGACAGAGATGACGGATTGTGACAAGAAGTAATGCACAGAGAAAGGAAGAGAAAAATGACATATAAGACAAAAGGAACATGTTCAACAGCAATCGATATAGAAGTAAATGACGGCATTATCGAGAGTGTCCAGTTTACCGGCGGATGTAATGGTAATCTGAAAGGAATCTGCGCTTTGGTAAAAGGAATGAGGGTGGAAGATGCCATAGAGAAATTAGAGGGAATCCGCTGCGGAATGAAACCGACTTCATGTCCGGATCAGCTGGCACAGGCATTAAAATCATTATAGGAGGAATCATCCAGATGGAAAAGATAGCAAGTTTTACAATCAATCATTTAAAGCTTCTTCCGGGAATCTATGTGTCCAGGAAGGATAAAATCGGTGCGGAAACGGTTACTACCTTTGACTTAAGAATGACAAGACCGAATTATGAGCCGGTCATGAATACGGCAGAAGTGCATACCATCGAGCATCTTGCGGCTACATTTTTAAGAAACCATCCGCAGTATAAGGAAAAATGTGTTTATTTCGGGCCGATGGGCTGCAGAACCGGCTTCTACCTGCTGCTTGCCGGAGATTATGAATCAAAGGATATCGTGCCGCTTATCCGGGAAATGTTTGAATTTATCCGTGATTATAAGGATGAAGTGCCGGGAGCATCCGCAAGGGACTGCGGCAATTATCTCGACATGAATCTGCCGATGGCAAACTATCTTGCGAAGAAATATTTAACAGAAGTATTGGATCACATTTCGGATGAACGACTGATCTATCCGGAGTAACATGGAGGGAAAGAAATGCTTGGAATTATTGGAGCAATGGAAATTGAAGTAAACAGAATAAAAGAACAGATGGAGGATGTATCTGTAACGGACAAGGCAGGAATGAGTTTCTTTGAAGGGAAATGGAATGGAAACGATGTTGTCGTAGTACGTTCCGGCATCGGAAAAGTAAATGCGGCAGTCTGTGCACAGATTCTTGCCGATACCTTCCATGCCGATGCCATTATCAATACGGGAATTGCAGGTTCTTTAAAGAATGAAATCAACATCGGGGATATTGTACTTTCTACCGATGCCATCCAGCACGACATGGATGCACAGGGATTCGGCTATGCGCCGGGTGTAATTCCGCAGATGGAAGTATCAGATTTTCAGGCAGATGAGAAGCTGATAGAACTTGCAAAGAAATGTTGTGCAGAAGTCTGCCCGGATATCCAGGTGTTTACCGGAAGAGTAGTCAGCGGCGATCAGTTTATCTCAGACAAAAAGAAAAAAGAATGGCTTTCCAGCCAGTTTGAAGGTCTGTGTGCGGAGATGGAAGGTGCAGCCATTGCACAGGCATCATATCTGAATCATGTTCCGTTCCTGATTATCCGTGCAATATCGGATAAAGCAGACGACAGTGCGACTATGGATTATCCTGAATTTGAGGCTATGGCGGCTGAAAATTCCGTAAAACTGCTTGCAGATATCGTGCGGCAGGGAATATAGACCGGAGGTAGGAATTGTGTTTCGACTTTGGGCAAAAATATGGGAATCCGGGCATATGCGGAAAGATATGGTGGTATGCAATGAGGATAAAGAATTAAACCGTACACGAAAGATCTTTGCGGCAATTGAAGAGGTATGTAATGAATTCGACCTGAGCCGGCCTATCTGGCTGGATAATAATATTGCCGAATTCAAAAAGCATGATAAAGTACGTTTTAATAAAGACAATTTTATTGATGATATTGACTTTGATTATCTTGAAATACAGGTAATAGAAGAAGATATGCAGGAATGAACGGCGATAAAGATGCCGGAGCTGATAAAATCTGCCAGCGACATCACCGTATGGAGTCTGGTAGACTGCAGCAACATTCCTTCCATAATTCCTGACAGATTCACAATGCCGGTAATACTTACGTCTCCCGCTTCCGGGAGACTTTTTTTTACCCCCAGCCCCGGCTTTAAAGGGGTATCGGATAAGGTTACATACCCAATGTGGTTGTGTGTGCCGAGGGAGGCATCCACAGCTATTACGAAGGGATTATCGTGAACCCGGTAAATCTGCTCCAGTGTGTCAGTGAGATTTACCGCGTGGACGGGGGATTTTAACGTGCCATAGATCGTAAGCTTCCCGGCAAGTGCTTTTGACAGTTTATGTCCGACTAACGGACCGAGACTGTCACCGGTGGAGCGATCACTCCCGATACACAGCAGAACAAGTTCGTTTTCTTTTCTATCAGGCATCATCTCCTGTAATCTCTGACCGAATTTCAAAGCATTTTTCCCTGATAAAGCATCATAATAAAAAATATTTTTCATGTTAATCTGGTAACAGTTATGACAAAACTGCAGCATCCTTTCTTTGTTTATTATGAAGTATATGCCGGAAAGCAGATTCTTTATTCAAAATAAATGTCGATAAGTTATAAAATTTAATCAGATAATGTGACAAATTATAACGATTCCATGGTGTAAAATAATTCCATTCAGACTAAGTGCAGTATCAGGAATGAAATGGAGGATGTTATGATAGAGACAATTTATAATGGTGAAAATAATGAGGAAGAACCGGTGAAAATACCGAAAAATATACATCAGATCGGAGATGGGGAAGGAAAATATCATATCTATATAGAAGATAAAGTAACCGAATTTCTGAAGCTTCTGCCGGAAAACGAGAAAAACATACGTTATGGCATACTGCTTGGAAATGCCCGTTTTTCAAGAGGAGAGGTCTATCTCTTTATCCATTCGGTCGTGGAAGTGCGGGATATGCTTGACAATACACTCTTATTCGGAGATGATGTGTGGACAGGCATCTATGATGAGATAAAGAAATATTATCATTCGGAAAAGATCGTCGGATGGTATTATTCTGCACAGAATTTTAAAGAACGGGATCTGTTCCATATGAGGAAAATGCATCTCGATCATTTTGCCGGAAATGACAAGGTATTTCTGAATATCGACAGAGAGGAAAACGAACTGGAGTTCTATATCTATCAGAATGGAGATTTACAGATTATCAGTTGTTATCATATTTATCATGAGAAAAATCCGGATTTGGAAAATTATATTTTTGATACACATTACCATCTCAGCAGTAAGCGGAAAAGTATTGTGACGAGGGCGGAAGCGGCAGAGATAAAAAAGGAAAGCCGGAAAGAAAAGGAAAAGGAAGAGGAAGAGGAACAGAAACGAAGTGGGGAGAAGCTCAGGGAAACTGCGGATGCCAGTCCGGAAGAACCCATGGAAAACAGGAAAACGGATTTGACCAAAAAAGCGGATTATGTAGGAAAAGCAGTTTCGTTTGTGGCGGTTGGCACGATTGTATTTCTTGTCGGAATGATGTACCAGAAGGGACAGCTCAATCATCTGACGCAGGATATGCAGGCGGTGGTTGCCAATATTATGAATAAGGGGGACACATCGGAGCTGGATAATGTCATTCTTCTGGACGGGGATGACGAAACCGGGGATACCGGGGCACAGGAAACGCAGAGGGATCAGACAACCCTGCAGACCGAAGGAGAAAGTGTGGAAGAAGCTGCTGCGCAGAATACTACACAGCCCCCGACAGAAACGGAAGCCCAGACACAGGCAGAGCCGCAGACGACAGAAGCGGAGACAGAAACAGCCGGTGTACTGCCTGCAAATACCCGCTATTATGAAGTGCAGAAAGGGGATACCCTGTATAAAATCTGCCGGAAATTATATGGAAGTACGGATAATGTCAAAGTAATCATGGAATTAAACAATTTAAGCAGTGCGGACAATATCACTTATGGAAAAACATTGATAATTCCTTAAAAAATAATGACATTTTACAATGGATATGTTATGATAGGGAAGCAGGAACAGGAGGATGAAATGGCATTTTTTAAGAAAAAAGGAACACAGACCGGAGAAAATCTTAATTTTGCTGAGAAAGAAAAAGACTATGAACATATGCTGATAAAGCACAGAAGACGTATGGTTGTACTGGCGGTATTTCTTGTGATTGTGGTGATGGCGGCGGTTGTGTGTGTAAAGATATTTTTGGATAAAAGAGTATATGAGAATTATGAAGTGACAAAAACCATTAAAATGGGTGAGGTCGAGAAGTGTAAATTCTATGCATACGGGGACGGAGTCCTGCGTTACAGTAATGATGGTATCTCCTATATGATAGGGGATGAGACCGTGTGGAATCAGGCTTTTGAGATGAAACAGCCGGTCGTGGATATGTGTGCGGATTATATGGCGATCGCAGACCTGGAAGGGACTACGGTTTATATCTATGATAAGAACGGACAGCAGGGAGAAATCCAGACGGAATATCCGATTCTGGATATCGAGGTTGCCGGGCAGGGTGTAGTAGCAGCCATTACAAAGAGTGATATAGCCAATCAGATTGAGGTTTATGATAAGGATGGGACAAACATAGCAAAAGGACAGACGGTGCTGTCAGGGGACGGATGCCCGGTTGCAATCAGTCTTTCCGAGGACGGAACGAAGCTGGCAGTATCCTATGTGTATCTTGAAAATGGTGCGGCAAAGACAAGGGTCGTATTTTATAATTATTCGGAAGTTGGAAAAAATGAAGCCGGAAGAATTGTAGGCGGCTTTGATTATGAGAGCAGTATTATATCCAGAGTGGAATTTGTTACCAATGATATGGTAGCTGCCATAGGGGATGATATTGTAACTTTTTACAGCATGGAAGAAAAACCGTCAAAGGCAAATGAAATCAAGATAAACCAGGAGATACAGAGTATCTGTTATAATGAAAAATACATTGGTTTTGTATTTAAAAGTGAGAGTATCCTGAATCAGTACATTTTAAATGTCTATAATCTGAATGGGAAGAAAGTGCTGGATAAAACCATGGATTTCCAGTATTCGGATTTGCAGATGAAGGATAATCTGCTCATATTTAACAATACACAACAGATGTATATAATCTCGGTCGATGGAATCTTAAAATATAACGGAACGATTCAGGAGGGAATACAGAAAGTAATTCCAGGAAAACTCGAAAACAGATATATGATTATAACAAATCAGGAAGCAGAAGAAATTAAGTTAAAATAACCGAAAAACAGAATCGGTGAGGTGAAAGGAAAAAATATGAATTATATTGCAATGATTGTGGCAGGAATCGTACTGGTTTTTGCTGCATACCGGGGGTATCGCGCCGGTATTATCCGGATGATATTATATGTTGCTGCACTTGTAATTACGATTGTACTGACAGGATTTTTGTTAAAACCGGTAAGCCATCTGGTAAAGGAAAACACATCGCTTTATACAAATATTAACCAGTCAGTGGCACAGGTAATCAGTGAACATAATATTGCAGACATGGAGTCGCTGAAAGAACTTCCGTTTCCGGAAGCAATGATCGGGCAGATTGAGACACCGGCTGCAGCCATCGAAGATTTTGAACAGTTCGTAGCAAATTCGCTTACGGATCAGATATTTAATGCGTTAATCTATGTATGCCTTAACATTGTGCTTTATCTTGCACTGAGAATCGTGCTGGGAGCATTTGGTATAGTAGCAAGGCTTCCGGTTATCCGGGAATTAAACCATCTGGCGGGATTCCTGCTCGGACTGGCAGAAGGACTGGTGTTTTTGTGGCTGATTTGCCTGTTGTTGCAGGCTTGCGGCAGCGAGCCGTGGGCACAGCAGGTGTTTGTCCAGATTAATGATAATAGTCTGTTAAGCTGGATTTATAACCACAATGTAGTGGCGGACTTTCTGGCAAAGCTGATCTGAATATAGTGGTAAATATCAGATAATGACTGGCAGGTGGAAAAGCTTTATCACACAGGCAGATGCATTTGTAACATACCGTATATGGAAAAGAACAGTTCAAAATGCTGCTTGTTGTTCTCTCTAATAACAACTATATATTTTTTATTTTTAACAGGTGTGACAGTATTGTTCCGGTTTCGGAGCAGTGCTGTCACATCTTGCGTTTACAGGGAGGTTTGATAAAATAGAGAAAAATAAACAGATTAAGGAGAGGACATATGAAGAAAAGATGGATGACCTGGCTGGGATTATGCTTATGTACGGCATTGCTGGCAGGCTGCGGCAAGGATACCGGAGAGGAACAGTCGGCAAAAAAGGCAACGGAAAGCAAAACAAAGCAGAGCGTAGAAGAAACCACAGAAGAAGTAACGGAAGAAGCCACAGAGGAAGAAACAGAAGTAAAGCCTACAATCTTCCAGATAGCAGAACAGGATATTGAACTGACACCGGGCGGAGAGGCACAGCTTAGTGTAAAAGTTCTTCCGGAAAATGTGGATATTTCAGGGGTAAAGTGGACATCTAAGAACGAAGAAGTTATCAGTGTGGACAGCACTGGAAAAGTAACCGCTGTAAAAGAGGGAAAAGCCGGTATCACTGCATCACTTGGAAAAATGAATGCAACCTGCACGATAACGGTAAAGAATGCACAGGCAGAAACACAGCCTGCGACTGTGCAGGCGGCAGCAGCCGGATATGATCTGAATCAGGAGCTTGCAGGTGTTGAGGCACAGTGCCAGACTGTCATGGATGAACTGAACAGCGGAAAAATGACGCAGATGGATATGAACCGGGCTGCCGGACAATGTTATACCATCTGGGATGATGAGCTGAATGCTCTCTGGGACAGACTTACCCCGCTTCTGACAGAAGAAGAGCATGCCAATTATCTTGCAGAACAGAGAGCATGGATACAGGAAAAAGAAGCTGCCATTGAAGAGGCCGGACTGATGTGGGAAGGTGGAAGTGCAAGACCGTTGGCAGAATATACAGCAGGTGAAGAGTGGACAAGGAAGAGATGCTATGTGCTGGCAGGTTATCTTGGAAGCAAAATAGGACAGACTGTGGATATGAGTCCGCTGAATAATGATAGCAGTTACTAGGAGAAGAACGATATGATGATACTAAAGTGTAAGATGTGTGGGGGAAACATAGAAATCACAGGGGAAAGCCATGGAGTGTGCGACAGCTGCGGCTGTGAAGTAACCCTGCCAAAGCTGGATGATGACCGGAGAGCGGAGATGTATAACAGGGGAAATCATTTCCGCAGCAGGGGAGAATTTGATAAGGCATATTCTGCTTATGAACATATCATAGCTGAGGACGGACAGGATGCCGAAGCACACTGGTGTCTGGCATTATGCCGGTATGGAATAGAATATGTCAAAGATCCGAGAAGCGGGGAATATAAGCCGACCTGCAGCCGGGTCAGTTTTGAACCGTTTCAGGAGGACAGGGACTATCTTGAAGCATTAAACTACTCTGAGGGACGTACCAGAGAACTTTATCAGAGAGAAGCAGCAAAAATAGCAAAAATACAGGAACGTTATCTGGAAATATCCAGAAAGGAGCAGCCATATGATGTATTTATCTGCTTTAAAGCAACGGAAGAAAACGGGGAACGGACACAGGGAAGCATCATAGCACAGGATATTTATGAACAACTTACCGAAAAAGGACTGAAAGTATTTTTCTCAAGAATTACACTGGAAGATAAATTAAGTGAGGAATACGAACCATATATTTTCGCGGCATTACATTCGGCGAGGGTTATGCTCGTAGTGGCAACAAAGCCGGAGCATCTTACATCCCGATGGGTGCAGAATGAGTGGAGCAGATACCTTGCCATGATGGATAAAGATAAGAATAAATCCATTATTCCGGTATTTTCCAAAATGAGTCCTTATGATTTTCCACCGGAAATCCCGATGGTGCAGGGGCAGGATATGGGAAAAGTCGGCGCAATGCAGGATTTGGTCAGAGGCGTTTTGAAGCTGACCGGAAAAGGCACAGCAAATAACAGACAGCCGGAGCTGTATGCAACCAAAGAAAATATATTAAAACGAATTGCACAGGCATTAGAGGACGAGGCATATCAGGAGTGCTATAATCTGGCAGAACAGCTTTTAAATGCGGATGCTGAAAATGGCTGGGCATATTATTATATGATTCTGGCTGCCAATGGCATAAAAAATATCTGGGAAGTCGGATATAAAGGTCTGAGTCTTGAGGAAAACCGGTATTTCCGCCGGGCATATCAGTATGGAACAGAAGAATTGAAGCAGGAACTGGAGCTTGGGTTACAGAAGAACAGGGAAATTCTTAAAAATGTAAATGAATACCGAAATATAGCAGGGGACGGATATTATTTATACAATCAGATGAAAAACAGATATCCAAAAGAACTGCAGAAATACTGGTCGATGTTTCAACAGTATTATAAATATGGGATGAAACGTTCGGAAGAGAAATATGAAGAATTTGTAAAAACAGGAAAAAGAATAGCAATCACTACACTGATACTGGCTGGAACGGTTCTGGTTTTATCAATACTAATGATAGTTGGACAAGGTGCAGGAAGAGGAAGCAATAATGGAGGAAGTGAGGGGGAAATATTTGCAATGATTATAGGCGGGTTTATATTTTGCACAATACTTGCATATCCCCTGTTGGCGATTGATTTATTACGAAATTATAGTGGTTACAGGGCGATGAAACAGTATGAATACTATAGACAAGAACTCCGGACATATAAAAAACAGGTAATTAATCCATTAGAAGAATTTCTGACTGGCGAAGTAAACAACTATTACGGACCATTAATCGGCAACGGTAATCTTGTTAAATTAAGAGGTGTGACGGAAATTGTAAAAGAAATGATGGAACAGCAGTGGTCGTGAGAAGGAGAAACGAATATAAGGAAACAAAGGAGGATAGATAGCATATGAAAATATTAGATGTAATAAAATGCGAGCAGGATAATGCTCTGCTTGTGTGGAAACACCCGGCAGAGGATTTTAATACAGCATCCACGCTGATAGTACATGAATCACAGGAAGCAGTATTTTTCAAAAATGGACAGGTGGCAGATGTGTTCCCGGCAGGGAGATATGTTTTAAAAACGGAAAACATACCTGTTTTAAGACGTATCATGAATCTTCCGACAGGGGGAGAAAGCACATTTCATTGCGAAGTTTACTTTGTAAATAAAGTGGAGAATATGGCACTTAAATGGGGAACAGATCATAAAGTGCAATTCATAGAACCAACATATAACTTCCCTATGGAAATAGGTGCAAGCGGTGAAATGAGTCTGAAGATCAAAGATACCGCTTCATTTCTGATACGGCTGGTAGGAACAGAAACCGCGCTGACACCGGAAGGACTTACCAAATATTTTCGGGCATTGCTGATGACCAGAGTAAAATCCTATCTGGCAAGGACAATAAAAGAGCGTAAACTTAATATATTTGAGATAGACAGTCAGTTAGATATCCTGTCAGATGCCATTAAAGAAAAGCTTGTTATTGATTTTGGCGAATATGGTATTGAATTAAAACAATTTTTTATTTCTACAGTAGTAAGACCGGAAGAAGATGAAGGTTACAGACGATTAAAACAGGTTCAACAGCAGCGGTATACAGATGTATTTGCTGCACAGACCCAGCAGCAGTTAGATATGATTCAGATGCAGACAGATGCCCAGAGACGTATAATGGAAGCACAGTCAATAGCAGAGAAACGTAAAATAGAAGGATATACCTATCAGGAAGAACGCAGCTTTGACGTGGCAGAAAAAGTGGCACAGAATGAAAATGTCGGTCAGTTTACCAATATGGGAATTGGTATGGGAATGATGGCTGGAATTGGCGGAAGTATTGGCAGCAGTGTTGGAAGCATGGTAGAAAATGCCATGAATACCACTCAGAATATGACTGGAATCGCAGAAGCAGTTCCACCGCAAATGCAACCGGCAGCACAGGTACAGGAAGCTGCTGCGGGAAAAGAACAGCAGTCCGGCGAAAATCGTACCAGAACATGCAGTTGTGGTGCAATTTTGCCGGCAAATGCAAAGTTTTGCTTTGAATGTGGTGCGGCACAGCCATTATGCTGTCCGGGATGTGGCAGTGAAATCACACCGGGTGCGAAGTTCTGTCAGGAATGTGGACAGAAAATATAGGAGAAAGACATATGCAGAAAAATGTAATAGAAGAAAAGAAGGTAAATATAGGACTTACAATAGCAATACATATTATTATTTTTGTGGGTGCATTTCTGATATCCGCAAAACTTGCAGAAATTACGGGAAGATTCCTTGTAACATGGCTCTTTATTCTGATTCCGGCGGTACTGTTCAGTTTATTTGGTATAGTAACACGAATGGACAGCAGACAGAATATCATGCAGAATCTGGCTATCGTAGTGATTGCGGCAGTATATCTTATTGTATCTGCCATAGCAAGTATTGTACTTAACTGTTTTAATGCATCAGAAACATTGTTTTACAGTGTGGAAATTGTTATAATGGTAATCGGCATTGCGGCAGTACTGTGGGGATATCGGGGGAAACGATACATAGAGCATTAGAATTTATGATTCGCCTTGATTTTATATCGTTATGGGAGAGAAGAACCTTCCTGTGTAAAAATACACAAGAAGGCTATTCTCTTTGCTATAAACTGTTGGGCGGAGAAACACCCGGCTTTGATGCTTACTATTAGGGCATATTCTGAAGAACTTCACCCTAGCATCTAAAAAAGTGAAAAAAATAAAAAAAGTTGTTGACAAAAGTAAAATTATGTATTATTATATACAAGCTGTCGCTTGAGAGAACAGCTTTTCAGAAAGAAACCAAACTTCCTGAAAAAAATAAATAAAAAAGTTGTTGACAAATACTTGAATCTGTGATAAGATATAAAAGTTGCTGATAACAACAAGAAAAAGAAGCACCTGATGGTGCACAGGTCATCAATCAAAGATTGACGACAGGAAAAAAGAACATTGAAAACTGAATCATAAACCATCCCTGAAAATTTCTTATAAATTTTCAGCGAACATCTTCAGAAATGAAGATTTCCAAAAAACAGTAAAACGGATTGCAAAAAACAATCCAAAGGTTTAAAATGACCAGAGTTATTTTGAACCGGACAGACACTTTTAACGAGAGTTTGATCCTGGCTCAGGATGAACGCTGGCGGCGTGCTTAACACATGCAAGTCGAACGAAGCACTTTATTTGATTTCTTCGGAATGAAGATTTTGTGACTGAGTGGCGGACGGGTGAGTAACGCGTGGGTAACCTGCCTCATACAGGGGGATAACAGTTGGAAACGACTGCTAATACCGCATAAGCGCACAGGGTCGCATGACCTGGTGTGAAAAACTCCGGTGGTATGAGATGGACCCGCGTCTGATTAGCCAGTTGGTGGGGTAACGGCCTACCAAAGCGACGATCAGTAGCCGACCTGAGAGGGTGACCGGCCACATTGGGACTGAGACACGGCCCA
>ERZ1026990.369-NODE-369-length-18685-cov-5.018035_pt1 | contig 18685 bp, 20 predicted proteins | sample MGYA00519557_ERZ1026990 | MGnify/ENA primary metagenome ERZ1026990 (study PRJEB26926, sample SAMN06164797) | human gut metagenome | biome: ENVO:00009003; feature: ENVO:2100002; material: ENVO:00002003 | host: Homo sapiens | place: USA | collected 2012 ... | reverse complement strand
CGAGATTAGCGAGTGTCTCGTGGGCTCGGAGATGTGTATAAGAGACAGGTGCATTTCAAGGTCTCCGATGCCGTGTCTGTTTCGCTCAGTGTGGAAGAGACCAGTTGGAAACGTTGACGGGCAAAAGGCGATAGGAAGCCATAAGGCTTGGCGGTCGTACCTGTTGCCGACTCCCGAAAAACATACACATCCGTGCGGTTCCCGTCAAGGAGAGCGCACGGATGTTTTGTTTGGACAAAATATTGTTTGAATCCCGTCTTGAAGTATTAAAAAGAAAGCAAAAAGGATGTTTCTGTTACGCCTGCCTTTCACGAAAAGTCTTTGTTAAGGGGGCTTGACGATATTTTCGGATACATTTTTTAAGTTTCGGGGCTTGTTTTTCACGAATCTAAAGCAAAATTAGGAAACACTTTCAGCCGAACGAGAAATCGTTCGGCTGAAAAAACATTTTTTTTCTCCGCATGTCGTAGGAGAGGCGTCTGCATGTTGTCGGAAAGTTCTACGTAGACGGTGGCACGGCGGTCGGCAAATGCCCCGTTTTTACGCTATTTGGGGTGGAAAGGGACACAGATCCGGAATGCCTTCTTGCGAGGCGGAACGCCTCGGATGCTTACGCGTTCCGTATTGCCTTGCGTCGGGCGTGGACTTTCATACGGCATTATGAAAGCAGGAATGCGGGGCAGGCTGGCATTCTGTACTTTTCCCGATGCGCGAGAATCGCGTATTTGCGACGGCGGCGGGGGAAGGGCACGAATAAGCGAGCCACGAGGAGGTGGGATTGTCATATTGACACTTGGAATATCGACAGGTACCATTCGGGACTTGGCATGTCAAGTGTGGGAGTGTTGATGGCTTTCGGCAGTTTGGTCTAAATAATATAAAGGTATAGGGATATTTATAAGGTTTTACAGTCGGAAAGTGATTTTTTTATCGTACTTTTGTATGATAAATCTGTGAAAGAAAGAATGCGAAGAAAGATAAGACGGAATTGGATTGTCCCTGAAGGAGTCGAACTGACGGATTTGGACCGTAAGATTTTGGCTTTTCAGGAAGAAGGCTTTTTGGTGCCTTCGCGTAAATTGATTAAGACTCCTGAACAAATAGAGGGGATTCGCAGGAGCGGTGTGGTAAATACCGGGGTATTGGACCTTGTGGCCCAAGAGATACATGCCGGAATGACTACACTTGAGATAGACGAGATGGTATATGATTATACGGTAAGTCACGGGGCCATTCCTGCTCCTCTGAATTATGAAGGTTTTCCGAAAAGTGTATGTACTTCCATTAACGAGGTGGTCTGTCACGGCATTCCTAATGAATTCGACGTATTGGAGGAAGGAGATATTATCAATGTGGACGTTTCCACCATATTGGACGGATATTACAGCGATGCTTCGCGTATGTTTGTCATCGGGCAGACCACACCCGAGAAGCAGAAATTGGTAGACGTCGCGCGCGAGTGCCTGGAGATTGGCATGAAAGCTGCCCGTCCGTTCGGCTTTGTGGGGGATATAGGAAATGCCATCGAAAAGCATGCCAGGAAGAACGGTTTCAGCATCGTGCGCGATTTGTGCGGCCATGGGGTGGGACTGGAGTTCCATGAAGAGCCGGATGTGGAGCATTTCGGCCGGAAGGGAACGGGGATGCTCTTGGTGCCCGGCATGGTGTTTACGATAGAACCTATGGTGAACATGGGTGATTGGAGGGTGTTTGTGGATGAGGAAGACGGATGGACTGTCGTGACGGAAGACGAACTGCCCAGTGCGCAATGGGAACATACTTTCCTGATGACGGAAAACGGTTTGGAGATTCTTACTTATTGAGACACCATGATTTATAGGACGTGAGGAAATGGAGAAGAAAGATATCATTATATTAGGTATAGAGTCGAGTTGTGATGATACGTCGGCAGCGGTGATTCGCAACGGGGTATTGTTGAGTAACGTGACAGCTAGCCAAGCCGTGCATGAGGCGTATGGCGGGGTGGTGCCGGAACTGGCTTCCCGTGCTCATCAGCAAAATGTAGTTCCTGTGGTGGACCAAGCGCTGAAACGCGCCGGAGTGACCAAGGAGGAGCTTTCGGCTGTGGCTTTCACGCGAGGTCCCGGATTGATGGGCTCTTTGTTGGTGGGGGTGTCTTTTGCCAAAGGATTTGCACGCGCACTCGGTATTCCCATGATAGAGGTCAATCATTTGCAAGGACATGTATTGGCGCATTTTATTAAAGAAGATGAGGGCGACCATGACCAACCGGAATTTCCGTTCTTGTGCTTGCTGGTAAGTGGCGGCAATTCCCAAATCATTCTGGTGAAAGCCTATAATGACATGGAAGTGTTGGGGCAGACGATAGACGACGCGGCAGGCGAAGCCATCGACAAGTGTTCCAAAGTGATGGGGTTGGGCTATCCCGGAGGACCGATAATAGACAGGTTGGCGCGTCAGGGGAATCCGCAGGCGTATTCTTTTGCCAAACCTCACATCGGAGGATATGATTATAGTTTTAGCGGCTTGAAGACCTCATTCCTTTATTCTTTACGGGATTGGATGAAGGAAGATCCGGATTTTATCGAACATCACAAAGAAGACTTGGCCGCCTCTTTGGAGCATACGATAGTAGATATCCTGATGAAGAAGTTGCGTCAGGCGGCAAAAGACACCGGTATCAGGCAGGTAGCCGTGGCAGGCGGTGTGTCGGCCAACAACGGGCTGCGCAATGCTTTCCGGGAGCATGCGGATAGGTACGGATGGAAAATCTTTATTCCGAAATTCAGTTATACGACCGACAATGCAGCCATGATAGCCATTACCGGATATTTCAAGTATCAGGATAAGGATTTTTGTACGATAGATATGCCTGCTTATTCAAGAGTAACATTAAAATAATTAAGATATATGATGAATGTAGAATCTAAAATCATAAGTCGTGAAATCAGCCCGCTGCTATGGAAAGCAGGGGAGACGGTGTGCACGGCAGAAAGTTGTACTTCGGGGCAGATATCGGCAGCCATAACCAGTGTGCCGGGAAGCTCTACCTATTTCAAAGGAGGTATTGTTTGTTACACCAATGAGATAAAAACTCGTTTTCTCGGTGTTTCGCAAGAGTTGTTGGAAGAAAAAGGGGCTGTAAGCGAGGAAGTGGTGCGTGCCATGTTCGAAGGGGCATTGGAAGCCATGGAAACCACATACGCAATAGCCATTACCGGCTATGCCGGTCCCGGCGGCGGAGAAGAAGCACCGGTCGGTACGATTTGGATTGCCGTAGGCGACAAGAATGAAGTGACGGTGGAAAAACTTGAAGGTGACGACGGCCGGGATATGAATTTGGCCAAAGCGACACTGGTTGCCCTTCAGCTTCTGCTCGACTTGCTGAAAAAGCGTCATCCGCAGGAAGAAGAGTGATTTTTTTGCGAAAATACTTGTATATTCGGTTTTTAAGTACTAATTTTGCACTCTGTTTGAAAGAAGCTAATAGAAATAAACAAAAAGGAAGATAGAAATGTCTAAGATTTGTCAAATTACCGGGAAGAAAGCCATGGTTGGCAACAATGTTTCTCATTCTAAGCGTCGTACAAAGAGACGGTTTAATGTGAACTTGTTTACGAAGAAATTCTACTATGTAGAACAGGATTGTTGGATTAGCCTGAACATTAGTGCTGCTGGTCTGCGATATATTAATAAAGTGGGCCTTGATGCTGCGCTGGCCAGTGCGGTAGCAAAAGGCTATTGTGATTGGAAAACCATTAAAGTAATTGCTTAATTAGAGGAGAGTAAGACTTATGGCAAAGAAGGCTAAAGGTAACAGAGTGCAGGTTATTTTGGAGTGCACTGAAATGAAAGAGAGTGGTCTTCCCGGAACATCTCGTTATGTGACGACGAAGAATCGTAAAAATACTCCTGAAAGATTGGAATTGAAGAAATACAATCCTATTTTGCGGAGAATGACAGTTCATAAAGAAATAAAATAATATTAGGATACTATGGCAAAAAAGACAGTGGCAACCCTCCATACCGGTAAAATGGATGGACGTTCCTACACTAAGGTAATCAAAATGGTGAAGAGCCCTAAGACCGGTGCTTATATTTTTGATGAGCAAATGGTTCCGAACGAAGCCGTGAAGGATTTCTTCAAGAACTAATTCGTGTTTTAATGCGATTCAAAATAGTCCCTTCCACAAATTGTGGAGGGGATTTTTTGTAGGTATAGCCGACATTTAAAAAACTTGTGCTATCTTTGTCTTTACGAATATAGGATGCGGTTTGGCATGGGTAAGCTTGAAAAACTTTGTTTTTCGTTTGTCTCTGCGCTCACCTTTCACTATCTTTGTGCTTATAATGTACATTAAATAAAAGACGTATGGGAATTTTCAGCTTTTTTTCAAAAGAAAAAAAAGAGACACTTGATAAAGGACTGGAAAAGACGAAAGAGAGTTTTTTCGGGAAACTGACCCGGGCTGTGGCCGGTAAGTCTAAAGTGGACGATGATGTACTGGATCGTCTGGAGGAGGTCTTGGTAACGTCGGATGTGGGAGTAGACACAACGCTGAACATTATCGACCGGATTGAAAAACGTGTGGCTCGGGATAAATATGTAACGGTAAATGAGCTGAATGACATATTAAGGGACGAGATAGCGTCTCTGCTCACCGAAAATAATACGGCAGATACCGAAGGTTTCGTTTTACCCGAAGGGAAAAAACCGTATGTGATTATGGTTGTGGGTGTGAACGGGGTCGGGAAGACCACTACCATAGGCAAGTTGGCCTACCAGTTTAAGAAAGCGGGAAAGAAAGTGTATCTCGGAGCATCGGATACGTTCCGTGCGGCAGCAGTGGAACAGTTGGAAATATGGTCTGAGCGGGTCGGTGTTCCTATTGTGAAACAGCAAATGGGGAGCGACCCGGCATCTGTAGCCTTCGATACGTTGAGTTCTGCGATGGCGAATGGTGCGGATGTCGTTTTAATCGATACGGCCGGACGTTTGCATAACAAAAAGGGATTGATGGACGAATTATCCAAAATAAAACGTGTCATGCAGAAAGTGGTGCCGGATGCCCCTCATGATGTCATGTTGGTGCTTGACGGGAGTACGGGACAGAACGCTTTTGAACAAGCCAAGCAATTCACGTTAGCTACGGAAGTGACCAGTATGGCTATTACAAAACTTGACGGAACGGCAAAAGGCGGTGTTGTTATCGGTATTTCCGACCAGTTTAAGATTCCGGTACGTTATATCGGTTTAGGAGAAGGCGTTGAGGATTTACAGCCTTTTAATCGGAAAGAGTTTGTAAAGTCTCTTTTTGGAAATGAGTAGGGAGGGGATTTGATTCGTTCATTAAAAAAGTATATTGTTTTGCGAAAGAATACGATTGATGTCATAACGTTGGGATGTTCAAAGAATCTGGTCGATTCGGAAAAATTGATGCGTCAGTTGGAAGCCAATGGGTACAAAGTGACGCATGATACAGACCGTCCCCAAGGGGAAATCGCTGTGATTAATACTTGCGGGTTTATCGGAGATGCCAAAGAGGAAAGCATCAATATGATATTGGAATTTTGCCAGGCTAAGGAAGAGGGGCGTTTGAAGAAACTGTTTGTCATGGGTTGCCTTTCGGAACGCTATCTGAAAGAACTGGGTGAAGAAATTCCACAGGTCGATAAGTTTTATGGTAAGTTCGATTGGAATGAATTGCTGACCGATTTAGGAAAGGCATATCATCAGGAATTGAGTTTGGAACGTGAGTTGACGACCCCTTCCCATTATGCTTATCTGAAAATCTCCGAAGGGTGCGACCGTCGGTGCTCCTATTGTGCCATACCTATTATCACGGGGAAGCATGTGTCGCGTCCGATAGAGGATATTTTGGATGAAGTACGAATGTTGGTGTCACGCGGGGTGAAGGAATTTCAGGTCATTGCCCAGGAGTTGACCTACTACGGTCTGGACCTTTACCATCGTCAGATGCTGCCGGAACTTATTGAACGGATGGCTGACATACCCGGTGTGGACTGGATTAGGCTCCATTATGCTTATCCCGCGAATTTTCCGGTAGATTTATTCCGGGTGATGCGTGAGAAAAAGAATGTTTGCAAATACATGGACATTGCTTTACAGCATATTAGTGACAATATGTTACAGAGGATGCATCGCCATGTGACTCGCCAGGAAACTTATGCTCTGATAGAACGTTTCAGGGAAGAAGTGCCGGGAATTCATTTGCGTACGACTTTGATGGTAGGGCACCCTGGAGAGACGGAAGAAGATTTCAATGAGTTGTTGGATTTTGTCCGTAAGGTTAAATTCGACCGTATGGGAGCTTTTGCTTATTCGGAGGAAGAAGGAACTTATTCGGCTGAGCATTATGAGGATGAGATTCCTTTTGAGACCAAGCAAGCCAGATTGGATAAATTGATGGCTTTGCAGCAGAAGATTTCAGCGGATTTGGCGGCTCGGAAAATAGGAAAGATTTTCAAGGTGATTATAGACCGTAGCGAAGGAGAATATTATATAGGACGTACCGAGTTTGATTCGCCTGAGGTGGATCCGGAAGTTCTGATTCCTGTGAGCGAAGGGACTTTATCTCTCGGAACGTTCTATGAGGTGAAGATTACAGATGCCGATGACTTTGATTTGTATGGTACTCGAATGTTTTAAAGAGCTGTATACGTATGAATAACAAGGAGTTTATAGCGGAATTGTCCCGTCGTTTAGGTTATACGGTGAAGGATGCGTCTTCATTGATGGTTGCCTTGGTAGCTGAAATGACGGACGAATTGGAGGATGAAAACGTCATAGCCATTCAGAATATAGGTTCGTTTGAGGTGAGGAAAAAACAAGAGCGGGTAGTCGTGAACCCCGCTACCCAGCAACGCATGTTGGTGCCTCCCAAATTAGTCATTAATTTCAAACCCAGCGCTTCTTTTAAAGAGAAGATGCAATAAACGTCGGTCGTAATGGATAAAAAGGTTTTGATACAGGATTTAGCTGACGGGTTGGTGTTGCGGAGAGGTCTGCCTAAAAAAGATGCCGATGTTTTTGTGCGTTCGTTTTTTGAAATTATAGGAGAATATCTGCAAACGGATAAGATCGTTAAAGTAAAAGGGCTTGGAACCTTTAAATTAGTGACAGTGGATAGCCGGGAGAGTGTGGATGTGAACACCGGCGAGAGAATCGTAATCAAAAAATATACGAAGATTAATTTTACACCGGATCCCGTTCTGCGAGACGCGGTCAATAAGCCTTTTGCACAGTTTGAGACGGTGGTTTTGTATGAGGGTACGGATATTGCCGATATGGAGCGGATGGATATTCCGGATTTATCTGAAGATAATGAGGCGGAAAATATATCTGATGTGAATGAAGAGGCAGATGAAGCAGATGAAATGGTATTATCCGAATCAGAAGAAGTCCTTTCGGGGGAAGAGAAGGATATGCAGGCGAAAGGGCATCATGGTATAGATGAAGTCTCAATAGAAACAGCGGCTATAGACGAAACCGGAGCGGTAGAGATTCAAGATGGTGAAAATGAAAATACTGATACTGAAACTACTGTGAATTCTATAGAGGAATATTCCGATGTAGTGGAAGAGGGTGAAAATAAGGCCGAGGCTGTCTCCGAGAATGTAGATGAGAAATCAGATACATCGGTTGGTGACGAAACGGAGGATGAAAGAGTTTCTTCTTTGCAACGAAATGCTGAGAACGAGATAAAGGCAGAATCTATTTCTGCCGTTCAGGAGGAAGTGTTACCGGAAGGAAAAAAAGAAGAGTCGCACAAGAATAATAGCAATGTTGATGTTCATCATGTGGAAAAGGTGCATGTGGCAACTCAACAAATAGAGGTGCAGAAAGTCGAACATCAAACTGTGGAGAATCAGCATATTGTTCAAATGGCACCCGAACATCATGGCCGTAGACGAGTCTATTTGACGCCTTGGATGATGTTTTTTGTAGTTTTACTGGTATTGTTATTGATGGCTATCAGTTATTACATTGGCTATCATCATCTTTTTTATGGGAATCAGCCAAAAGTCGTAAAGCAGCCGGTGGTAGTGCATCCTGTTCCTTTAAAAAAGGATACGGTTCAGATTTCGAAAGAACAAGATTCTCTGAAGGTGGATTCCGGTTCCATACGGAAAGTACAAGTGCCGGAAGGTATGCCGGAAAAAACAAACAAGGTGAAAGCGAAATCGGAAGATACACAAAAAGTATCTGTAGAATACCCACAGGTGAAAAACGGGGCATACGAAATAGTAGGTACACAAGAAGAACATCGTATGAGGAGCGGGGAGACTTTGCGCGGTTTGGCATTGAGATATTACGGCTCGAAAGATTTTACAGTTTACCTGGTGGTGTATAATAAAATCGCTAATCCTGACCTCGTGCCTGAAGGTATGTTGTTGAAAATACCCAAGTTAAGATTAAAACGCCGTTAACTGCCATAAAAAGTTTCTTAAATAGATATTTGGGAAACTTTTTTTAATAATATAATATTGTCAGTGCGTACTAAAAAGCTTAATTTTGGGTCACGAAAAACGAGAGTATAATTTATAAACAAATAAAACAGATATGGCTGAAGCGATAGATATTCGCGAGTTGAATGAGCGAATTGAGAAACAAAGTGCTTTTGTAACGAATTTAATAACCGGTATGGACCAGGTGATTGTGGGGCAGAAGCATTTGGTAGAATCACTGTTAATAGGATTGTTGAGTGACGGACATGTATTGTTGGAAGGAGTACCCGGTTTAGCGAAGACGTTGGCCATAAAGACTTTGGCATCGTTGATAGATGGAAAATTCAGTCGAGTACAGTTTACTCCGGACTTGCTTCCTGCCGATGTGATAGGTACGATGATGTACAGCCAAAAAGATGAGACGTTCATTGCTCAGCGTGGTCCTATTTTTGCCAATTTCGTGTTGGCGGACGAAATCAACCGTGCTCCGGCCAAGGTGCAGAGTGCTCTGTTGGAAGCGATGCAGGAACGTCAGGTCACCATCAGTAAAGAAACATATAAATTACCGGAACCTTTTTTGGTATTGGCCACTCAGAACCCGATAGAGCAGGAAGGAACTTATCCTTTACCGGAAGCCCAAGTGGACCGTTTTATGTTGAAAGTGATAATTGATTATCCAAAGTTGGAAGAGGAAAAGAAAATTATCCGTCAGCAAATCAAAGGGGAAAAGACTGTCGTGCGTCCTATTTTGTCCACTGATGAAATCATCGAAGCACGTAATGTAGTCAGGGAAGTGTATTTGGACGAGAAGATAGAGCAGTATATTGCCGACATCGTTTTCGCTACGCGCTATCCAGAGCAATACGGTTTGAAGGACTTGAAAAATTATATAGAATTCGGCGGTTCTCCGCGTGCTTCTATTAATCTGGCTTTGGCGGCTCGTGCTTACGCTTTTATTAAACGTCGGGGATATGTGATACCGGAAGATGTACGGGCTATAGCACATGATGTTTTGCGCCACCGTATCGGGCTTTCATACGAGGCGGAAGCCAATAATATCAGCAGCGAAGAAATCATCAGTCAGATATTGAATAAGGTAGAAGTACCCTAATCATCGTTGTGAATGGATACAAGTGAGATTTTAAAGCGGGTCCGTCAAATCGAAATTAAAACGAGAGGACTGTCTAACAATATTTTTGCCGGTGAATATCATTCGGCCTTCAAAGGGCGTGGTATGGCTTTCTCTGAAGTGAGGGAATACCAGTACGGAGACGATATTCGCGACATAGATTGGAATGTGACGGCACGTTTTAACCGGCCTTTCGTCAAAGTGTTCGAGGAGGAACGTGAGCTGACGGTCATGCTTGTGATCGATGTTTCGGGCAGTTTGAGTTTCGGAACAGTTTCTCAGACCAAACGGGAGATGGTGGCGGAGATTGCTGCGACTTTGGCTTTTTCTGCCATACAAAACAACGATAAGATCGGAGTGATTTTCTTTTCGGACAGGATTGAAAAGTTCATTCCTCCGAAAAAGGGACGCAAGCATATTTTGCGTATCATACGTGAACTGTTGGATTTTACTCCTCAAAGCAAGTCTACGGATATCGGTCAGGCGATAGAGTACCTTACTCAGGCCATTAAGCGGCGTTGTACGGCATTCTTATTGAGTGATTTCATAGATAGAAAAGACTATCGTACGGCTTTGACCGTAGCCAACCGAAAGCATGATGTGGTGGCTATTCAGGTTTTTGACCGCCGGATGGCAGACTTACCGGATGTCGGATTGATGAAGGTGTGCGATGCGGAAACCGGACATGAACAATATATTGATACGTCCAGCCGCAAAGTGCGGAAGGCTCATCATGACTGGTGGAAGAATAGGCAGAATTTGTTGCAGGATACGTTTACGAAGAGTAATGTGGATTCGGTTTCTATTCGTACCGATCAAGATTATGTGTCTTCGTTGATGACTTTATTTGCCAAACGAAATTGAAGATGAAAAGTTACCATAATAAAAATAAAAGAGCCGTTCGACTGTGGTTGCTTCTGCCGTTTCTTTTGATGGCAAGCGTTGTTGAAGCACAGGTGACGGTGGATGCCAGGATAGATTCATTGGAACTTTGGGTAGGGGAACAGACCCGTATAACTTTGGATGTCAGTACGGATACTAAATCCAAGCTGGTAATGCCACAGGTGAAAGCCGGAGATATGCTGACTCCCGGGGTAGAGGTGGTTGAAGTTGCCAAGGCAGACACGCAGCAATTGAATGAAGGAGCTCGTCGTTTGGTTTCCCAAAGCTATATCGTAACATCTTTTGATTCGGCTTTGTATTATTTGCCCCCCCTTGTAGTGAAAGTTGATGGGAAGGAATATCAGTCGAAGAATTTGGCTTTGAGGGTGTTGTCGATACCTGTCGATACGGTTCATGTTGACCGGTTCTATGGGCCTAAAGAAATTATGGCCGTTCCTTTCTCGTGGACGGATTGGTCTTTGATATTCGCTTTGTCCGTACTTTTGCTTGTATGGGTTCTCGGCTTGGCTTATTTTTATATACGTTATCGGGATAATAAGCCTATCATTAAGATTATTAAGTTAGCTCCTAAGGTTTTGCCGCATACGAAGGCCATGGAGGAAATTGACCAAATCAAGGCAGAGAAAGTTTGGGCGAAAGAAGATTCTAAGGAATATTATACTCGACTGACCGCTATTCTGCGTACTTATATTGAGAAGCGTTATGGTTTCAATGCCATGGAGATGACCTCGACCGAGATTATCGACCGCTTGTTGAAAGAGCAGACTTCTGAAAGTCTGGACGAATTGCGCATGCTGTTCCAGACTGCCGATTTGGTCAAATTTGCCAAATACAATACATTGATTAATGAGAATGATGCAAATCTAGTGAATGCCATTGAGTTTATCAACCAGACAAAGGTGGAAGTGGATGAAAATGCCGTGCCGGAGTCGGACGAAGTAACGATTGAACAGAAACGCAGTCGCCGGACATTGATAAGTATGCGTTTGGCGTTGGTATTGCTTACGTTGGCCGCGTTGGCCTTGTTGGGCTGGATTCTTTGGATGGTGTATGACTTGGTCGTTTAAAATTTATAAGTGATTATGACGTTTGCGAATATTGAATATTTTTTTCTCTTGCTTCTGCTCATACCTTATATTTTATGGTATGTGCTGAAAAACAAGAAGAAAGAACCTACGTTGTTGGTGTCGGATACGACGGCATATCGTTATGCGCCTAAGAGTTATAAGAACCATCTGATTCATGCACCATTCATACTGCGTTTGTTTACGTTTGTGATGGTCATTATCATATTGGCTCGCCCCCAAACCAGTAACAGTTGGAAAAACACTCAGGTTGAGGGTATAGACATCATGTTGGCAGTTGACGTTTCTACCAGTATGCTGGCCGAAGACCTGAAGCCGAACCGTTTGGAAGCAGCCAAACAGGTGGCTTCCGAATTTATAGCGGGCAGGCCGAACGATAATATCGGTCTGACTATTTTTGCGGCCGAGGCATTTACCCAATGTCCGATGACTACGGATCATGCCGTATTGCTGAACCTCTTCCATGGTATCAAGACCGATATGGCTCAGCGGGGCATGATTCAGGACGGAACTGCCGTAGGAATGGGAATCGCCAATGCCGTTTCCCGCTTGAAAGACAGCAAGGCCAAAAGCAAGGTGATTATCTTGTTGACGGACGGAACGAATAATGCCGGAGATATTTCGCCCTTGACTGCGGCAGAGATTGCCAAGAGTTTCGGAATACGAGTGTACACGATTGGTGTGGGTACCAATGGTTTGGCACCTTATCCCATGCCGGTAGCAGGCGGTGTGCAATATCTGAATGTGCCGGTAGAAATCGATACCAAGACGTTGGCAGCCATAGCCGGGAAGACAGACGGTGAATTTTATCGGGCTACGGACAATAAGAAGTTGGAGGATGTGTATAAGGATATTGACAAGTTAGAGAAAACGAAGCTGAATGTCAAGCAATACAGCAAGCGTTATGAAGCATACGCCTTGTTTGCCTGGTTGGCTGCTGTTGCGTTGCTACTTGAAATCCTGTTACGTATGACCATATTGAAGAAAATACCTTAATTCATTCTGATTATGTTTCGTTTTGAAGAACCATTATATTTGTACTTGCTTCTGCTGATACCCTTATTGGCAGGTCTGCACTATGCCACAAACTATTACCGCAGGAAGCGTCTGCTTCGTTATGGCGACATCGAACTCCTGAAAGGCTTGATGCCGGATGTTTCGGCAGCCCGGCGTGAGGTGAAGACGTGGTTGATGCTTGCGGCTTTGGCATTGTTGATATTCACTTTGGCACGTCCGCAGTTCGGGACAAAAATGGATACCCGTAAGCGTCAGGGAATAGAGGCCATTATAGCCATGGACATATCCAATTCGATGATGGCTGAAGACGTGACGCCGAGCCGTTTGGAAAAATCCAAAATGCTGGTAAGCAATATTGTGGATAAAATGACGGATGATAAGATCGGATTGATCGTGTATGCCGGAGAGGCCTATACCCAGTTGCCTATAACAAGTGATTACGTGTCGGCCAAGATGTTTTTGGAAACGATAAATCCATCCATGATTACCACGCAAGGAACGGATATCAAGCAGGCTATTGATTTGGCCATGAAAAGTTTTACGCCCAATCAGGACGTGAGCAAGGCTATTTTTGTGATTACCGATGGAGAGGACAATGAGGGAGGAGCTGTGGAGATGGCCAAAGCGGCAGCGGAAAAGGGTATAAAAGTCTATGTCTTGGGAGTCGGTTCTCCGCAAGGCGCACCCATACCCATGCCCGGAAACTCGCAGTACATCACGGACAATACGGGGAATGTGGTGGTTTCCAAGTTGAACGAGGCGATGTGCCGGGAAATTGCGGCTGCCGGTCAAGGAGCCTATATTTATGTGGATAACAGTTCATCTGCACAGGAACAATTATCGGGTTATGTGGATAAGTTGGCTAAGGCGGAAATGGAAAGCGCGGTCTATTCGGAATATGATGAGCAGTTCCAAGCCGTAGCTTTGTTGGTTTTGCTTGTGCTCGTGTTGGATGTGTTGATTGTGGAACGTAAGAATCCGTTGTTTAAGAATATAAAGTTGTTTCGTAAGTAAGGAAGAAAGACATGTTACGTGGGATATATAAATATGGATTGGCTTTGTGCTTGTGTCTGACGGTATCTCTTTTATGGGCGCAGAAGAAAACAGACCGTGACTATTTGAGGAGTGGAAACCGGTTGTATCGCGACAGTATGTACACAAAAGCCGAGGTGGATTACCGTAAAGCCATTGAAGCCAACAGTCGTTTCCCTCAGGCACATTTCAATTTGGGAAATGCGTTGTTGAGACAGCAAAAGCCCAAGGAAGCCATGCAGGCATACGAACAGGCCGTGAAAGTGGAGACAAACAAGGGACGGTTGGCTTCCATATATCATAATATGGGAGTGATTCTGCAAAGCCAAAAGCAGTTCGGACCCGCCATAGAGTGTTATAAGAACGCCTTGCGGCGGAATCCTGCGGACAACGAAAGCCGCTATAATTTGGTCTTATGCCAACACCAGTTGAAAAACAATCCACAGCAGGACCAGCAAAACGACAATAAAGAGAATAAGGACGGAAAGGACAAGAACAAAGAAGAAGACAAGAATAGCAGTAAAAAGGACAAACAGGAGAATAAAGACAAAAAAGAAGACCAACAGAAGCAACAGCAAAAGCAGTCACAGCAGAATGAAGAGAACATGTCGAAAGAGAATGCCGAACAACTGTTGAACGCAGCCATGCAAGATGAGAAAGATACACAGGAGCGCATCAGGAAGGCCATGGCCAAACCGCGACAGAGAAAATTGGAGAAACAATGGTAACGACTAAACAATAAAGGAAATAGGAATGAAGAAATATATCGCATTACTTTGGTTATGTTGTCTGACAGTCGGGATACGGGCAGCCGTACAGATAAAGGCCGCGGCACCGGATGTGGTGGAGGAAGGTGAGCAGTTTAGGTTGAGTTTCACCGTGAACACACAGGATGTCAGTAATTTCCATTTGCCTACCCTGAAAGGGTTTAGTGTAGACATGGGGCCGAGCCGCTCCTCACAGTCCAGTTTTCAAATGATTAATGGAAAGACTTCGCAGAGCAGTTCGGTAACCTATACTTATATATTAAGTGCATTGAAGACCGGTACTTATACCATTCCGGCCGCTACGGCTACTGTGAACGGAAAGCAATACCGTTCCAATACCGTGAACATAGAGGTTGTCCCCGGCAGTGGCGGGGGGGCACAGTCTCGCCAGCAAGGGGGCGGACAGCACGAACGGATGCAGATGCAAGATGCCGGGGCTAAGATTACCGGAAAAGACCTTTTCATTACGGTTACGGCCGACAAGCAACGCTTGTATGAACAAGAGGCGGTAGTGCTGACTTATAAGGTCTACTCTTTGGTCAACCTGTCGCAGTTGGCCGGTGGCATGCCGGATTTGGAGGGTTTTCATACACAGGAAATAGAGCTGCCCCAACAGAAGAGCCTGAAAATGGAAGAGCACAATGGGCGCAGGTACGGTACGGTGGTATGGCGGCAATATGTGCTCTTTCCCCAACGTAGCGGAAAGATGACGATTCCTTCCATCAAGTTCGAGGGGATTGTGGTGCAGCAAAATCGTAATATCGACCCGATTGATGCGTTTTTCAACGGGGGGAGTACCATGGTCGAGGTGAAGAAAACCATTGTGGCTCCTTCTCTGACCTTGCAGGTAGATCCTTTGCCTTCGCCACGGCCTGCTAATTTCTCCGGAGCGGTGGGCAAATTCAATATCAGTGCTTCCCTTACTCCGAGCGAAGTGAAGACGAATGACGCGTTGACGCTGAGGGTTACGGTTTCCGGAAGCGGCAACATGAAGCTGATGAAAGCTCCGGTGGTGAATTTCCCGAAAGATTTCGAGACGTACGATGCCAAGATTACGGACCAGACCAAAGTAGGTCGCGGAGGGGTTTCCGGTAATAAAATCTTTGATTATTTGGCTGTGCCCCGCCATCCGGGGAAATATACGGTCCCGCCTGTGGAATTCTGTTATTTTGATACTGATGCGAAAGCTTACAAGACCGTGAAAACGGAAGGATTTGACCTCAACGTGGCGAAAGGCAAAGGCGGAAGCGGTGGAGGAAACTATACGAATAAGGAGGACGTGGAGTTGTTGGCTTCAGATATCCGGTACATCCATCAGGGGGAGGTGCGTTTGCAGCAAAAGGGTGAGTCCTATTTCGGGACAGCAGCCTATTGGTGGAGTTATGTCATTCCCTTGTTGGCATTCATTATTCTTGTGGTGGTTTTCCGCAAACAAGCTATGGAAAATGCCAATGTAGCCAAAATGCGTAACAAGAAAGCGAATAAGGCGGCAGCCAAGCGTCTGAAACAGGCGGCTGCATTGTTGAAAGCCAACAAGCCGGCCGAATTTTATGATGAGGTCTTAAAGGCCTTGTGGGGCTATGTGGGAGACAAGTTGAATCTCCCGGCTGCAGAACTGAACAAAGAGAATGTCAGTGAAAAGTTGCAGGACAAGGGAACGGACGCCTCCGTCGTGCAGCAGTTGGTAGAGACGATGAACGATTGTGAATTTGCCCGTTATGCGCCGGGTGACCCGTCGCAAACGATGGACAAGATATATGCAGCGGCTACGGAAGTCATTAATAAGATGGAAAGTTCTATTAAACGGTAAGTAAAGGATGAAGCTGATGAGAAAGTTGATTTTGATATGCGTAGGTGTGATGTGCATGTTTTCGCTTCATGCCCAAGACAAAGTGCAGGCTGATAGTGCGTACGCTGCGGAAAAGTATGAAGAAGCCATACCTATATATATGGCTTTACTGAAAGAAGGGGAGTATGCGGACATATATTATAATTTAGGAAACTGTTATTATAAGACAGACCGTCTGGCTCTTGCCATTTTGAATTACGAGCGTGCCGCCTTGTTGGACCCCGGGAGTTCGGATGTCCGTTTCAATCTGGAGTTGGCCCATTCAAAAACGATAGATAAAATCACACCCGAAAGCGAGATGTTCTTTGTGACATGGTATAAGAACATCATTGACATGATGAGTATGGACGGTTGGGCGCGTACGGGGATTGTGGCTTTTGTGCTGGCCTGCGTGCTGATTCTGGTGTTTTTCTTAGGCAATAAGGTCGTGTGGAAGAAATTGGGTTTCTTTGGCGCTTTGGTCATGTTGGCGGTTGTCGTGATGGCCAATGTGTTTGCTTGGACGCAGCATCAGGAATTGAATGCCCGCAGCGGGGCTGTGGTGATGAGCAGTTCGGTAGTCGTGAAGAGCACTCCGAACGAATCGGGTACGGACCTCTTTGTACTGCATGAAGGCACACGTGTGGAAATCATAGACGATTCCATGAAGGAATGGAAAGAAATACGGTTGGCAGACGGCAAGGTGGGTTGGATGCCGACAGAAGCAATGGAGGTGATTTGATATGGCGTTAGAAGACTGGATCGGTTTGGACCAACGGTTGTTGCTGCTGTTGAATGGCAGCAATTCGTTGTTTTTCGACCATTTGATGAACGGGATTACCAGTACGGTGGCTTGGATACCTGTGGCCGTCGTGCTATTTTATGTGTTGGTCAAGAACAATTCCATGCGTGAGGTGGGGCTTATTGTGTTGTTTCTTGCCTTGTCCATCTTGTTGGCCGACCAGTTTTCTTCTTCTTTCTGTAAACCTTACTTTGCCCGTTTCCGGCCGGCTCAGGACCCCTTGCTGATGTATTTGGTAGACGTGGTGGATGGCTATCGGGGCGGACGCTACGGCTTTATATCCAGTCATGCCGCCAACACTTTCGCCGTATGTATCTTTTTGGCGTTGTTGGTTCGTAATGTTTGGATGACCTTTTCTTTGGTCTTGTGGGCTGCGCTCTGTTCCTATTCCCGCATTTATCTGGGGGTACATTATCCGGGAGATATTCTGTTCGGGATGCTTTGGGGGCTGTTGGTAGGTCTTTCCACTTACATGGCATGCGCTTATATTTTGCGCAGGATGTCGCCGGATAGGAATTTTATTTCTACTCAATATACTTCCACGGGGTATGCCGTAGCGGATTTGGATATTTTTCAGAGTGTACTTTATCTCACTTATGTGGTATTGGCCATACGGGCAGTGGTTTTGTAATGGTAGAATGGCTTGATGTCCTTTTCTTATTTTTATGGAATATATGATTTTTAACAACAAAGACTGATTTGTAGTAGTTATAATCTTGTTGTTTGAATGGCTTTTGTATTACGAAGTGTGCATATAAGTGCCTTTGTATTTATTCTTGGTTATAACTGTTTGGCTTTTTGGGAATTTTTGACCGCAAATATCCCTTTTATATAAGCTTCTATTTTTATTGTTTATCTTTTTTCTTTAACTAAATCCCTCTTGTAAAACCACATAACTGCCATTACCTTTGTGTTCCAATTTATCGGAGGAGTCCGAATAGACTTGGCTTGCACTAATTCTATCAATTAAAAATTAAAAGAAAATGAATCAAATGATGCTATTAGCGGAAACCGAGATGAGAACAACACTTAACTATGGGCGTAAAAATTATGTGAGTCCTGAAGTCCGGGTCATGTCATTCGAAACAGAGATGATGATTGCCGGAAGTGATATGAATCCGGAACCTCCAAATCCGGGATATAACTCGGGACATAATCCGGATGATTTTTGGGACGCATGGCGATGATGTTTTCAGTTGATTAGAAAGGATAACGGAAAAGCACAAATAAATTCCAATATACTTTTTAAGATTAGATTGTTTTTGGGATACAGTATTAAATTTAAAACAGAAGTTAGATGATAAAGAAACTTTTTTTAACCACTCAATTTTTACTTTGCTGTTTTGTTTTGCATAGCTATGCAAAAAATGAGTATGCTTCGGATTCCGACAGGGACCTGAAACGACGCAATAAAATGGTAAAGGAAGCAGCTTTGCTTCCGGATTCCGCATTTGAATACGTGAAGATGGAAGACTTGCTGGATGATCAAGTGTATATGAAGTTGGCACATGACGGATGGAGCCCTCAAGAAATTGTAACCATCATGAAGACGGCCTTAAAAGACCGTAAGGCTGCCAAGAACAAATTCGGTTACGGATGGTATGCCAAGCAATGGCTGCATATTCCGGTGGATACCCGTTCAGCATTTCCGGTGATATCCGTTCAGTCCCC
>ERZ1026990.356-NODE-356-length-19421-cov-5.618558_pt1 | contig 19421 bp, 20 predicted proteins | sample MGYA00519557_ERZ1026990 | MGnify/ENA primary metagenome ERZ1026990 (study PRJEB26926, sample SAMN06164797) | human gut metagenome | biome: ENVO:00009003; feature: ENVO:2100002; material: ENVO:00002003 | host: Homo sapiens | place: USA | collected 2012 ... | reverse complement strand
AGTGGCTGACACGCTATCTGACGGTGCATTTCTACGGGGCGATGCTCTACTTCGTAGGTTATTTTTATTACTTAACTCATTCTATATCAGATAAATTATGTATATACATAAGCCATACGCAACAAACCTGCACCAAAATATCAATAAAAAAATCAAATGAAGGTGCTGTGAGGGCATATTGGCAGGTCAGTATTGAAAAAATGGTTGTTTCCCTTTTTCTGTTGTCCTCTCATTTTTCTCTTGTTTGGAGTTGTTTTCTCTCAAATTTTTATCCTCGGATTTCATCAGATTTCGGTCTCATCATCTGGCACGAAGCTGCGATGTTTGATATATTTTCAAATCGAAGATAAAATCATTCTCTGAGACTTTTAAGTATGATTATTGGCACAAAATCATACTTAAATGATAATTACAATTAAATTCAGTCTTCTATTCGATATAAGATTGCATTGCACTGATATACCCATAGTAACTTTGCTCTTGCCGGACTGATGTTCTTGGGCAGATGTGGACAGTTGTTCCTTATCGAAGTGGCTTATACACCTACAGACATCATCAAGGCACATAGACATATACATATATTCACTCTATTAATAATTGCGTATGACACAACAAGTACAAAGTAACAAGGAGGCAAACCTCAGCAAGCAGGTTGCCGAACTCCAGGGGCGAGTCAAGTCTTTGGAGCAGCTTCTTCATCAGGGGAAGGATGTGCTGACCTTGGAAGAGGCAGCCAAGTTCATGGGCATTGCCCGCAGTTCACTCTACAAGATGACCCACGAGCAGACTATCCCGTTCTACAAGCCGAATGGCAAGATGATCTTCTTCGAGAAGTCAGACCTCTTGGCATGGGTGCGAAAGAACCGTGTGTCCTCTGAGGCGGAGATTTCCGAGGAGGCAGAACGAATCATTCAGCGTCTCGCTACCAAATAGACTGGAGTATGGCAGAATACGAGTACAAGCAGGAACTGGCAGTAGAGCTGGCTGTCCACTGGGCAAAGACCGGGCTAAGGCAATTCTCCATGCGTGATGCAGTCAATGACTATATGGAGGAGGTAGGTGCAAACCAAGCCATGACGGATGAGAGCATCATTGACAGGAGAAGAATCTGTGCGCAGCAACTCACCATCAAAAGCATCGCTTTCCTGAGCAAGGATGAATTGCATAAGGTGGAACAGGAATTAAAGAGGATAGCAGAGGACGATGCGCCCAAGCAACAATTGGGCATGCGTAGATAACATTTCCCCTTCTTCCCTCTGTTTGGAACAACAACGTATATCTGTTTCAAGAGTAACAAGGTTAATAACCTTAATGCCGAAAGAATAATAATCCTAACGCTGCAAGGTTAATAATCCTATCTGGTATGAAGCAGTATTACTACAGAAGGACAGCAGAAAGAAACGTTCCATCTTTCCACCTCTCTAAGCCCATTAGCACCAACGGCACATCAATCTCATATTGCCCATTGTACGCAGATACTGTACCAGTCTTGTAAATGTGGAATGCCCAAGGAATTTATCAATTAACCAAATGTCAAACCAGGGACGGCATGGCAGGAACACCATGCGCAGGAAGCAAGACACATCTGTCTGCCGTTCCTTTTTCTCTTTACTGAATATGCAAGGCAACAACAACGAGGCAGCAATTCTGCCTATTGACTCTTTTCTGGAGAAGTCATTTCCCTTTACTGACATCACGCTTCATCTTTCAGCGGATGCGATTACATTCCTTATGGGGACAACAAAAGGACGGCTTAACCTCATGTACTATCTGTACATCCTCCACACTATGACCATCGGTGACAAGTCGCAAATAGTGCGAGGCATCCGTGTCGAAACGGGCACCTGCCAATGTTCACTCTCGGTCTCTTCCCTTGAAGAAGTGTGGGGTATCAAGCGCAAGCAGGGGCGCAACCTGCTCGACAAGATGGAACAGCTGGGGCTTATCAGCCGCTCGTCTGATTTCGTCACCTCCATCGTAGATGTCGTGAGTGTGCAGGATGGTCATGCCATGGGACAGGTGTTCACCAATCCCAACTGTCTTCTCCTTGCTGAGAGAAATCAGACTTCTCCAGTTTTATCACCACCAGCCCAATCTGTACAAGGCGCAGATACGGCTACTGTCATCATGGAGACATCAGAAAAGCCTCAGGCGACTATTATCACCTCTTCCGAGGTAACTATACCCTCCAAAATAGCAAAGATGCCTCAGAGCCTCTTTGATTTCGCAGTCGAAGACGGAACTGATGTTCCTGATGGGCAGCATAAGTAGGATGGTTGGGTGCGCAGAGCTTGCTCCACGGCCCAACTGATTAAGTGGGGGCATAACACAATATGCCCGTTCACCTCTGCGAGGTTCAGGGCGGCACAGCAACGGTCTCATGCCCCACATGTTCCCGTACCTGCCATGCCAGCCTATAGCCTGGGACATGGATGAATGCCCCCACTACCACAAAGCAATACAAGAAAAGGAATGTCTCACGATCCATAGGCTTGGAACGTGAGGACATCCCCAATTTAAAACTATAACGTAACAGAGCGGAAATATGAGTAATGAGCCAAAAGGTGCAATGCACTTTGAGGGCAGAAAGTCCATCGGAGCGATGGAGGCTGCCGAGAACCAGCGCAGGTGGGACGAGAAGCACTATCAGACAGTGAACAAGAAACCGCTGCATTGGTACGACATCACCCGTGCACATCTCAATTTTGAGGTCTCCAAGGGTGGTATTATCCAAAAGATTGGAACATCAAAACCTGTTGAGGAACGTTTCAAGGAGAGGTTGGAGGAACTGGGCGTGAAGCCCAACCCGGAAGTAAAGAAGAACGACCCAGCAGCTGCGAAGATGTCCAACCAGATTGTGGAGTTCGTTTTCAGCGGTGACCACGAAGTAATGAACATGATGGCATTCGGGAATCAGGCTGTCGATTTCGAGCGTGACGGAACAGCGGACAACAGCCACATCCAGCGAATGACTGAAATCGAGCAATGGGCTACCGACCTCTATGACTGGATGGCAAAGAAGTATGGTGAAGAGAACATCATCGGATTTGATGTACATCTTGATGAGACTACGGCACATTGCCATGCGACCATCATTCCTGTTGTGATGAGAACAGAAAAGAAGACTGGCAGGGAACGGCCTGTGGTTTCATACAAAGGGCTGTTCGGTAAGGACAAGGCAACTGGTCAGGAGATTATGAAGCAGCTGCACACGGAACTCTACGAACAGGTGAACAGCAAATATGGGTTGATGCGTGGCGACCCTGTGGAGATTTCGGGCGCACAGCATAAGGACAAGGTTCAGATGTACTATCAGTTGAAGCGTGAATTGCCGGAGTTGGAAAATCGTGCCATTGAGCTTAGAATCTTTATCAGCAAGTTGGAACTGCAATACAATGGACTTAGCCATCAGATTGAATCCTTGAAGCAGGACTTGGAGAACAAGAAAATCACTCTGGATGAATATGAGGAACGAACATCAGAACTGATGAAGCAGAAGATTGCCTTGGGTGACAAAATCCGTGACCGCAAGAGCCGACTCATGCAATGCGAGAACCAGATTGCATCGCTTCGCCAGCGGCAGGCTAATGCTGAGGTTGCGGTAAGACAAGCGGCAAATAATGTGGAAAGGATGAAGGAGGCACAACTGGGTAACTCCGTCATGATGGTCAAAGGGGCAATCTTCGATGATATGCTTTCTGGCTTGCGAACATTCCTGGATAACATGCCGAAGCCAACTGCCTATGCTTTGGAGAGAGTGCAGGGAACTATCGTTGAAGACCTGTTTGACGGCACATTGGAAGATGTCATTTCCACTGCCGCAGGAATGGTGGCAGCCGCCATCGGTGATGCTACCACTCCCATGTATTCAGGTGGAGGTGGCGGTTCGTCTTCTGATGACAAACCAAAGAAAGATGATGAGGAGGACTGGTGGAGGTTTGCCCATCGTGCCGCCAGATATGCCAGCAGGAACAAACCTTCCAAGTCGGCTACTCGGAGCGTGAGAAGATAGGCATCAGTCGCTGCCAGTGTTCTATACAGGGGAAAGGGTCATACAGGGTAAACAGCCCTCGGAAGTACGAGACCTTTTCCCCTTTTCTTATGGCTTCCGTTGCCATCTCTTTCACTCCCTGCTGTTCTGCAAGTATGGTCAGTTGCCGTTCCATCCGTTCACGTCTCTTAGAGAAATGGTCAATGGAATAAAGGCGCAAGGCTTCAAACGCATCGTTCTTGCCATTGTTACGATACAGTTCCAGCAGGTCATCGTAGGCATCAGGTTCCCAAGGATGATGCCCGATAAGGAATAAATAGTATTGTTCCGCTGCCACAAATCCTTGCTTCTTCTCAACATCCCTACAATATGCGAGTGTGTCTGCCAACCTGTTCAGGTAGTCGCTGATTTCCATGTCCGCATCCACAGGGATTTTGTCTTCGTTATCACCCTCATAAAAGTCAAATGGAGGAAGACTGGCACAATACTCGTCATAGCGTTCTCCGAGTGTCGGGTGCTTGATATTCGTTGGAAAAGTGAGAACGAAAGGTTTCTTTTGCTGTCCCTTTTTCTCGCCTTTGGGGAAATCTGCTGTTTTCGGGTTGGATGGACAAATCTTTGGACCTTTTGGGTTTTGCTGTTCCTTCACCTCTATTGGCAATAGACCTTGCCTTCTGAGTTGCTCAATGGTTTTCTTTTCAATCTTGTCAATCCACCCTGAGTTTTCTTTCGGAAACCTCTTTCGATAGACTTTGATACAAGCAGGTAGCTTTTCCCATTCGTCATGTTCCATGCACAACTCAATGTAGGGCACAAATGGCTTTACGCCAAGGTCACCATGATTGATGACTTTGGCGTAATAGTTCAATGCTTCAACTATATTGCCTTTGGCTTTCTGTTTCTCGGCATAGTCGAAGTATTTCTGTGCATCATATTTTGTTAGTGCGCAACCAAACAGGCTATTTAGGAATCCCATTCTATATTATTATCCATTCAACTTGTGAATTTATCTGCAAAGTTACGCTTGAAAAGCGCAAATTCAATCAAATGGACAGAAGAATTAGAATTATTTACCATGAATTGCCCACAAATACTGTCTTTTTGCAATGAAAGGTGTTACTTCCCCAAGGATTTAAGCATCTTGTTGATGCAGCGTTTCTTCTGCTCCATATTGGGATGAACATAGAGATTCAAGGTCGTGGAGATATTGGAATGTCCTAACAGTACGCTTACTGTCTTGTAGTCGCATCCTGCCTCAATGCACCTTGTGGCAAAGCTGTGCCGGAGTCCGTGGAACTTCAACTTCGGGATGTCAAGTTTCTCCATGAGTCTGTTGTAATAGTTGCGGTATGTGCGTGGCTCTGTCGGTTTGTCCTCGTTGGTCAACACATAGAAATCTCCATTGACCACTTTCTTCATTGGCTTCACCATGGCCAGCAACTCCTTGCTCATGGGTATCTCCCGGCATGAGTTCACCGTCTTCGGGGTATTGATAACAAGCTGCGTATGTTTCTTCTCACCCTCCACGACGTATATCCTTTCGATGGTGCGTTGCACGGTGATTGTTCCGTCAGCCACATTGATGTCGCTCCACTTCAAAGCGCATATTTCGCCAATGCGCAATCCTGTACTCAGACTGATGTAGATGCCGAGGCTCATGAAGGTGAAGTTGTGCCGCACATAGTCCAGTATCTTTCTGTGATTGGCTACGGAGAGAACCTCCAGTTCCTTGGGCATGTTGTTGGCAGGATATTTTATATCCCACTCATAGTGGTTCATCCACTCGTTCTTTACCCCGAACTTCATCACCATCTTCAGGACGATAAGAATGTCCTTAACCGATTTCACACTCAATCCACGCTCGATCTTTTTCAAGACGAATGCTTGAACTTCATGCTCATGGAGCGAATCGTTGTCACCAAACTCAGGAAGAACATGGTTCTCCAGAATTAACACGTAGGCAGCCATTGTGGACTGCTTCACGTAGGGACGCTTGTACTCTTTCCAAGCCTCCGCAATTTCTCTAATCGTTTTGTTGCTCATAATTCTATAAAAAATGATAAGTGCTTATAATTAGAGAAATATAATGAGCGATGTTCCCCATTTGAGATTTCCGGAGTTCAGTGGGGAATGGGAAGAAACTACATTGGGCAAAATTTCAGAGATAACAAAAGGCAGTGGAATATCTAAAGACCAATTATCTGAACAAGGCTCTCCTTGCATATTGTATGGTGAACTTTACACCAAGTACAATTCTGAAGTTATTGGTGTGGTATATAGCAGAACAGAGCTGGAATCATCATCGCTGGTTAAAAGTAAGGCTAATGATGTCATAATCCCATGTTCTGGAGAAACTGCTATAGACATATCAACAGCCCGGTGTGTTCCATTTAATAACATCCTGCTGGGTGGAGATCTGAATATCATAAGACTCAAACATGATGATGGAGGATTCTTTGCCTATCAACTTAATGGTGCTCGTAAAAAAGACATCGCTCGTGTCGCCCAAGGTGTTTCAGTCGTACACCTGTATGGTGAAAACTTAAAGCATATTAGAGTTTATCATCCTGTCATCGAGGAACAAAAGAAGATAACACGTCTATTGTCTCTCATTGACGAACGAATAGCTACCCAAAACAAAGTCATTGAGGATTTGAAATTACTAAAGTCCGCAATTGCAGAAACAGTATTCAACAACATGAAAGGTCACCTTACAAATCTTTCAGCTATTTGTAATATTGTAAAAGGCAAGCAAGTTAATGGAGAAGAGCTTTCTGAAAAAGGGAAATATTATGTTATGAATGGCGGCATCACACCGTCAGGCTATTATGACCAATGTAATACTCCTGCCAATACGATTTCAATAAGCGAAGGAGGAAACTCATGTGGTTATGTGCAGTACAATAAATCATCATTTTGGAGCGGCGGACATTGTTACACACTACAAGACATCTGTAGTGGAGTTGAGTCCCAATATCTCTTTCATTATTTGAAACGATATGAAAGCAACATAATGAATTTACGTATAGGAACAGGGTTGCCGAATATCCAAAAGAAAGATTTAGAGAATTTCAGAATCGAATTACCACCCTCTAATGTTCAAAAGGAAATCGCCACATGCTTAACTGCTATTGAACACAAAATATTGGTAGAAATCAATTGGCTGGATAGAGTCCAAAAGGAAAAAAAGCATTTACTTCGTCAGATGTTCATATAAACATCTGGCGAAGCAGATAATGCTTTTGTTCCACTAATTTGCAATGATAATGAGTCTCGATATCTATTTTATCCAATAAAACTGATATTTTCTTGCCAATTGTATGCTGTTCCTCAGAACTTGGGATATAAATTGGGATGTTGCATATACTCTCAAAAGATAGGCATTGGCGTACACTGCCTTCCAATCGTTTTTGCATTTCATAGAAGAAATAGCTTGTTGAAAAGAAATGTTCCATATACTCTGTTGCAACACCATTTTTCACTCTAAAGCATATATACATTGGGCTTACAATACCTGTATCAATGGTTGTCAATCGTGCGATAGAACCAACATTGATTCTTGCTGGATTGTAGGCAAAATCGTTCTTGTGAACAATCTTGTAGTTTGATGTGTCCTCACTCGCAATAATTCTATCTTCAAACTGTTCGCTCTGATTTATAAAACCCTGTTTATTGCTGACAGACAAAACCATATCAATAGACTTGTCTTTGTTCCTTTCTGAAATTTGCTCAATAACATCGCCTATGCGACATGGATGGTATGAGCGATTGCGATAAGCCCTTTCAATAATTGCGGACATTTCAGTTTCTTAATCCTTAATCAAGGGACTAAATAATTCTTTATACTATAGATATGGTGATGGTATAAGGACTTCTTTTGCGGGATTAGGATATTCGTACTCGGGATTATCAGGAAAGTCAGCTATGGATTTCGGGAAAGGGAAACCGTTCATTACATATTTGAATGTCTATTCCAACAATGTCGTGAATGATAACGACTATCAATATGTACAAATAGACGAGGGCGAGAAACAGAATGTTGTTCAATATGGTGATGTATTGTTTACTCTCTCTTCTGAAACACCAGAGGAAGTTGGGATTGGGTCTGTTTATTTAGGACAGGATGAGGTGTATTTGAATAGCTTTTGCTTTGGAATCCATATCGTGAACGAGGAACTGGCTTATTCACCATACATATCATACTACGTTTCTTCTACTCCGTTTAGAAAGTTCATATATCCGTTTGCACAAGGAAGCACACGGTTTAATCTTTGCAAGGCAGACTTTGAGAAAGCATGCATTACTTTGCCATCTTTGGATAATCAAAAGCGAATACACTCAGTATTGAACAGTGTAGCAATGAAGATAAGCACCGAAAGAGCGATGCTTGAACAGTATGTAACTCAAAAACAGTATCTTCTCCGTCAAATGTTTATATGAACATCAGACGGAGTAAGTATTGCTTCTGGCTATTCAAACTGATGAAAACTTTCTGTTCTATCAATAGTTTGGCATCTATAGCCTCCAACATCTTGGCATATCTAAGTTGCTTAGAATATGATAAACAGAATATCTTGGCTTTGCTGTAATCTTTGAAATAAATATGTGGAATAGCCATTCCTGTTTTGTATGGTTCAAAGTTGAACACTTTCAGCATGTAGTATAGGAACTGAAGTGAGTAATCCTGTTTGGCAGTTAAGATATTCAAGGTTCCAGTTGCTGAACATTTTCCTTTTACATAGGCAACAGAACCAACTCCAGAGCCGTCCTTTACAATATAGATTGCTTCGTCAGGTGTGTTATAACTATCAAGAAACCCCACAATCCCATTTGCTCCATAAACAGGATAAGGTCCTAAATCTGACACTTCACTTTCTTGCAATGTTGAGGATGTACATTCAAGACATTCTTTTAAGCAAACATTAGGCTTACCCATTCCAGCAACCCTATGCGCAATTCCCTTGATTAAGGATTCCAGTTTCTCAATGACTTTGTTTTGGGTAGCAATACGTTCATCAAGTAATGCCAGCAAATGGCCTATTTTCTTTTGTTCTTCATTAGATGGCAAAGAAATGGGCATATCTGCAATCATCTCCATTCTTACAGAATCTACTGAGTTTTTAGCACTCATTCGCTTGACACGATTATAAAAATTCCCTGCGAAGTATGAATATAGATACTTACCATCACATTTAAAATCGCTCAGAATATAAACGCGCTGATGCACACCAATTTTCCCTGTGGAATAATGGAAAACCTTGCCAACACCTACACCGTCACCAGCAGTTAGAATAGCCTCTCCGTCAAAAGTCCATGAGTTAATTCGTTCAACAATTTGCGAACGAACATAAAAAGGATAAATTCCGTCATCGGACTTGTCTTGGGTATTCTTATTGCCTGTTGTTATATTGCATACATCCTTAAACCTTTTCCTTTTCCATTCTTCCGTAAACTCTGGAAATCTCAAATGGGGAACATTAAGGACTTTTTTATCTTTATTATCTGCCATAGTTGTCATTCTTTATTCTTTTACATTAAATACCTTGATGTCGCAAATTGCGACTTCAAGAATCTGCATTGTCGTCATTATCAGAAAGCGTGGCCTCTATATCTTCAATAGTAGGCAATTGGCTTTGAATATGCTCAGGCATGAGTTTTGACAGCTGATATTCAGAGATGCTTATCGGCTGGTTTGTTGATTCAAGGGCATATTGCGCCATCACGTTATTCTTCGTCTTGCAGATGAGCAATCCGATAGTTGGATTGTCAGTCGGTTTCTTCTTGATGTGGTTGACTGCACTCACATACACACCTAATTGTCCCAAATGCTCACCTTTGAATTTTGTGACCTTCAACTCTACGACCACATAGCATCGTAGCTCCAGATGATAGAAAAGCAAGTCGGGATATACGGTGTCTTCTCCCACTTGCAAGGGAACTTGACTCCCGACAAAAGCAAAGCCTGTGCCTAACTCAAGCAAAAACCGTGTGACGTTATGAGTAAGAGCGTGTTCTAACTCCCGTTCTCTGTATTCACCGTCAAGTGTGAGGAAATCGAAGTTATAGGGGTCTTTCAATGTTTGAGCAGCCAGCTCGCTTTGAGGATTCGCCAACAGTCTATTGAAATTATTCACGGCCTTGCCTTGTCGCTCATATAGGTTGGTATCAAGGTAATTAAGCAGAACAGCACGGCTCCAACCATTTTCAACTGTTTTTTTTAGGTAGAACACGGCACGACTTACATCCTTGCACTGTGATATGATATACAAATGATGTCCCCATGGAACGGAGAAGAAAACATCCTCGCTGATTTGTGCAACAGGTTGTTGCCTCATATCATCGTCTAATTTGGCAACAGGTTGTTGCACATTTACATCTTCTAATTGTGCAACAACTTGTTGCACAATTGTATTTTCTTGATTATAAAAGAGATACCATTGTCTGATGTATTGCAAGTTTCTATGAGAGAACCCTTTCATATCAGGAAATTCTGTCATTAGTTCACGGCTTAGTTCTTTAAGCCATCCGTCTCCCCAGGAGGCAGATTTCTGTTTCTCACAGATGTCTGCACCCATGCGCCAATAAAGGCGGAGCAATTCTGTATTCACTTTGATTGCCGCCTTGATTTGTGCGCTGCGTATATCTTGCTTCAACTGCGAAACCCAACTTTTGAAATCGCGGTTGGTTGCCAAAGTCATGTTTCCTGCCATTGCTTAAATTCCTTGTTATGTTCAATTGCTATTATTCTACCATGCTGGTGGAAAATTGGAAGTCACAAATTGCGACTTCAAGTTAATCAGACTATCCCCAATTCTTTCAGATACACCTCTATTTCTTTATCCAATTCGGCGCGCTTGGCTTCCAATTCCTTTATTTCCGCCATTACCGCCTTGATGTCGATGGGTTCTTCCTCCTCAAAGGTATCGACATAGCGAGGGATATTGAGGTTATATTCGTTGTCGGCAACCTCCTGCAAGGTAGCGAGGTGACTGTATTTCTCTATCTCCTTGCGTTCACGATAGGTATCGACAATCTTCTGGATGTGCTGAGGACGGAGCTTGTTCTGCGTCTTCACCTTTTCAAACTCCTTGCTGGCATCGATGAACAGGATGTTATCGTCTTCCTTGCGGCATTTCTTCATCACGAGGATGCAGGTCGGGATGCTTGTGCCATAAAAGATATTAGCTGGCAATCCGATGATGGCATCAATGTAGTTCTTCTTCTCGATAAGGAAACGACGGATGATACCCTCGGCATTGCCACGGAAGAGCACACCATGAGGAGCCACACATGCCATTGTGCCACCCTCGTTCAAGTGGTAAATCATGTGAAGGATGAAGGCATAGTCGGCTGTCTTGCGTGGTGCGAGACGACCTGCCTTGCTGAATCGATCATCGTTGTTGAACTTGTCAGCTGCGCTCCATTCGGCAGAGAAAGGAGGATTGGCTACCACAGCATCAAACTGTTCCTCGGAGAAGGCATCGGCTTCGAGTGTGTCGCCATTCTCTATGCAGAAATCGCTGAACTTTACACCATGCAGCAGCATGTTCATGCGTGCAAGGTTGAAGGTGGTGGGGTTCTTCTCCTGTCCGTATATCAAATCCGCCTTGCCGTTGCGTGCCGTGCGGAGCAGCAGCGACCCGGAGCCACAAGTCGGGTCATAGACATTTTTCAGCCGGGTTTTTCCTGTTGTAACAATGTCGGCAAGTATCTGGCTCACCTCTTGTGGGGTATAAAACTCGCCAGCCTTCTTTCCGGCACCTGCGGCAAATTGGCCTATCATGTATTCATAGGCATCACCGAGGATATCAATGTCGGAAGCCTCACTCAGTCCGAAGTCTATGTCATCGAGTGCCAACAGCACATTGCAGATAAGTGTGTTTTTGTCATCGGCAGTCTTGCCTAACTTTGGCGAAGCAAGGTCGATGTCAGAGAAGAGGCCTCCGAAATCTTCTTCACTGTCATGCCCGATGGTGCTGTCTTCAATCTTCTTCAACGAGCGTTCGAGCATGGGCAGGATATTCTCCTTACGCTTGATGGCTTCAATGACAGATGAATACAGAAAATCCGGCTCTATGAAATAGCCCAAATTCTCCATACTTATTTCCCTTATTTCATCTTTCAGTTCTTGCTCGTCACTCGCCCAAGCCTCCTTGAAGGTCATCTCATCCGCTTCCAGTTCGCCATCGATATACATCTCTATCTTCTCCGATAGATACTTGTAGAAAATGAAACCGAGGGTGAAATACATAAAGTCACTTGCCGACATATTGCCTCGCAAGGTATTTGCCACAGTCCAAAGCTGTGTACGCAGTTTCTGTTGCAGTTCTTCGCTCATATTCAATACCAATATTTCTTTAATTTTTCTGAGATAAATAATATAGATTGTTTTTCTTCCGTTACACGATATGCTATTACATCTGGAATAATTTTGGCAACCGAGTCCCTACGAACACGTTCGTATTGTTTTAATGTGGTATAGTTATACCACTCAGATAGAATATAGACATTTTGCGGAGGAGCATAATCAGTGCAAATCTGATTAAGCATATTCGGATTCCCGACCTCACTACTTGCATAACAAATCAACATCCTTTCAACCAAAGAAATGTCTTTCTTGTCTGGGACAGTATTTGCAAAACAACCAACCCATATTTCGGATATTCGGTGTAATTCATTAATATGGTGACCATGATTGGCAAATCGTTTGGCTACACCTTGTATCGTTTGTCCTATGTAATAATGAATGGTGGTTTTGGCATGTTTCTTATATCCTCTAATTAGGTACAGGTTACATTCACATTCGGGATGTGATTTCTCCCATAGCCTAAGCTCATCCAAAGCATCCTCACCATTGAAAGAGCCATACCATCTAACAAGAAAAACTTTATCCATGGCTATTTTTCTTTTGTTGAGTCAAAAACATTCCATGAAATGCAATGCAGAGAACCACCTACATTATGGTCTGCCGCATTGAAAGTCAATTCATTTGAATCTATCGTGACGATTGTATCTACCTGTAAATACTCTTTTAATTGCTCAACGGCTAATTCATCCGCTGGCTCATTAAGGGTTGGCATTAGAACTACTTTGCCTACCTGTAAATAGTTAATGTAAATCCAAGAATTATCAGATTTCTTATCACCAAAGCCAAGCTCTTTTATTTTGAAATATGGTGAAAGCCTTTCAAGTAATTTGGCTCGATAATTCAAATCGTAATCCTGATAATTGGATAACAAGATGGTTTTTTCGTCAATCGCATGCAATATTCCATCAGCATGGCATAGTGGTAGTTCATTATTTCGTCTTGCTTCTTCCACTTCATGCGGATCAACGGGAATCCATATTACTTGTTTTCCGCTGGCTTGCTCAATCCTTTTTGTTATTTCAAACGGTTGCAAGTCAGCATTCTCAGCAAACACTTTCTCTGTCAATATCATCTTATTTCCACAAATGACAACATTGCCGCCGTCCAATACAATATTGCAATCTACAATTTCCTTACCTGTAAGAAAATCACATTGAGCATTGTCTGTGATATATTGTCGGTTGCTCTCGACTTTCCAAAGATAATCGGGGCGGTACGTGTACCGCATGAACTTGTTTTCACCAATCTGTATTGGCATATAATCACGAGCCCAAATATCCTTGGTGTTGCGGATTTTCTTCTCTACAACAATGCCATTCTCTCTTAATGCGTTCTTTATATCTTTAGCACATCTTCTATAACCTTCCGTGAGGCACGCAGAGAAGAATACTCTATTTGTCTTATTGTCTTGCATACTTTATTCCCAACTAAATGTACTAATAATGTTTCTCAACTTTGTCGTCAGGCTTCTCAGAAGCCATGAACGTTGCAGGAGACGAAGTCCCTTCTTCTGTTTGATGGCACGCTGGAGTATTTCTGGCTTCTCACGTTGCAGATAGTCGTACTCCTGTACATACTTGACAAGAGCCTTTACGTCAATGTCTTCCTCCTTTGCCAAGTCGGAAATGGCACGCAGACGAGCCTCTGTAATATATTTCGTCAGGCGGCTCTCCAAGTCCATCGTTCCATCTGCCTTGCTGCGAGTAAAACCCTCATGGTCGTTATCGACATTCTCACGGATGAAGTTGTCGATGATGCGAGTCTTGTTGCGCATCACGGGGTCTTTTATCATCGTGTCTATGATATGCTGACGCTTTTCTCCATAGTCCTCACTATCTGGATTGAGGTCGGCTATCAGTTCGAGGATATATGCCACATTGATGACATCGCTGTGAAGCAGTTCAAGGCAGAAGTCAATATCGGTGATTTCGCCTGGTTGCCCTTCTGCCACCATACTTGTGGTTTCTTCTGTCCCTTTTTCCTGTTCATCATCCTCTGTTGAGATAAAGCCAAGTGTCATGTCAAGGTACTTGGAGCGGTAGTCGTTGAACTGCTGGTCAGTCATTTCCCACGTAGGGTCATCAGCATCAAACTCTTCGTATATCTGAATCTCGGAACGTTTCTTGATAATGTCTCTGAATGCAAGGATGAAGGTTCGCTTGTCGTATTCGTTCTGGATGCGGTCAATGGATATCATATCAGGGTAACGGGTCAGGAAAGTATGGCACAGGGCATTCAGTTCCTTCTTCACATCCTCGAATGGCGCACGCAGCACGAAGCCCAACGCTTCGGGAGCATTGGTGTTGGAGAACAGTTTGACAGCCTTATCTACATTGTCTTTCAGATTGCGGAAGCACACCACCTTGCCAAACCGCTTCTTCTCGTTGAGCACTCGGTTGGTACGGCTGAATGCTTGCAAGAGTCCATGGTATTCCAAGTTCTTATCCACATACAGCGTGTTGAGTTTCTTGGCATCAAAGCCCGTAAGGAACATTCCGACAACCAACAGTAGGTCGAGCGGCTCCATGTCGGCACGCTTCTTCTTCATTCGCAGGTTGATGTCGTCATAATAGGCACTGAAATTGTCTGTAGAGAAATTGGTATGGAACATGCCGTTGTAGTCGTCCATGATAGCCTGCAACTCGTCTGCCGTCACCTTGTCGTTGGCAAAACCCTGGTTCATACCTGTCTGCTCATCATCCTGACTATCATTGGCAGCGTAGGTAAACACCGCACCGATGCGTATCTTCGGATTGAGTTCCTTGAATATCTTGTAGTAGCGAAGCAGCATGGGGACAGACTGTATGGCAAACAGAGCGTTGAAATCTCCATCGTAGGTCGATTTGTTGAAGTTGTTGAGGATAAACTGTGCTATCTCCCTCATGCGCTTCTCCTCCATCACATCCACGTCGCCATTCTCCTTGTAGTATTCCACCAAAAAGCCCAGAACGTTCTCGTCGGCTATGGCATCCTTGATGAGATAGCGGTGGAGACAGGTGTCAAACACCTCGGCTGTGGTATGTTCGCCTCTGGCATTCTCAGAGAATATTGGTGTGCCAGTGAAGCCGAATATCTGTAGGTTCTTGAAGAAATTCACGATGTTCTTGTGGCACTCGCCAAAATGGCTGCGATGACATTCGTCGAAAATCATCACTACCTTTTGGTCTTTCACCTCTTGCAGGTGCTTGTTGTAGTAGTTTCGGGTGACGGCACAGTTCAGTTTCTGTATGGTGGTGATGATGATTTTTGAATTGCCGCTGAGTCGTTTGATCAGTTCGTAGGTGTTGTCCGTACCATCCACTGCTCCCGGCTCGAAGGCTTCATATTCCGACTGGGTCTGAGTGTCAAGGTCGTGACGGTCAACGACAAACATCACCTTGTCAATACCGTCTATCTCGCTAACGAGCTGTGCTGCCTTGAACGAGGTGAGGGTCTTGCCTGCACCTGTAGTATGCCATATATATCCGTTCTTGTTGGAGTTCTGTACCTTGTCGAGTATGCGCTCCACGGCATAATACTGGTAAGGGCGCAACACCATCAGGCATTTGTCACCCTCATGCAGCACGATATATTTGCTGAGCATCTTGCCCAATGTACATTTGTCGAAGAAGAACTGCGCAAACATCGAGAGGTCATTGAACGGAACATTCTCTGCATCCGTCCAATTGAATGTGAACTTATATCCGCTGTTGGGATTGTTGGCGAAATAGCGTGTATTGACACCATTGGAGATAACGAACAACTGGATATAGTCGAACAAGCCGTGAAACGATGTCTTATGATAGCGTTGAATCTGATTGTAGGCTTGTTTCAGTTCCACGCCACGTTTCTTCAATTCTATCTGCACAAGTGGCAGACCATTGACAAGGATTGTCACGTCATAACGGCACTTCTTTCTGCCCTCGACAGTTATCTGATTAGAAACCTGAAACTCATTCTGACACCATTGGTGACGGTTCAGAAACTCCACCCAAATCCGCTTGCCGTCGGCAGTGTCCAATGGGTAAAGGTCACGAAGTTTCTTGGCTTTCTCGAAACGAGTGCCACCTTCAAGGTAGATGAGTATCTTGTCAAACTCCTCTGCCGTGAACTCCGTCCGTCCATGTTCAGCCAACTGCTTATGGTTGTGCCTCTCCAGTTGGAGTTTGAAATTGGATTGCAGATTTTCCTCCTCAGCAATTTGGACGTATTCATAGTCCATCTGCTTTAAGGTTTCTATCAACCCAGTTTCCAATGCTGCTTCACTTTGTGCCGTCATAGTTTCAACGTTATTTTATTCAATATCATCAAGACGCTTGAATATCTCAATTCCCAATGTGTTTTCTATCTTGCACAATGTTTCCAACGACATATTCTTTTGACCTTTCAGCACTTTTGAAATATATTGCTGCGTGCAATTCATCTTCTCTGCAAGCATCTGTTGCGTCATTCCAAGTTCTGCCATCCTTTTCGACATGGCTAAAACTATTTGTCGGGAGTATTTCTCCCAATCTTTGACTTCCTGCTCCATATTCACTCGTTGTTCATTTACGCTTGTTTGCGTCAAAGTTCTATTGTCAATCGTTGTGTTCATGAAGATAATCCTGCATCTTATTTTACGGGTGCAAAATTACACAAAAACAATGAATAACACAACTTTCTGGTTGTATTTCTGCCGTTTAACGAAGAAAAAACTCGTTTTGTATGTGTTTTTACCTAACAATCCCATTTCCCATATGCAATTTTATTATTAACAAGAGGGAAAAGAAGTGTTCCAAGCACGAACCATTATTGTGGCTCGCACATCGAACACTTCTTGTGAAATCAGAAGATGCCGTTAAGCATATTAACCGCATCCACTTTCTTTTCCATGACCACATCGGCATAGATTTCCGTGGTGTGTATGTTGGTATGTCCCAACATCTCACTTGTGGTGTAGATGTCACTTCCTGCTGTCAGGATGAGAGTGGCAAAGGTATGACGGCTGCAATGGAAGGAAATAGATTTGTCTATTCCTGCTTTAGCTGTCATACGCTTCAAGGCACGGTCGGCATTGCAGAGAAGGGGGATATGTGTGAACACCCTGTCATCAAGTGAGGCGGTGCCACGTTCTGGCATCCATTCCAAAGCCTGCTTCCCCAAAGGGATTACCGCAGATTTCTTCGTCTTCTGCATGGATTGGACATACACTTTTAGCCCATCCTCTGTCTCTCGGATGTCTCGCCAATACAGTTGTAGCAAGTCGCTATGGCGCAAGCCTGTAAAGCAGCAGAACATAAATGTCTGCTTCGTAGTTGGACTGCCAGTTTCGACTTCCGCCATGCGTTTCAACTCTTCTACGGTAAGATAGTCCCTGTCGCTCGGTGTCTTAGCAAAGGTCTCTCGCTTTTCCAGTTCATAGAACGGATGCTTCTGTAACACGCCTTGTCCTACTGCATATTTCAGCATAGAGTTAACATCGGTCTGTATCAGCAACATTGTTTTGGGTGACAATGGCTTCGGGCGGTCGGGAGACTTCGTGTTTCGGTACACATCTTTGATATATGTGAGAAAGTTCTTGTAGAAGGGCTTGTCCACCTTGTCCATCATGAGACCAGGACGGTGGATGTGGGCCAGATATGACTTGACAATGTTGACAGTGCTCCGCATATGCTTCTGATACGCAAGCGAGTATCTGTCTCCCTTTTGAAGGTGGAGTAGGTATTCATCCATCCATTTTGTAAACTCAGTAGCAGGTGTAGATACATCCTTTTCCTCTGATTTGCTGCCAATCCCCAGTATTCTCTCGGACTTTATCTTCAATGCCTTTTTCAGCGTGGCTTCGTTTACCCTGCGGTCGTTGTCTGTCTTTTCTGGAATAAGGTAGAGATTCAGCGATTCATACTGACGCTTTCCTCCCTTTTCATAGAATTCCAGATATAGGGTCGTGTTGCCACTCTTATGCTTGCGGCTGCGTAGTTCTATCTTCATAACTTTCGGCTTTATCGTCTTTTGTGAAAAGGTCGTTGACGAGGTTCATTGCATCAACTTTCTTCTTGTCCACGATTTTGGCATAGATGGCTGTTGTCGTCACATTGGCATGACCAAGCAACTTGCTCGTCGTGTATATGTCCACTCCGAGAGTCAGCATCATGGTGGCGAAGGTGTGGCGGCTGCAATGGAAAGAGACTTTCTTCTCTATCCCTGCTGCCTTTACCAATTTCTTGACGTGATAGTTGATTGTCGCATCACTGGCTGGCAAGGTAAAGACAGGTTCATCCAAATCTTCCTTCGGCTGTAAGCAGTTCAGTGCCTCCTGCGACAAGGGAATATTATTCGGCTTCTGCGTCTTCTGCATGAACACATGGATGTAGAGGGTTTTGCCATCTGGTGTCTTATAGACCTTGCGCCATGTCAGTGTGCGTGCATCACTCAATCGCAAGCCAGTGAAGCAGGAGAAGACAAACGCTTTCTTCACCTGCTCATTGGAACATGGCAAAGCCATCAATGAGCGCAGTTCCTCAATGGTCAGAAACTCCCTGTCCTCTGGTGAAGGCTGGAACTTCTCTTTGCGATCAAGGCTCTTCATCGGATTTGCCGTCAGCAATCCTTCTCTTACTGCCTTGTTCAATGCTCCATTAAAGACGGCTTGATGATGGTGGGCACATCCTGGAGATATAGTCCTCTCATTGATTGTACAAACGCTGTTCTTTGCTGTTGCCAGAAATCGAAGGAAGCCACGACAGAAGTCAGCATCCACCTCGCTCATGGAAATATAAGGTGTCTTTTGCTGTTCCAGATACTCCTCAACTTTCTTCCGCATATCGACACGACCTTTCAAAGTCGATGGACGGAATCCGAAATTCTCCTGTTCGTACTTGCGCAGCCAGTCGAGCAAAGACATATTCGACTGCTTAATCTTCTCGTACTGTTTGATGCCTCGTTCCTGCAATGCAATGATACGGTCTGCCTTGATTTTCTCCGCCACCTGTCGGGTGTGGATGTTCATCTGCTTGTCCAGTGGGGTCTTCTCTGGGATGAGATACAGCCCTAAGGCTGTCTCTTATACACATCTCCGAGCCCACGAGACACTCGCTAATCTCG
>ERZ1026990.309-NODE-309-length-21035-cov-4.929838_pt1 | contig 21035 bp, 27 predicted proteins | sample MGYA00519557_ERZ1026990 | MGnify/ENA primary metagenome ERZ1026990 (study PRJEB26926, sample SAMN06164797) | human gut metagenome | biome: ENVO:00009003; feature: ENVO:2100002; material: ENVO:00002003 | host: Homo sapiens | place: USA | collected 2012 ... | reverse complement strand
ATCTACACTTATGCGATCGTCGGCAGCGTCAGATGTGTATAAGAGACAGCAATGTGGGACGGATACAGGGCGGAACAACGGTAAATGCCATTGCAGAAGAATGTCAGGCGGATTTTGAAATCCGTTCGGACGATTCGGAGAGCCTTGAAAAATTGCAGGAATATTTTGATACCCTGTTGGAGAAAACCAGACAGGAAGGTGCGGGAGAACTGGAAGTGAAGAAAGATATTCTGGGCATAAGACCTTCGATGGGTGGATTTTCAGAGGAGGGCATGGTGCAACAGATCGGACTTGTGGAACGGATCAGCCGGATAATACGGGAAATAACAGGAAAAGCACCGGATGTAAAAAGTGGTTCTACGGACTGTAATGTTCCGCTGTCGCGGGGAATTCCGTCTATCTGCATTGGAACGTGTCTGGGTGCGGGGGAACATACCAGGCAGGAATACATTGAAGAGGCATCTCTGAAAAATGGTCTGATCATTGCCCTAAAAACAGTACTGGAGGGAATCCGATGAGTAAAAAAATATTACTGGCGGCAATCAATGCAAAATACATACATTCCAATCTGGCAGTATACTGCCTGGACGCATATGCCCGGAAATACAGCGAAGCGGTGAAGGACGGCAGGGTATCCGTTATCTACCGGGAGTTTACCATTAACCAGCAGATAGATGAGATACTGGAAGAAATCTACCGGGAGAAGCCGGATGTGATCGGATTTTCCTGTTATATCTGGAATATTTCCTATGTCATGACACTGATAAAGGAGTTAAAGGTACTGCTTCCCCATACGGATATCTGGCTGGGTGGTCCGGAGGTGTCCTATAATAGAGAGGAAATTCTGCAGGAGCATCCGGAGATCACCGGAGTCATGTGCGGCGAGGGCGAACGTGTCTTTGCATCTCTGTGTGATTATTATGGAAATGATACAGAAGGGGAATTTGACAGCACACCGCCGCAGCCGATCGATTTGTCCTCGTTGCCATTTATCTATGCGGACGAAGCGGAAACAGAGCAAGGAACGGAGCTTGTGCCGAATGCATTATTTCAAAGTCTGAAACATAAGATTCTGTACTACGAAACGAGCAGGGGCTGTCCATTTTCCTGCAGCTACTGCCTGTCCTCTCTGGACAAAGCGGTGCGTTTCCGGAGTATTGATAAAGTATTAAAGGAGATACAGTTCTTTCTGGACCATCAGGTTAGTCAGGTCAAATTCGTGGATCGTACCTTTAACTGCAATAAGTCACATGCAACTGCCATATGGAAATACATTGCACAGCATGACAATGGTATAACAAACTTTCATTTTGAAATCGGAGCGGATCTGTTAGGCGAGGAGGAACTGGAGATTCTGAAAAATATGCGGCCAGGGCTGGTGCAGCTTGAAATCGGTGTGCAGTCCACAAACGACATTACCATAAAAGAAGTCAGCCGGAAGATGGACCTTGTGCGGTTGAAAGAGGTGGTGCAAAAACTGCGTGGTTTCCAGAATATTAATCTCCATCTTGATCTCATTGCGGGACTGCCCTACGAGGATTTTGAAAGCTTTAAACATTCCTTCAACGAAATCTATGCCCTGTATTCCGACCAGCTCCAGCTTGGCTTTCTCAAGGTGTTAAAAGGTTCGGCGATTGCAGAAAAAAGTGAAAAATATGGAATTGCCTACCGCAGTTATCCGCCCTATGAAGTATTGTATACAGACTGGCTCAGCTTTGATGAGATATTGAAATTAAAACAGGTCGAGGACATGGTTGAGCAGTATTATAACAGTGAGCAGTTCACCTGCAGCCTGCGATATCTCCTGACCTATTTTGATACTCCGTTCGCGATGTTTGAAAGGCTGGGTGAATACTATGAAGTGCATTTTGAGAAAAATAAAAAACACGCAAGAATTGACCGCTACCGTATTTTATTGCAGTTTTTCCGGGATTTTTTTGCGGAAAGACCGGAACTTCATACGGAAGAGCAGATTCTTCGTGAGCTTATGACTTTCGATGTGTACCTGCGGGAAAACATGAAAACAAGACCGGATTTTGCACCGGATGTACAGGAGTACCGAGATTCCTTCCGTCAGATTTCCAGAGAAATGGGACATCACGGCGAACATATCGAAGCATTGTCCAGACGTACCTGGAAGCTGATCCGGGATATGGGAATTCCGGTGCAGACATGGAATACACAGGCGGAACTGCCGGAAAGTGTGCAGATAGTGGGATTTGATTACAATGAGAGAAATCCGCTCAATTACAACGCAGCGGTATACCAGATATAGGTAATTGCAAAACACTTAAATATTTATAAATATATATGCAAATGAAACAATGACACGAAGGCACGCTCTCGCTACATTCGGCTATGGCACTAGGGAAGTTTCCCTAGTGCGTGGGTAGCGGTATTAAATACCGACTGTACTAAGGAATCTTCCCAATAAATTGGGTCCCTCCTTAGTACCTGCCTCATAGTGCCTTCTTAGTAATTGTGTCATTGCATATACAATAGATATAGATTATGAGTTTTGCAATTAACTGATATTCAGATACAGATATAGGAGAAAAGATGTTAAGAAATTATGTGATTGTGGATTTGGAAACGACGGGACTCCGCCCGGCGGATGACCGTATCATAGAGGTTGGAGCGATTCGTGTGATGGAAGGGGAAGAAGTGCAGGTGTATAACCGTCTGGTTTATCCGGGCAGACCGATTCCACCTGTGATTACGGAGATTGTAGGGATTACGGATGACATGGTGGCGGATGCACCGCAGGAGAGGGAAGTAATGGAAGAATTTCTGGAGTTTGCAGGGGATCTGCCGTTGCTGGGACATAATCTGCGGTTTGACTATAGTTTCTTAAAGACGGCAGCATTGCGGTACGGATATTCCTTTGAACGGCAGGGTGTGGATACACTGGCAATCGCAAAGAAGTACCTGCCGGGACTGGCGAGCCGGAAACTCGATGATTTGTGCAGCTATTTCGGGATCTCGGATGAAAATCACCACAGAGCATGGAACGATGCCCGGGTGACCGGGGAATTGTACCGGATTCTGTGTGAGCGGTTTGAACAGCTGGGAGACAATGAGAAGGATTTTGCGTCCCTGCCGCTGCATTATACGGTAAAGAAAGAAAGTCCGGCTACGGCAAGACAGTTAAGCTTTTTACATGACCTTGCAATACGGTATGGCATTGCCCTGCAGGTTAGTCCGGACAGCCTGACAAAGTCCCAGGCATCCAGAATGATTGATAAAATTCTGTCAGAATATGGTAGGTAAAAGAAAAAACATTTTTTTTGTAAAATTATGACAAAAAAGGTAGAAAAAATTGAAATTTATAGTATAATAGTGTGATAACAATGAGAGTGTTACACAAGGGGATAATATAATGAATCAGTTTTTTACGAAAAAAATGGCTGCAACATCATGTATCATAATGAATACGTTTTTGTTGCTGATACATATCGGGTTATTTGTTTTTTTTGTCTATTATCACATCAGATATATGTATATCTTCAATGTATTCAGTATGGTATTTTATGCATGTGGATATTTTTTTGTCTGGAAAGAAATGCTGTCGCAGTATTTTCAGCTTGTGGCAGTAGAGGTTATGCTGCATATGGTGCTGGCAACGATCTGCCTGGGGTGCGGCTATGGCTTTCAGTTATGTCTGCTCGGTATGGTTCCTGTATATTTTTATGGAAATTATTTTTCCATGCAGGTACAGAAGAAGAAAGTACATGGAATATTTCTGGGAATACTGAGCATGATATTGTATATTGTGGTCTATGCAAGGGAGCATTTCAGAGGGCCGTATTATGTGATTGATGATAATGTGCAGTTTGCCATACGAATCTGTATGGGTGTGATTAATTTTGCCATTATTATTTTGTGCATGAGTCTGTTAATCCGTCATGTTATTGCTTCAGAGAGTGAATTGCTTCGCAAAGCTGATTATGATGCACTGACGAAGCTGCCAAACCGTTATTATATGCTGGATCGGCTGGAAGACATTTATAATGGAAAGAATAAGAACAATCACTGGGTAGCCATGATCGATATTGATGATTTTAAGAAGGTAAATGACAGGTATGGGCATAATTTTGGAGATTATGTATTAATACAGGTGGCTGATATTCTGATGCATCTGGACGGAATCGATGCCTGCAGATGGGGTGGCGAAGAGTTTCTGCTGACCGGAAAACTGGACGATACGCATGATATTCCGGTGGATAAACTGGACAGGATTCGTGCAGACATTGCAAAGATGCAGTTAAAACAGGGGGACATCCATACTTCCGTAACGATTACCATCGGTGCTGCCGGCTGTAAGGACGGCTTATCCGTGAAAGAGTGGATACAGCTTGCAGATAAATGCCTCTATGTGGGAAAATACAATGGAAAGAACAGAGTAGTAAAATAAAAATCCGGGTTCACAGTCAGAATATATGTGATCCCGGATTTTTCTATTCAGGCTTCGGCAGGGAAATCGAGTAATTTTAATATTTTATTTTTGTTCAGGGAGTCCAGGGTACGGGCGGTTTCCCTTAAATGTTCTATTTTCTCCGGCTCGTTTCTTTTCTGATAAAGCTCCGCCAAAAGCTTGTAATTACTGCTTATATCTGTTAAAATATCAATGCCGGATTCGAGAACGGCAATGCATTCGTCGTCGAAACCAAGCTCGTGGAGCCTTGCTCCGTAGGCAGCGATGATTTTGACAAGTTCGGTGTAGTTCATATCACATTTATCCACATAGGAAAGGTTGGTAATACCATAGGTTTCTTTCAGTTCGGTGGACGTCTTTCCGGTCAGGTTCAGGATTTTTTTCTGGCTGAGTTTTATGAGGGAATCCTCACATTCCGATAGTACGTCATCATCGTGCTGTCCCAGTGGGTAATTCTCCAGTGGAATGATGATATAGGGGAGAGCATCCAGATCAATCCGTTTTACCTGATTGGCGGCAGATTCTTTCTGCCAGAAATCGCTGGTGGAAGAATTGGATCTCCGTTCGGATTTTTTTACCTGGTGAAAAAATACACCGGAAAACAGAAGAAAGCATCCAAAGATGCAAAAATAACGAATCATTTTTTCCTCGCAGTCTGCCTGTTTACAGGCCAAAATAAAATAAATCAGTAGTGTATCCGTCCGGATAAGGGACGGGATAAAGGAGGTATATATTATGAATATCTGGAATCCAAAGACTCAGAAGAAGATAGCAGCTGCAATTGCAATCGTGCTTGTTCTGGCAATGATTGTTCCGATTTTGTCCTATTTAGTATAATGGATAAATCGATATTCGTCAAGGAAAGCTGGAAGGTAGAGTAGTATGCTGAATGTTGGAAAATTATCAGAGCTGATACTGAAGAGATCCGTTTTGAATAAGTTCAGAAATAAACGGGAAGAAGTACTAAGCGGTGCAAAAGCCGGAGCGGATGCTGCGGTTATGCTTGTGAAAGGTCAGTTAGTCACGGCTGTCTCATGCAGCAGTGTGGAATATGAAACCCTGCTGGATGCTAAGATTACCATGACACGTGCGGTGAACAGTGTCGCTGCGGAAGGCGGAAGTCCGTTTGCCGTCCTTGTGTCCATGATTGTCCCGCCGGAGACGGAGGAATCACGGATCAAGAGTATTATGGAAGTGCTGGAAGAAACGGCATCGTCGTTAAATGTACAGATAGCCGGAGGTCACAGCGAGGTATCGGATAAAGTAAATATGCCGGTATTTTCGGTTACGGCATACGGAAACTGTGCCGGAGAGCTTCTGGACAGCCACCGGGAGAAAGATACCCTGTACGGGCAGGATATTGTCATGACTGGATATATGGCACTGGAGGCTACGGGAGTGGCAGCAGTGCAGCACCGGGAAGAATTATCATTTGCACCGGGATATCTGGCAGGTGCGGCAGATTACCTGCAGGAGCTGTCCGTTGTAAAACATGCACAGATTGCACTGGAGCATGGAAGTGCGGTTATGCATGATTTATCGGAAACAGGCGTATTTGGCGGATTATGGGAATTAGGTGAGAAGATGCAGGCGGGAATGGAGATAGAAGCAAGAAATATTCCGGTGCATCAGGAAACCATAGAATTAAGTGAACAGTTGGAACAGAATCCTTATACCATGCAGTCGGCAGGCTCTCTGTTAGTTGTAACAAGGGACGGAAACGGTCTTGTACATCAGTATGAGAAAGAAGGGATTCATGCTGCCCTGATTGGGAAAGTAATGCCGGGTCATGATAAGGTTCTGCTCAACAGGGACGAAAGAAGATTCATTGAACAGCCCCGTGGAATGAAAAAAGTGAAAGGAAAATAGAAGATGGTGGAATTAACAGAACTTAGAAAGCTGATTTTGGGAGTGATAGAAAAGAATAGCAGAATAGATGTGCATGAACTTGCCATACTGTTAGGGGTATCGGAAGTGGAAGTGGCAAATGAACTGGCAGAGATGGAGAAGGAGAAGGTAATCTGCGGATACCATACACTGATTAACTGGGATAATACAAGCGATGAGCGCGTAAATGCCATGATAGAGGTGCAGGTAACTCCGCAGAGAGGTGAAGGATTTGATAAGATTGCGGAAAGAATCTATAATTTCAGCGAAGTAAAAGCCATTTACCTGATGTCAGGCGGCTATGATTTCCTTGTATTGCTGGAAGAGAAAACCATGCGTGCCGTGTCACAGTTTGTTTCGGATAAATTATCCACGATAGAGGCGGTCCGCGGAACAGCGACCCATTTTGTACTGAAGAAATACAAAGATCATGGAACTGTGCTTGCAGAAGAAAAAGTTGATGAAAGGATGGTAATTACACCATGAGAAATCCCTTATCAGATGTAGTAGTGGAGATCCAGCCGTCTGGAATCCGTAAGTTTTTTGATATTGTAAGCGAGATGAAGGATGCGATTTCTCTCGGTGTGGGCGAACCTGATTTTGATACTCCGTGGCATATTCGTGAGGAAGGCATTTATTCCCTGGAAAAGGGAAGAACATTTTATACCTCAAATGCAGGTCTGAAAGAACTTAAGGTGGAGATTGCTGCATATCTTGCGAGAAGATTTGATTTGCACTATGATTATAATCATGAGATTATGGTAACGGTGGGAGGCAGTGAAGCCATTGACCTGGCGATTCGTGCCATGATTAATCCTGGCGAGGAAGTGCTGATTCCGATGCCGAGTTATGTTTCCTATCTGCCATGCGTGCAGCTTGCCTATGGTGTACCTGTGGTGATTAACCTGAAAGAAGAGAATGAATTCCGGCTTACAAAAGAAGAACTGCTGGAGCATATTACGGATAAGACAAAGCTTTTGATTATGCCATTTCCGAATAATCCGACCGGTGCAATCATGCCTCGTAAAGATTTGGAAGAGATTGCAAAGATCTGTGTGGAAAAAGATATTTTCGTCATATCGGATGAAATTTATGCAGAATTATCCTATTATGGGGAACGTCATGTATCTATCGCAGAAATGCCCGGAATGAAGGAGAGAACCGTTGTCATCAACGGATTTTCCAAAGCATTTGCCATGACCGGATGGAGACTCGGATATGCCTGTGCACCGGAACAGATTCTGTCGCAGATGCTGAAAATCCATCAGTTTGCCATTATGTGTGCACCGACCACAAGCCAGTATGCGGCTGTGGAAGCATTGCGAAACGGTGATGACGACGTGGCAAAGATGACACAGTCGTACAACCAGAGAAGAAGATTCCTGTTAAATGCATTTCAGGAAATGGGACTCGAATGTTTTGAACCATATGGTGCATTCTATGTATTTCCGAATATTAAGAAATTCGGCATGACATCGGATGAATTTGCAACAAGACTGCTGGAAGAGGAGAAGGTTGCAGTTGTTCCGGGAACGGCTTTTGGTGCGTGCGGGGAAGGATTTGTCCGTATCTCCTATGCGTATTCACTGGAACGTCTTAAGCTTGCACTCGAGAGAATCAGACATTTTACAGAGAGACATCAGAGGTAATAGAAATGATAAATATTGTACTTCATGAGCCGGAGATACCGGCAAATACTGGAAATATAGGAAGAACCTGCTGTGCGGCGGGGGTAAAACTCCATCTGATTGAGCCGCTGGGATTTAAGCTGGATGAGAAATCCGTAAAAAGAGCAGGACTTGATTACTGGGAACATCTGAATTATGAAGTTTATGAGGATTACGAGGACTTCCTTGCGAAGAATCCGGGTGCAAAGATTTACTATGCAACAACAAAAGCTCCGTATAAATATTCGGAGGTTCATTACGAACCGGACTGTTACATCATGTTTGGAAAGGAAAGTGCAGGCATCCCGGAAGATATCCTGTATGACCATCAGGAAACCTGTGTGCGGATTCCGATGAATCCCGATATCAGATCCCTGAACCTGTCCAATTCCGTGGCGATCGTACTGTATGAGGCACTCAGACAGAATGACTTTGCAGGGATGCAGACCGAAGGACATCTGCGGACGCATGAGTGGAGAACATAGAGGATACCTATACATAAATAAGATCAAAAAAGAGGAGGCTCTATTGACAGAGTCTCCTCTTTTTGCATATGCACTTACAAAAATTTAAGTGTTTCGCAATTAACTATCTAAGTACGGGCCTAATTTTCCAGCAGTTTGAATACACCAACGAGGTCTTTTAACTTCTCTGCCTGTGCAGCTAATTCTTCGCTGCTTGCGGAGCTTTCTTCTGCCATGGCGGTGTTTTCCTGGATAACTGCAGCGATCTGGCTTGCAGCTTCGGAAATCTGATCCAGTGCCTGGGCCTGTTTGTCAGAAGCGGCGGAAATTTCGCCGATATTTTCTACTAATGCATCTGTCTTAGATACGGATTCAAGTAACGTCCTGGCTGTCTCATCAACAATAGCTTTTCCTTCATCTACGGCACGCATAGCTTCCAGAATAAGTTCGCCGGAGTTCTTTGCTGCTTCAGCACTCTGTGCAGCCAGTGTACCAACCTGTGTGGCAACGACCGCGAATCCCTTTCCTGCCTCGCCTGCTCTTGCGGCTTCGATGGAAGCATTTAATGCAAGAAGGTTTGTCTGGGAAGCAATATCATTAATCGTACTGATAATACCGCTGATCTGCTGTGAACTTTCGCTGATGGTTTCCATAGCCACAACCACTTTCTGCATCTGGTCGTTACTGCTTGTAATTTCAGTGCCAACGACTTTTGCTTTTTCATTTGCATCATTTGCATATTCTGCATTTTTCTGAACCTGTTCGGAAACGTTGGTAATAATGCTCTGAAGTTCTTCGATGGAGCTTGCCTGATCGGTTGCACCTTCGGTAAGAGCCTGTGCACCTTCGGAAATCTGGCCTGAATTTTCGGCTACGGTTTCAGCTGTTTCATTGATTTCCCTTAAAGTATTGGAAAGATCTGTAATAACTGTTGTTAATGCAGTTTCAATGGCTTTGAAATCACCTACATTTTCTGCTTCCGGTGCAATGTTAAAGTTACCGGATGCCATCTCTGTAAGACCTCTTGTAATGTCTGTGACAATCAGCCTGAGCCGTGCAGCCATCTGGGAAAAGGTATCGGCAAGCTTACCGATTTCATCATGATATACAGCTTCTACGGAGACGGAGAAATCACCCATGGCAAGCTTGTCAGCCACAGCCACAACATCATTGAGCGGATGAATGTAATTACGAAGCAGACGGGTACTGATGATGATGATTACAATCAGGGTAATAAGAGTGCAGAGAATCATAATCAGAACAAGCTGGACGGTAGACTTTGATAAATCCGCCTTTGATAATGCGCTGGTTGCCCACCAGGTTTCGCCCACAGCATCGATAGGTGTGTAATATCTCACAATGGAAGAACCGTCATCCTTCTTTGTGCTGACAGAGAAACGATCGCCCTTATCAATACCGCTTTGAATCTTCGCATATTCTTTGGAAGAAATCAAGCTGTCCAGCCGGGTTCCGATATAATCAGAAGATTCACTGTCATAAATGATCGTACTTTGATCATTTACAATATCTACATACATATTTGGATACTTGGAATCGGTAGTACGCAGATTACTGAACTTCTCAATATTAATATCTACAAAGATAACACCCTGTGTTTTTCCATTGTATACGATTGGGAAAGAAGCAGAGAACATTTTACTTCCCTGATCTTCATAAGGATCGGTAAAGCTTGCTTTCTGGCTGGTTGCGGCATTTTTGTAATAATCCTGTGAGCCGTAGGATGAATATGCACCATAACTCTGTGCAGTTCCTTTGGCAGCATCATCTGTGCTGACATAGACAGTATAATCTTTGATCGCCGGGTCAAAAGCATCCGGTTCAAAGAAGACACCGACACCATCGATCTGATCGTTATTTTTTACGGTAGAACTTGCAATACTAAGCAAAAATGTTTCGATCTGTTTATTCATTTCCTGAAGTTCAACATCGTATATAGCACTCTTTTCCGTAGCACCATTGTAGCCATTCTTTTCATAATCGGCATATTTATCCAGCACATAATCCTGGATAATATCTGCAGTATTTGCAGCAGTATCAATAACCGCCTGGACTTTCAGACCATTCTCGGTAGCAATTCCTTCAAATTCCCCGCTTACTGTGTTGCTGAGAGACTTTCCGGCGATGGATGCACTGATGGCAATCATAACAGTTAAGCATATGACAAGTAACAGGCTGACTGCAACAGAGATCTTATAAGAAAGATTTCTGTCACGGAATTTGGTAACCTGGCCCTGCTGCTTCGGTTGATTCTTTGTAGTATCTTTTTCTTTCATAATACCTCTCCTTTTTCTAAAATAAAAATTTAGTTAATTGCGAAACTCATAACTTATCTTTATTGTATATGCATTTACAAAAATTTAAGTGTTTCGCAATTACCTATTATAAACAAAGCGAAAGAGAGGAATGTGCAGTTGAAAAAAGGACAGCTTTACGAAGGAACGATAGAAACAATAGAATTTCCAAACAAGGGAATCCTGACCTATAAAGAAGAGGACAGGGAATATAAAGTTGTGATAAAGGGAACTCTGCCGGGACAGAAGGTAAGATTCCAGTTATCCAAAAAGCACAGTGGAAAGTGCGAGGGCAGACTGGTGGAAGTTCTCGAACCGTCCGGGCTGGAAGATAGAGAACCGCTCTGTCCGCACTATGCGGTCTGCGGCGGATGCAGCTATCAGAATATGAATTATGAAACCCAGCTGAAATTAAAAGGTGATATGGTGAAACATATCATTGACCAGGTATGTTCTGATTATGAATATGAGGGAATTCTGGGAAGTCCGATGGAAGTGGGTTACCGCAATAAGATGGAGTTTTCCTTTGGAGATGAATACAAGGACGGACCGCTTGCACTTGGTCTGCATAAAAAAGGAAGTTTTTATGATATTGTGACCGTGGATGAATGTCAGATCGTGCAGTCCGATTACAATATGATATTGCGCATCGTCCTTGATTTCTTTAAAGACCGTGATATTCCATATTATCATAAAATGCGTCATAGCGGATATCTGCGTCATCTCGTTGTGCGCAGGGCAATTAAAACCGGAGAAATCCTGATTCATCTGGTAACGACATCGACCTATGCGGAATGTGGCGAAAGTAAGAAAATCAGCGAGGAAGAACTGCTCGGACAGCTGAAGGAAAAACTGCTGGCAGCGGACTACTTCGGCAGTGTCGCAGGAATCCTTCACACTTATAACGATAGCCTTGCCGATGTCGTACAGAGCGATAGAACTGATGTTCTCTATGGCAGGGACTATATTACCGAAAAAATCCTCGGACTGGAATTTAAAATCTCAGCATTTTCTTTCTTCCAGACAAATTCGCTCGGAGCAGAAGTTCTGTACAGCAAGGCGAGAGAATATGTCGGGGAAACAAAGGACAAAGTAGTCTTCGACCTGTACAGCGGAACGGGAACGATTGCCCAGATGCTGGCAGCCGTTGCCAAAAAAGTAATTGGTGTGGAAATCGTAGAAGAGGCAGTCGAGGCGGCAAAGCAGAACGCAGCCCTCAACGGACTGGAAAACTGTGAGTTCATCGCAGGCGATGTCCTCAAAGTTATCGATGAAATCGAAGAAAAGCCGGACCTCATCGTCCTTGATCCGCCGCGCGACGGTATTCACCCGAAAGCACTGGAAAAAATCATAGACTTCGGTGTCGATAAACTCGTCTACATCTCCTGTAAACCGACCAGCCTCGCACGCGACCTTGTCATTCTGCAGGAACGAGGATATAAAGTAGACAGGGTATGCGCCATAGATCAGTTTCCAATGACGGTGCATGTTGAAACGGTCTGCCTTTTAACCTTGAAAAATCAATAATTTCAAGGTGTATTTTATAAAGAACTGCATATTTGCCACCTATTTGCCACCGTTATTTTTAAGCGGTGGCAAATTTATTGATTTATGGCATTCTCAAATGCAGTCACTGCACTATGCTTCATTTCATCCGTATTGTGAACGTAGGTCTGCAATGTGGTTTCGATGTTCGTATGACCAAGCCTTTCTTGCACTGTCTTAGGGCTTACACCTGCCTCAATTAATTTAGTGGCATGTGTGTGCCGCAAAGAATGGAAATCAAACGCAATTAGCAATTCCTTATGGATGACCCGGCTTGCAAACTTGAAGCTGTCAGAAGATGTAAAATAACCATTTTCATCCACGCAGATGAGATTCACTCTAGAAAGAGAAGAGCAGGCACCTTTCTGAATGGGCATAATCCGCTGTATCTTATTTCCTTTCTCGTCAACCTCATTTTTCACAACATGAATGGTATAATGTTCTCCATAGAGTGATTCGTTTTTCCATTGTCTTTGGCGTTCTTCCTTCAGCACTTGTGACAAGGTATTTCCAAATTCTATGGTCCTATTTGATGTTTTTGTTTTCGGTGTTTGAAAATACCAGGAAGAGCGAAGTTCCTTTTTTCCGGTTAGCTTGTAGGCCTCTTTGACATCAAGCCCGAAATTTCTTTTCACAGTCTGTTTGTTGACAGTGAGCGTGTTGTTTTTAAAATCAATATCATCCCATGTCAAAGCACACACCTCAGAAATTCTGAGGCCGGTATGGAACCCTATCTGCAGCATAATATGATACCGGCTCCCAAATGGGAATCTTTGAATAATTCTGTTCCAGTCTTCCATATCAAGTATGATTCTTTTTCGCGGTTCCTTTTCAATTTTAGGAAGCTTTACATATTGCACCGGATTCTGCGGGATATACTGCAATGGTTCTACTGCATAATTCATAGCATCAGATAAGACACATAAAATATTTAAGATTGTATTTTTAGCAAGTCCATTGAGTTTTAACTGGTTTGCAAACTGCTGGATCGGAGCTGCGGATAAAGCTTTTAACTTATATTGTCCAAATGCGGGCTTTAAATGATTTTCAATTACATTTAAGTATGCGACCTGTGTATTGTATTTTAGATTCACCTTTACTTCGTTATCAAACCAGTAGTCAAGGTAATCATGAACCGTAATCTCTGTTTGTTCCAGTAATTGCCCCGCATTATTATATTCGTTAATTGCTGCGGCCAGAGCCGATTCAGCTTCTTTTTTTGTACGGAATCCACCTTTTTCTTTCTTCTTCCGCTTTCCTTCTATCTTACCTAAATCAAAGTAGTAAGACCATGTTTTTCCTCTCTTTCTTACGCCACCTACCATATTACATCATCCTTTCTTAATATTCTTCTTGCGACGTCGCAAGAAAATCGGGTATAAAAATAACACCTACTTGTCAAGCGGGTGTTTTGATGATATAATACAGAGTGTTGAGTTCGGTATTATATCGGGCATCCGCCTGAGTAGTATCTGTGAAAGCCGTTCGGTGTTGGTAGCACCGGGCGGTTTTATTAATATAAATTATTCTTCTAATGTTTTTGTATTGTCCTTTATCTTCCGAACAGATTCGTTGTTTACTAATGATTGCATTTGATAAAAGGCAACTTCTCTGAGTTTTTTAACACGATCAGTGACAGGTATTCCTTGCCGAATCATATCAGCATTCATGCTTTCTAAATTCACAAGCACAATCAATTGTTCGACAGATGCATAATCACGCATGTTTTCCTTCTTAGTTTTTCCAGAGGCTTCTCGCCAATTCTTCGCAGTAGTCCCGAACAGAGCTACATTTAAGACATCGGCTTCGTTAGCATATTTATATCCCTGTTCTTTCTTAGTCAATTCTGGTGTAATCAAATATTCTTTGATGGCATCTGTGTGTATCCGATAATTTATTTTTGAAAGTTCTCTCTTCGTATCCCATCCAATGGCACGTCTTTCTGCTTCATCCAGCTTCAAACGCTGATAATCTTTTATTATATATAGCTTGAATTCAGGAGAAATCCAAGAAGCAAACTCAAATGCTATGTCTGAATGAGCATAAGTTCCACCATATCTTCCGGATTGAGATGTTATTCCAATTGCAGACATTCGTTCAATCCATTGTTTTGGAGTCATTATTAATCTACCCGACTTGTTTCTAACCGACTGGAATTCCATACGGTTAAAATTTGGATTATATAATTTTTCCCAAGTTGCAAGAAAGTCAATGGTGGAATATGAACTCATCCAGTTCGATATTACAATTCTAGGGTCATCTGGATTTTTTTGCTTTGCGATATCGGTGAGAGATATATAATCTTCATTTTTATCGCCATTAGTAATTATAGATATTTCAGTTCCGTTAGCATTTATCTTCATTTAGTTGTCCTTTCTGTGTAAAGTTGCACCAGTGCAACTCGTTCTACACTTTCACTTTGAAATCTCAAATGCAGTAATTTATGCCATGACTACAATATCTTCATCACACCCAGAGACGGGATGAAGTATATTGTATAGTTATCAATAGTAGTGCAGACTCCGTACTTGCTTCTATAAGTAGAAATTGCCTCGATAAGAAATTCTTCCGATACATTTAAGTAATCAGCTATTTCGTATTGATTCTGGCAGCCAGCTTCATATGCTCTTACAATTCCCATGAGACCGATAAGTCGGTTATATCCCCAGAGCCTTCCCAAATGTTCTTGCTTTGTATTGTTTGGGATTTTTGTATCCAGTATATTACCAAAGTTCATATGGCAATGTCCCAGTTCCTCTGATAATACGCAAGTCTTTTCGGTTGTATTCATACTGGATCGGATTGCAATCCGGTTTCCAAACGCTAAACCATCATGAGCAATCAGATCCTTTTCTTTTGCAACGATTCCTTGTTTTTCGGCTTCAGAAATAAGGCTTTCATATAAGTTCATTGTAAATTCCCCCTTGTTAATTTTGAATGAATGACTGTGATTTACAGACCGAGCATTTTCATCACCTCGTCAGAGGGAAGAAATTCTTTGCAATCGGGATTGTTTTTGATGTCATCAAGCATTTGTAAGTCAATGTCATCAGGCTCTTCTTCGGGAAGAGCTGCCCATTCCCTATTTGCGAATGTAGTGGTGATTATATTACAGATGACAACACACCTCCTATCACTAAAAGTTATCATCATTCATTATATCATAATCATGCTGTTTCATTTCATCAGTAGTATCTACATCGGTACGTTCGTGAGCAGCTTTTAACATTGGAATAGTAGCCCTTTCGTATTCTCTGTCTATAATCGTATCAACGACTTTTTTTCCATCATCATCAATAGCTCTATATTTCGTGACGAGTGAAACTTCTTTTTGAGATAAGGAGTTTGCAGCCTGTTTCTGATTGCTAGGAGTTTTTTCCATAGGGACATCATATCCCATGAGCCAAGCTTCACTTACATTCAGTGCCTTACATATTAGATATATGCGATCCTGTTTTGGTTTTGCATACCCAGAAGTGTACTGACTAATAGCTGATTTAGGAATGCCAGTTTTTTCGGACAATTCGATAGGTTTCATATTTTTTAATGATAATGCCTGTTTAAGTCTGTTTTTTAATAATTCTATTGGTTGCGCCATTTCTAACACCTCCTACAAGTGAATTATAATAAAAAAGTTTAAAAAGGTCAATAGAAAAGTTTAAAAAGTTTCAAAAAAGCTATTGACATTATAGTTTCAAAATGTTAAACTAACCATAGTTTCAAAGAATGAAACTCAAAGTACAAAAGGAAGGAGAGAGATGGATGGCATTTGATTACAGCAAATTGAAAGGAAGAATTACAGAAAAATTTGGCAGCCAAACAGCATTTACTAAGAAATTTGGTGTTTCCGAAAATACTTTTTCTCAAAAAATGAATAACAAAGTAAGGTTTACAACGGATGATATTATTAAGATATCTGATATGTTGGAAATTCCAAAAGAAAAAATAGGTGATTATTTTTTTATTAAAAAAGTTTCAAAAAATTAAACTTAGAAAGGAAAAAGAAGATATGGCCATCAGAGAAGAGGAGGAAGAAATGGAAGAATTAAAACAATTATGCGAGCCATTGGTAAACTATCTGACACAGAACCATGACCCGCATACGCAAATTATTGTATCAATGGATTCAATCTTGATAACAAAGACCGAGATAGGAATACCGCTTGATAACAATGACTAAACACGGCTGTATCGATGAATTTTATCTAATCGAGACAAAGCCGAGCCAAGAGATGGTGAATTTAAAAAGTTTTGGTATTCCGATTGTGATACATCGTAATATTGGTAAACAGAGCCGTCTTTAAATTCAATCTCCATAGTGTTGTCAGCCCAACCGACACTATTCATGCGGCTGGATGATACCGGACGTCTAAACATAACAATCAACTCCTTTCTATCATACTCGGCGCTGCAACGCCTGTAAGGACATTATAGAGGGAGAAAATGGAAAAAGCAAGCAGGAGGGAATAAACATGAAGAGAGAATTCTTTATTACAAAAAAGGCGATATTAAAGATTCTTGCCCAGTATGGCGGGCGAAGAAAGTATGAATTTAAAGAAAAATGTACCCCGAACAAGAAATATGAGATTGTGTTTGCAGAAAAGAAAAATCCTTACCTGCAGCTCACCATGAAACATGCAGGCGAAAAAGTGATTGTTACACGCACAGATGACAGCGGAAAGGTAATCCAGAGGGATTTCTTTACCACAGAAGGGGAATGGATTGGAGGTGAGACGGATGTTGTTAACCGTTAAGGAAGTTGCAGATAGAATACATACAAATCCGAATTACGTTTACGATCTTATCAATAGCGGGTTGCTTACTTCAATTAAGATCGGATGTCGTAAGGTTCGGGAAGAAACTCTGGATGAGTTTCTTAGAGAACACGATGGTGGAAATGTAGATGACTTATTGAAAGAGAAAGGATTTGGAAAGAGTGGAAATGGCAAGCAGAAAACTTGAAGAATTAAGAAAAAATCTGGAATCCATGAGGAAACTTCCACATGACATCCAGAAGCGTTACGGAACGTCGATTCAGAAGATGAAGGATGACATCAGGAAATTGAGAAAGGAGCAGGAATGAGAAAATTAGTACTTGAAAATGAACTGGTTCCGGTATATGGAACAGACACCGGAGAAAAGGTGGTGTATGGAACAGAACTTCATGAGGTTCTTGGTGTGAAAAGTAAATTTGCAGACTGGGTAAAGAATCGGTTGAATGATTGTGAAGCAGAGGAAAATGAGGATTTTCAGACTTTTTCTAAAAATTTAGAAAAAGGAAGACCTTCTGTAGATTATATTATCAAGCTTGATACCGCAAAGGAAATGGCAATGCTGGAGCGCAACGAGAAGGGCAGGCAGGTGCGCCGGTACTTCATTCAGATCGAAAAGAAGTATAAGAAGAATCAGAAGGATATGACTACCTCTGAGAAGATACACCTTCTGGCACAGGGGAATGTAGAACTGGAGAAGAAGATTGATGGTGTACGGCAGGAACTGGAGGACTTCAAGAAGACCCTTCCATTGCTTCCGGCGGATGCAGATCGAATCAATGCAGATGTAAATAAAAGAGTGGTGTGTGCCCTGGGTGGGAAAGAATCTAATGCATATCATAATAATTCGCTCAGAGGAAAGGTTTTCAGCGATATCTGGCACGAGTTAAAGCGGCAGTTTGGTGTAACAAGATATAAGGATATCCGAAGAGAACAGTTTGCAGATGCAATCGCTGTGGTGGATGACTATGAACTGCCGATGGCGCTGCAGGAACAGATTAAAAACTGCAATGCACAGATGAATTTTAAGGAGGCTATGTGATGTTTGGAAAAAGAAGACATAAAAAGTATATGGAACTGGTAAGAAATATCAAAAAGGTGGAATCGCTGAAATGTGTAGCGGAATGTATGGAGGCCCCGGACAAGTATAAGGATGGATTTTCCGATGCACTGGAGCTTGCACTGGCAATTATCCTGGACAGGGAAACCGAACTTTACCTGAAAATAAGTGATGCCCCTGCGGATGAACCAGCAAGGGGCATGAAAAATAAAGCAGTTGTAGTATAGCACACTGCGGAGGTTTTGACAATGGGATATTTTCGATTATGCCCTGTCTGCGGTGACAGGCTTGACCCCGGTGAAAAATGTGACTGCCGGGACAAAAAACGGCAGGAGGAAGAATATTGGGAGCGGAAGTTAAAAGCAGGAGCGGACGGGCAGTATGTGTTGAGATTTGGAAAGGAGCAGAGAAATGGTGGAAATGCGTATCTTGAAAAGCAGGGAAGAATGGCTTGAAAACCGCGGCCGGATTGGTGGCAGTGACGCATCCGCCATTATTGGCAAAAATCCCTACAAGACAAACATAGAATTGTGGTCAGAAAAGACCGGACAGACTGTTTCAGAAGATATATCAGATAAACCGTATGTGATATATGGAACAAAAGCAGAGGAGCATCTGAGGGCATTATTTGCCCTGGATTATCCCCAGTATCAAATCTGTTACATAGAAAACAACATGTTTCTGAATGACCGGTATCCATTTGCCCACGCTTCACTGGATGGCTGGCTGGAGGAAAAAGAGACAGGCAGGAAGGGGATTCTTGAAATTAAAACCACGAATATACTTCAGTCCGTGCAGTGGAAGAAGTGGAAGGACAGAATACCGGACAATTATTATATCCAGATCCTTCATTACCTTCTGGTGACAGAATTTGATTTTGTAGTGCTAAAGGCACAGTTAAAGCCTGCAGGGCGGGATACATTGGAAACCAGGCATTATAAAATTGAGAGAACTGATGTAAAAGAGGATATAACCTATCTGGAACAGGAAGAAAGAAAATTCTGGGAGCAGGTGCAGAAGCGGCAAAAACCGTCTTTGTGGCTCCCGGAGATATAGAAAGGAGATTTATAAAATGGAATTAAGAGTAAACGAGGTGCAGCTTCCAGAAAAGATTGAATTTAATTATGAGGAATTGAAGCAGGAACTGGAACAGAAGGTGAAATATTACAGCACCCTGGTGTATACGGATGAGCAGATCGGAGACGCCAAAGCGGACCGTTCTGACTTAAATAAGTTAAAGAAAGCGTTGAATGATGAAAGAATTCGGAGAGAGCGGGAATATATGCAGCCTTTTCATGAATTCAAGATGAGGATTAATGAAATCATTGAAATCATAGACAAGCCGGCTGCTTTGATTGACGGACAGATTAAAGAGTATGAGAAAATGAAGAAGCAGGAGAAAAAAGAGGTAGTACAGGAGCTTTTTAAGACCATGGGATTCCAGTCATTTGTTACACTGGATATGATATTTCAGGAGAAATGGCTGAACGCATCCTATTCTATAAAAAAGATAAAGGAAGAAATGCAGACAAGGCTTTTTTCTATCGGAACGGATATTGCAACACTGTCTAATCTGCCGGAATTTGGCTTTGAAGCAACAGAGGTATATAAAACTACACTTGATTTAAACAGGGCATTAAACGAAGGAAAGCGGCTGTCTGAGATTGCGAAAGCAAAAGCAGAGCATGAAGCAGAACTGGCAAGGCGCAGGGAGGAAACAGAATGCAAACAGGAAAATCAGAATACATGTGGAGATTGTCAGGGTGAGTCTTGTACATCGGCACCGCCTGTTAGAAGTGTGCATCCAGAAGCGGCCCGCCCTGTACTTGAGCCGATATCGTTTAAAGCGTGGCTTACAACAGAGGACGCATTGGCGCTTAGGGAGTTTTTCAACAGCAGACATATTGAATTTGAAGCAATTTAAGAAAGGTATAGGTAAAAGATATGGCAGTAAATAATTCATTAACAAAAACGCAAAATCAGAGATTAGGATTGACAGCATATATGACGCAGGATGCCGTAAAGAATCAGATTAACAGCATTGTAGGCGGAAAGAATGGAACCAGATTTATTTCAAGCATTGTATCAGCGGTCAATGCAAATCCGTCACTTTCAGAGTGTACAAATCCATCAATACTATCGGCTGCGCTTCTTGGTGAGTCTTTAAATCTTTCCCCATCTCCGCAGTTAGGGCAGTACTATTTAGTTCCTTTTAATGACAGGGAAAAAGGAAAAGTTGCACAATTTCAGCTTGGATACAAGGGATATATTCAGTTGGCTATCAGATCCGGACAGTATAAAAAACTGAATGTGGTTGCAATAAAAGAGGGTGAATTGATAGCATACAATCCGCTTGAAGAAGATATTCAGGTGAATTTGATTGATGATGAGGATGTAAGAGAAGCCGCCGAGACAATCGGATATTATGCAATGTTTGAATATACAAACGGATTCAAGAAAAGTCTGTACTGGTCAAAGAAAAAGATGATTGCACATGCAAAGAAGTATTCACCTGGATATAAAAGAGACATTGACAAAGGTACATCATGGACATTTTGGTCAAAAGATTTTGACGGCATGGCATACAAAACCATGTTAAGGCAGTTAATCAGCAAGTGGGGAATCATGTCTATAGATATGATTTCAGCAATGGATGCAGATATGGCGGTTATCAATGAGGATGGCACAAAGGACTATGTAGAAAACGAGCCGGAAGCAGGTGTGATTGATATGGAGCCGCAGCAGCAGGCAGCAGAAACGGAACATCCTGCAGGCCAAATAGAAACCGGTGACTATCCAAAAGTTATGCCAGAGGCGGACAATGGGGCCGCGGCAGCTTTATTCGGAAGATAATGCATGATCTGTCTCTTATACACATCTCCGAGCCCACGAG
>ERZ1026990.300-NODE-300-length-21466-cov-4.981131_pt1 | contig 21466 bp, 31 predicted proteins | sample MGYA00519557_ERZ1026990 | MGnify/ENA primary metagenome ERZ1026990 (study PRJEB26926, sample SAMN06164797) | human gut metagenome | biome: ENVO:00009003; feature: ENVO:2100002; material: ENVO:00002003 | host: Homo sapiens | place: USA | collected 2012 ... | reverse complement strand
GATAGTGGTAATACAGATATAGGCGAAAGTCAAGAAGATTTTTATGAAGATGATGACGATGGATGGACACCACCTCCAAATGAAGATGAAATTATTGCTGAAATCATAGAAGACTGCAAAGACAATATCCAACCGGAAGATTACGACAAGATAGACTGGGCAGACCGCATTGGTTCATAGTATTACCTGTTACCACCACGCAGAAAGGAGTAAAAATATGTATAAAAAAACAATTCTTATGGCAGGCATATTAGGTATGCTTGCCACGTCCTCTGTATATGCAGAGGAATTTCCCATCGAGGGAGTAACCATCGAGGGAAGCACCGAGATAGCCATAGGAGAGGTAGATGAGAATGGAAATCCGATAGCGATTACGATTGGAAACACTCTGACCGAGGAAGAAAAAGAGCAGAGAAAACCCGTCCTGTTCATAGAAGAAACAGGAGAGGGGTATTTCGTCACAGTGGAACTGTCAGAAGCAGGGGAAAATAACGGAGATGCACTGGTAGACCTTACCGTGACGGATTCTGGTGGAAATGAGGTATATTTTGAAAAAGTAGCATCAATAGAAGATGGAGTCAGTACGACAGGATTTACAAGTACAGTATTTCTGCCGGAAATCGAAGATACTTATACTTTTACGGTAAGAACCTCACAGGGGTATGTAAGAGAGCAGGAAATTCACTATGCACCAAAGTCTGTGTCATCAGAAGAAAGTACCGTACAGGACAATGAAGCACCAGTTATCACATACTCCGGTATTCCGGAACAGGCAGTTCTGGGAGAAAGCTATGAACTGCTTATAAAGACGAACGAACTTTGTGACATTACCATCAACGGCATGACTGTATATAATGCCACAGAGTATGCATATACCATCTATGCAAACAATGAGTATGACATTACTGCCACGGATATGTCCGGTAATACTTCCAGAACAACCGTAACCGTAGATACTTTTGTTCCGGTAGAACAGGTCAGCCAGAATATCGTGCAGGCGGCAGAGCAGAATGTACTGCCACAGACAGGTACAACAGGATTTGCTATCTTAGTAGCAGGAGCAAGTGCCATCTGTGTGGCAGGGGGTATTCTGTTATTCAGAAAGAAAAAAGAATATGAAGTGCATATCAGCACTGACAGAGAGGAGCAGGACGAATGAAAAAGACATGGAAAAAAATAATATCGGTATTGCTTGTCATAGCAATGGTAACAGGGGGTATTTTCCTGCCGGAAAGAAATGTGTATGCAAGTACGGATGCAGGAAGTACAGAAGATGGTAAAAAAAATGATGCCGATGATGTAACAAGCGGTACACCAATATATTGTGCAGGTGGGTATCGAATCTATCTTGCATTAAATCATATGATGAACGAAGATACTCGTACAATCTCATATTCCCATACCTATTTAAGTAAATTTTCTTCCTATGCATATTACTGGTTTCCAGAAAAAGATGAGTGGGGAGTTACAATACCAACCAACAAACTTAAACATATAGCAGGAACTACTTTATGGCAGATTAACCCTAAAATGATAGAACAGGGAGATATCGGAACATTTTCCGAAATAACAGGAAACACACAGGGATTTTCTACATGGTTTGAAGCAACAGGGGGTGTTTACAAAAATGACAATGCATCTCAGTTCAGAGATGCCATGAATAACACCTTTGCAGGAGAGGGAAAACAGGACAATATTAAAAATTTCCTTGATAAATACAAAACACAATTAATAACTTCCGGTACAACAACAGAAGCAAAACTTTCCAGTTGGTTTCCAAAGAACCTTGATGACTTTTACGCAAACTGGTTTATCATGGTCGAACCGATATTTGTATACTATATGAAAACACCGGGCGGTAGTAAAGTAAATTATACTGTATATTCTGCACAGGAATTTTTCTCACAAAACAAAGCATTAGGCAGTATCATTAATGGATATGCAAGAAAATCACATTTGGAGTTTTACAAAATAGCAGAATTAATGTTATCTGCCTGTTATATTAGAAACACAATTGCCAATGGAAGTGTATACTGTACTTATAGCGGAGCAGAAGATGGTACATACAGTACTGCACAAAGAGATACAGATAACCGTGAAAAAGAAATGGAAAATGCCAATTCGGGTTATGCAGTGTACGGCGGAATCTTCTCTCCGGACAGGAAAGCAGGTCAGCCATCTAACATTGGTATGACGGTAACGTATGATATCAATGGCAGCCGCATAGGAAGTTCTGTAACGACAGAAGGAAATATAACACAGGAAGAAAGAGAAGCATGAAACAGCGATGGCAGAATCGGTTGCTGTTTCTTGCTTCTCTTTTTCTGTGTTATCGGTTTCTGTTTGAAATTTCCCGGTTATCTAATTAGTACTTTTTTGCCTTTAAATGCAAAGCCATAATGCCGGATTCTGTCTTTTGGAAATCCAAGAGAAAGAAGTTCGGTGTCATATTGCCTGTCATCAATTTGTTTTAAAGCCGCTTGTGCCGTATCATTTAAATCAGATTCTTCGTCCTTGTCAAAAACTTTAAATTCCAGAATGATGGCATTTTTTTCTTTATCATGAGGAATCAGCATGACATCGTATCTGCCAAAGCCGCTTTCGCGGTTTGATTTTAACTGATATTCTTCTCTGAGCTCGACAAGGAGTCCGAGAACAAATCCGTGATAGAAACGTTCTGGTTGTGTTCTGGGAGAAATTCTTTTTCCAGTGTCAAAACTGCTGAAGGTTTCCAGTGCCACTTCATTCATATAAATATTCATCTGCTTTAAATTGCCTTGAATCAGTGCAGAAATAAAATTATTATAAGAGGAAATACTGCTCTGAAACCATCCGGCAAACATATCCGCAAACATGGATCGGGTTTCCAGATTAGTAATTTTTAAGTGATACCATGGTTTCATTAATTCGCCCCGGTATTCCACCTGTTCCGGTTTCAGGTAACCGGCTGCCATCAGAAGACTCCAGATAGCATTTTCATTTTGATCCAGCTGGTTAAAGACAATCTGTTCATCAAAAGTAACCACAATTTCATTTCCATGCAGAAGTTCTTCCATCTGTTCCTTTACGAAAGAAGAAGCTGTGCGGATAAGTGTTCCGGCAAGGTGGTTGGAACTGGTGGAGGCCCAGTAGGTCTGCAGTTTGTGTTCACTCAGGAAATTTGTAATGGACCATGGATTGTAGATGTCTTTCTGGTTTCCGAAGATAAAACCGTCATACCATTGTTTTACCACCTGCTTTTGGGAAGAAAGTCCATAATCGTCCAATGCATCAAAGACTTCCTGTTCGGTAAAACCAAAACTGTCAGCAAAACTGTCAGAAGTGGTAGTAACTACTTTCAGGTTGTTCAGATCTGAAAAAATAGATTCCTTTGAAACCCTTGTAATGCCTGTCATGACAGCACGTTCAAGATAGGGATTGGTTTTAAAAGTTGAATTGAATAAACTGCGGATAAAAGAGGTAAATTCATCCCAGTAGCCATTGACATAGGCTTCCTGCATCGGGGTGTCATATTCGTCTAAAAGGATGATGACTTTTTTCTCATAATAACGATAAAGCGTTGTGCATAAGGAAAGCAGGGAACGTGAAATAACATCATTCCCCATTTCTTTCTGGCAGGAAGTATCGTGAACATATTCATCCAGCTGCTGAAAAAAATTTTTTTCTCCTTTGGTAGCAGAAGTACTGTCAAAAAGTTTTGCATGCACAAGATAGGTATTGTAAATAGATGAAATTACCCCGTCTTTTGCATCCGCGTAATTATTTGCTTTTACACCGGCAAAGCTTAAAAAGATGACGGGGTATGTTCCCTGTAATGCATGGTATTTCTGATTTTTCCATATGGAAAGCCCTTCAAACAGCTCTCCTCTGCCTTTATAATGGTTAGAAAAAAAGCAGTTTAAAGTGTCCATGTTTAAAGTTTTGCCAAAACGTCTGGGACGTGTAATAAGTGTGACTTCAGCCTCGGATTCCCACCATTCCCGGATAAAATCCGTTTTGTCTACATAAAAGCAGTCTCTGTTTCTCAAAGTTTCAAATCCCTGAGTGCCAATACTGATTCGTTTTTTCATAGATTTCCCATTCCTTTCTGCAGCTGCCTGATTTACTGGTAATAGTATAACACAGATGAAAGGCAGGAACAACCGTAATCTATGGCATAGATTAGGACTTTAACAACGTCGGTTGCTGTTTCGTGATTCTCTTTTTTGGTATTAAAAAATGAAAAATGGTAGTTGACAAAACGGACTTTTTGGTGTATCCTATAAAAGTTGCAGTTGTTCAACGAATTTTATAATAGAAAAATCAGACGGAATGTCTGAAATATGGGATACTAGCTCAGTCGGTAGAGCACTTGACTTTTAATCAAGTTGTCCGGGGTTCGATTCCCCGGTGTCTCATTACTGGAAAAACCTCTCAAATGCTTGTAAAATGAGTATTTGGGAGGTTTTTGTTATATGTGGTTTTAGTGTGTAATGGAGTGTTTCTTTGGTAGTCAAATGGTAGTCAGAGGCACTTTTTTTGATGTATGGTAGTCAAATGGTAGTCAAAAAAATGGACTGAAGTCAGCCCATTTTGATGAAAGAATTTAGTTTGGTTTCTGTCTGCTCTTTCTGCTCATCCAGATGAGAGTAAACTTCCATAATCATTTTTGTATCGGAATGACCCATGAGGGCAGCAGCTTTTTTCAGAGAGATTCCGGAGTAGTAGAGCATTGTCGCATAGTTGTGCCGGAAGATGTGTGCAGTGAGGTCGTGTATTGGCCTGTTTTTGGCTCGCAGATTCATTGGCATATGTTCCACTGCCTGCCATTGATTTTCTGTCATAATGGCACGATTCAGTTGCTTTATGATTGATTGCCAGAACTTTGTGTAAGAACTTTGAGTCATCAGTTCTCCATCCTGCTTTGTGAACAGGTAAAAGGTGCGGCAGTTTGCTATATAGTCGTAGATTACCTTAAATCCGGCATCTGGAATGAATACGGTACGCGTACTTGTCTGATTTTTGGTTTTAGATAGCACAGGCGTGTTCTTATCAAATACAATAGCTTTATTGATAATCAGAGAGTGTGTCGTAAGGTTGATATCCTGTTTTGTCAGAGCAAGTGCTTCTTCCCGCCTGGTACCACAGTAGAAGAGAATGTATAAGTAACATCTTTGCATTGGCAGTAGTTCAGCAGTTATAATTGCCTGCTTTTCAAGGTCTGTCAGGATTCTTTTTGTACTAACCGGTTTGGGTGGAAGTGTAATTCCCTTTACCGGTGATTTATGAATCATGTTATCATCGATTGCTGAGTTAAAGATCTGCTTTAATGTCATTATGATTTTAGAGCAGGTTTCATAATGCTCAAACTGTTCATTTATCATACTTTGTATGTCTGACTTTGTTATTTCTGATATTGTCAGATGTCCGATGGAATTTTTAATGTGCTTTTCTAAGATATTCTCATACATAGCCCGGGTATTTATGGCTGATTTAGCCTTGTAGGTGTTCAGCCAACAGGTGGCATATGTATAAAAATTTGTATCTTTGTTTTTTATGATGCCGGAATTACGGTCTATTTTTATTTGAAGGACCTTTTCATCCAGTTCCTTTATGGTTTTTCCATAAAGAGTTTTGCGGATTCTTTTGCCGCAGTCATTGTATCCCAGGTCGACATGGGTGCAATAGCGGCCATCTGCTCTTTTTGTATATTTTGCCATATATATCATCCTTTCTGTGTTGCGACGTCGCAAGAAAATGGGTATAAAAAATACACCTACTTGCAAAGCAGATGTATTGATGATATAATATGCATTGCGTGTTGATATTATATCTCAGGCATCTGCCCTGAGAAAGTATCTTCAGTTAAGCCGTTCGGTGCTGGTAACACCGGGCGGTTTTTCTATTATTATAACTGGTTAAAAAAATCATTTGGAGTAATAGCGGGTATGGAGCTGTATACAAAATCTTTTGTATTTCTTGTGATAATATATTTTGCACCAGCTTTTTCAGCACATTCTGACTGAAGACAATCTTCAAAATCAGAAAATGAAATATTTTGCAATCCGGAAATCATCATAGTTTCATCAATGCATACTACGGTTAGCAAATTGCATAATCCAAGAAGAAACAGACGTAAGCTATTACTATCCAAAGATTTTCTTAAAATATAGAACAGGTTTGGAATACTATGAGCAGCAATGAAACCTTCAATTTCAGAATTATTTACTAATTCAAAGATTTTTTGTGCCTGTTCAGCAAAAGGTTCTCGATTTGTTGCAAAATCAATAATAATGTTTGTATCAATCAATACTTTCATATTTTTCCTCCAGTGCTTCCGTTAAAGCCTTGTTTTCGTCTGCAACAGGAGCAGCCTTTCCACGAAATTGTTTCACGATTGAAAAAGCCTCCTGCTTACTAAGTGAATGGGTAGGAGTATTTGTGTATAACAATTTGGCAATGCTGAGCAGAGTTGTTATCTGTGCATCTTCCAGGGAGTCAACGATATTAAAGAGCTGTTGTTTGTCTGACATAAAGAGTCTCCTTTCTAAAAAAGCTATATGCTGGTTACAATTTAAAAGTTTTCATGTTTTTTCGTTTGTAATAACTGTTTTCCTTTTATAAAGTTTTTAATGATTCTCTTCAAGCTTGTTTAAATTACACTATTTTCATTACACCTAAACAAGGTAAAAAATAAATTGTATAATTATCAAGTACAGTACATACTCCATATTTATGTGTATATGCTTCAAAAGATGCTCTATGTTTCATTAAATATGTTTTATAATCCTAAAATTTTCATCGCTTCTTCGGAAGAAACAAAATCCTGACAATCAGGATTGCTTTTTATTTCTTTCAGCATTTGTAAATCGATTTCATCTGGAGCTTCTTCAGGGATTGTTTTCCAGCCCTTGTTTGAAAAAGTAGTTTCAATAATGTTCCAAATATATGATGCATCTTCTTCTGACATTACAGTAACAGCTCCTAAAATTCTTTCTTTAACATTTGACATATGATATGCCTCCTTTACTTATATACCTGTCCGCAGTTGTCGATTTTTTCTATCGCAAGAACGATTCCGTTATAATCGAAAATAATTCGATAATCACCAACTCTCAAACGATAGCCAGTAGTACCTTGCAGTTTTTTTACATCACCAGAAGGAAGTCGATTAATAGCATTAACGATGCGTATTTTTGTTGGACGATCTTGCTTGCTCAGAAATTTTAAAGCTTGCTTTGAATATTGTATGTTCTTTTGTATTTTATTTTTTTCTAAAGAATAAAATACATTCTTGCTTGGTTGTATATTAGACTCCCTAATTTGGGCAATGGAAGAATCAATTTCTGCATCACTTGTAATTAAATCAGAACGAGTACAATTAAAAATTTTACACATAGCATCAATCTTATTCATGCGAGGAGTTTTTAAACCATGAATCCAGTTATAAACGGATGTGGTTGCGACATCAATCTTTTTTGCCAATTCAGCCTGCGACATATTATATTTCATCAAAAAATATTGTAAATTTCTTGAAAAAATATTATTAAAAGTTTCGTCTTGTACTATTACCCTGTTCTGCTGGTGTAAATTATTTTCTATTAAATCCGAATAGTTGATTTTAAAATAATCAGCTAAAACGTTGAGATTATCCATTCTTGGAAACCTGGTTCCGTTGCACCAGGAGGAAACTGCAGATTTATCAAATCCTAAATCGTTGATTAAATCTGATTGTGATTTGTTGTTAAGGGCCATAAATTTTTTCAAATTTTGAGAAAAAATTTTTTTATATACGTCATCACCATTGTTGTTGATAGTTGTAGAATCAAAGTTTTCTTCGTTCGTCATAATCGTTCTCCTTTTCAATGTTCATGATTTTATCAGTTACTTCGATACAATAATCTGGTGTAGTGTATTTTGGAATGTATGTAAGTTCCTGCACACGTTTTTCAGCTTCCTGCTTGCCTAAAGTGTTCAGTTGGTTATAAGTTTTCAGGATTTTTGGAGTTACAGTTTTGGTTTTTGGTATGGAATTTCGTTCCATAGGAACATCATAACCCATCAGCCATGCTTCGGAAACACACAGAGCTTTACTAAGAATATATAGTTTATCTTGATTTGGCTCTACTTTCCCAGATACATATTGGCTAATATCTGATTTATTCATTTTTACGTTATTTTGTTTGCAATATGGAATACAAGCATTTAAAATGTCTACTTGTCGTAAGTTCTTAGTTGTCATTAAATAATGTAAACGAGAAGATGTATTGTGTATTTTCATATGCTGTTTCCTTTCTTGCTTTTTGTTTATAATAGCTGTTTTTCTTTTATAAAGTATAAAGTTATTGTATTCTAAGCTGTATTAGTTGTTCTGAATATCCAAGTATCTTTGATAATTGTTTTAAAGTATAATCTTTGTATTCTGATAACTCATCCTCTGATATTAATAGTGTTGCTGCAAAAATATTAGCTTCTTTTTCTATTTTTGAATTTAGAAGAAGTGTTTTGTTGCGAATAAAGTAGCAATTTTGTTTGGTATGTAAAATTGCATGCCCAAGTTCATGAGCCATAACCATTTTCAATTCGTGTTTTTCTAAGTCTTGACTCAGAAAAATATATCTGTGATTTTTTAAAAACATATAACAACCTGCACAGCCAATATTTCCAATTTGGTACAAAATGCCAAGATGATCGGCAATTTCAAATGGATTTCGTGTATTGTATTTTCTGATATAATATGATACCAGTTCAACGATTGTTTTCTGCAAAGTATCACCTACTTTTTTTTCTTATTTGGATTATATTTTTCTTTATTAATTAGTTTCAGTCGTTTTAGAGCGATTTCAAGCTCTTCTTTGAAAAGCTCAGCAGCTTCAGGGGACAAATCTTCGCCATCATATGCAGCTGGACCATATTCTTTATTAGTAAGTCGTTCCATTATCGAATCAATATCTTTCTTAATATCGCGAGTATCTTTTGATGTTAGTTCCTTTCCTCGTTTGGTATTAAATTCTTTTTCAGGCACTAATGATACATCACTATCGATCATTCCAATTAGTTGATTAAAATCTAAATCCATAGCATTTGCAGCTTGCTTTATAGTTTGGAGTGATGGAATAATTGGTTTACCTGTTTTTGGATGTTTATTTTTCTCAAGCAATGAAATGTATGCCTTACTAATGCCGCTTAAATCTGAAAATTTGTCCATACTTAAGCAGTGTTCATTTCTGTATGACTTTATTAAATCACCAAGAGTCATAGTCTCACCTCTATTCTTTTGTTTAATTCATTATACAGTACAAAAAAAGAAATGTCAAATATTTTAAACAAAAAGTGTTGACAAAGAAAGTTTAATATGTTAGACTTTACTTGTCAAATAAATTGAACGAAAGGAGAATGTAAATTGAGATATAGAATCAAAGAAGAGAGAAAGTTAAAAAAAATGTCACAGGAACAACTTTCTGTAAAGTCTGGAGTATCAAGAACAATTATATCTGGACTTGAAAGTGGGAGAATTACTGTAACAAGCACAGGAACACTTGTCAAAATAGCAGCAGCATTAGACAAAAAAGTTAGTGATATTTTTTTAAATTAAACGTCTAACATATTAAACAAGAAAGAAAGAACAAAACATGAGTGAACAGAAGTGTAACGATGGAAGAAATAAGAAAAGAAAAAATTAAAGAATCACTAAAAGAAACAAAGGTGAAGGAGATACTATGAAATACCCAAAACCAATGATGAGTATCACAGAGCTGACCGCACTTGGTTTTTCGAGAGATTACCTGCAAAAGGCAGTTCATTGCAAGCATGCAGATGAGTTTGCATATAGAACTGGACGGGGCGGAAAGTTCATGGTAGATACAGAGAAGTTTGATAAGGCGATACGAAAGAAGTGGATCGGATTTTAAGAAAGGAGTAAGAAGCATGAGTGAAAGAGTAAGCCTGAAACAGGCGGCAGCAGAACTTGGAATGTCTCCGCAGGGAGTGCGTGAGTACATGAAAAGAGGACTGATAGATATCGGTGTAGTCCTGCCGAATATCAAGGGAAAAGGTAAGAGACAGTACAAAAAAGAAAAGCGGGTGACGCAAAGAAATGTATGAATTCAGGAAAATAACAATCCGCCTGCCAGAGCAATTAATGAAGGATTTGCAACTGGAGGCGGAAAGCAAAGGATATACAGTAAAAGATACCATAACCTTTATTCTTCAGAATTATTTTGAGCAAGCCACTGTTCTAAAATAAATTCAATTTGTTTACCGGTAGAGCGTTTGCATTTAGCAGCTTCTTTCTTTACGGCTTCAAGAATTTCAGTGTTAAGTCGTAAAGTAAACCGGGAATCCCCTTCACGGGTATATGGGTCATTATTTGACATAAGCAAGCCTCCCTTCGACGTCAGAATGACATTATTATATAGCAAAAAGATAAAAAAGTAAATATGACACTTGACGTCAAAAAGAAGATGTGATATAGTACAGATGAAAGGAGTTGACGTCAAATATATGACAGAAGAAAGAAAACGATATACATTTAGATTACCAAAAGGATTGTACCTGAAGTTAGAACAGGAGGCGAAAAAACAGGGAATATCAATAAACGCATTAATGTTAAAAATTTTATGGGATTGGTCAGAAAGGAAGAACAAAGCATGAGTGAACGAGTAAGTCTGAAACAGGCTGCAGCAGAACTTGGCATGTCGCCGCAGGGAGTGCGTGAGTACATGAAAAGGTAAGAGACAGTATTTTATTTACCGGGACAAACTGGACCGGGTTCTTGGAAAAAAATTTTAAGGAGAGAAAGCAATGGACAATATTGATAAACGTATAGAACTCCTGCATAAGGTGCAGGAAGAGATGGACAGAAGAGAAAGGATTCAGGAAGAGGCTTACCGCCTGCATATGGCGGGAGACTTCCAGAAGGAAGGAGAACTTTATGCAGGTCTGTGTGATGACAGCATCCTGCAGAATCTGTTCAGGCAGCTGGATGAACTGAATGAGGAAGCAGAAGCAGAGTGGAAACTCAGAGAGATTATGAATAAAATAGAGGATTTCGAGGAGAGAACAAGCAAAATGATGAAAGAGGAGTTTGAGTCACTGATTGGGAACAGTATAAGTGCGGAAGATTATGCTGTTGTAGAGAGAGTTTATATGTTCCATCCGGCCATTAGTGAAACAGCCGGAAAAGAAGAAGTTTCAGAACTGTATAAAAAGTTTGGAATGGCGATCTTCATGGATATGCTGCAGCGGGCAGAAATGGCAGAAAGTCTTATATGGAAAATAAGGCAGAACAGAAAGAGAATCGCAGAACTGGAAAAACAGTTTAATGAATTAAAATATGGCAGAATTGAAAGAAAACAGAAAGAGGAAGACTTTATGCCGTTTCCGAAAAACAGCATCCTCGGCGACAGAAAAATCAAGTGAAAGGAAGAAAGGAAGATGAAAAATTTAACCAGACATAACATCAACACAGGAAACTGTATCTGCGGAATCTGTGCCCCGGACAGCAGCATCTACTACCGGAAGGTAGAAAAACAGCATTTGACAGGCAGCATACAGAGAAATTTCCTGCCGGGGGATTATCAGATCGACATTGTCCAGGAAGAGGGAAACTTAAAACTTTCAGAAGCTATGAGGGCATTGAAATGCCTGTACCGGCTTGCAGGAGTAAAGCTGTTCTGCTCCATGTATGGGAAGGACAGAAAGATACATATTTTAGCTTCCTACGAGGACAGGATTGCTCCGGGAGAACTGCTCCTGACCCTGTTGCACCAGAATCCCCGCTGCAATATCCGTATCGCCCAGGCAACGCAGAAACAGATTGAAGTGCATGCCAGGCAGATGGCAGCAGATCGGAGAATCCGGCTGCTGGAACTGAACCGGATCATGGAGGCAGCCGTGTGGAAGCGGTTCTGAACATTGAAACAGTAGAAGAAAAGCTTGCCAGGGCATGGAGCACCACGGATGATCAGAAAATATGGAACTGTACATATGCCGGAATGGTCATCCGTGGAACAAGGGTCCTGAAAGTCTATGAAGACGAGGAAGGAGATACCTGGTACAAAACGTATTACATTGATACGGAGACGGGGGAATTACTGACAGAGGAAGAACACATATTCGGAAGAAAACTCCGGTAACAGAATAGGGAATATACCACACGATTACATTTTCAAAAAGAAGCCCCTTAGCTCAGGAAGAGAAGAGCAGCGGCAGCCGCCGCAGGGATGCAGGTTCAAATCCTGCAGGGGCATTTGCACACATGGCATACAGAACATAAGTTCGATAATCAATCTCCTTTTGAATAAAATAAAAAGTCATGTGTGCTTCTGAAATAAAAAAAAGGAATGTGCATGGCACATTCCGGACACCGGATGGTATCAAAAAAACTCATTCTGATTATACCATTCCGGAGCCGGAAAAGCAAGGAAAACATGGGATTTTGCAAATCCCTTTCCACCTTGATAGCAGTATTAAACTTATGCACATTCCGGAAAGGACAAAAGGAAAAATGGCATACATAGAGAACCGTTTTTTTGTTGGAGGGACCATAGAGGTTGAGAAGGTCTATTCCGGGAGATACGGAAAGAGGATTCCGGTATCGGAAAAAACAAAGCAGACTCCGGAGGCGGTCCGGAAAGTAAACTTCAGAAATAAAGTAAAGCATTTAAGGAGACTGATACAGAACAACTTTACCGGAGAGGACTACCATCTGGTGTTGACTTACCGGAAAGAGGACAGGCCGGAGGTGGAAAAGGCAAAAAAGATGTTAAGAAACTTTCACACCCGGATGAAACGGAGATATCAGAAACTTGGACAGGAGTATAAATGGATCTGTGTGACGGAGTACCGGACAGCGGCCATCCATCATCACCTGGTCATTAACAGTATAAAGAACGTTGACATGATCCGGCTCCTGCAGGAGTGCTGGCAGTCCGGTCATATCAATATCACCCCGATCTATCAGGACATGGACGTGGAGGGACTGGCAGAGTACCTTGTAAAAGAAACAAAAGATACCACACAGAAGAGAAAGCGGGGAGAGAAACATTCCCCCAGCCTTTGGTGCTTCAAGGAACCTGAAGCCGGTCCGGAAAGTGACCAGAATCATCCGGGCAAAAGAATGGCGGAAAGAGCCGAAGCCGTTAAAGGGCTACTACATAGATAAAGATACCTTTTCCACGGGGGTTTCTGAATTAACAGGATATGGGTACCAGTATTACCGCATGGTGCCCATCCGAAGGAGGGATTAAATGGATATTGAATATCTGAGCAGACATAAGGAAAGATATTTCCGGAAGGCAGAGAAGTATATCCGCAGGGCAGGGCTGGAAGAGGTTCTGCAGGTCAACCGGGATACCATAGGACTGTACCGGAATCAGGCGAAGGTGTATATCAGACCGCCGCTGAAGAAAGACACAAAGGAAAAGATGTGGAAGCTGGCACTGGACATGATGGACTTTCATGAAATTCCGTATCGGAAGAAATACGGAGAGACACAGGTATTTTACCGCGGATATTTCCTGTTCCGTACAAGAAAAACAGAAAATATCAAAAATCATACTTAAATAACCAGAAAACAGAAAAGAACAGAACAGAAAACATCAAATTTGAAACAAAGGAGATTATCATGTTTGAATTATTTGGAGAAATGGATTCCTGTGAGGAACTGAATGAAACGGCAGCAGGACTGCTGGCGGAAGGGGATGTGAAAAACATCCGGATTCTGGCAGAAGAGAACGGACTGGATCCGGAACTGACGGAAATGTACATAAAGGGAGAGCTGCCGGAACTGACGGATGCCGTTACGGCGGCACTCGGAAAGATAGAGGTGGAAGCGGCAGATTTACAGCCACAGGAGATTCTGCTGGACTGGATAGACTACATCCGGGGCTGTGCAGGGAAAGAAGAAGAGATGGCAAGGGCAGTGCGGAAGAAAGGAAAAAGTGTGAAAGCCTGCATTGCCACACTGCTGACCTGGGCATTGCACCACAGATATCCGGTGGATAAAGATATCCTGAAGGCAGCAGGGGTAAACATGCGGGTGGAACTGGGAGAGCCTGGCAGTGCCACGGCAAAGAAACTGATCCGGGACTATTATCTGGGAGGGGGCAGAAAGAAATGAAACGTAAGAAACTGATGGAACTCCCGGTCATGCCACGGAAAATGGCAGTAACAGAAGGCTATGAGGCGGCTGTCCATCCGGAAAACGTGGCAGGCGAAGAAGTTCTGATCATCGAACTGTATTACCGGAAGAACACGGAAGCAACGTACCGGATTTTCCTGGGGCAGGAAGATTATGAGACCTGCTGCAGAACAGGAAGTGACCCTGTCTGGTCCCATAAGGATATCGAAGATTTGATTGGGTATGAATGGAAAGGCGGGGAATACTGGCTGCGCCATGAGATAAATTTTTCTGCAGAAGGCAGAAAACGGATAGAGACATTTACCGGATACCAGGCAAAGACTCCGTCCGGGAGTATCTGCCGGTATCAGGAATACCTGCGGAAAAGGAAAATCCAGGCAAAAGAGAGGAAAGTAACCGATGCCTGGGACAGGGAAATTGGCGAACTGCCTCCCCTGCCGGCGGATTTTGAGGAGTTCTGCCGGAGAGAAGCGGTCCGGGTGCATTATTTCTTTTTTCAGAAAGAAGAACACGGGGTATGGGGATACTGCCAGTACTGTAAAGCAGAACAGCGGTATCCGAAACTCCGCCATCGTTCCTGGGGAACCTGTCCATCCTGCGGGAAACGGGTACGCAGCATCGACATGGCAAGACGGAGCAGCTGGAGAAACCAGAGAAATGTCTGGATTCTGCAGGCACAGGGAGACCGGCTGGTATACCGGGAGTATCAGGTAACCAAATGGTATGAAAGAATCCCGGCAGAATCTCCGGAGCAGATACAGATAAAAGAGACCGAAAGTGTGATTCCGGAAAAACTGATTCTGATTGGAAACCGAAAAAAAGGTTTCCAGTGGGACAGATATAAACAAAAGGGGGAATACAGATGGGTGGAATCCTCTTACCTGAGTTATGACGGATGCATGTACCATCGGAATGCCCGGGAGTGGAAGGAAGCACTGGGAGCGAAATATCTCCCGCTGGAACAGCTTCCGACAGAACTGGATGTGTGTCTGGATGCACTGCTGGACAGTCCGTATCTGGATGAGGCGGAAAAGCTGATGAAGATTGGACTGTGGCAGATGGGAATACGGGCCCTGCGGGGAAAGTATCCGGGAAAGACTCCGAAGGAAATGTTGAAAACGGAAAACGATGACCTGAAAATCCTGCTGGAGGCGGGAGCGGATGAAGAACAGTACCGCTTCTTCATGAAACTGAAAGAGGCAGGAAAAAGACCAACGGCAAAAGAGCTGGGGCAGTACTGGGAATGTGATATTCCCCTGTACATGATAGAGAATCTGATTCCCTATACCACATGGCATCAGATTTACAAGCGGTACCGGTATAACAGTGCAGAACTGCTGAACGAGTATTACCGGGATTATTTCAATATGTGCAAAGAGCTGAAGTTTGACATGAAAGCCCAGTTTGTACTGTTTCCGAAAAATATTAAAAAGGCACATGATGACCTTGTCCTGTACTATAACGAAAAGAAAGCCGAAACCATGATGCAGACAAGAAACAGCATTTATGCGAAAGTGGCAGAGAAAGAAAAGGAATTAAATGTCAGGTATGGCATGGAGGATGAAACTTATTTTATCCGGGCACCGCATGAGGCAGCAGAGCTGATAAAGGAAGGGCATGCCATGCACCACTGCGTGGGCGGGGAATCCTATGCAAAGAAAATGGCAGCAGGGGAAAGTTACATTTTATTTATCCGGAAGAAAGAGGAACCGGAGAAAAGCTGGTATACCATGGAAGTTGGAAGTGACAACCATGTCATTCAAGTGCGAGGATTTGCCAATGGAGATCCGGACCACATCCGGCAGACAGGCATTTATCAGTTATTTGAAAAGCGGTTGAAAGAACTGCAGAAAGAAAAGGAGGAATAGAATGGAAGAATTATATCAGTATCACCAGATGACTTTTGATGAATATCTGGCGGCAAAGGAAGAAATCAAGGAAAAGATACAGGGAATGGCAGCAGATTATATCTGTATCGGGTACCGCCTGCGGCAGATCGATGAAACGCAGGCATACCGTCAGGACGGTTATAAAACCCTTGCTGAATTTGCAAAACAGGAATATGGGTTAAGTCCGTCCGCAACTTCAAGATTCATGGACATTAACAGAATGTTTTCCATGAACGGATTCAGCCAGGAACTGGTCCCGGAGTTTGCCGGATATGGAGTGAGTAAATTAGCCGAAATGCTCCAGCTGACGGAAGATGACAGGGGACTGGTAAAGGCGGGAACGACCGTGGCAGATATCCGGGAACTGAAACGGCTGGAACGTGGGGAGCTTGTGGAGGCAGACATCATGATACCGGAGGAATCCGTTCCGAAAGAACCGGAGCTGACAGAGGAAGAAAAGGATATCCGGAATGTCCTGCTTGCATTCTTTGCCGAGGAAGAAAACAGGCTGTCAAATGTCTGGAAGAATATCGACGATCCGGAAAAAGTGGCGGAAATCATGGCACCTTCCGGAAACAAGACCTTCCGGAAGGGACTGTATATGCTCTTTCTCTACGGATACGGGGAAGGAGCAGCCCTGAAAATATTCAAAAAGCCTTCCCGTCAGATGACATGGAAAGAGCTGACGGAAGCCATCCGGAATCTTTACCTGCCGTATGCGGATGGTGGAAACATCTGGGAGAACTGCTATGGCAGAAACGGGGAAAAGCCGCAGAAAGATTTGGGCTTGCAGGAAAAAAGTCTTGCGACGTCGCAAGAAACGGAAAAAACGGAAGAAAAGCCGGAAAGCCCAAGTCAAATCAGGGAAAATGAGATGGAAGGACAGAAAAGCATCGAAGAATATTTTGATGAAGCCGGTGATTATAAAGAGCCGGACGAAGAAAAGGACGGAAGCCCAAGTCAAAATGGGAAAAACAGGGAGCCGGAAGAGAGGAAAACGGAAGCAGAAGAGATTCCGGCAGAAACAAAGAAGGCAGCAGAGCAGGAAACAGAAAATACAGGGAACAGACAGCAGAAAAGTCTTGCGACGTCGCAAGAATCGGAAAAACCGGAATGGGAAGAAAAGGCAGAAAGGGCAGAAAGAACCATATGCCTGACAAAGGAAAAAGGGGAACTGTACTGGCGGGAGAACGGAGTGACACTTCTGCATGAAGCAGGGGACGGAGTCATATCCGGAATCGACAGCCTGCTCAGTGAAAGCCTGGCACAAGGATGCCGGGTGGAGATCATCATCAGGGAGGGATAAGGATGTTTTTTACAGAGAATCCAAAAAAGCAGACCGGAAGTTCCGGAAAACAGAAAAAAGCAGAGATTGTGAAAATGATACAGGAGCTGTCCGGAAGCCATAATCCGTATAAGATATTCAGTGATTGGATTGCCATGTATGCAATTGCAATCCAGAACTCCTGCCGGATAAAAAATGCTCTCTGGCAGGAAAGGGAAAAACGTTATCTGGAACTGATTGGCCAGTATGAGAAAGAGGAACGGTTTCAGATAGCAGAACTGTGTGGAAGGCTGGTGGAAGTCATGCAGGAAACGGAAATCACGGACTGGCTGGGAGAAATCTATATGGAATCCGGGTGCGGAAACAAGTTTACCGGCCAGTTCTTTACCCCATTCCACCTGTCGAAACTTACCGCTGAGATGGAGCTTTCCGGATATACCGGAAAAGAGAAACTGCATCTTCAGGAACCGAGCTGCGGAGGAGGCGGAATGATTCTGGCAGTGGCAGCGGTTCTGAAAGAAAAAGGAATCGATTATCAGAAATGCCTGGATGTGGTGGCACAGGATCTGGACTGGAACGGAGTTTATATGACTTACATCCAGCTGAGCCTACTGGGAATACCGGCGGTTGTGGTACAGGGGGACACCCTGACAGATCCGTACCGGAAAGGCTACGAAGAAAGGAGGATATTCAGGACACCGGCAAAGATGGGAATCCTGATATAAAGGAAAATGGATGCAAGAAAAGATTTATATGACAGGCTGATTGCAATGATTACGGCAGCAGGAATGGATGCTGGCTGCATAAAGCATGAGCTGTACATCGCACTGAGCGATTATGAAATATCGATGCGGTGTACGGAAGTTGCGGTGCGGTCGGAGGAAAGAAACCAGGCACTGATTAAAAAGTTCCTCACGGCAAAAATCGTGAAGGGATGCAGTAACCGGACGATTCAGTACTATGGATCGGCACTGGTGTTTATCCTGAACAGTATAAACAAGACCGTTGATGATATCACGGCCGATGACATCCGGCTGTATATTGCCCTGCGGATGAAGCGAGATCATGTGACAGAAGTCACAATCGATAATGAAATCAGAATCCTCCGGTCGTTTTATGCCTATCTGTGCATGGAAGAAATTGTTCAACGGAATATCATGCTGAAAGTAGATAAGGTAAAAGCGGTCAGACAGAGAAAAGAAGCCTTTACGGAACAGGAAATTGAGAAACTGCGTTACCAGGCGACCCAGATGGGGGCAAGAGAGGAGGCGATCGTGGAACTGCTTTTAAGCACCGGGGCAAGAGTCACCGAACTGTGCAATATCCGCCTGAATGAGATGGAAGACAGCCGGATTCTGGTGCATGGAAAAGGAAAAAAAGACCGGTATGTCTATGTGAACATCCGGGCCATGATGGCGACGCAGAGATATATGGGGCTGCGAAAGGATGACAGTCCTTATCTGTTTCCGGGAGGAAAAACTCCGGTTGAGATGAAAAAAAGGAAAGACCTGAGGAACTGGTGGATGGATCCTGAAAATCTGACTGACCAGGCGATCAATCCCGGAACCATTGAAACCGTGTGCCGGAAAATTGCACAGAAATGCGGGATTGAACATGGAAATCCGCACAAATACCGAAGAACCTGTGCCACCATGGCATTAAAAAGAGGGATGCCAATCGAACAGGTATCCAAAATGCTTGGACATGAAGATTTAAAGACCACAATGATTTACCTTGACCTGTCAGAAGAGGATTTGAGACATGCACATGAGAAATATGTTCTTTAGGGAGGGATAAGATGAAAGTGCTGATAGAGATTGAGGCAGATGCGGAAGGATACCGGTACCGGTTAAGCTGCATCCATGCCGGAAAGAATATAGAGAAAAGCGAATATACGGAAGATTTGGAACATACCCTGAATGCAAAGTATTTACTTGCCCTGAATGAGGCATTGAAAAGAATGGTGCAGAAGTCAGAGATAGAAGTCAAAATAGCGGAATCAGGAGCCTATGTGTATGGAGCAATCCGGAACGGCTGGCCGGATCTGTGGGAGGAAAACGGATGGAAGACGGCAAAGAAAAAAGAGGTAAAGAATCAGGAACTGTGGCAGCAGTACCGGAAGCTGGCAGCAGGGCATACGATACATGTGGTAATCAGGTGGAGAAAGGAGTAAAAATGAATATTGAAGAAGCAATCAAACATACAAGAGAGGTTGCAACTAAGAAAAGAATATTAGCACAGGATAAAAATATTCTGAATGACAATGTTGAGGAATGTGAAGAATGTGCAAAGGAGCATGAGCAACTTGCAGAATGGCTCATAAAATTAAAAGAATATCAGGATTTGGAGGCTGATGGCAGGCTTGCAAGGTTGCCTTGCAAGGTGGGGGATGTTGTATATCGAATAAATATAGGAGCAATGAAGCCTGTAATCCCACTTCGAGTTGTTGAATACAGATTTAAAATTGTTGGAAATTGTATCAGAGAGAAAATTTGTTGTTCCGATGATTTTTTGTGTAAACAGCCAAGCATAATTTATTATGCAGAAGATATTGGCAATAAGGTATTCATAACAAAGTCCGAAGCAGAATCAAAACTGAAAGAATTAAGAGGTGTGGAATGACAAATAAATGTGAAAATTGTAATGCAAGTAATATGTGTGAAGATGTTGCAGGGAGTTGTGAAAAAGTTATAAACTATGCGAACACTATTTACAACAAGGCACTTGATGATTTCTTGAATGAAATAAGCGAAAGTATATTATGGGGCATACTCGCTAAAGTAATGCTAAGAGATATAAATGCAACCGATGGAACAGATGAAGTTATTGATTATTTACAAAAAATTGTAAGACAGTTAAAGGGAGGTAAAGAAAAAACTTTTTGCAACTGCCAACACAACAACAATCCAAGAGACAATGAGCCTTGTTGCAGATGCGACAGCAGAATGACTAACGCAGACAGAATCAGAAACATGTCAGATAAAGAATTAGCAAAACTTTTAACAGGCAATTTAGTTTTTAATTGCTCTGACTATTGTAACGATTTTGCACCAGGGTGTGCTTTTAAATGTCAGGAAAAAGACAGGGAAATGGCATTAAGATGGCTTCAATCCGAAGCAGAACAGGAAAGAGGGTGAGAACATGAACCGGGAAGGATACCGTGATGATGTGGCGGAAACAGCAATCAGAAATGTAACTTATATTCCCAGACATATCAATGAAGTCTATGCGGCACTGAATAAAGTGGCAAGTTTACATAGCCTTGAAATTGTTGGTCTGAGGGACAAAAAGACAGGGAAGGAGTACAGAAAATAATGAATCTCTCAGAGGAAAAATTAAACGAAATCATTGAAAGAGCGGTAAGAAAAGGAGTAGATGAATATATCAGTGAGCAGGAGAGGAAACAGAAAAAGAAGAAAAGCAGATACCATGACACCTACGCGCTGATGAAGTGTTACCGGGATGCGGTATTTCACATTGAAAATGCAGTGTCCGAAGCAAGCCAGATGGCAGCAGAATATGCAAATGAGAAAGAAGAAATCTATCTAAGAAGTGTCCGCAGAACAAGATTCCGGACAATGATTATAAAGAGTCACATTGACCGGGCGGTGGATGAGATAAAACGCAGAAGAACAGAGGCTGGAAGAGAAGAGGAATACAGGGCATTTGAAATGTACTTCATGGAGGGAGTGGGGTATGAGCAGATAGCAGAAGAACTGGAAACAGGAGTTAATACACCGCGGAGATGGGTAAAAGGGATTCTCAAAGAGTTATCTGTATTGCTCTGGGGACTTGACACGGATGGTTAAAATGTGGTAAAAACATGGAGTTTACATGGTAAAATGAATGATTTATAATTGTATCGTGCAAAACTGTAGGAACTGCACAGGGCAATTAAGTGAAATCTCCTTGTAAAAAAAAGACGTGAGGAAAAAAGGCATCGGAAGGTGTCTTTTTTTCATGTAAACAGATAGATAGGAAGGTGGTGTTGTGGCAGATTATAAACTGGCAGAAAAAGATTACATGTCGGGTATGAAGTACAAAGATATTGCGGAAAAATATGGTGTGAGTCTTGCAACCGTAAAAAGCTGGAAAACGAGATACGGATGGAGCAGACAGGGTATGCATACAAAAACATCAAAAAGCTGTCTCTTATACACATCTGACGCT
>ERZ1026990.257-NODE-257-length-23950-cov-12.695459_pt1 | contig 23950 bp, 16 predicted proteins | sample MGYA00519557_ERZ1026990 | MGnify/ENA primary metagenome ERZ1026990 (study PRJEB26926, sample SAMN06164797) | human gut metagenome | biome: ENVO:00009003; feature: ENVO:2100002; material: ENVO:00002003 | host: Homo sapiens | place: USA | collected 2012 ... | reverse complement strand
CCGTCATGACAGTATCGGAAAGGGGCTGATTGGTATTGATTTCTTCCGCCGCTTTATGCAGGATTCCCGTTTTGACGATATGCCCGTTATTCTTGAAACTCCCGATGACACCATTTGGCGGGACGAGATTAAAATGCTTCGCAGCTTTGAACCATAGTTTGTGGCTGGATGAAAACATATTTAAGGAATTCAGCTATCATTTTGCTTGTAAGAGCGAGGCTTGCTCGCCCGAAAATAGGCTGATTTGCATATTCTCCCAAGATCGTGCCCGTTGGTTCGGGCAGGCAAAAAAACTTATATTCGTCAATCTGAGTTGGCAAATAGTATTTTCACCACCGTAGGGGCAGGCCCGTGTATCTGCCTGATAGTACGAAAGCAGTTGCAGGTTCTCTTTCCAAAGTATGACCGACCGTGGTCTTGTAAGCAGCTTCTTGACGATAAAGTCGGGAGAGAAGCGGAACTCTGGAAGAGCCTGCAGACTGTTATTTAAAACTTATAAAATGAAGAAACCGACCCTTTTGGATCGGTGTTCTACGGTAGATGTTTTCCCTTTGCTTGACGGCTATGAGGCAATCCCTGCCCCTACAGCTGAATACATGACAGCACTATCGGACTTTCGGCATCTCCTCATTTACTTGAAATCCGGGCCATACTCCAACCAAAATACCATTGCCCAATCCTGGTCATTGGCAAACGGGTCATAAAGATGAGCTTTTTGTCCGTTCACTTTGTCCGGATAGATAAAGGCGCAGCTTCCTCTTCCGTCTTCGGTGAAGAGGCATAGATTGTTCCGGAAAATATTCAAGGCCCGTTCTGCATATTCTTGTTTTCCGGTCGCTTTGGCATAAAGACGGAAGGCAATACCCGATAAAGTGCTCCAGTAATGTGGGAAGGTATCTCCCCAAATCCGGTCTTTTCCAAACCAATAACCATCCCAGTGACGAATAGCGATGTCATAAAGGTGGAAACTGGGCTGTTTTCCGCCAAATGATTCTAATAAAGGAAGCTGGCTTTCGGCCCCTTTCAGATATTTTTCATCTCCGGTGAGCATATATACATTCAGCAGATGGATAATGGACGGAGCTACGATGCTCTGTTCGTAATTGACTTCGGAGGTCGGATAATTAGGCCCGTTTTCACAAAATACGTCTGCCATTGATTTGAAATCGTTCAGCAGAGTGTCCGCTTCGGCAGTAAATCCGTTTTCTTTCAATAGAGTATAGCCGTAGGTCGGGATATTGATGCAATAAAAACCATGCTTGAAATAACGGACCAGTGCACGCAGTGTGCCGTACCCGTCTTTCAGATATTGTTTATTGCCTGTGGTGCGGAACATGGTAAACCAGAAATCGGCCACCCACGGATAGTTGTATCCCCGGTTCTTGCTCTTGAAGTCTACGGTGGAATTGGTTGTGTAGTCCGGTTTCTGGATGCGGCGGATGAAAGATACGTAGTTGTTCAGGGCATCCATTAATTTTTTGTCGGAAGTACGTTGGTATTGTAGAGCCAGCAGAATCCCCATAGCCACCCTTTCTCTGGCTTCGTCGCAGTCAGAGCGTTTGCTGCCATTTTCTCCGTTGATGTAAAGGGATTCGGTATCGTTGTCATAAACAATGAAGGCACCGCTTCTAGGGTCACCGGGCTTGATGAACTGTTGGTGTCCGGCAATGAACTGACACCGGTGGTTGACCAGGCTGTCAAAGTTGCTGACGGCAAGACACTCTACCGATGTTTGCTTTCCGTTCCCGTAGGCCAGTGTGAAAATCTTCTCTCCGGGTTCATTTATTGTGGTGGTATAAGTGATGTTGTCACCGCTTACTTCTGCCACTTCTTTACCGTTCAGCAACAGCTTGCCTTTCAGTGAGGGGCAGTTGCTTTTGAACGAAACATTTATTTTTTCGCCTGCTTCTACTACATAACGGTCTGCTGAGGCTATGATCAGACCGTTGTCTATGGCTTTTGCTTGGAATTCATCCCAGTTGTCCGCCGATAGGAGTAACCATTGTATGGTATAACATTCTCCCGGCTTTAAAGTCTTGTCCTGTGGATTAAGTTGGAAAACACCGCGGAAGTTGGAGCTTCCGTTTTTCTGCGGGCGCTCCCTCACTTCATAGCCTTTAATGGCACCTTCTTCCATAATCAGTCCCAATCCGCCGGGGGCTCCGCTCATCCGGGTGCAATAGACATAGGCTTCATTTCCTCCTGCCCATATATGTGCATTGCAACGGGCTTCGTAGCAAGTCCGGGCATCCGGATAATTGTCATTGAAAGGTGTGTTGATGGCAATATCCTGTAAGTCGGCGTCTTTTTCTCCGGTGTTTACGAATTCGTAGGATTCTACCAGGTTCCCGTCCCTGTTCCATTTTCGGGCTACGTTTATTTCTATGTCACCTGTCTGGTATTTCACGGTCATGTGATGGCTCGTGTCATGTTTTTTTGTCGGGATATTCCAGGAGTATTCAGTGCCGTTTATCCGAAGATGTCCCAATCCCCATCTATAGCGGGAGTCCACCCATTCGTATTGTGTTCCATCCGTACGCAGGATCCAGTTCATGGAAGTGTCGCTTGTCAGATAAAGTCCGCTTAGCGCCCCTGTTTGTGAGTCGGCTTTGAACGTGATGTTTTTAGGGTAGCTACAACTGCCTAGTGCAATTAATGCCAAAGGTAATGCAGCATACAAGAAAAGCTTCATGATGTTTTTCATACTTATTGGGATTATTGATGTAACTGTGCAAAGAAAGGAATAAAAAGGGAAATTAATTTGTACTTTTCATACATAATCCTGTAAAATAGTTCATTTTCTTTATAAACAGGCTTGAAGTGCCTGTTATTTTGTGGTTTTGAATCATTTTTTAGGTGCGGGTTGTGCGGGATAACGCGGATTTTTTCTTATGATAACATGAGTTTATTATAAGACTAGCTTATAACTGACAGGAATATGAGCAAGACTGATATTGAATTTTAATAATCCTTTTGTCATTTAACTCAAAACCATCCTGTAACGAGTTATTTCTTATATCGAACTTATGTTAATGTTATATCCCGCCGGTAGAGTGGTTTGTGTCTTTCATTGTATGGTTAAGCCTTTTCTATCCTATCCCTAAGCTTAAACGAACGTATCCTTTCTATCTCCATAGCCTTTGGAGTTAACTCCCAAGCTTATGGAGATAACTCCAAAGGCTATGGAGTTAACTCCGCAAGCTTGGGAGATAGAAGTTATCAGTAAAAGAATCTTTAACCTGAAGGATACAACTGTTTAGTTTGCCGTAGTTTATAGGATAATATATCCTTTCCGTATCCTTCGTTTATTTTATGTCCTGATTACATGTCTTTTATTTCATCCAAGTTCTTCTGGATATCTTCGTCTTTTAACTCATAATTCATCAAGTTACCTGCCAGGTATTGGTCGTATGAGGCCATATCAATCAGCCCGTGACCTGAAAGGTTGAACAGGATCACTTTCTCTTCACCGGATTCTTTGCACTTGTTCGCCTCGCGTACAGCGGCGGCGATGGCATGGCACGATTCGGGAGCCGGAATGATTCCTTCTGCTTGTGCGAACAAACAACCAGCCTGGAAGGATTCTAATTGCTGGATATCAACAGCTTCCATCAAATTATCTTTCAATAATTGTGAAACGATGACACCTGCACCGTGATAACGGAGACCTCCCGCATGGATATTGGCCGGAGAGAAATTATGCCCCAGTGTAAACATGGGCAGCAACGGGGTATATCCGGCTTCGTCGCCAAAGTCATACTGGAATTTACCACGGGTCAGTTTCGGACACGAAGCCGGTTCGGCAGCAATGTATCGGGTTTGTTTCCCATTCAGGATAGTGTGGCGCATAAAGGGGAAGCAGATTCCTCCAAAATTGGAACCGCCACCAAAGCAACCGATAATCATGTCGGGATATTCGCCTGCCATTTCCATTTGCTTTTCGGCTTCCAGACCGATAACCGTTTGATGCAGTGTGACATGGCTTAATACCGACCCTAGTGTATATTTACAGTTGGGAGTGCTCATTGCCAGTTCGATAGCTTCGGAGATGGCTGTTCCCAGTGAACCTTGATAATTGGGATTACGGGTAATGATATCCTTGCCGGCACGGGTAGACATGGATGGAGAGGCGGTGACCGTTGCTCCGAATGTCTGCATGATGCTGCGGCGATAGGGTTTTTGATTATAGCTGATTTTTACTTGATAAACGGCAGCTTCCAGTCCGAATACCTTTGCGGCATACGATAGAGCAGCGCCCCATTGTCCGGCACCGGTTTCTGTCGTGACATTGGTTACGCCTTCTTCTTTGCAATAATATGCCTGGGCCAGAGCCGAGTTCAGTTTGTGGGAGCCGATGGGGCTGACACTTTCATTTTTGAAATAAATATGTGCGGGAGTCCCTAGTGCTTTTTCCAGTCCGTAGGCACGTACCAATGGTGTGCTGCGATAGTATTTGTACATTTCACGCACTGCTTCGGGAATTTCAATCCATGCGTCTGTCTGGTTTAATTCCTGTTTGCAAAGTTCTTTAGCAAAAATGGGGTAGAGGTCTTCCGGTTTCAGCGCTTCTTTGGTTTTGGGATTCAACGGCGGCATGGGTTTGGTCTTCATGTCTGCCTGTATGTTGTACCAGTATTTAGGAATTTCATCCTCTGGTAAGATAAAACGTTTCTGTTTTGTGCTCATAATCTTTCAATTTAATAGTTTTGCGGTCAAAATTAGGTAAAAAAAGTATTCCTTACTAATTTTCAACTACTTTTTTGTCGGGAACAATAAAAAAAGGGGCTGTCAGAGTAAAAATGCGAAGTTATTTGTTATTATAGACAGAGATGTGAATATTTTGATTAAGTTTGTTTTCTGTTAATGCAAGATAATATCGACATGGAACCTTTACACAAACTATTTATTTATCGTAAGAAGTTAGTAAAACCGTACATAGAGCGATTGCTGAAATGGATGGACGGGATAACTTATATGATGTCGGCTTTGTTAATCCTTACATTGGTTTATGAGCATGGATTTCTTATTTCTTTTGAAGAAATGGAGATGATAAACACGCTGTATCATTTTGTCTGGATTGTTTTTCTGGTTGATATTTCCCTGCATCTTTTATTAAATTACTCGGACACGAAGCGGAAGTACCGGGGACTGGCGTGGATACTGAGTCTGATGCTTTATCTGACTTTGATTCCGGTTATTTTCCATGAACCGGAGGTGCAAGGGGGAATTCATGATTTCTGGTCTTTTTTCCACAGCCGTTTATATCATGTGGTGCTGCTCACTTTGCTTTCGCTGCTGCAATTGTCTAATGGGATAGTCCGGCTGCTGGGCAGGCGCACCAATCCATCTTTGATCTTTGCATCTAGTTTTCTCATATTTATTCTGATAGGGGCGGCGTTACTGATGCTTCCGCGTGCCACTTATCATGGTATTTCTTTTATCGATGCTCTGTTTACCGCTACCAGTGCCACTTGTGTCACGGGGTTGGTCTCGGTCGATGTTTCTTCTACATTCACGCCCGAGGGGTTGTTCATCATTATCATGTTGATACAAATCGGCGGTTTGGGAGTCATGACTCTGACCAGTTTCTTTGCTATGTTTTTTATGGGGAATACTTCGCTCTACAATCAGCTGGTGGTCCGTGATATGGTAAGCTCGCAGTCACTCAGTTCGCTACTTTCCACCTTATTATATATATTAGGATTTACATTGGCGATAGAGGCTGCAGGGATGGGGGTTATTTTTTTAAGTATACATGGCACTATGGGTATGGATATTGAAGAGGAATTGGCTTTTTCTGCTTTCCATTCCATCTCTGCCTTTTGCAATGCTGGATTCTCTACTTTGTATGGAAACTTAGGTAACGAACTGGTACTTCATAATCATAACTTGCTATATATCACTATCTCTTTCCTGATTATTTTGGGAGGTATAGGTTTCCCGATACTGGTAAATCTGTATGAGACGGTTTCTTATGAAAGCAAGCGCTTGTATCACCGTTATGTCAAAAAGAATAAGAGGACAATCCGTAAAATACATTTATATAACCTGAATACCCGTATTGTATTGATTATGACGGCTATCTTGCTAGTGACGGGTACTGTGGCCATTGTTATTTTCGAATGGAATCATGCTTTTGCGGGAATGACGGTTACAGAGAAATGGGTGCAGGGCTTCTTTAATGCGACTTGTCCCCGTACGGCAGGATTTTCAAGTGTGGGCATGACTACTTTCAGTGTGCAGACGTTGCTGCTGATGGTGGTGCTGATGATGATTGGCGGCGGTACGCAGTCTACGGCCGGTGGTGTGAAGGTGAATGTGTTTGCTGTAGTCATGTTGAACTTGCGTGCTATTCTTATAGGTGCCGATAAAGTCAATATTTTCAACAGGGAGTTATCTCATGATTCCATCCGGCGTTCTAATGCCACATTGATTCTTTATCTGCTGATTGTTTTTGCGGGTATCTTTAGTTTAAGCATTCTAGAGCCGCAGGCTTCAGTGATGGCGTTGGTTTTCGAGTGTACTTCGGCACTCAGTACGGTAGGTTCAAGCCTGGATCTGACACCTACTTTGGGAAGTGACAGCAAACTGATTGTCATTGTTCTGATGTTTATCGGACGAGTAGGGGTGCTTACTTTGATATCCAGCCTTATTAAACAGAAAAAAATAACGAAATATAAATATCCGAGTGATAACATCATAATCAACTAGTTATGAAATACATTATTATTGGTTTAGGAAATTACGGCGGTGTGTTGGCCGAAGAGCTTTCCGTATTGGGACATGAGGTGATAGGAGTGGATACAAACGAGCATCGTGTGGATGTGTTGAAGGACAAAATCGCGACTTCTTTTATTATTGATGCTACGGACGAACAATCGCTCAGTGTGCTGCCACTGAAAGATGTGGATGTGGTTATTGTTGCTATCGGCGAGAATTTTGGTGCTTCTGTGCGTGTGGTGGCACTGCTGAAAAAGAAAGGAGTGAAACATATCTATGCCCGTGCGGTAGATGATGTGCATAAGACCGTGCTTGAGGCTTTTAATTTAGATAGTATTCTGACGCCGGAGAAAGAAGCGGCACGCAGTTTGGTCCGGTTATTGGATTTACACGTCAATGTGGAGTCTTTTCAGATTGACGAGGAACATTATGTGATGAAGTTCAAACTTCCTTCTTGTTTTGTAGGCTATAAGGTGAGTGATCTGTCATTAGAAACGGAATTCAATATAAAAATCATTGCATTGATAAAAGGGGAGAAAGTGCTGAACGGTTTGGGTATTTCGATATTGGAGCATCAGGTGGAGAATCATTTTGAGGAAAATTATGAGTTGGAGGAGGAAGATCAGTTGGTCTGCTATGGGCTTTATAAGAATTTTATGGATTTTTGGAAGGCGTTGTAGCAGGAATGCCTTTCAAAGAAAGAATATTTTTTTCTAAGTGAGATTAAACCTTTTCTTTTGGGTTTAGTCTAACTTAATAAATAATTTAGTTTAGTTTTTAGTTTTCTCTGAAGGCCGGCCAATGTGATATTGCCCGGTTTTCGCTTTTTATGGAGGTTTTCTTGTGAGTGTCCGTTACTTTTTGTTACTTTGTCACCTAGAAATCGAGATTTAGATGAAACAGATATATTTTTTATTTGTCGTTTTGCTGGTTGTAATGACCGCTTGCGGAGGTAAGAAAGAGGCTTCCGTTGATGCAGAACAATTGATGTTCCAAATAGACAGTGTGGATCATGTGACAGGTTTGCAGCGTATGCAGGTTTCACGTATTGACCAGCATATTGTCAGTGGCGGAAAAAAATATAATTTGTTTATAGAGCGTGCTCCCAGTGATTCTCTGCCTTCAGTCAAAAGTGACTTGGGGATTTTTGCCGACAATCGTATCATCGTTAGAATTTCCCGTGAAAATGGGAGTCGGGTCTTTGCCAAAACTTTTACCAAGCAAAGTTTCTCAGGATTCGTAAGTGCTGATCATCTCCGTCATTTTATATTGGAGGGCGTGGTATTTGATGAAGAGAAGACCCGTGAGGGAAAAAATATCATATTGGCTGCCAGTGTGAGTTATCCTCAGACAGATTTGTATATTCCTTTCTCTATCACTATTACTCCTGAAGGAAAAATGAGCATATCTAAAAATGAGGATATGGAGGAGCTTCCTCCTATGTTGGGAGACAGCCTTAATTAAATCTAAAATACAGGAATAATTTTTCGCGTCATAATCTTTTTAGGCGGTTAGTTGTTGGTATGGCATTAACTAACTAAAGAATAAATTAGATTATGAGAAAGATTTTATTTTTAATGGCTATGCTGGTATGCTCTCTTCAGTTCGCCATGGCAGGCGATGTTGTGACCCGCGATGTGAATAAGCTTCCTGTTGCCGCACGTGAAATGATCGGCAAACATTTCTCTCAGACTAAAGTTGCGTATATCAAGATTGAAAAGGACTTGTTTCAGACCACTTCCTATGATGTGAAATTGGCCGATGGCATTGAATTGGAGTTCAATTCAAAGGGAGAGTGGCTTGAGATAGATTGCAAGAACAAGGCGGTTCCTTCTACTTTTATCCCTCAGGCTATTTCTAAATATATGAAGGCTAATTATAACGGGCATAAAACGGTGAAGATAGAACGTAACCGCAAGGGATATGAACTGACATTGGAAAATGGATTGGAAGTAGACTTTGATCAGTTTGGAGGATTCTTGAAGTTGAGCGATTAAAAAAGATTTTTTCTGTAATAGGGGAACTATCTCTCATTATAGTAATGATGCCATAAGAGGGTGTATCAGGAACAAATTGAACTATCTTTTTATTATCAGCATTGAAAATGATGGTCGCAACGAGTTCTGATTCACCCTTTTATGTATTATAAATACAGTTCTCGGTCTTTTCCCTGTTATTAATCCATCGGCTCGTAATCCTTTGCCAGACCACCTTCGCTGGTTTCTTTATATAAGGAAGGAAGATCATGGCCGGTCTGTTTCATTACTTCCACCACTTTGTCAAAGGATACACGGTGATTACCGTCTGTAAAGGCAGAATAGATATTGGCGTCAAGAGCTCGGGCTGCCGCATAGGCATTTCTTTCGATACAAGGGATTTGTACCAATCCGCATACCGGATCGCAAGTCATTCCCAAGTGATGCTCCAAGCCCATTTCGGCTGCATACTCTATCTGGGCCGGGCTACCTCCGAATAATTGGCTGGCAGCGGCGGATGCCATTGAACAGGCCACTCCTACTTCTGCCTGGCAACCGGCTTCGGCTCCGGAAATGGAGGCGTTGTGTTTTACTATATTTCCTATCAATCCGGCAGTAGCCAGTGCTCTTAAAATCCGCATATCGCTGAAGTCACGGCTTTTTTGCAAGTGATAAAGTACAGCCGGAACCACTCCGCATGATCCGCAAGTAGGGGCTGTGACGATTTTGCCACCTGAGGCGTTTTCTTCACTGACTGCCAGAGCGTATGAGAAGACTAACCCGCGGGAACGCAGATTGTCCTTATAACCTTTTGCCTTAATATAATAGGTGGAGGCTTTTCTGCGCAGATTAAGTGGGCCGGGTAATACGCCTTCTTGATCCAAACCACGCTCAATGGCTTCTCTCATGGTTTTCCATACTTCTGCCAGATAGTCCCAAATGTCTTTGTCTTCACATTGCTGGACGTATTCCCAGTAATTGCGCCCGGTACGTTCACACCAGTAGAGGATTTCACTCATACGGTTCATATCATAGATTTCCGGAGTTGAGCCTTTGTCGTGCCCTTCTTCGGCTAGAGCACCTCCGCCTACACTGAAAACAGTCCATTCATCTGTCACTTTTCCTTTTTCATTCAAAGATTTGAAAGTCATTCCATTGGAATGAAACGGATAGAAGACATGGGCTTTCCAGATAATTTCTGTAGGCGCATGCGGTTGCAATGTATCTAAAATGGCTACATCGGTCATGTGTCCTTTACCGGTAGCGGCGAGGCTTCCATAAAGAGTAACTTGAAAAGCTTTGGCTTCGGGATGTTTTCCTAAGAAGATTTCAGCAGCCTTGCGCGGTCCCATAGTATGACTGCTGGACGGACCGGTGCCGATGCGGTATAGTTCTCGGATAGATTTCATTTCGTTTTATAAGGTTAGTTATTATGAGGAACAAAGGTATAAAATAAAAGGGGGAAAGTAGCAAAAAAGGAAAAGAAAAACTCTCTTGACAAATAGGAAAGTTGTCAGGAGAGTTTGGAAAACCACCGGTAGGATTTGGTGTATTGTCTTTATTCTAATTGTCTTTGTATATCTTTGTCACCGACGACAAAATACTGATTATTTTCAATCAGCATGGCACGTCCGCGCTTTTTTTCCCGGTTTTCTTTATTGTCTACATTTACTCCGATAACCTTTCCGTTATAGAAAGTGGAAATATCTTTGAAAATGGTATGTCCCACAATAATATGTTTTGCCTTATAACGGTCCATAATCATTTCTAGGGAGTCTTTTGCCAGCGGATTGTATTTGCCATCGGTGCGTACTAGTCCGCGATACCAGATGGGACCGCTGTTTCCATACAGGAAGGCTGTGAGTGGAGAAAGCGCTTTGCGTTCTTTTTTCGTCATAAATAGCCCTTTACTCATTTCTTCATTGACAGTGGGAATGCTCAAGTTCTTGTCATAGAAGTCTTTGCCCAGTCCGGCATGTACATATAGGTCGTTACCTATCATTTGCATGGTGTTACGGGTTCCCAACCATCTGCCCAGTTCGGTATCGGGACCGAATAGCCGGGGGTATTCCATCTTTAGTTTTTCTGCTAATATTTTATATTTTTCTTTGGTGTATCGGAGGTCATTGGCTAGTACCATCGGTTCATGATTTCCCAGCATGAACGATACGTGTCCTCCGGCTTTGGCTGCTTCCTCTTCCAGTTTGTAGAATAGCCAGAAGATTTGCGGTACATCTTTTCCTCTGTCAAAAATATCACCGATAATCATCAGATGGTTTTTCCCGAAGCTCCATTTGTAGTCTTTATCAATGATATGATTGCCTTGTAACAGGCTGATTACACAGTCCAGCCTTCCATGAGGGTCGGACATGACAAAAACTTTGTCTGCCTGGGGATAATTCCATCCGGGACGTTTTACCGGGTGTAGTTTTACATCAAATGGAAACCTGCCTTTGTGGTCTGTCACATGCAGGGTAAAGTTTTGAGGTAATGTGGTATAAGTGGTATCAATGATATTCCCTTTCTTATCTACATTGATTACTCTGATTTGGCCGTCAGGCTGATACAATACGTATGGACCGTCGGCTGTTAATTCTTCTTTTTTCTCTTTGTCTTTCTTCTTGTCTTTGAAATCAAGAGTTCCGGCACTAAGGCCGGAACTGATGAATGCGAGGGTAAATGCAAGAAGAAAGTAGTTGATAAAATTAGTCTTGCTTGTCATCGATTTGATTTATAATTCAGTTAGAGTTTATCAATTTGTGTTGACTATTATTTCAGATATTCTGGTGTTTGTACAATATTAGAATTAGCATTAATTTCTTTTTGAGGAATAGGTAATATTGTACGATAATAGTTTCTGTCGAAATCCATAGATGTTTTTTCGTCAGCGAAATGCACTACCTCTTTCATCATATCGTCTGTTTCGTTAATACGAGTTACTCGTAAGTTATTACGTAATAAGTCAAACATGCGGTGCCCTTCACCAATGAGTTCTTTCCTGCGTTCTTCTAGAACATCATCAAGGGTAACCTTTGCGGGCATCGTATAGTCCGGATTTCCTCGGAGTGCAATGGCTTTCAGGTATTTTGCAGCTTTTGTTGCATCTCCGTTTTTCACGGCTGCTTCGGCTGCATTTAAGTAAGTTTCGGAAAGACGTACTATAGGAATATTGGCATCCATAATATTTTCTCCAGGTTGTGGTTGATACTTATTCAAATACATTACTTTTTTGTCTTGATTAACTAATAACTTAATGCGTACATCATTAGGCGTTTCTAACAGATGGTGATAAAAACTGACTGTAATGCACATATCTTGATATCCTTTTGGAGAAGTTAGATATCCCATACTTTCATTGCCGGGGCTTTCGGTAGTAGTATTGACTATTTCGAAGAGAATTTCTCCCGGATTTGCTTCGGAGGCTTCCGTACCCCATACAGTGGGATATTCTTCGGTATTCCATAATTGGTATTTATTGGCTTCCGATCCTTTTATTGCTTCTTCTGCAGCTTGTAAAGCTTCACTGTTCTTCCCCATATACAGATATGCCCGACTTAACAAAGTTAATGTGCCCCATTTACTGATTTTACCTTTCTTATTTAAGGATAAATCTTTTTGATTCAAACTAGTACCTGACCATGAATATGTGGGTATCATTAAACTAGCCGCATTCTTTAAGTCTTTGATTATTTGATCATAACATTCAGCTACAGTGTTACGTGAAGGCTTACTGTCGGCAGTGGCTGATGCTGAAGTGATGATAGGTACTCCTAAAGAGGCTCCGTTATCTTTTAAATAAGTATATCCGAAGAAGCGCGTAAGGTCAAAAAGGGCCAGACCACGTATTGCTAATGCTTGTCCTTCCAAATCATTGCGGAAGATATGCTCATCTTCATCGTTTGGAAGAATTTCGATATTGTCAATGCCGTCTAAAATTACATTACAGTTTTGAATGATGGAATAAAGATATGACCAGTGTGTACTTGGTCCATTTGCAGGTAACCAATCCATTTGGTAATAGTGAGCTGTTCTACAAGTTGATTGTACAGCTTGCATGTCATCTCCTGTTACATCTCCGTAGTAGATTAAACGCCCGGAATACGCATAGGCATTACGCATTGTCGCATAAATGGCGTTTAGTGAATAATCAATGTCGGAGAGAGATTTGATACTCGTTTCTGTTGGAATTTGTGTGGACGGTTCTAAATCCAACCAATCGTTTCCACATGAAGTAAACAATCCGATGGATAAGACTATTGATAAAAAATTATGTAATGTTCTCATATTGTTGTTTTTTAGTGGTTAAAAATTGATGTTGAGACCAAAAGTAACGGTTTTTAAAGGCGGTGTGGTTTGAGTTGCACTACCGGCACTAACAGCTTCAGGATCATAATTGTCATAGGCCGCCCATGTCCATAAATTGCTTGCTGATGCATAAAAACGAACATTTCCTATATTGATTTTATTTGTCCATTCTTTAGGTAACGTAATGCCGAATGTGATATTTTTTAAGCGGAAATAATCAGTACTGTGGATACGGCGGCTACTTGTTATTTTATGCATTGATACAGAAGATGATTTACCCGGCATATATACTTCTATATTGGTTTGATCACCTGGCTTTTTCCAGCTATCACGATAATAAGTCGGAATGTTTGCATAGGAATCGTAACCGCCATGTTCTGTCTTTTGTGCCCAAGTATCATAAGAATATCCTCCGAATTGATAGGAGAATAAGAAATTTAAATCAAGCCATTTATAACGCAATGAATTAGAGATACCTCCGTTAACAGTTGGTTCTGCATGTTTATAAGGAATGAATTGTGCATTTTTAGAGTTCTCGGTAATTTCTTTTATATAATTTCCGTTCTCATCCAATTCATTGGTATAGAATAGAGGATTTCCTGTTTCAGGATTGATGCCCGCAAATTCTTGTACATAGAATGTACGATAAGAACTTCCTACTTTGTGTATTTGGGTTCCACTGACAATTTGTGTCTGTTCGCCATCTAATTTTACAACTTTATTGGAGTTATGACCTAAATTGAAAGTTGTATTCCAGCTAAAGTCTTTTATTTTAATATTAGTGGAATTAATAGTTAATTCAATACCTTTATTTTTCACTTCACCTATATTCATTAAATAACTACTAAATCCTGTTGTCATGGATACAGGACAGTCCATTAATAAGTTTTTAGTTGTACGGGTATAATATTCAATCGTGAAGTTCAGACGATCCCAAAAACCAAAATCCAAGCCAATATTCATATTATAATTGGTTTCCCATTTCAGATTAGGATTTGCAATTTGGGACATTTGAATACCGGGTTGCTCCAAGTAACCACCACTAATGGAGCTTAATCCCATATAGCCGAAATAATCAGAAGGAAGAGTACCGTTTACACCGTATGATGCTCTTATACGCAAGTCTGTCAACCAATCTTTTACAGGTTGCATAAATTCTTCTTCAATAGTACGCCATGCTCCGGATACAGACCAAAATGTTCCCCAACGATTGTCACGGTGCAAACGTGAACTGCCATCAACACGAAAACTAGCTCCTAGATAATATTTATTTTTGTAATCGTAATTCAAACGGCTTAAATAGGATACCAGTCTGTACCTTGAATCACTTCCCCCTACAGATACTGTTTTCATTCCATTACTAATGGCATGTTTGTCGGGAGTTGTAAAATTGTAAGCTTCCCCTGATAAATAGTCATTGTAGGTATCATCAATTTCATATCCGGCAAGAAAGTCCAAATGATGAATGTTGTTGAAAGTAGTTAAATAGCTTAAGGTGTTACTCCATACCATTTTTTTATATTCTCTTATGCGTTTTACTACTTCTCCATTTTCATCTTCACCGTTGGAAGTACGTGGGTCATACCATTTCTCACCTTTTACAGTAGTGTAATCATAACTGAATGTTGTTTTGAATTTCAGATTTTTTATGATTTCGTATTCGGCATAAAGCGTATTGAATGCGCGTAGCATTTTTTCATGTTTATAATCGTATTCAGCTGATAATTTGGGGTTGCGGTCATTGGCTTTACGAATAAATTTACGATTCCAACTGCCATCTTCATTGTAGACCGGATCTGAAGGAGTAGCCCAATTACGTGAGGAATAGAAAGGAGATGTATAAGTGAATCCTTCGTCATAAACACTCTGATTTACATTTGAGAAAAGTATCTTGGCGCCTACAGTCAATTTGTCTGTTGCACTGAAATCTGCGTTCAAACGCCCTGTTACACGTTCCAAACCGGAACCTTGTACAATACCGTTCTGCTTCATATATGATAAAGAAGAGTAATATTTAAATTTATCGCTGCCACCGGCTAGTGATGCTTCATAGGTAGAATGATATCCCTTTTGGAAAAGCTCTTTATTCCAGTCTGTGAAACCACACCATGGAATTGGAGCATATTTATCGATTTGCCCATCTGCATAAGTTTTACTTTGTGACATTAGCTCTTCCTCTGATATATTAGGATTTTTATCAGCTAGTTTACGTTGTTGATATAATATCAATCCATTGTAAATATATTCACGTCGTTCTTCTCCCCCCATAACCGGGCGATAATCCATTGCGAAATCATTGCTACCCCAGTCTGCTTTTAATGAAATTTGTGCTTTTCCGCTTTTTCCTTTCTTGGTGGAGATTAAAATAACTCCATTTGCAGCACGTGAACCATAAAGGGAGGCTGCTGCAGCATCTTTTATTACTGTAATATTTTCAATATCCGAGTTGTTTAATGTAGACATTATGTCAAATCCGGAGTCGGAGCTGGTAGCAGCAACAGAACCGGATTGGACGGGAACACCATCGATTACGTATAGTGGAGAATTGCTTGCATTGAAAGAACCCATACCACGAATACGGATAGAAGTGGAGGCACCAGGCTGACCTGAACTGGAAGTGACTTGTACTCCGGGAGCATTACCTTCTAGCAAACTGGAGAATGAAACTACGGGTAAATCTTTTAATTCTCCTGTCTTCACAGTAGAAGCAGAACCTGCGTATGCCGATTTCTTGAAAGTACCATAACCGGTAACAACCACTTCTTCCATAACATTATTATCAGGAGCCATGACTACTTTCAGTATCTTTCCGGCAGTGGCTTTAATTTCCTGCTTGGCATAACCTATATAGGAGATAATCAAAGTGGCAGGTATACGGTCTACATCTAATGAGAAGTGCCCGTCCAAATCTGTAGTAGTTCCATTCGTAGTACCTTTGACTAAGATATTCGCTCCAATAATAGGTTCTCCCGTCTCATCCAGTACTGTACCGGTTAATGTTGTTTTCTGTTGAGGAACAGCAGACTCTTTTTCTTCAATTTGCTTGATAGCAATAACGCCGTTGTGAACTGAATAGGTCAAACCGCTATTCATAAGACATTTATCAAGCACATTGGCTATTTTTTCGTTATTTACATTTAGGTTTTGGACTTTTATTTGTTTTACATCATTGGTGCTGTATACAAAAGTAAAGTCGGTTTGTCTTTGGATTTCCCAAAGAATTTCACTCAACGTGGCATTCTTGAATGAGGCTGTGACAGTGGCTTGTGCAAACACTTTGTTGGCAGCCTGCATAAAACCTGTGGTAATGATACAGAAAAATAGGAACGTAATCCACAAACGTTTACTACTTTTACCGTGATTGGTGTAGTTGTGTTTTTTGTCCATAATACATCATTTTTATTAGTTATAGAATGTGATTGTTTTGTTATTGACTTTTACGTGTACTTTTTGAGTCTCTTCCAACAAACGTACAAATGGAGTGATTTCCGAATACCGATCTACATTGCATCCAAAGCGTAGGTCTTTTATTTTCTCATTGGCAAAAATTACTTCCATGTCATACCAGCGTGATAGTATTTTCATGATATCTTCCAATCGCTGGTCTTTGAAATGAATTTTTCCTTTTATCCATGAAGTATAAAATCCGGCATCTACCATGCGTATCTGTATGCTGCTGTTTCCGAGGCTGATGGTAGCTTGCTGGGAAGGCTTTAAAATACAGCTTTCTCCAGTTTCTGTATTTACTTTGACAGAACCGTTTACCAAAGTTGTCTGATACTCTTCCTGTGGATAAGCAGAGATGTTGAATGTGGTTCCCAACACTTCTACTTGCATGCCTTGAGTGCATACTATAAATGGTTGCCCTGTTTTGCAGACTTCAAAATAGGCCTCGCCTTCCAGTTCCACTTTGCGTGGACCGTTATCAAATGTCACAGGAAAGCGGAGACTGGTCATTGCGTTCAGATGCACTTTTGTTCCATCACTTAACAATAGAGCATATTCTCCACCTCGTGGAGTTTCCACTTTATTATATACAGGCTTGTTTTTTGGGGCTGTTTTTGATGTTACTTGGTAATTCAGCATTGTAGAGTCCATGTGGACTCGGGCTCCGTCTATTTTCTCAAGCAGACTCTCTGTTTCTTTATTTATATGGATTGTCTGGCCGTCCTCCAATGTCAGAATAGCTTGGGATTCCCCAGGTAGAATGGATTGTGCGATGAACTGTTTGTCCGAAAGAGAAACGGGCGAGGTGAATTTCATGGAAATACTTACAAAAAGGACAGGTAACAGAATGATTGCGGCATAACTTACTATTTTGATATATCTGCTTCTGTTATTATTTCTTTTGATTCGCTTTTCCACTTCTTTCCATCCGGATGAAGGATTGAATGCCGTATTTTTCCGGAAATGTTGCTTTTGGTTTTCTTCATCACAAATTTTCTTGAATAAAATCTCGTGCGCTGTAGATTCTTCTCTCCAAGCAGTTAGTTTTATTGTTTCTTCCGGGGTTATTTCTTCCGACAGATACCTTGCTATGAGGTTGGCTATATAGAAATCTTGTTTTATCATATTTTGACCTGTTTTTTATCTCTTTTATAATAAAACAGGTCTGTTTGAAATTTGGGTGAATAATAAAACGACTTTTTTTGAAAAAAAACAAATTAATGTCTTTTTATATAAAGAACAAGAGGAAGTAATAGTAGTCTTTCAAATTCTCTCTGAGTTTCTTGTAGGCTATTTTCTTTAATGTATGGACTGTTTCTGTAGATATGTTTAGTCTGTCTGCTATTTCTGCGTTTTTTTTCCCTTCCAGAGATAGTTGCATAATGGCTTTCATTTGGTCAGGTAATTTATTTATGGCTTCAGAAACGATACGATAAGTTTCCTCTTCAACGATTGCATCGTGAAAAAAGGAATCCTTTTTCTTTTCGATGACATTTTGAGCGTATTCATATACTACTTTTGAATGCTCCAGTTCATTGAGTGCTTTATTGCGTACAGCTGTATATAAAAATGCTTTTACCTGATGCAGATAAAAAAAATCTTCTCTTATTTGCCATAGTTTGGCAAATGAATCTTGTACAATATCTGCTGAAGTTTCTTGGTTTTCTGTATATTGATTGGCAAATAAGCATAGAGTTACATAATATTTATTGAAAATATCATGAAACCCTTGCTCATTGAGCTTAATACTTATAGTTGTATGAGAAGTTCCAGCTGCCACCTTTGCTTTTAATTTTCTCTAATTTTAGTGCGAATATAGAGAAAATTAATTAAAAACAGCCTCTTATTCTATTAAAATATTATTTTAAGTCTACTACAGTAATACCTGCCCCACCAAATTGTACGTGTTCGTCTTGATAGTGTGCTACTCCTGGAACACTTCCCAAATAGCTGCGAATCAGGGTGCGCAGTATGCCTGTACCTGTTCCGTGAAGGATACGTACACGGTCTATTCCCAATAGTATGGCATCATCGATAAAATAAGTTACTGCCTGTATAGCTTCATCGCCACGCATACCGCGTACATCAATATCTTGTTTGAAATTTAGTTTCTTTTCATATACCCGATCTTGTGTTTCACTGCTGACGAAGGTACTTTTTACCATTGTTTTCTGGGTGGGCTGTATTGGTGTGCTACGTTCCAGCTTATCCAGTTTTACATTGGTTTTTATCATTCCGAACATAACTATTGCATTTTTGCCATTAATTCCTAGTACTTCTCCGACACTGGATTGACCTTTGATCTTTACAGTACTACCTACAGTGATAGGCTGTTCTTTGGGTATTGACAGTTGGGAAGATTCCGCCTTGGCTTTATCCTTTTTGTTTTTTTTCCGCTCTTGTTTTTCACGGAGTTTTTCCATTTTCCGGATGATTTCATCTTCCTTGTTCTTTTTCTCGATATCTTCTATCTGATTTTTAAAATCAGTCAGTTCCTGACGTGCCGATTGTGTACGTTCTTTGTCGGCTTGTGCTTCCTTGATGATACGGATGGTATTTTCAATTCGGGCATTTGATTCCTGTAATAATTTTTCCGCATCTTCTTTGGCCTTTCGCAAAATCTCTTTACGACTTTTCTCCAGTTCCTGTAGTTCTTCTTCGTATTTGGCGATGGTTTCTTCCATCTGTTTTTCTCGTTTGCGGATGTTCTGACGCTTGGTTTCCCAATAACGTTTGTCACGTACGATATCTTGTAGATATTTATCAGCATTGATATATTCACTCCCTACAATTTCGGATGCGTCGGCTATAACTTCTTCCGGTAAACCTATTTTCCTAGCTATTTCTACTGCAAATGAACTTCCCGGATTTCCTATTTGTAATTGGAATAAAGCTTGCATTAAATGCCTGTCATATAACATGGCACCATTAACCACTCCTTCGTGATCTTCGGCAAAATGTTTCAAATTTTGATAATGAGTGGTGATAACGCCGAATGTGCCCTTTTCATTGAAACGTTTCAACACAGCTTCAGCTATGGCTCCTCCAATTTGTGGTTCTGTACCTCCGCCGAATTCATCAATGAGGATAAGGCTGCGTTCGTTACAGCTTTTCATCATTGTTTTCATGTTGGTAAGGTGTGAGGAGTAGGTACTCAGATCGTCTTCGATACTTTGTTCGTCACCTATGTCTATAAAGATACTGCCGAATAATCCGGCATGGCTACGTTCATGCATCGGAACCGGCATACCACATTGTAACATATATTGTAGTAATCCCACAGTCTTCAGACAAACGGATTTACCTCCGGCATTCGGTCCGGATATAATTAGGATACGTTGATTTTGAGTTAGTTCTATATCTAGAGGAACAACCTTTTTATTATGCTTGGCCAGCGAGAGTTGTAATAGTGGGTGTATGGCCATGGTCCAATCCAAAATCTGTTTGTCTTCCAATGATGGTTTGGTGGCGTTCGTCTGAATTGAAAAATGGGCTTTGGCACGGATAAAATCAATTTCTGCCAAAAACTCGTATGACTGGAGGATGGCGGGGACCTGTGGACGGACTATGATAGAGAAATCTGTCAGGATACGGATGATTTCCCGGCGTTCTTCTCCTTCCAATTCCCGTATTCTATTGTTTGCTTCCACTACTTCGGCCGGTTCTATGAAAACTGTTTTGCCGGTGGATGATTCATCGTGTACAATTCCCTTGATTTTCCGTTTTAATCCCGGTGCGACAGGGATGACGAGTCTTCCGTCACGCATGGTAGGAGTTACATCTTTATCAACATAACCTTCTGCTTGAGCGTTGCGTAGAATTGCATTCAAACTGCGTGATATGCTTCCGGCTGTCGAGGCCAACTCTCTGCGGATGCGTAATAATTCGGAAGAAGCGTTGTCTTTGATTTTTCCGAATTTGTCTAAGATGTTGTTAATACGCGTGATGAGTTGAGGGAACACGATAATATCTCCTGCCAGTTTTTGTAGGGCAGGGTAGGGGGAGTTTTCTTTTTCTTGTTCTTCGTCATTCGGGGTCAGTGTCAGAAAATGGATGATATCACGAATTGTTTCTAAAGAACGGCGTAAATCAAACAGTTCTTGCTCATCCAAATACATACCTTCTACGCGGATACGTTTTAGTGATGGTCGTACATCAAAAAAATATTGGTCGGGAAAACTGTCTTCCTCTTGTATGATGCGCATGAATTCCATCACCTGTTCCAGCCATTCATTAATATCCTTAAAGGATTCTGAGAAGTTCATTTCATCTACTCTTTCTTGACCTAATGTGCTGAGACATTTCTCTTTTAGTAAATGACGGATGGAATCGAAACCTATTTTCTGTTCGAAATTCTGAGGGTATATCATGATTTATTTCTTTCGTTTATTATTCGTATGCAAAAATACGATTTGAAAATTTTATAGCAAAAAAACTGGTAAACTATTTGCTTATTTAAAATAAAGTCGTACCTTTGCAACGCTTTCAACGGAAAGCACTTCTGAAAAGAAGTCTTGGAGAGGTGGCAGAGTGGTCGATTGCGGCGGTCTTGAAAACCGTTGTACTGCGAGGTACCCGGGGTTCGAATCCCTGTCTCTCCGCAATAAACGCTGAAAATCAGCAAATTATAAAACAAACACCCAACTTTACATTCTTGGGTGTAAAATTGGGTGTTTTTATTTTATTTAAGACGAATCATATTCGCTCGGAAAATAATTTGATAAAAAACAGAACAAACGAAAAAAACAACCAATTCATTTTCCGTAAGATTTCGTATCTTTGCAGTAAATAATAAATCAGGGTCTGTCATGATAATATATAATGTTTAAAAATCGTAGTATGAAAAAAAGTAGAAGAAAACGCCTTGTAATTTTGTGTATAGCTTTAGTTTGTATCATAGTTTTAGTTTTTTTATTGTTCTCTAAATCAACTTCTAATAATAGTACAAATCCACCTTTGACAGATGTTTTGACTGATAGCATTTCTCGGATAGTATCAGCTTGTCCTGGTGAAATTGGAGTGGCAATTATTATTAATAACACAGATACAGTTAAAGTTAATGATAAGAGTGTATATCCTATGATGAGTGTATTTAAGGTTCATCAGGCATTAGCTCTTTGCAATGATTTTGATAACAAAGGGATTTCACTTGATACCTTAGTAAAGATAGATAGGAATAGACTTGATTCAAAGACTTGGAGTCCTATGATGAAAGATTATTCCGAGTTGGTTATATCATTAACCGTGAGAGATTTACTTCGTTATACTATTGCTCAAAGTGATAATAATGCAAGCAATCTGATGTTTAAAGATATGGTCAATGTTGCTCAAACTGACAGTTTTATAGCCACACTTATTCCTCGTTCAAGTTTTCAGATAGCTTATACAGAAGAGGAAATGTCGGCTGACCACGATAGGGCTTACTTTAATTATACATCTCCTCTTGGTGCCGCAATGTTGATGAACCGTTTGTTTACCGAAAGTATTGTCAGTGGTGAGAAGCAAAGTTTCATTAAGAATACATTAAAAGAATGTGTGACAGGTACAGATAGAATAGTCGCTCCGCTTCTTGATAAAGAAAGGGTTTCTATTGCACATAAGACGGGTTCTGGTTATGTCAATGAAAATGGTATTCTTGCAGCTCACAATGATGTTGCCTATATATGCCTGCCTAATAATGTCTGCTATACTTTAGCGATATTTGTTAAGGATTTCAAGGGTAATGAATCACAAGCATCACAATATGTTGCGCATATATCAGAGGTCGTATATTCTTTATTAATACAAAATTCGGCAATTCCTTAAGTTGCGTTTACTTTGAAGCTTCAATGGTAAACATTATATAATTTATACAATATAAAAGCACTTCGTAACTATCAGAGTGCTTTTATATTGTCTTTTTTTTCTATTATAACTTGAATCCTCTACTTTTTCTTGGTTCTTCCGTTGGTTGTCGCAAACCTTGCCGAAGTTTCTCCCATTGCTCTTTGAACCATTCGCTTATCGGTTGCCTGTTTATGGTCAGTACAAGTTTGCTATCATCGGTCGGATTCTTCTCCACCTTGAAGATGTTGTTTTTGATTTCAAACTTTCTTCTATGTTCCTCGGAATAAATCTTGCCATTACATTGGATAGCTTCTTTCCTTGTCAAAAGACAATCTATCATATCTTTGGTAAATCCAATGACAGCGCAGAGTTTTTCCATTCTCAACATTTCTCTAAGCATCGGAAACCACTTGAATGCCTTTTCAAGCAGAGTGTTCAATCGTGATATTTCCCTGTCTTTGGCTTCAAGTTCTTGGTTGTGTATGCTCTGAAGATTGCGTATCTGTTTGCCATGTCGCTCTTGCATTTCCTGCATTTGGATTTTGAGGGTGTCAATACCTTTGTCTCGTTTGGCAATCTCTTGGTGCAAATCTTCATTAGTTCGCTCCAGCTCTTTCATCTTTCCACTTCCGAAAAGAGAACCAACTCCGCTTGCTATGGCGGTGGCTGCATTGGTGGCTGTTTTCTTTAGCTTGTCAGTGCGTATTTCTGATTTCACCTGTTTCAGTTCCTGTTCAGCAAGACCTATCTGTTCTTCTTTGTGCCGTTTTGCAGCATCCATGCGTTGCAGTTCGGCTCTCTGCTTTTCAATGATGAAATCATTTCGTTCCAAATGTTCCTTTCCGGTCTCGGATTTAGATTGCCCACGTTGCATGGAGAGGATGTCAGATGCCAAAGTCTGCATTTCCATCATATCGTCATCATTGAGCTTTTGGCTCTTGCCCGTGTCGTGGTTCATCCAGTCGAATACGATATGGGCATGATAATTCGGCTTAAACCACTTTTCACCGACTTGGAAACTCTCCCTATCCCCGGTTTTGGGTTGTCCACTAAGCCAGTGTCCCTCGTCCTTATGCAGGAAGATTTGGAGCGGTGTAATACCCCAGCGTCTCTGGCACTCCTCACCAAACTTTCGTACATCTGCCAGTGTTGTATCTGGTCTGATGAGCAATACTCCCTCACGGATTGGAGAACATCCAGCCACTTTTATAATCTTTCCATTCTTTCCCTTGCGCTCACGCTCCTTTTCCTGCATCGCTCGTCCGGTCTTTTCCTTGACCATCCGTTTGATGCTGTCATAGTGCGCCTGCAGGTCAGGACTGCCGAAGCCCGGGTTTATCCACTGCTCGTTATTGGAAGTCAGTTCGGGTACAATGTAGATTCTGGACTCGCCGATATTGCGCATGTACTCGGCAGTTCTCCGGTTATGAGCCCCGCTTGATGTCACTCTGCAGGGTTTGATATGTATGCTTGATTTTGTTGCCATATTCTTAAAATTTGATTTGGATTGTTGATGAAATCTTCTGTTGTCCGCTCATAACCGCACAGGGTTCTTAGGGGTGCAACCCATAAGCGGAGATTGCAAAGAGAGGGGCACTCTTTGCTCGGGGTTCTTAGGGGAGAAACGCCCTGAGTGGGTCATTAGGGCAAAGCCCTAATCCCCTCGGGAGAGCCCA
>ERZ1026990.246-NODE-246-length-24721-cov-5.316509_pt1 | contig 24721 bp, 15 predicted proteins | sample MGYA00519557_ERZ1026990 | MGnify/ENA primary metagenome ERZ1026990 (study PRJEB26926, sample SAMN06164797) | human gut metagenome | biome: ENVO:00009003; feature: ENVO:2100002; material: ENVO:00002003 | host: Homo sapiens | place: USA | collected 2012 ... | reverse complement strand
GGGGACTGAACGGATATCACCGGAAATGCTGAACGGGTATCCACCGGAATATGCAAATAGAACACTCACTTACGACAAGTCTCAATATGAGGGTGACAACGTAAGCCTAGTAATCTACTTGGATTACAATGGTAAGAAGATTGCTGAAACCTACTGTGAAATCAGCGTACAAAAGCTGAGTGGAACCTGGAAGAACCCGGCCGAAATGGCTATGACCGTCTACGATTTGTCCAAGACCTACAATGTGTCCACAGGTGCCGAGTGGGTTGACTTTGCCGGACGCACCATATGGAAAGACGGTGCCGTAGTGGAGACGACCAAAGATGACAAGGGCAACTGGAAGTCTAAGTTCAGCAAGGATCCGTTCTCAACAATGGTATACGGCATGACTGCACCGTCATTCGCTATCGTCAATCCGCATACTGGAAAAGTTGATGACTACAAAGACAAATATGTCATTGTTGACTCAAAGACCGGCGTAGTTACGTTCGACGAAAATGCAACACAATCAGGGTTCGATGCCGCTCATACGGTAACCATCCGCATCAGTGCCGATTCTCCGTGGGGCGCAATCGAGAACATGAATGTAGGCGAGAGCGGCTACTACGTAGACGTGACGTTCACCATTGGAAAAGGTGCAAGCAACAATTACAAAGGAGAAATGTAATCCCGCAAAAAGCCTTGCCCATCCGTTTTCTCTCCATCTACGGACGAGGTAAGGAAGGTTGGTCAGAGACGGTCTCCGCGAGGAGGCCGTCTCTTGTATTTATAACGCTACGGACAGCCGCGCCAGATAATCATAATGTTCCCCGTCCTGCAAGCGTTCCGCACGGAAACCGTTTTCCTGCGCATAGTAGGCCAAAGTGTCGAAGTCCACATAGAGCCACGGGAAAGGTGCGCCTTTCACCCGCTTGTACTGCATCCGGAAATCCAACTCACCGTAGTAACCGGCATTCAGGTCGATATCCATCGCGCCGTCTTCGTCTTCATAAATATAGCGCAAGTCACTGGAATCCAACAACACGCAACCGCCGGGTGCCAACAGTTGCTTCATGCGACGGAAAAACAAGGGCATGCGTTCCAGCCGCCCGATGATGCCGGAACCGTTCATCAGCATCAGCACCGTATCGTAACATCCGGCGAAAGCCTCGTCGAAGACATCCGCCTCCCAAGCCTGTCTCACCCCGCGCCGACGCATCACGTCCACCGACAACGGCGAGATGTCCATCGCCGTCACGTCCAACCCTCGCCTTTGCAAGGCCAGGCTGTGGCAGCCAGCCCCGGCACCGACATCCAACACCCGCCCGCGACACAAGTCCAAAGCTTTCAGTTCCAATGGCGGCATATCCTCCTCTTCACGGAACAACGTGCCGACCGGCATCTCGTCTTCGTCGAACTGCGGGGAGAACACCCGCAGGCGACCGGCCCGGCCTGTCTCATAATAGTCACGGATGGCCTGCCCCATCGGGTCGCATCCGTCTTCCAACAATCCGTTCTTCATATTTTTATGTCTTGGTGGCGCAAAGATACGACAAATATCCTCGCCGCTATGCTTATTTGCATTATCTTTGTTACCACGAAGACAGGATGCGGCTCGGCATAGCCAAACCGGAAAACTTCGTTTTCATTTGTCTCTGCGCTCGCCTTTCACTATCTTTGTACACCATAGGCTGCACGTTTTTATGGAAACAGACCGTAACATATACATCAAAAACATGGTGTGCGACCGTTGCGTCATGGTCGTACGGAACGTACTGGAACGTCTCGGACTGACACCCTTGTCGGTCGAACTCGGACGGGCCGAACTTTCCGCCCCTCTCGCGGAGACCGCACGCCAAGCCTTGCGCGAGGCCCTCGCCCCCTTGGGATTCGAACTGATAGACGACCCGCGCATCCGTACCGTAGAGCATATCAAGCGTCTCATCATCGAACTCGTGCACCATCAGGACAACCGCCTGCGGACAAACCTTTCGCAATACCTCGCCATGGAGTGCCGCCACGATTACGGTACGCTCAGCAAGCTGTTTTCCGAAACGCAAGGCACGACCATCGAAAAATACTTTATCGCCCAGAAAATCGAACGCGCCAAGGAACTGCTGGATTACGGTGAACTGACCCTCAACGAAATAGCCGACCGGCTGAACTATTCCAGTACCGCCCACCTCAGTGCCCAGTTCAAGGCACAGACCGGATATACTCCACGGCAATACCGGCAACAGAAAGAGCGGGCACGTATCCCTTTGGACAAGATTTGAAAAAACGCCCGCCCGGGAAATCCCGGACAGGCGTGAAAACACCAGCATCATGCAGGCCGCACACCTTACGGTATCCATTTAAAAGTCCGAGGCTTGTTGTACGCCATGTTGAGTTTCAACAAATCCTGCACGTCCTCAGGCCGATAGGAGTGCGACAACTCCGCCACGGCCATCCGGACGGCCTCTTGCACAGAGTGTTCCACGGCCTGCAAGTCCTCCTTTTTCGTTTCCACACGGGTGGTAATCCGCACGGTGAACCGCTTTCCTGCCTTGAACGCGTTTTGCAACCGGGCAAAATGCTTCACCAAAGAGGCCGACATGACCTCTTGCACCTGTTCTGGCATCATGATTTCTCCTTTCCGCCCATACCGGTTTCCCAGCGGGTCAAAAAACACCTTTCCTCTGTGGTTGATATACACGTCGTACACGTTCGGGCCGTCTTCCACTTCGACGTAACGCCTTTCCTGCCCCACCGTGTCCGTCGGTGCCTCGCCTGCGGTTTCCACATCCGCCGTCTTCTCCTGCAACCACTCCACATTCATTTCCGGCCGGGCAAACAGCCATGCCGTACCACCCGCCAAGGGTATGGCCCACAACAGGGCCAACCGTCTCCACCGGTTTGTTCTTTTCCGTAACATCATAACTACACGTTTTTTGAGTGAACAGTGCAAAAAGCCGCTCGCCATGGCATATTTCTTTGCGCCCACAGCCTTCCGCACCAATAACATTTGATATGTTTTCGCATCGATGCCTTGTCCAAGTACGCCTTCATCGGCCTGATATTCATGCACCTCGCGCAGTTCCTTGCGCAACAGCCATGCCACGGGATGAAACCAAAACAAGGCGACAAGCCCCTGCATCAGGCATTCGTCCCACGTGTGGCGGTAGCGGATGTGCATCAGTTCGTGCAGCCGTATCAAAGGGAAATCCCGGTAATCCGCACGGTTCATCACCAACCAACGCCCCACACAGAAAGCCCCCACCGGTTCGTCCGTCCACACTTCCGTCCACCTCTTCCCCCGCCTGCGCGTGCCGCATTTCACCAACCGCCACACGCGCACATACCCCAAAAGCCAGAAAAGCAGCATGCAGACGGTTCCGGTACAATACACGACGGGCACGACAGCCCATCCCGCAGCCTCATCCTCGCATGCCGGAAGTTCCCGGCCAAGAGCCGTTTCCGCCCCTCCGTCAGAACCGCTTTCCAGCCACGCCTCCGCCAGTTTCTCGTTCCACACGCGCAACGGGCGTTGCACGGGACTCTCCCGCTCCACCGTCCACGGCACAAGGGGCATGCACAAGCAAACCGCCACTCCCCACAGCAACAACCTGCGGTTGAAGCCGAACAAGGTGGAACCGGCAAACAGCCATTTGTAGAACCCGTAAAGGACGCACAGGCAAATGCCGGCCTTTGTCAGATACATGAATACCGCCGCTGTCATACTTTCATTCTTCTTTGCGCCCGCTTTCGATACGGGCTATCAGTTGTTTCAACTCGTCCACGTCCATCTTGTCTTCCTCAATGAACTGCGATACCACGTGGGCGTACGAATTATTATAATAACGTGAAATGATGTCGCCCAAGGCAGAACCCACATACTGCTTCCGGCTCACCTTGGCCCGGTACAAGTAGATGTTGCCCACCACGTCATATTCCACAAAACCTTTTTCCACCAATAACTTCACCAACGTGGCTACCGTATTATAATGGGGCTTGGGAGCGTCGTAATGCTCCAACATCTCCCGGATGACCATCGGGCCGCCTTCCCATAAAATTTCCATTATCTCTTTTTCTTTCTGTGTCAGACTCCTCATATTGTTTCTGTTTCTCTGTTTGGTACGATACAAATGTAGGTAAAACATTCCATACAAGCTACTAAAACAATTAGTAGATATACTAAAGTTAACAATAATTAGTCTTCCCAACCCGAGATGGCGCAAAAAGATATAAAAACAAACCATAATTCTGTAAGGTTGTCCCTATAAAAATCACTAACTTTGCCTTCGCTTGACGAGTAATACATGGAGAGAAGATGAACCAAGGACATATAGAAAAAAGGACGTTCCCCGTATTGGACATGAGTTGCGCCGCCTGCGCCGCACGGGTGGACAAGACCCTCAACGGACAACCGGGGGTGCGCACGGCTTCCGTCAACTACGCAGCGGCCACGGCTACCGTGGAATACGACACGGCACAGTGCAGCCCCGAACAACTGAAAGCGGCCTTGCAGGCTGCGGGTTACGACCTGCTGGTGGGCAACGACCGCAAACAGTTGGAAGACCGGGCGGAACAGGCGCACGACGAGAAGTACCGACGCTTGCGGCAACGCACCGTCTGGGCCATCATCCTCGCCCTGCCCGTGGCCGTCATCGGCATGTTTTTCATGCACATGCCATACGCCGACCTCATCTCATGGGCATTGTCCACCCCCGTCGTCCTCTGGTTGGGACGGGATTTCCACCGCAACGCCTGGCGGCAACTGCGGCACGGCACGGCCAACATGGACACCTTGGTGTCGAACAGTACGCTCATTGCCTACGTCTTCAGCCTTTTCAACATGCTCTTTCCGGAATTCTGGACGGCACGGGGCGTAGAGCCTCACGTCTATTTCGAAGCGGCGAGCGTCATCATCGCCTTTATCCTGTTGGGGCGGCTCTTGGAAGAAAGGGCCAAGGGCAGCACCTCGACGGCCATCCGCAAGCTCATGGGGCTGCAACCCCGTACGGTCACCATCGTGGACGACCGTGGGGAAACACGTGAAATCAGTATCGACGACCTGCAACGGGGGCAGACCGTCTCCGTCCGTCCCGGCGAACGGATTGCCGTGGACGGTACCATCGTCTCGGGCAGTTCGTACATCGACGAAAGCATGCTGAGCGGCGAACCGGTGCCCGTAGCCAAGCGCGAAGGGTCACACGTATTCGCCGGTACCATCAACCAACGGGGTTCGTTCCGTTTCCGTGCCGAGAAAGTGGGAGCCGACACCGTACTGGCCCACATCATCCGCATGGTTCAGGACGCGCAAGGCAGCAAAGCCCCCGTGCAACGGTTGGTGGACCGCATCGCGGCCATATTCGTACCGACCATCATCGGCATCGCCCTTCTTTCGTTCGCCTTGTGGTGGGCACTCGCCCCGTCGGACGGTTTCACGCACGGCCTGTTGGCTTTGGTCACCGTACTCATCATCGCCTGTCCCTGCGCGCTCGGACTGGCCACGCCGACAGCCATCATGGTGGGCATCGGCAAAGGAGCCGAACACGGCATCCTCATCAAAGACGCTGAAAGCTTGGAGGCCGCACGGCAGATAGACAGTATCCTGTTGGACAAGACGGGAACGGTCACGGAAGGGCATCCCACGGTGACGGAAATGACGTGGGCGGAAGACAGCCCGGCCGGCCTGCCCGACATTTTCTTCAGTTTGGAAAAACAGTCGGAACATCCCTTGGCCGAAGCCGTCGTCGGCCATATCCAAGGACGGGAACTCCCCGTGCAGGACTTTGAAAGCCTGACGGGAATGGGGGCAAAGGCGGTATGCCAAGGCCAAATGTATTATGTCGGAAACCTTAAGCTGCTGGAACGGAACGGCATCCCGACAGACGAACGCCTGACACGCACGGCCGAACGCATGTCTGCCGCCGGACAAACGGTGATTTACTTTGCCGATACGAAGAAAACATGGGCGGTAGCCGCCATATCCGACCGCATCAAGAAGACTTCGCGCCAAGCCGTGGCCGAACTACAGGCCATGGGCATCGAAGTCTATATGCTCACGGGCGACCAGGCCCCCGCTGCCGCACGGATAGCCGACGACGCGGGCATCCGGCACTACCGCGCCGGGGTGTCGCCGCAAGACAAGGCCGATTTCGTGGCCGCCTTGCAGCGCGAAGGGCATCGCGTGGCCATGGTGGGCGACGGCATCAACGACAGTGCCGCCTTGGCCCGTGCCGACCTGAGCATCGCCATGGGACGGGGCAGCGACATCGCCATGGACGTGGCTCAGATAACGCTCATCTCGTCCGACCTGACCCGGATTCCGGAGGCCATCCGGCTGTCCGCCCGCACCGTACGCACCATCCGGCAGAACCTGTTTTGGGCTTTCATCTATAATATAATAGGTGTACCCGTGGCCGCCGGAGCCCTCTACCCCCTTTGCGGCTTCCTGCTCAACCCGATGATTGCCGGGGCGGCCATGGCCATGAGCAGCGTGAGCGTCGTGACGAACAGCCTGCGGCTGAAACGGGCCGGGCTGCGGCACGAAGAAACCGACATTTCAAAACCCTATACAGATATGAAGAAAGAATATAAAGTGGAAGGCATGATGTGCAACCATTGCCGCATGCATGTGGAAAAAGCATTGAACAGTATCGAGGGCGTCAACGCCACCGTAACCTTAGACCCTCCCGTGGCCGTCATCGAGTTTTCGGGAGGCGCGAAGCCCTTGGAGGACTTGCAAGCCGTACTGGCCGAAGAAGGTTACAAAATCTCGGAAATGTAAAGGAAGGAGGAAACCATGCAGTTAGACAAGCTTTGCGTGGCCTGTTTCTCGCCCACGCACACTTCGATGAAAATCGCACGCGCCATCGCCGACGGCACGCGCATCGCACGCCGTGAGGAAATCGACCTGACCACCGACCCCGCCGACACGCCCATCTCGGTACGCAACGCCATCTGCATCGTGGCCGCCCCCGTCTACGGGGGACTTGTGGCCCCGGTAGCCGTCCGGCGCATCGCCCGCCTGCGGGCGGAAAACAGCATCGCCATTCCGGTGGTGGTCTATGGCAACCGCGACTACGAGGATGCCTTGGTACAGCTTCGCGACCTCCTGCACGCCCAAGGGTTCACGCCCCTCTGCGGTGCGGCTTTCGTGGGCGAACACTCCTACAGCCGTCCGGGCATGCCCGTCGCCGAAGGTCGTCCCGATGCCGCCGACTTGCAGAAGGCCGCCGCTTTCGGGGCGCAAGCATACGGCAGCCTGATGCACCAACTGAACCTGCCCCACCCTCCGGCCACGGATGCACGTGACTTCGCGCTGACCTACGACAGCCCGTTGGAAAGCCTCGTGACTGCGCCCGCGATGAAGGGTAACGTACCCTACAAGACCCTTGGCCCCTCCACACCGCAGGCCCCGATGGTGAACGACAACTGCTACGGCTGCGGAGAATGCGTGGACTGGTGCCCCACCGGCGCCATCACCATAGCCGACGGACGTTCCGCCACCCGTGTGGACTTGTGCACCAAATGCTGTGCCTGCGTCAAGTTCTGTCCCGTGGGCGGACGCACTTTCGACACCCCTTATACCGCCATGTTGCACCAGAACTTCAGTGCACGTCGCGAACCGGAATGTTTCGTCTGACAAAATGTCAGGCCAACCTCACGAGAATCGTCTATCCGCCTCTTTATTCGGGCGAGGGGACAAAAAACGTCGGCATTTCAAGCCGGCGTTTTTACATTCCGCAACCACGGGCGAGGTTTTCGCTTACAAAAAGACACCCTCTCCACACCGCCATGTGGCATGCCCCGCATGCAAACGACATCCGTCAGCCTTTTCCCGTGACAAAAAGCATGAGGATTTGGCGCACGGAAATCCGTCAGATAAATCAAAAAAAGCCCTTCTGACCTCCCTTTTACACCGTTTACCGCCCCCTTTTCCACCGCACGGAAGACCGTTTCCGGCCGACAAGCGGACAACTCCATTTTTTTCTGCTCCAAAACTTTTTCCGCTTTCAGCCAAACGAAATTCCAATCTCATGAGATTAAGGCCCCGGATTCAAAAGAAATGCGTCATAAATACATAAAACGGGCCTTATACCGGTTTGGATTTAACATATCCTCTCTATTTGAGCCTTTTACGACCAGTCGCTTATGCGTAAAAGGCTGACATATTGTCAGTATTTCACGTCCTGCCTCATCCGCCTTATTTTCCCTTTCCCATCTTTTTTTCTCAATTCTGTTTGCGTTACCAATAGTTTTATTTAATTTTGCCGCACCTAATCATTTACGAATTAATACCAAGAAAATTAGGAATATGGAAGCTGTATTCGGTTACATCATCGGCCTCGGGGCCGCAGTCATGATGCCCATTATCTTTACCATACTGGGCGTTTGTATCAAAATCAAGTTCGGAAAAGCCTTACAAAGCGGCCTTTACGTGGGCGTCGGTTTCGTGGGATTGTCGGTCATTACGGCGTTGCTCACCAGCAGCCTCAGCCCTTCGCTCTCAAAAGTGGTGGAGATTTACGATCTCAACCTCGAAGTGTTCGACATGGGATGGCCTGCGGCAGCCGCCGTGGCTTACAACACGTCGGTAGGTGCGTTCATCATTCCCGTATGCCTCGGAGTGAATATCCTGATGCTCCTCACCAAAACGACAAAGACCGTCAACATCGACCTGTGGAACTATTGGCATTTCGCCTTCATCGGCGCGATGGTCTACTACACGATGGACAACATCGCATGGGGTTTCTTCGCCGCCGTCATCTGTTATATCCTGACGCTGATAGCCGCCGACTACACGGCTCCCAAATTCCAGAAATTCTATGATAAGATGGACGGTATCTCCATTCCGCAGCCTTTCTGCCAAGGGTTCATGCCTTTCGCCATCCTCATCAACAAGGCGCTCGACCTGATTCCGGGATTCAACAAACTGTATATCGACGCGGAGGGCATGAAGAAGAAATTCGGCATCCTGGGCGAACCGCTCTTCCTCGGCGTATTGGTGGGATGCGGCATCGGCGCACTGGCCTGCAAGAACGGGCAGGAACTGGTGGACGGCATTCCGGGTATCCTCGGACTGGGTATCAAGATGGGAGCCGTCATGGAGCTGATTCCTCGCATCACGGGACTGTTCATCGAAGGTCTGCGCCCCATTTCCGACGCCACGCGCCAGATGATTGCCCGCAAATTCGGTGAGAATGCCGGTCTGCACATCGGTATGAGTCCGGCCTTGGTCATCGGCCACCCGACGACACTCGTCGTATCGTTGCTGCTTATTCCCGTTACGCTGTTTCTCGCCGTCGTCCTGCCGGGCAACCAGTTCCTGCCTTTGGCTTCGTTGGCCGGCATGTTCTACGTGTTCCCCATCATCCTGCCCATCACGAACGGCAATGTGGTGAAGACGTTCATCATCGGCCTTATCCTGATGGTCATCGGGCTGTATTTCGTGACGAACCTCGCGCCCTACTTCACCAGTGCGGCACACGATGTGTTCAACATCACGAAAGACACGGCCGTAGCCATCCCCGAAGGTTTCGAGGGCGGCGCACTCGACTTTGCCTCCAGTCCGTTGGCATGGGTCATCTTCCACCTGACACACACGGTGAAATATGTGGGTCCTGCCGTCCTCGTGGTCTGCACGCTCGGACTGGCAGTCCTCAACCGCCGCGCCATCGTCCGCAAGAAGTACTAAGACGCGGACGCATACCACGCATTTGAATCTAACATCACATAATCAAAAACAGAAAGAAAATGAAAAGATTTGCATTGGCTCTTTGCCTCGGCCTCGGCGCACTGGCGACGAACGCCCAGATGAACTACAAAGTACAGACCGCCTGCCATCCGCAGGATGTCAAACACTACGACACCGAACGCCTGCGCAGTGCTTTCATGATGGACAAAGTCATGGCTCCGGATGAAATCAACCTCACGTATACCCTGTATGACCGTCTGATTTACGGCGGAGTGATGCCGGTCAACAAGGTTCTGAAACTGGAGAAGTTCCATGAACTCGGACCGGAAATCACCTACTTTTTGGAACGCCGCGAATTGGGCGTAATCAATGTCGGTGGAGACGGTGTGGTAACTGTAGATGGCAAAGCATACGAAATGAAGTACAAAGAGGCTCTCTACGTAGGTTGCGGCAATAAAGAAGTTACTTTCAAGAGCAACGATCCCGCCAAACCCGCCAAATTCTACATCAACTCGGCTCCCGCATATAAGCAATTCATCACCCAGTTGATTACGACTGACGCAAAGTTACAGAAGGCCAACCCCAAGAAATACGTTTTGGGCATCTCTGACCATTACGGCAAGATGGAAGAAAGCAACGACCGTGTGGTCAACCAGTTAATCGTAAAAGACGTTTTGGAGAAAGTGAAAGGCGGCGGCACGAACCAACTGCAAATGGGACTCACCGAATTGGCACCGGGTTCCGTATGGAACACAATGCCGGCCCACACACACACGCGCCGGATGGAAGCTTACTTCTATTTCAACGTAACCGACGGTAACGCTATCTGCCACTTGATGGGCGAGCCCAAAGAGGAACGCCTCGTATGGTTGCACAACGAGCAAGCCATCACTTCGCCTGAATGGAGCATCCACGCCGCAGCCGGAACCAGCAACTACAGCTTTATTTGGGGAATGGCCGGCGAGAACTTGAAATACAGCGACAAAGACGAAATCAAATATCAAGATATGCGCTAAGCATTGGGCAATCCCGCATATAGCCACATCCCCGTCCTCTACTCCAAAGGACGGGGATATTTTGTTTTACACAGTTTAACATTCTAAACGTTTGTTTTCCCATTTCTTTCCAGAATCAATCCTTTACTTTGTATCATCAAAAAGAAACAAATGTCTAACTTTCAAAAAATGAACATTATGAAAAAGTTATTATTCTTACTGCTGAGTGTATTCACTTTACAAGTAGCGCAGGCCGACAACGACAAACCCATCACTTTCGACAAACTGCCGGCTAAAGCACAGACTTTCATCAAACAGAACTTTCCCACGGAAAAGGTGGCATTCACCAAAATGGAGAAAGGATTCTTGGACACGAGCTACGATGTCGTGTTTGTCAACGGCAACGGGGTTGAGTTCGACAAGAACGGCGAATGGACAGAATTGGACTGCAAACGCAGTAGCGTACCGACGAAAGCCGTTCCCGCCCAAATCACAAAGTTCGTAAAAGAAAGCCATCCCAATGCTACCATCCTCAAACTGGAGCGCGACCGTTACACCTACGAAGTGAAACTGTCCAACTTCTGGGAAATCAAATTTGACAAGCAATTCAATGTCATCGACATGGATATGGATGACTAAACAGAAAAAACTGCAAATCCGGATCCGGCACATTCCATCCCGAAAAGGGGGAATGTGCCTTTTTCGTACCTCTCCGGTTACCGGCTGCTTTTTTCAGTACGCATATCCCCAAAAACATATCTTTTCATAAAATAGGTTGTATCACGGCAAAATATTCAAGCAAGCTTAAGATTTTGCGTTCGATTTGCATTATCTTTGTGAACATGAACATCCGTAAACTTTTCCTCTTTGCATTTTGGACGGGTTGCTGTCTGACATCGACTTTATACGCCCAAGAACGCGCCAAACCTAAAAACGGAGAAGGCGTATCGACATTTCTTCAACGTTTTGGCTACACTTCCCGTGCAGCCCAAAAGGAGTTTCTGGAAATCAACAAAGGGAAACTGACCCGCGACGGAGGCTTGATACTGGGACGTAGTTACCGGCTTCCCACCGGTAAGAAGTCCGGGAAAAAGGCGCGGGCAGGCAGCCGTAAGACTAGCGTTGTAGAACCGCTTTTCGGCCCGGTATACCAAAATGTATCCGTCCGTTCCCATGAGTTAGAAGGTGCTTGCTTGTATCTGGTCAGCGGACACGGAGGTCCCGACCCCGGAGCCATCGGAAAAGTAGGAAACCGGGAATTGCACGAAGACGAGTATGCCTACGACATCATCCTGCGGTTGGGACGTGCATTGATGGAAAAAGGAGCCAAGGTACATATCATCATTCAGGATGAGAAAGACGGCATCCGCGATGACCGGTATTTGTCCAACAGCGACCGTGAGACCTGCCTCGGACAAACGATTCCGCTCGACCAGATAGCCCGTCTACAGCAGCGGTGCGATGCCATCAACCGCCTGACTCATAAGGACAAAGAGAAATACAAACGTGCCATCTTCATCCACGTGGACAGCCGGGGACATAAAGACCAGGTCGATGTATTCTTCTACCACTCTCCCGGCAGCAAATTAGGAAAACGGCTGACGGAAAACATTCATAAAACCTTTGAACGGAAATACGACAAACACCAACCGAACCGGGGATTCCGGGGTACGGTAAGCGAACGTTCGCTCTACGTATTAAAAAAATCCAACCCGGCGGCAGCTTTCCTGGAACTGGGCAACATACAAAACGAACGCGACCGGAAACGCCTCGTCATCCCGTCCAACCGTCAGGCCTTAGCCGACTGGATTTGCCAGGGTATCATAAAAGATTTTAAAAGCAGGTGAGAACCAGTTGCAGTTCTCCTCTAAAAGTATAATTTATAATTGTACATTTAAAAATATTTTCTCCTTTTAATATTAGGTTATATCCCATAACTTCACTAAATTTGATTGCTGAAAGACAATGGGATATTAACCTAAATATTAAAGATCATGAAACACTTCTTCAAAGCGAGCAAGCTTTTTTACGTGTCCTTACTCGTAAGTACACATGCAGTCCTCACCCACAGTTGCAACGATGATTTACCGGCCAACAGTTATTACACCTTCACGGGGGAAATGATGAGCGACTATCTGAAATCACGGGAAGATTTCAGCCTGTTCAAACGCATTGTAGAACGCGCCGGACAAATGGATTTTTTGGCCAGCCGGGGAGCACTGACCTTCTTCCCTCCGATAAATTCCGGCGTAGAAAAGTTCTTGCAGGAAAAAGGATATGCTTCCGTGGAGGAAATTCCGGCATCCTATTGCGACACTTTGGTAAAAGCCTGCCTGGTAGCAAGGACGGCGTTTACCTATAACTTCGCTCAAACGCAGCAAGAAAACAATACGCTCGACCTGCCGCTCATCATACAAACCAGCGGAGACACAGTAGACGCCAATGGTATGACACTCAGTATCATCAACAGGCAGGCTGCCATCATCAATGAATTAAAGAATGACTCCGTTGAAAATGGCGTTGTGCATCCCGTAGATAGAGTATTAGTGCCCAATACAAGTCTGGGGTCCAGCCTGCTGGACCAGAAGCACGACGAATACACAATCTTCTATGAAGCGTTGCGTCGCACGGCCTGACTCGACTCACTCGCCCGTTACCGCGATGAGAGGTATGAAATCAGCAAAAACAAATATCCGGCATTCCGGAAAGAAATCTGGTCCGGACCGCAACAATACGTAGCCAAACGCCCCGACCACAGATACGAAGGATTCACGTTGTTCATCGTCCCGGACCGTGTACTATATGAGAAATATAGCCAACACTTCAATGAAAATATGACGATGGACGAGAAAATTGATGCATTATATGATTTAGCCGTGGAAAAATACGGGGATGACGTATCCGCCCAAATATTCGGACTCAACGAAATCGTACCGGGAAATCATGAAGGAAAAACCTATAAGGAACTTTATTGGAACAGGAACTCGCTGACCAACCGGCATAACCCACTCAACATGTTCCTGTCTTACCACATCACCGACCGACTGTTTGAAAGTACAGCCAAACTGGTAAACTGTTGGGGAGTATATACCGCCGTAGCCAATCCGACGGAATGGATCAATACCCTGCTCGACTTCTCTACCCTTAAATTGGAGCGGGTTTACTCTACCATCGACCCGGACGTGGAACATGCTGCCGGTTATTACCTGAATCATAACCATGCCAACCTGTACAACTCCTATCAAAGAGTCCGCGGGGCTTATCTGACCCAACCCGATGCCGATAATTTTTCTCTGAACGTAGCCTACTTTTATATTGATGATGTATTAGCTTATGACCAGACAATGCGTAATAATATAATGAACACCCGGCTCAGAATGGACTTTTATACCCTATGGCCGGAACTAACGAACAACGACATGCGTCTTAGCGGTAATCCCACACAGGCCTATGGCCCGCATGACAACAGCGAGAATGGCGGTGAAGCAGGAGGGTACAATTATTATCTTCCGTCGGGCTATCTGAAAAATACCCAAGTCAGCGAAAACTCCATCTTCTTTGTCCAACGCCAAAAGGTATACTGGTCGAGCATGCACGGAGATGAAATAAACTTGTTAGGAACCAGCTATGATGTCACCTTCCGCCTCCCTAACGTTCCTCCCGGCACTTATGAGCTCCGGCTCGGCTATCCGGCAATGGAAGACAGAGGCATAGCACAAATCTATTTGGACGGTGTCCCTCAGGGGATTCCGATAGACATGCGTTTCAGAGCCAACGACCCACGGGTTGGAGGTCTGTACAACGGATTGAGCGGCGACAGAAACTCGGATGAATCCTCCAATGGCATATATACGACAAAACAATTGGAAGAAAATGCACGAACTATGAAAAATAACGGATTTTATAGTGCACCCAAGAGTATTTTCTACAACAACGACGGAACAGATGCTCCCCGTTACAGCCCCAGTTCCTGCATTCTGCAATACAACCTGGCAGATACGTATCGACGTAAGATTTGCAACGTACAAATCCAGCCCCACACCCACCACACCGTACGTGTACGTTCCGTATTCGTACAAGGGAATAGAGGTTGTCTTATTTTGGATTATCTGGAACTTGTTCCCATTGACATTTGCGGTGCAGGCGGTATCGGTGAGGATCTATATTAAAACGTATGGTTAAGTGTCCATATAACAAAAAGAACGCATAGAGGAAATCATTCCCTATGCGTTCTCCTTTTTAGTGCACGTGCTGTCACAGCACACGCAACTACCAACCTATTATTTCATATAAAACTTCTTCACTGTTCCGTCGGAGTACTTGAAAATGTTGACCTGCCCTTTCAGCGGAGCAGCCACACGCTTGCCGCTTACGGTATAGATACCCAGCAATTCAGCACCTTCAGGACCTTTCACTCCGGCAATACTGCTTCCCTCATGGGCTTTTTTAGCATCTGCCAATACCTTCTCGATACCGGCTTCGATAGCCGTCGCGTCGATCTGGCTTTCGGCCGTCAGCTTCACTTCATCGTACAAGCCCTTCACTTCGTTGCTAATGGAATCTACATCTTCCTGCAAAGCGACGATGTCAGCCATGAACTGCTCTGCCACCTCGGCATAATCCGTTTCTATCGTAGTCTTCGCGGCATCTAACTTAGCCTGAACGGCGGCGATGTCGGCGGTCAAACGAGTGTAAGCCTCTTCATTGGCAGTAACTTTCTGCTGATAGTCCAACACCATTTCCACCATATCCACGATAGCCGTGTCGATTTCCACCACAGGAGCCAACACCTCATCATAAACAGTCGCGAGCGTTTCATTGGCGTAAGCCTCGTTCACAGACTTCTGCAAATCCTCAATACGGGTAGCCACTTCCTGAACGGCATTCACGACAATCGCACTGTCTTTCACGTTGGCAGCCTCAGTATTGATTTTCTCTACGGCAGCCTCATAACGCGTACGCAGGCCTTGTATGGAGTCATTGGCAGGAGTATAGTAGGCGATGAAAGAATTATATATCTTCACCGTCGAAGTACCATGAACTTCGATACCATGATCACTGTTATCAGAAATCACAACTTCACTGAGTGTAATATCGGAAATCTCGGCAAGAGCCTCCGAAGCTTTCACATAAAACGAGAACAATACAGTAGTATCTTCTTTTTCTTCGATGGTTCCACCCGTAAGGTCGGATATGGCCAAATGCAATTTACCGTCTTCGGTGATATTAGAGCTGATTGTGGCATTTTGCGGTAATCGGTCGCTGTACTCGAAACGGGGTCTTCCATTGTCTTTGGTTTCAAAAGACAGACCTTCGGGCAAAGTCACCACAGCTTGCAAACCACGCACTTTCACATAATTGATCAAACTTACGTCTACCTTTTTAGACGTGCCGTCGGTCTTGACAGACAACGAGTCGTCAGTGAAGAACAACTGACCGATGTTCGGGCTGACACTGGCGGTATAATCCTCCAACTCGTACTTGACCGTAAATCCGGTCTCTTCGTCCTTCTCACTGCTACTGCCCACGATATTCGTCAACACGATGTCGCGCGTCTCAATAAGGCTGCTATTAGCTTCCACATCAAAATAAACCACCGCGCCGCTATTACCCACGATATTGGACAAATCGGATGAAAGAATCGTCAAACGGTATATGTTAGACCGGGATTCCTGGTCAAATTTCAAATGATCCATATAAATGGTATGTGAATCACGATCCAAACGTGCCTCGTTACGGGTCAAATTATTTTTAAAAAGAAGCCCTGAAGGAAGCTTTATATCCATCTGCAAAGTAGATATCGCGTCACTGTTGTCCAAAAAAACAGCCACGGTCTTTGTTTCTCCCGACTTGATATTGAGGTTATCCATGGAGACCTTGTTCTCCGCCGAAACACTCATGCAAAAGCCTACGACCGCCACCAACGCGAGCGAAAGCCTCGATGCAAGCTGTTTCAATAAGATTTTTGTATTTTGAATCATACGTTCTATTTTTAATTGCGTCCTACATTCATGTTTTTTTAAGAAAGAAAGCGCGGCAACCTTACGTGGCGGCCACGCTTTCATCACATAGAGACTTTATTTACTTCTTCAACACTTTCTTGACAGAACCATCAGAGTTGCGGATGATATTGATACCTCTTGTGAACTTGTCCATGATCTGACCGCCCACAGAGTATATCTTCTCTTTCATGCTTGGGTTGGCCTGCACACCGTTGATACCGGTTACTCCGCCTTCGCCACTGCCGCCGATGCTATAGACTGAGCCCGAAGCATCTGCTGCCAAGACATTCGATACGGTAATCTTAGAAGCGGCTTTTCCGGATACTTCCAAATAAACCAAAACGTCATCCACGTCACTCAATTCACTGTTTTGGAGCGAGCTTACCACGATACGGTGCGTGCCGTTGTCCATCGTGTTGGAATAAAGTTCATGGTCGCTTGCACGCTCGCCCAACGACTCGTTCAGCAAGGTTACGCCGACCGGGAGTTTCACATCCAACTGGCAACCGGTATATGCCGTCGTGTTCTTCAAGCGGATTGCAATACGCTTCACGCTGCTTTCTTCGCTCATGGTCATCTCAACCACGTCCGTACTTTCTACCGTACGGTCCACGGCAACTCTTGCACGGACATTGCGTACTGCATAATTCGTGTACCTCATTTCACCACGAATGATACTTGCAACAGCCGTCACGTCACCGATGTTGATCTTACCATCTTTGTTGATATCCGCTGCATAGAACACCATCGAACCTTCTTCCACTTGGTCTACGCCAAGGACGTAATTCATGATCTGCGTATAGTCGTTCACCAGTACGCTACCGTCACGATCCACGTCGCCAAGGATATAAGCCTTGTCTTCGGCATCGGTAGCCAACGTGGCCATCTTTTCGGTCAACAGGGTGATTTTCTTCTGAACGGCCGGAACGGCTTCTGTCATGTAGTCGATAGCCTTAGACGCTACCACCTGTCCGTCGTCTCCAACCAAGTCTTTTCCGTCGATATCCTTAAAGATTCTGCTAGACTGTGCATCGTTATGATAAGTACAGAGAGCCTTAATACTTTCTTCGATTTCATCCAAAGTCTTGTTTAGTAACTCTTTGTCCTCAGGAATATACAGATTCTCCGGATCCGTACCATTGATTACATTATCTACATTCAGCCACAAGCCTATCAGACCGATATTTGCAGCATCTTCGCTGTGAATGGAAGCATCCAATTCCTCTATTGTGGCAGACTTATCCATTGCTGCAATCTTGCTTTCAACGGTTTGCTTGTGGGCAAGCGTACTGTTTGCAGTGAGTTTCCATATTGCATACGTGTCCTCAACCGTCTTGGCATCCTTGTCAATCAGATCCTGGATGACCTTCAGTTCAGTCTGAGCAATTTCGGTTTCGATGTCGTAGAAACGATAAGCCGTCAACTTCTCAACCATTGCGTCGCGCTTGGTTTCAAGAGACTGGATTTCGCCAGTAAGTCTGACGTATGCCTCTTCGTTCGCAGTATAAGGCTTTTGGGCTTCGGCTGCTTCGGCTGCGATAGTTGCCAATTCCTCGGCTATGGCATTGATGCCGAACGTCAACTTATCGTTGTAGAACAAGATACGACCCTCTCCATTATAGCTGTCAATATCGGCCTTGATACCTTCTATCGATGTGCCGACAGCAGCCATGGAAGACTTGAACTCTGCCTGTACATTGGCGTGCATACCGTTGAGCGTCTCTGTTTCAGCTTTCCAATTCGTTTCAACTTCACCGGCCTTAGCCATAAGTTCCGTATAAGTAGTATTGGACAAATCGGAATTGTAGTAAGCTGCAAGTTCGGTACGCATGTCGGCAATAGCGTCCTCATATACGAGATATTTCGCCTGTTTGGCTTTTTCATCATCAAGTTTACCGATTTCACCCTTAGAGTCAATAGCCTTTTCGAACTTCACCACAAGGTCATCTATCTTAGCGATGTAAGCGTCGACTTCTTCCTCTTCAGGTTTGCCAACCACAGCAGCGGCGGCTTTGTTCTGCTCTCCTCTCAAGACATCAAATTCCTTAAGGATTCTTGACTGTTCATAACCATTCGCTCTTGCATAGAGGCTCTTAAGAGTGGCAGTAATCGTGTTACATCTGCTTTCTGCCAAAGTTTCGTTACGTACGCAGCTTCCCGCTACACGCCATTCAGTTGCATCCTCCAACAAGGCTTCTATACTATTCTCTGCACTTACAAGGTCCTCATAGAGTTCTGTAATGACGTAATTATCTACGAATTCTGCCGCAGCAGTCAGTTCGGCTTTCACATCGTCTACTTTACCCACGATTCTGTCATAAGCCTTGTTGCTTGCCTCTTTATCCTCCCAATCCTTACGTGCTCGAGTATAAATGTCATCGGCAGCCGCATCGAAGCTGTTAATCTTAGCTTTCAGGCCGTTAATCACCTCACCATAGAGGGCTTTTCCTTCGGCTACAGCCTTGGCATAGTCTTCTTTCGCCGGAATGATATAAGCCTTCTCAGATGCTTTGTATTCATTGATATAAGCTTTCTTCTTCGCCTGGTCTGCATCATCGGCATATTCCCACGCATTCAACTTCGTCAGAGTCGTATCGATCTTATTGTCAACTCGTCCGATTTCAGCTTTCCACTCATTACCGGCAGCTTTTTCCTTATCGGCAGCAATCAACCCTTCAATAGTTTCGAACTTCTCGAGATGGGCATCCACCTTCAACGGCAAGAAGACATCGGCATCCAAATCCGCTTTGGCTGCCTTGAGGATCTTATCGACATCATCGAAAGCCGTTTTCCTCACATCTTCCGTATAGCCTGCATTCAGCAATTCCCCCTTTGCAGCCTCAAGCAAAAGCTCATGAGCTTCGTATTCGCCTTTGAAATACGGTTTAGCTTCGGCATTTACCTTGTCGTTCATGACCTTCAAAGCAGTACTAATATCCCCTATGATGTCCTCTACCTGCTGCTTGTATTGTTCGTCTTCATCGAACAGTTCACCGGCCGGAGTATTCTGATATGCAGCATTTGCTGTGGTCTCGAGTTCACGAACTTCTGCCAAATAACCATTGATTGCAGTATTAGCTTCATTGACAGCCTCAGCCACCATAGAATTGAAGTTCGTGTTCTTCAAGTTACTGAAATCGCTAATCGTATCCAATGCGGCTGAGAATGCATCACGAGCGTCCTTCACGGCTTCATTAAACCTGTCAATGCGAGCCGTGTTATCCGCTGCGATAGCTTCGTCATAGCCGTCCTCTTGAGCTTGGAGAATATTGCTTATCGCGTTGCTGATACTACTGAGTTCCTCCTTTACCTCTCCATCTTTAGCAGCAGACTGTCCATTTGCATAATAGCTCTCTATGGATTGTTTAAGTTTGTTCAACTTCGTTTGCTCTTCCGTGAGTTGCTTCAAATAGTCTTGTACTATGCTCGTCTGGTCGCCGGTACTTATTTTATAATAAGCATCCTCCCACTCTTGTGTAACTCTCTTAGACCAATCTTTGCCGATTTGTTCATAATATGCCTTCTTATCAGCCTCGGCTTTGGCTTTCAAGCCATTGATGTTGGTATTCAAATTTTCAAGCTGCGTTTCAAAATCTTTCTGTTGGTCGGCGGATTTACGCTCGGTGTATGCTTTCTCCACATCGGCTGTAATCTCATCGAATTGTGTTTCATACTTCTCGATTTCTCCCAAATAATACGTTTCATTCGTACCATCGGTTGCGGCAGCCACATCCGTACGAGCCTTGTCGATATTGTCTTCGATCTTCAAAGTAGCAATCTTTCCGGTCGTCGCATTCATAATCGCATCGTAAGCCTTCCAGTTCGTTGTGGAGGCTTCGGCAGCCGTACGGGCATTTGCCACTTCCGTGCTGATGGCATCCAATTTCACTTTGATTCCAGGCCAAGCTGCCACCAATACTTCTTTTTCGGTAGAGTCGTTGATGGCCTTTACTTGTTCATTGAGCTTAGTCGTGATACCGTCCACGAGGTCAGTAAACTCGGCTGTCCTGTTCGCATCTTCGTTCAAGGCCAGTACACCCTTAGGCACGGTCGTTCCGTTACCGTTAAGTTGGTCTTTGATACCTTGAACCACTTTGTCTGCATTGGTCTTGGCTTCCGTGTTTGCCTTGACTTTTTTGGCCACTTCCTCAGCCTCATTCAACAAATCCGTAATATCGACTCCAATAGTGTTCAGTTCGGCATTGATGGAAGACAACAACGCCATATTCTCTGCCTCTTTACCTTCTTCCAATACGTCCGGGATAAGGTCTTTCTGTGCCTGAAGCGCCGCAGACAAACGGTCTTTTTCTGCTTGTAATGTAGCTTCACTCTTACCGAGCTTATTCTTATAATCATCATCCCAATCTTTCAACCTTGCCTCTTGAGTTTCAACACTCTTCTTGGCCTGGTTAAACAGACGCTCCACAGCGATTTCCACCACATCTTCGTCGTACTTGGCCTTATCGGCATCGAAAGTACCTACAAGCGTTTTGGCGTCGTCCACAATCGTTGCGCCTTCCGTAGTGGTCAGCGTTTGGGCCTCTACCAAAAGTTTATGATGCTCGTCGCCCGTCTTTTCATTGACAGCCGAGTTCTTCTTGTTATTGATCTTGTTATAAACCAGACGCATGGCATCGATGCGGTCGCCGTAAGTCACATCCGTCCGGTCTTCACCATTGTAAACGGGAACCTCGCGGCCTTCGCTTCCGACTTTCTCTTCCAATTTTTTGATAGCCTCATCATAGTCAGCCAAAGCCTTCACTACAACCTCGTATGCGGCCACGCCCTCTTTTGCTTTTGCTTCATAGTCGGCAATCTTTTTTGTGGTTTCCGCAAACTTGCTTTCGTTTTCAGCCTTCCATGCCACACAAGTATTATTCTTGAACGCCTCGGAAATGGCACTTGTATATCCATCTATCTCTTCCTGCAACTTGGCTTCGTTAGCTGTATACTTGCCGTCCACCGCATACTTGCCGTCTTCCGACTTCAAAGCGTTCACACGAATCTTTGTCTCGTTCAACGTCTTTTGTATGACAGACACGCTCTCCTTCAAACCCGTATAAGCGTCATAGTTTTCTTGTCCGCCTACAGCGTCCTCTACCAACTTACCGATTTTCGTCTCTACGTTGGTCTTGTCAGCCGTGTAATCGGCTGTGTCAATCGTATTGTTCTTCGTATCAGCGTTTACTTTTGCCGTAAGATCGTCGATAAGTTTCTGGATAGCGTCCACGTCAGCACCGTAGTTGTCTTTCACGCCTTCAAATCCGGCAATTTCGTCCAAACGATCCTGCAAGTCATCCAACATGCTCTGTGCATTATCATAGCCTAACTTCAAAGCCTGGGCCTTCTGCTTATATTCTTCACCTAATTCGCCGATTTTTGTTTTAGCCTCAGTAAGAGCAGCATCATTCGTAGCCTGATTTGCTGCCGCACCGACATGGTTGGTTTCATTACCGTTCTTCTTCTCAACTTCGAGAATGTCCACGTATTGTTCGTTCAATTTGGCTTGGGCTTCCTCTAAAACGGGTCCATAGACATCGGGATACTTATCTCCCGGATCAAATGCCGCATACACGTCTTGCAAGGTCTTATTATACAAGGCCTTCAATTCGCTTATCTTTTCTGCAACCGCAGTATATGCGACATGGTCGCCCGGCGCAGCGGCAATGGCCGCAGAATAATCCGCTATCAGCTTGTCAACTTCCTCTGCAAACTCGTCATTGAATTCCTGTGTACAAACTTCTACGGCATTACCTGCATTATAAGCATCCAATGCTGTTTTGAGAAATGTGTCGATTTTGCCCTTAATGGTATTGTAGGCCTCGGCGGTTACCGTCCCTGCATATTTTCTGGCATCTTCATCTGCAATGTTCTCAATAGCCGCCTTGGCATTGTCAAGTGCCGTCTGTCTTGCATCACCTATTTCTTTAGAAACATAATAGGGAGTTGCATTTCCGACATATTTGTTCACTTCCTCATCCAAAGCTGAAATGTCAGCCATGATGGTAGAATTAGCCCACCCCTTATAAAGCTCGTAATCTTTATAAAGTGCGTAAGCCTTGTATTCATCCTCTCCATCGTCCTTGATCGCCGCAATCTTCGCAGAAAGCTGACTGGCTCTAAGCACCAATTCATCGGCCTGTGCATCCTCCAACGTTTCCAACTTGGCCGTAACCTTAGCCAAAGCATCCACCAACCCTTTTTGGTCGAGCGCAAATTCATGATCCAATACCAATTTAAATCCGCCAACCTTAAAAGAGCCGCTTGTGGCAGTCTCGATTCGGATAATCACATCGGCTTCCGCAGCGGTGATTTCAAATTGATTATTGACAAGCTCATTTCCGTTCACCGTTATTTTGGCATTCTCGTTTTCGGAAACGGTCAACGTGTATTTACCCTTAACCAGTTTGCCAATATTCTGCGAGATGGTCAATCCCGAGGGTGAAGTAAATACGCCGTTCTCAAAGTCGAGATCGGCTGCTCCGGTCCAGTCCGTCGCTGCGTCAGCTTTAATCTGATCCAAATTTGCATCGGCATACGCCGCCATCGAGGCGGATGTCATAGCAAGAATAGAAACCAGTGTCTTCTTTTTCATACTTCTAATGTTTTTAAAATTCTATACTCAATCTTTAAAGTCTCTATTTAGTTCAACGGAATGCTCCACATTATTTAATAATATTAGGAGACACCCGTCCATTTTTCGGGGTAAAGTTAAATACATTCTTGATTAACCAAATATAGGCTTTATACGTTATTCGTGAACCATGCCATTCTTTTCGTGAAAAGCAAAAACAGGCGGAAATATAAGATAGAAAATGGATTTATGGGAATAATTTAATATCTTTGTCGGGTATGACATGATTAAATGACTGTAGCCATGGGAACGGAAGGTATCATAGAAAGATATGTCAATTTCTACACGGATTTTGCATTTAAGAAGCTTTTCGGAACAGAAATGAACAAGGATTTGCTCATCAGTTTCCTGAACGCCCTGTTGCAGGGGCGTGAGGTCGTATTGGATATCAATTATCTGAATACGGAACACCTCGGTACACAGGAGTATGACCGCCGTGCCGTGTTCGACGTGTATTGCAAAAACGACAAGGGCGAGGTTTTCTTGGTGGAGATGCAGAAGGGCGAACAGCAGTTCTTCAAGGATCGCAGCATTTATTATTCGACCTTTGCCATCAGGGAACAGGCTCCGCGTGGCGAGTGGAACTATGAGCTGAAGGGGGTGTACACCATCGGCATCCTGAATTTTTGTTTCGACAAGGAAAGGGAGGGGAACTATTACCACGAGGTGAAACTGATGGACACGGCCACGAAGGAGGTTTTCTATGACAAGCTGGTGTTCATCTACTTGGAGATGCCTAAGTTCACGAAGCAGGAAAATGAGCTTGAATCGTTGTTTGACAAATGGCTTTATGTCATCCGCAATCTGGCAGCATTGATGGAGCGTCCCCGTGTGTTGCAGGAGAAAGTCTTTGCGCATTTGTTCGAGGCGGCTGAAATCGCCAAGTTCTCAAGGGTCGAACGTTATGAATACGAGGAAAGCCTGAAGGCTTACCGGGATTGGTTCAGCGTAATGGCGACAGCAGAGTTGCGCGGAGAAGAACGCGGAAAAGAGAAGGGATTAAAGGAAGGTTTGGAGAAAGGTCGTATTGAGGAACGGTTGCGGAATGCAAGAGGTTTGAAGGCAAGGGGGGTGGACGCGGACATCATTGCTCAGGTGACGGGGCTTTCTGTAGATGATATCTTAGCCTTGTAGAAAAGTCTCACGTTCCATTTGATGTTGGCATAAGACTTTGGATTTTTAGCTTTTGCAGTGTCAGCCGAACGATTTTCCGTTCTGCTGAGAACGATTTTCGGACGTACTGACATCCGTCTTACGGGCTTTGCCATGCTGAAAACCGGATAAAAAGAAGGTATGGAGGTGTCCCTAATTTGTATTCTCCCTACCTCACCTATAGCAAACTGTTTTTCGCCCGAAAAGGTTCGCATCCTTCAGACCTCCTCTGTACCAACGTTTTAAGGTGAACTTTCTACCATCCCTGTCTCTTATA
>ERZ1026990.206-NODE-206-length-26981-cov-5.105771_pt1 | contig 26981 bp, 20 predicted proteins | sample MGYA00519557_ERZ1026990 | MGnify/ENA primary metagenome ERZ1026990 (study PRJEB26926, sample SAMN06164797) | human gut metagenome | biome: ENVO:00009003; feature: ENVO:2100002; material: ENVO:00002003 | host: Homo sapiens | place: USA | collected 2012 ... | reverse complement strand
ATCTACACTTATGCGATCGTCGGCAGCGTCAGATGTGTATAAGAGACAGGTCTGAGACAGATCCGCTTACAGGCATGGCAAACAGGCGAAAGCTTAATATACAGGCGGATGAGATGTTTTCGCATGCTCATAAATGTGGTCACAATTTTGCTCTTGAGATACTGGATGTGGATTATTTCAAGGAGTACAATGATAATTACGGGCATCAGGAGGGTGACAGATGTCTGATTGCGATTGCGGGCTGTATAAGCGAAGTTGCGGGAGCACATGGAGGTTTTTGTGCCAGATACGGCGGGGACGAGTTTGTAGTCATGTACGAGAATATATCAAAGGAAGATGCTAAAGAATACGTGGAGGAGCTTCGCCGCAAGGTTATGGAGCTGACTTTGCCACACCGGTTTTCAAAGATGCTGCCTATTGTCACAATCACACAGGGCATGTATTGCGATGTACCAAAGGAAGAAAACAGAGTGTGGGATTTTTTACATGTGGCAGATGAGATACTATACAGCGTAAAGACAGACAACCGTGGCAGCTGCAGAGTGGTCGACAGAGCAGAGTTTATGCTTATGTCAGGCTATGGCACTACGATTCAGGGGCAGGCCTGATATCATATTGTCATGTCATAAGCACAGCGTTGATTATTAAGATGGACAAAGCAGATATGGATGAAAATTATACATATATTGTGAGGTGTGCTGACGGCACACTTTATACCGGCTGGACAAATGACCTGAAAAAGCGCATAAAAGCGCATAACTCCGGGAAAGGTGCCAAATATACAAAGACACGCAGACCTGTGGAGCTGGTCTATTTCGAGCACTTTGCCACGAAAGAGGAGGCAATGAGCAGGGAGTATCATATAAAACAGCTCAAGCGCGCACAAAAGCAGGCTCTGATAGATGAAATGAATAAAAATAACAAAAGTATTTTTACACAAAACGGATAGTCGAAAATAACTAAAATGACCAAACACCAGTGTGAAAATACTTATTTTTTGACAATTTTTTGTGAAAAACTGCCAAAAAATACCTGGTGTTTTTATTAATATATACAGAAAAGACAAAATCCTCTTGCGAAACGTAAACGCACCATAGCGAGTACTCCTTAAATTTTACAGCCGCCATCCCTGGCGACTGTATGTTTGATATTTTATTTTCTGATATGTGCTGGAAGATTCTCAGACCATGGTAACAAATCTTCTAGGAAGCTGCGGTCTGTATCTTCCATATGCTTTGGTATCTCCTCCAAGAGATACTCAAAATAATCATATGGTTTAAGATTATTAGCTTTTGCTGTTTCAGCAATACTATATATCATGGCTGATGTTTTGGCACCATTGATTGTATCAATCATCTGCCAGTTCTTCTTGCCTACACAGAAACCTCTGATAGCTCGCTCACTTGCATTATTATCGATTGGTACATCGCCATCTGTGAGGAATACCTTGAGGTATTTTTCCTGGTTTAATGCATATTTAAATGCATCCTGAAGCTTACATGAGCCCAATACATTTGCCTGATTTTGTTTTAGGTACATAAACAAGGCATCCACAAGCGGTTTGATTATTGCCTGTCGTTGCTCAAGTCGTTCATTGGAAGTCAGATCCTTTAGCTTACCTTCTTCCCGGTAGATTGCCTGAATCTGCTTCATGACAATGTATGATACGGTTCCTTTTTGAGATCCCTTTGGAATCACTTGTAGAGCCTGCTCGAATCGGCGTCTCATGTGAACCCAGCAGCCCGCAATGGTTAGGTCTTCTTTCTCTTTTTCAAGAGTGTGATAGACCTGATATCCATCGGTCACACAGATTCCACTGAAATCCTTTAGGAATTCTCTGGGATGTGAGGCATTTCTGGTGAGCTGATAATCATATAGGATTATCTGTTGTTCAGGATTCATATACCCTGAACGGTAGACCCACATATAGCTCTTGCTACCTGCAGCTCGGCCATCCTTGTTTACGAGAACCGGAGTTTCGTCGGCCTGGATTACATGATAGTCATAGATTAGCTTATGCAGATAATCATACATAACTGATATGTAGGTCTCACCAAGACGGATCATCCAGTTGGCCATGTTTTGGCGGGTGATTGCCAGACCATAGCGTTCAAACTCTTTTTCTAATCGATAAAGAGGAAACGCATTTACATACTTATCATTCATGATAGCTGCAGCAATAGATGCTGATACAGGACTTCCTTTAAGAAGAGCCTTTGGATGATCAGCTTTCACTATACGATTATCCTTCTTGCTGGCATATACACCTACATGATGCTCTGTAACTATGACCTTTGCCGGGATAAATTTATATCGCTTTGAGATTGCATCTGGAAGCTGCTTCCAGCCATTCTCGCCGAACTCAGCAATAAGCTCTTCTTCTGTCATGTAGTGATTAACACGATTTACAGGAAGACCTGACATATCAGCTTCCTTTTTGCCAACCTTTTTCTTTCCGCGTAGCTTAGGCTCCAGGTCTTCCGGCTCCTCGGCGGATAGATCGCATACTGCTTCAGATTCATTAAAAAATATGATGTTTCCATCTACTTCCATAAATGAAATCTGGTCAGTATTATCCATCTTTTCGGAAGAACGTCCGAAGCGGGCATTGTTGGAAAGAATTATCTGTTCCATCATGCGCTGCAGCTTGTCGTTACCAGATTGAACCCCTTTTGTTAGCTGCTCAATCTGATTTACGGCTTTACTCAACTCTTCCTGCTGATTGAGAAACATTTGTATAATAAGCGACTTGTCTACTGTATTAAGTTGTTCTTCTGTGTACTTAATTGCCATAATGGAACCTCTCTTTTTACTAGTTCTATTATAGCGTATTGCCTTGAATTATGCCAATTTAAGGCATTTAACCAATAGGCATTTTGACGGTGGATAACACCTCTGAGAAACTGAATATTTCCAGTTTTTCAGAGGTATTATCCACGAAATTAATAATGATTGTGTAATTCAGATGACTTATTACACTATCTGTATTCTGTTCGTGGATAAGTGCCGGTAACAATTAAATATGCTCCATAATGAAGGATTTTATTTTCTACGTATTGCACAAAACTAAATGGCTCTAGGCGGGTTAGTAAGCTCTGTGATAGGGCGCTTTGCAACAATGGCGAAGCCTTCCATGAGAAGTTTATATTGTTCTGAGGTAATCTCAAGGGCCTCTGCTGTATTACGAGGCCAGCTGAATGCTCCGACATCAAGTCTCTTGTAGAGAAGCAGAAAGCCGTCACCTTCCCATAGAAGGCCTTTGATTCTGGTATTCTTTTTGCCGCAAAATAGAAACAGGGTGTCCTTATCATATGGATCCAGCTGGAACTGAAAACGGATAATGCTTGCCAGGCCCTCAATTCCACGCCTAAGATCCGTTTGTCCGCAAGCTATATATATTTTTTTGAATCCAGTTGCATTATTAAGCATGCTTCATCACTCCTATTAACTTTAGTAGAAAAGCTTCTGATACTGATTCAGATATTTCAATCTTAAAGTTGGGACATGATATCATAGCTGCTGGCTTGTCTTCACATGAGCATGTGGCAACTGGTAATTCAACAAAAGCTGGCATAGCGGGCTCTGATAATACTGAGAGTTCAGAGGATTCAGCTGATACCTGACATGATTCCAGGCATCTGTCCTGAACCTTTTGTAAGCGTGTTGCAAATGTAGACTGCGCAATTCCCCGTGATTTACACCAGGCGGACATGCTCATGCCATCTGGCCTTTCATTGTACTCTTTAACCTGTTGAATCCACTGTTGGAAGCGGATTTCACGTTTTACTGAAGTAGATTTACCCATTTAATTTTGACTCCTTACGATTTATTCGATGTAATCGGCGAATTCGACGAATTCGGCGAAAATACCGATTACCTTCGTAAGCTAATTATCTAGGAAAATGAGCAGGTCTACAAGAGTACCACCTATGGAGCGTTTACTGCGAAACTACACGAAGCTGTACTATAATAATTCTTGTGAAAACGTTACCGCAAACATTACCGAAAACAACCAAGGATGTTTGCAAAGACAATTTTAATATTAAATCTTTTAGGAGGGTTTAAAATGAAAAAGAAATTAGTGACAGTATTACTCGCTTCTTCAATGGTAGCAACAATGCTTGCCGGATGTGGATCAGGAAGCGGAGACGGAACAGAGAAAGGCTCATCTGCAAAGGGCGGCGATGGCTCAGTTTATATGTTAAACTTCAAGCCGGAGACAGATCAGGCATGGCAGGATCTTGCAGAGAAGTACACAGATGAGACAGGCGTACAGGTTACAGTAGTAACAGCAGCTGATGGACAGTACAAGACAACACTTAAGTCTGAGCTTGCTAAGAAGGAGGCTCCAACAATCTTCAATATCGGAAGCACAGCAGACTGCGCAGAGTATGACAAATACATATATGACTTAAAGGACAGCGAGATTTACAAGCACCTTACAGATAAGTCACTTGCACTTGAGTATAATGGCAAGATTGCATCAGTAGCTAACTGCTATGAGTGCTACGGAATCATCTACAACAAGGCAATTCTTGAGAAATACTGCAGCAACTACTCAGGAGCAGTTATCAAGTCAGTAGATGATATCAAGGATCTTGATACATTAGAGAAGGTTGCAACTGATATCAACGAGCATGTAGATGATATCAACAAAGCTTGTGACTTACATCTTACAGAGGCATTTGCTTCAGCAGGACTTGACAGCGGATCTAACTGGAGATTCACAGGACATCTCGCAGGTCTCGCACTCTACTATGAGTTCAAGGATGCAGGATGTGACCTCACAGCAGGACAGAAGGAAGTTACAGGTAAGTACATGGACAACTTCAAGAGAGTTTGGGATATGTACACAAATACATCAGCAGCAGACAAGGCTACACTTGATTCAGGAAGCTTAAATGCTGAGTCAGAGCTTGGTATGGAAGAGGCTGTATTCTACCAGAATGGTGACTGGGAGTACGCTAACTTCGCAGATGACAACGAGAACGGATACACAGTTAAGCAGTCAGACCTTTCAATGATGCCTATCTACTTCGGTGTAGATGACGAGAACGAGGGACTTGCAGTTGGTACAGAGAACCACTGGACAGTAAACGCTAAGGCAGATCAGAAGGATATTGATGCAACACTTGAATTCCTCAACTGGGTAATCACAAGTGATGACGGACGTGATGCAATCGTTAATAAAATGGGTCTTTCAGCTCCATTCGATACATTCACAGGCGACTATGAGTCAAAGAACGCTTTTGCTAATGTAGCATCAGAACTTGCAAAGGAAGGCAAGACATCAGTAGCATGGTCATTCAACGCAACACCTTCAGTAGATGACTGGAGAGCTGATTTCCTTGCTCCACTCACAGAGTACACAGAGCGTAATGGTTCATGGGATGACGTTGCAAAGGCATTCTCAGAGAAATGGGCTTATTACTGGGATCTTCAGAACGAGCAGTAAAATTCTCTAAAAGTTAGTAAAAAGTAGTAAAAGTGGGGTGAGTGGCAGTCACTCACCCCATATTTTTTTAAGAAAGGTATATTTGTTATGGAAAAGTCGATTAGAAAAAAATTTTGGATCTTCGCTTTACCGACAATGGCAGCATTTACAATAGGATTTATTGTACCGTTCGTATATGGTATCTTCCTTTCATTTTGTAAATTCTCCACTGTTACAGACTGGAAATGGGTGGGATTTAAAAATTACACAAGGATTTTTGTTGTAAACGGCAGTGTGGATACAACCTTTATTCATTCAATCTGGTACACAGCACTATTTACAGTAGTTTCGGTACTGATTATCAATATCGTATCATTTGCAATAGCAATGGCGCTTACAAAAGGAATCAGAGGAACAAATCTTTTCCGTACAGTATTCTTCCTTCCAAACCTGATCGGTGGAATCGTACTCTCATATGTATGGTTGATGATTTTTAACTCTATCCTGCAGAACTATTCAAAGACAATCGTAAGCTCAGAGTGGTCAGCATTCTGGGGACTTATCGCAGTAGTATGCTGGCAGCAGATTGGATATATGATGATTATCTACATCGCAGGTATTCAGAATATACCGGGTGAGCTTATTGAGGCAGCAAAGATTGATGGAGCCAACAGATGGCAGCTCTTAAAGAGCGTTATTCTTCCAATGCTTATGCCGACAATCACAATCTGTACATTCCTGACACTGACAAACGGCTTCAAGCTGTTCGACCAGAACTTAGCTCTTACAGGCGGTAATCCGGGAAAGATGTCAGAGCTGCTTGCCTTAAATATCTACAACACCATGTATGGAACAACAGGATGGCAGGGCGTAGGTCAGGCAAAGGCTGTTATATTCTTTATAATTGTTGCAATTATCGCACTTGCACAGAATAAGATTACTACAAGCAAGGAGGTACAGGACTAATGGCAAAACAGAAAAAAGCGCAGGAAGTCAGTGCCGTAAGACAGGCCAAGCACGGTTGGATAATCACATTATTATTCGCTGTTTTATCAATACTTTGGATTTCACCAATCTTTATGGTGTTACTCAATTCATTTAAGAGAAAAGCCTACATATTCAAGCATCCGTTTGGAATCAGCACAGTATCTATCACTGAGGGCTTTGAAGCCTTCAAGGATGGTATGTCAAGGCTTTTCTGTAGCACATTAAACTACAAGAATGGTCTCAGAATGACACATTTCTGGGACTGCTTTGGAAATTCACTTTTCATCACAGTCGGCTCAGTAGTACTTATTGTACTCTGCTGCTCAATGTGTGCATGGTACATAGTTCGTGTAAAGACTAAGGGCACAAAGCTTATGTATACACTTTGCCTTTTCTCTATGATTGTACCATTCCAGATGGTAATGTTTACATTATCAAAATTTGCAAATATGCTTCATTTATCAAATCCACTCGGTATCATCATTGTATACCTTGGCTTTGGAGCAGGACTTGCTGTGTTTATGTTTACAGGATTTGTAAAGAGTATCTCATTAGAGATCGAAGAGGCAGCTATGATTGATGGCTGTACACCATTACAGATGTATTTCAGGGTCGTATTTCCAATACTTCGTCCTACAGCGGTAACAGTAGCGATACTTGAGGCAATGTGGGTATGGAATGATTACCTTCTTCCATCACTGGTTTTAAACATCAACCAGTACAAAACCATACCAATTGCTATTCAGTACTTAAAGCAGAGCCACGGTATGATTGACTGGGGTGCAATGATGGCCATGCTCGTGCTTGCAATTCTGCCAATTGTTATCTTCTATATTGTATGTCAGAAGTACATTATAGAGGGTGTGCTCGCAGGAGCTGTAAAGGGTTAATATAGCTTACAAGAGGATATAGTTTATGTTATTTTAAGCCCCACACTTGTTAAGAAAACATGTGGGGCTTAAGCTAAATTAGCAGGTTTTGTAGTTGTGGATATATGATATAACGAGTGAAATAAATTATATCACATGGATATAATGTAAAAGGACGTATCGCTGTCCGGACGGGGAAAACAATGACAATTGTAGATATAGCAAAAGAATCGGGATACTCAGTAACAACTGTATCCCGAGTTTTAAATAACAGGCAGGATGTTTCTCCTGCAGCAAAAGAAACCATAATGAAAATAGTTGAGGCACACAACTTTGTGCCAAATACCAATGCAAAGAGGCTCAAGCAGACCATTTCCAGAAATATTTATCTGTTGGTAAAGGGTACCTCTAATATGCTGTTTGCAAACGTAGTCGAGGAAATCCAGTCGATAATAGACAGAACAGACTACTCTTTGAGCATCACATATCTGGATGAGGACAGTAATCTAAGCAGTGTGACAGACCGCATATGCAGGGAGCGAAAGCCACTTGGCATCATATTCCTCGGAGGCAGCAGGGAAGATTTCTCTGAGGATACATCGTCATTTAAGGTGCCGTGTGTTATCGTGACCACATCGGCAGAAAACTGGAGCATGGAGGAGCTGTCATCTGTTTCCATTGATGATGAGAAGGCAGGGGAAACAATCGTCGACTATCTCATCGAGCATGGACATACAAAGATAGCAGAGATTGGAGCCAATCTGGAGCTTTCACAGACAGCTCGTCTGCGACATAACGGATATCTCAACAGCTTAAAAAAGCATGGAATCACACCTGATGAGCGTTACTATGAGAGAGCGCGATTCTCATATGACAGCGCATATCGTGCGATGAAAAAGCTTTTGGAAAAGGATATAGAAATCACCGCAGTCTATGCGATTTCCGATGTCATGGCAATCGGTGCCTTAAGGGCAATACTTGATAAGGGACTCAGGGTGCCGGAAGATATATCTATCACAGGCTTTGATGGTTCGACACTTGCAGAGTACTACAATCCCAAGATTGTATCTATCAGACAGCCGCACAAGGATATGGCGGCACGCAGCGTGGAGCTTCTTTTTAACATGATAGATTTGCATAAAGGCTCATGTCATGAGATAATACCATTTGAGCTGACAGAGGGCAAGAGTGTTGCCCGGATTGATTAAAGACTATATAATATCAGCTTGTTACATTCCGGACATACAATAAACGAGGAGGAATCGCGCATGGAAGTGAATAATAAGATGAAGCACACCATAAAGGTCGCATGGGCCAAAGGGTTTTCACAGTTTTTAGCACTAGCAGGAGCAATCCTGCTAGTGTTTGTGCTATTTAAATTTGATGCAATAATGGCACAGATAGTGAGAATAATAAACATACTTATGCCAATCATCATGGGGATTGTGCTGGCGTATCTCATAAATCCGATGGTAGAGTTTTATGACAGAAAGCTAAGCAATTCGCTTGGCAAAGCCATAGAAAAGAAGTGTGGAAAGAGACCTTCTATGAGAGGGTTGTCAATACTTATAAGTCTGGCCATAATAATAGCCATTATTGTAGTGCTCATCATGATGGTGGTGCCACAGCTTGTAAGCAATATCACAAATGCGGTCAGTCTTTTACCGGATCAGATACAGGACCTTGTGAAAAAAATCACGGAGCTTGCCAAAAACAATGACAGGGCAAAGGAAATAATCACTGAGCTATACAATAACGGCATAAGCTATTTTACTGAATGGGTAAAGGACAATATGCTCGGACAGGTTACCTTTGTGATAAACGGTATTATGGGAATCTTTGGCACAGCGGTAAACTGTCTTGTTGCATTCATCGTTGCCATCTATGTCCTGCTTAGCAAGGATACCTTCAAACGCCAGACTAAAAAACTCGTGAGCGCATTTCTGCCGGAGCGCCATATACAGGTGCTTTCAAGCATCTTAAAAGAGAGCGACAAGATATTCGGTGGTTTTATCAGTGGTAAAATCATTGATTCACTCATAATCGGAGCTATCTGTTTCGTGTGCTGCCTGATACTGCGCATGCCTTATGTGGCACTCATCAGCGTGATAGTCGGAGTGACCAATGTCATACCGTTCTTTGGACCGTACATCGGAGCCATACCAAGCACCATACTCATCATGCTCGACAGCCCGTCAAAGGGTGTGATATTTTTGCTGTTTATCATTATCTTACAGCAGGTGGACGGCAATATTATCGGACCAAAGATACTCGGTGAGTCCACAGGACTCTCACCTTTCTGGGTGGTATTTGCAATCTTCCTTGGAAATGGATTATTTGGAGTAGTGGGGCTGTTCATCGGAGTACCGACATGGGGTGTCGTGTACTACCTGATAAAGAGATATGTGAATTATCGTGTGAGGAAGAAAGAATAAACGTACTGTTAAAAAATAAGTTATAAATTTTGAAAATAGTACTTGAATACTGGAAAATATGTGTATATAATGTGTGAACGAGGCTTTGAAAAAGAGCTTGTTCACACATTTTTTTAATGGATTTTCTGCAGGGGTGAACCTGTTGGGAAAAGTTATTATGAATTGAATTTTTGGGGAGGGCATTTACACATGAAGACAGATATGACCAAAGGCAATCCAATGAAAATTATATTGCTGTTCTCGATTCCTGTTCTGATGGGAAATCTGTTTCAGCAGTTCTATAATATGGTGGACACGATTATCGTGGGGCAGTATCTGGGCTCAAAGGCGCTTGCGGCGGTTGGCTCGACAGGCTGTATTATGTTTCTGGTGCTTGGCTTTGCAAATGGAATAGCACAGGGCTTTGGAGTTATGGCAAGCCATGCGTTTGGTGCGAAAAAAGAGAAGCTTTTGAAGCATTATGTGGCTTTAGCTATCATTCTTACTGTGATTGTTTCAGTGGTGCTCACGATTCCGACAGTGCTTGCGTCGAGGCAGCTTCTTATCTGGCTCAATACACCTGATGATATACTTGTCATGGCTGATGCGTACATAAAGGTCATTTTTGCGGGAATTTTCTGCACCATGTCCTACAATGTGGCTTCCGGTCTTTTGCGAAGTATCGGAGACAGCAAGACGCCGCTGTACTTTTTGATTTTTTCATCTGTATTGAATATTGTGCTGGATATATTCTTTATCGTGGTGGTGAAGGCAGGCACGGCAGGAGCAGCTTATGCGACAGTTATCTCGCAGGGAATTGCTGCAGTTTTGTCATTTATCGTGATGTTTAAGAAGTATGATTTGCTGCGCACCAGCCGTGAGGATTATTACATGGACTGGAGCGGAATCTGGCGCATGCTCTCAATCGGTCTGCAGATGGCACTCAACTATTCTATCACTGCTATTGGAACGATGATTTTCCAGGCTGCGGTCAATGTGTTCGGTTCGCAGGTGGTAGCTGCGTATACCGCCGCATCCAAGGTCAACAATATCGCGACACAGACCATGCCTACACTTGGAACAGCCGCTGCGACTTACTGCGGACAAAATCTAGGAGCAGGCAGATACGACAGGATATTTAAGGGTATGAAGTCATGCTTTTTCATATGTATAGGCTGCGCAGTTTTAGCGGCAGCAATTAACTGCTTTGTCGGACCGTACATGATAGGCTGGTTTATCACATCGCCTACGGCAACTGACATTGACTGTGCTATGAAATATCTGAAAATCGCGAGCGTATTCATGCTTCCGCTTGCATGGATTTTTGAATACAGAAACGGCCTGCAGGGGCTTAACAAGGGTCTTGTGCCTATGCTTAGCGGTGTGATGGAGCTTGTGTCGAGATGGATTGCAATACTTGCCCTGTCAAAGCCATTTGGTTACATCGGTGTGTGCTTTGCAGATCCGGCAGCCTGGCTTACAACAGGAATACTGCTTATTGTGACCTACTATGTGTGGGAGATGCGCATGAGGAAGAAGATACAGATAAAATAGATTTCACACAAATTGGTTTATTCGTGGTACAATTAAGCCACGGATAAATCAATTTCATTTACAGAGATAAAGAGGCGGATTGCATGAATTATTATGAGCTTTCAAACACTGTCACCCCTGATACCATTGGATACAAAAATGGCTTATGGCAGAAAAGATATGTGCAGATTTACAGAGTATTGATTGTTGTATGGAGTGTTTTGACATTAAGCTTGTTGTTTGGAATGTTCCATAGGGATGACTATAGTTCAGGAATGATTAAATCATGTTTATTGCTCTTTTTTGCAGGTATTATTTTTCTGGTGTTGATGCTGATCGCTGTTGTTAATATATCAGCGAAAAGGACAGAGAATTGGAGCCTTCAGGACAGGCATGATTACAATTTGGCTATGTACAGAACCAGATACAGGAATAATAGGCAGCTTCAGTCAGTTGTGTTGATAGTGATGGCTAAGCAGCAGCTTCTTATGTCAAACTATGATCTGGCCGCACAGGCTCTTGCAATGGTTGATATCAATTGTGTGAAGCTGCCATATTTAAGAGATTATTATTTTTGCAATGCTGCAGTTTTGTTCCTATGTGATAAGCCGGGCTGGCAGGAGTGGCTGGATAAGTGCTATGCTGTGCCGGCGAATCAAAAGCAGATGACGGACATGCAGATTGGTGCATTGTTTTTATCAGAAAATGCAAAAATGGATTTGTGTCAGGCAATTTACGCAGACACCAGGATAAAGCATAAGTGGCCGACAGCAATTGTAATTACTGCGATATTGGTGTTGTATGCAGGAATTTTCTATGGAGTAGGAGGCTTACTGTCTCGAGGATATCACTATAGATACTGGTTCGAGCTGTCGTCTGTTCTGATAACATACGCAGGCTGTATGGTCTTGTCGCTTTACTGGATAATCAGGTGGATATTATTCAGTGACAGCGTATCTAAAAAGTCAGAAGGGGTAAGGCTATTCAGAAAAGTAATACTCATAGTCATGTGGCTGTGTTTGATGGCTGCCATGGTTATTAATCTGATAATTTCATTCATCGGCATGGATACGGAGAAAAAGGTATATGCGAATGGTCTTATCTGCATGAGTACTTCGGATGGATATAGTACTGATGAATATTATAACATCAAGGTTGGACCTTTCCTGAGACGAAATTTGACATTTAAGGAAACAATAAAGTTTGGACTTATAAACGATGATGACAGCACCGGAGACAGTGGAAATGATGCTGGTGATAGTGGTGCAAATGACAGTGAAAACAGCACTGAGAATAATTCACAGTCATACAATGACGCTTCTGAAAATACAGAAAATGAGAATGCAGGAAATGAGAACGCTGACGAAAGCCTGGATACAGAAAGCATGGCCGTATATGATTACATGTCAGCTGCAGGGATACTCTCAGCCGGGGATGCCGGTATTATTCGCAACGGTTCCACAGCTAAAGGTACTTTTTATTCTGTTTTCGAAACCGGCGAGGCTGATGGAAATACGTATGAGAATAGGTTAGTTTATGACAGAGTTTCCGAAAATGGACAGTGTGATTTGTTTGTTTATGAGCAGTTGGTTAGTGGCTCAGATACAAGGCTACTGGGATTTTATGCTGTAAATAAAACCACAAATGAGGTTTTCTCAGCGGATAGAAACTCATGGGGTGGTGTGAGCAGCAGGGAATATCAGGACGCAACAGGAGAAAATTAGGCTGGTACATGTCACATAAACGATGTACTAGCTGGTTGTCTCCCTGCGAATCAGCACAGGCGCTATCTTTTTGTGCGTTGGCGCCAAATCTGGCTCAGGCTTTCTTTGTTTGCGGTTATCCATCTGCTTAACGAGTAAATCCATGGCGGTTCTTGCGATTACATCTATCTGCTGGCCGATGGTGGTGATTGGAATTATGGCTTCGTTGGCAATTGGTGAATTGTCGAAGCCGACTATCTCATAGCTGTCCGGAAAGCAGCCGTATTTTTGTATGACAAGATTCAAAAACATGTTGGCATATGTGTCGTTTGCCAGGAATACCCCTTTCTTTTTATCAGGATATTTCTCATCTATATTGTTAAAAATCACCTTCATCTGAGAAAATAAATCGTTGTACGAATCACCGGATACGTTCAGACTGAGCTCATAGGGAATATTGTGCTCGGTACAGGTGTCCTCAAACGCACGGATTCTGTCGTAAGCCGGGACATACTTTGGTACATCTACATTGACATGGATGAGGATATCACATTTGTCACGTATTAAAAGAGATGTGGCCTGAAGCGCACCCATATAGTTGTCGGAGGTGACACTGCTTATATGCATGGATTCTCGCTCGATTGCGACAATTGGAATGTGGTATGAAGCAAGCTTTTCAGATGAGAGAGTGTGACTTAGCACGATAAGACCCTCTATCTGATAAGCTAAAAGTTCATCAATGTAGTTTTCTTCCTCAGCCGCCCCCTTGTCACTCATAAAGATGAGAAACTTATAGTGATAGTCAGTGTAGGTGGCTAAAAGCTGTGTGAGCATCTCAGAGTAGTAGTGCAGGTAAAGGTTTGGCACTATTATGCCGACAAACTCGCTCTTACCGTTTGCGAGAACCTTTGCGAGCTTATTCTTCTTATATCCGAGCTCATCAAGCGCACGGGAAATCTTTTCCTGATTCTTCAGTGTCAGAGAGTCCGGATGATTGAAATATCTTGAAATCGTTGTTTTTGAAAAGTGTGTATATTCCGCAATATCTGCAAATGTAACCTGTTTTTTTCCCATGGGATGTCTCCTTATAAAAATTACTTATATTACAAATGTTTATAAACAGTATACAGCGCAATTTCCAAAATATCAACAAAAAAGTAACCGGTTACTTTTTTTGAGAAAAGTATTGACACAGCACAAATGATATTGTATTATCAAATTATAAAGTAACCGGTTACTTTACCGGTTACACAAGAGCGTAAATTAAGTAAAAAAGACAAAATGTGAAAGAGAGTGGAGGTCACAGCAAATGAAAGAAAAAAAGCAGTCATTGAAAAGCAAAGTGACATATGTGAAGAAAAACTGGATGTTGTACATATTTTTCCTTATGCCGGCACTTTTACTGACAATTATATTCAAGTATGTTCCGATGGGCGGACTGCTCATAGCATTCAAGGATTACAATGTCATAAAGGGTGTGCTGGGGAGTCCATGGGTCGGGCTTGAATATTTCAAGAGATTTTTATCATCACCTGATTTTATGAACTACCTTATGAATACGTTAAAGGTAAGTATTTACGGATTGTTATGGGGATTTCCGGTACCGATTATACTTGCACTGCTTCTGAATCGTATTCGCAAAGAGGGCATCAAGAAAAAGATACAGCTTCTGATTTACGCACCGAATTTTATCTCAGTTATTGTACTTTGTGGTATGGTTCGTATGTTTTTATCACCAATCGGACCAATGAATAAGATACTCGGCATCAGCACAAACTGGATGACAATGCCGGCTGCATTCAGGACAATCTACATAGCGAGCGGCATCTGGCAGGGAGCAGGCTGGGCTTCAATCATGTACACAGCGGCATTATCCAATGCGAGCAAGGAACTTGAGGAGGCAGCGAGAATGGACGGCGCAAACATCTTCCAGCAGATGTGGTATGTTGAGCTTCCGGCTATTAAGAATATTATAGTGATACAGTTCATCCTGCAGGCAGGAAATATTATGAGTATCGGTTTCGAGAAAGCCTATGCGTTACAGACAGATATGAACTTACCGGCATCGGAAATTCTTTCTACATATGTATACAGAATCGGACTTTTGAATGGAGACTATGGTTATTCAACAGCGGTTGGTCTTTTCAACTCGGTAATCAACGTAATATTGCTGATTATAGTCAATGCGGTTGTAAAGAAGCTAAACGATGGTGAAGGAATCTAGGAGGAAAGTGCAATGGAAAAAGATATGACGATAAAAATCAAATATTCACGGACTGATAAAATTGTTCTTGGAATTGGATATACACTTCTTGGGTTGTTTGTGCTTGCAATAATTGTTCCGTTAGTATATGTAGTGCTGGCATCTTTCATGGATCCGACAGTACTTAACAATCAGGGACTGAGCTTCAACATAAAGGACTGGACTATTGATGCATACAGACGAGTTCTGGAAAATGACATGATATGGCGCGGATTTTTTAATTCGTTTTTTTACTCAATAGCGTTTGCGGCAATCTCAGTATTTGTCACAATCCTGGCAGCATATCCTATGTCTAAAAAGGAATTTGTCGGAAGAAAATTTTTCAATGTGATTTTTATTATCACAATGTTTTTTGGAGGAGGAATGATTCCTACATTCATCCTTATAAATCAGCTCCATATGGTAAACACCGTATGGGCAATCCTCATTCCGGGCGCTTTCAATGTGTGGAATATGATTTTGGCGAGAACCTATTATCAGTCAGTGCCAAATGAGCTTCGTGAGGCATCAGCCATCGACGGAGCAAATGAAATACAGCATTTCTTTAAGATTATGCTTCCGGTTTGTAAGCCGATTATTGCGGTGCTTATGCTTTGGTCATTTGTAGGAATGTGGAACAGCTACTTTGATGCAATGATTTACCTGAATGACGCAAATCTCCAGCCATTACAGCTTGTACTGCGTTCAATTCTCGTGCAGAATACACCTCAGCCGGGCATGATTGCAGATATCCAGAGTACAGCTGAGATGGCAAAGGTTGCAGAGCAGCTCAAGTACGCTACAATTGTTGTATCAAGTTTACCACTTTTGATTATGTATCCATTTTTCCAGAAATATTTTGATAAAGGAATCATGGTTGGATCTGTTAAGGGCTAACAGAAAGGATGAGTATGGATATGAAAAAAAGAAGCTTCAAAAAATTAATTACACTTTCGCTTACACTTGCAATGCTGACAGGTGTGGCAGGCTGTGGAAAGCAGCAGAGCTTAAATGCCGAGACAAATCCGGACACACCGGTATCAGATGTGCAGTTTCCTCTGAAGGAGAAGGCTGAGCTGTCATTTATCACAAGTGCACCGGCCACATCCACACAGGATCCTAATGAGAGGACTATCTTCAAGAGAATGGAGAAGCAGACCAACGTGCATATCGACTGGACATGCTTCGTTTCAGACCAGTTCTCTGACAAGAAGAATCTGGCATTGGCGCAGTTTGGTAATCTGCCGGATGGACTGTTTAATGCAGGTATGAGTGATTACGACCTGCTCAGATATGCAAAGCAGGGTATTATCATTCCGGTTGAGAATCTGATTGACAAATATATGCCTAATCTTCAGGCAGTTTTTGAGAAATATCCTGAATATAGGACAATGTGTACTGCACCGGACGGACATATCTATTCATTTCCTTGGATAGAGCAGCTTGGTTCAGGAAAAGAAGCTATCCAGGCAATAGGCGATATTCCTTATATCAACAAGAAGTGGCTTGACTATCTGGGACTTGATGTACCGACTACCACAGACGAGCTCGAGCAGGTGCTTATTGCATTCAGAGATCATGCAGACGAGCTTGAGAAAGAGTTTGACATTGAGGGCGGTGTCATTCCTATGTCATTTATTATAAACAACGGTGACCAGGATCCAGCCATCCTCATGAACGGCTTTGGTGAGGGTTATGGTGATACAGGTGACCACTTTGCAGTAACAGATGAGGGAAAAGTCATCTATACTCCTACACAGGAGGGCTACAAGGAGGGTATCGAGTGGCTTCACAAGCTTGTCACAGAGGATTTGATTGACCCTGAGGCATTTACACAGGAGTGGTCAACATATGTAGCAAAGGGTAAAAACCACAGATACGGGCTCTGCTTTACATGGGACATTGCAAACATTGACAATAACACAGATTACGTCATGCTTCCTGCTCTCACAGGACCTGACGGAGTCAGAAATATCACCAGACAGAATAACAGTGAGACGAGTGGTTTCGACAGAGGACGATGCGTACTGACATCAAGCTGCAGGGATACGGCTTTGGCAGCCGCGTGGATTGATCAGATGTATGCTCCAATCCAGTCTCCACAGAATAACTGGGGAACATACGGTGAGAAAGATTCGTTCAATATATTTGAGATGAGTACAAACGCTGACGGCGGACAGATGTTAAAGCATATGGATCTGGGCGATCAGTCACCGGTTGAGGTGCGTGAGGCGCAGTCTGTAAACGGACCGCTTGCTGTTTTAAATGAGTACTATGATGTTTATGTGACAGAGCCTGCAGATGCCAAGTGGCGTCTCGACAACATGCATGAGGCTTATCTGAAGGACATGAACAGTAAGTATGTCTATCCAAACGTGTTCATGAGCATAGATGACACCAACAAGGTGTCACAGTACGACACAGACATCAAGAAATATGCTGAGCAGAAAAAGGCCGACTGGATATTAAACGGCGGCATTGATAAGGAATGGGATTCATACCTTAAGAAACTTGATAAATATGGTTTACAGGATTATCTGAAGATAAAGCAGAAATATTTTGACAGCTATCAGAAATCCCTTGAGAGTACGTCAGAGGGCAAATAGGTTACTGTTCATAATTCTGTATTACCGGCAAAGCAAACAGAATTGGAGGATTTGAATGAGCGAATTATTGGAAAAAGCAAGAAGCTACGAGGCAAAAAAAATAGCTGCTACAGATAAAGAGAGTAAACCTTTGTTTCATATCAGTGCACCGGCAGGATGGATTAATGATCCGAATGGATTTTCTGTCTATAACGGAAAAATTCATCTGTTTTATCAGTACTATCCATATCTGCGTGAGTGGGGACCTATGCATTGGGGGCATAGTACGACAAGCGATATGATTAAATGGGAGCAGCTTCCGTGTGTTCTGGCACCTGACGAGGAATATGATAAAAAAGGATGTTTCTCAGGAAGTGCCATTGAGGCAGATGGTAAGCATGTGCTTGTATACACAGGTGTCACAAGGATTAAACTTCCTGACGGCAGTGAGCAGGAGAGACAGAACCAGTGCATCGCATTTGGAGACGGACTTAATTATGTGAAGCATGAGAATAATCCTGTTGTGACAGGCGATATGCTTCCTGAAAACTGCAGCAGAATCGATTTCCGTGACCCTAAAATATGGAAAGAGGATGACACATATTATCTTATAGTTGGAAGCAAGGACTTAAACAATGTGGGACAGGTAGTGCTCTGCTCTTCAAAAAACCTGACCGATTGGCAGTTTGAGACAATCCTTGCGGCAAACAGCACAGGCAAAATAGGTACCATGTGGGAGTGCCCGGACTTCTTTGGGCTGGAGGATAAGCATGTGCTCATCTGTTCACCGCAGAGTATGAAGGCAGACAAATATGAGTTTCATAACGGACACAACTCTGTATATTTTCTGGGGGATTATGATAAAGAAAATCATGTATTTATCAAGGAAGAGCCGCACACTCTTGACTATGGCATGGACTTTTATGCGCCACAGACTACACTGCTTCCGGACGGACGCCGTGTGATGATTGCCTGGATGAAGTCATGGGATGCATGTGTCGTTCCTGATTCACAGGATTGGCAGGGCATGATGACACTGCCTCGTGAGCTTGAAATAAAAGACGGCCGTATCTGGCAGAAGCCGGTTAAGGAAATAGAAAATTATCGTGCAAATAAGTGTCATTATACAGATAAAAAAATAGACTGCTACACGACCTTTGATGGCATAAAGGGCCGCACTCTCGACATGACAGTGGAGCTTTCAGGCGAGGAGTACCATGACTTCACTGTTGAAATGGCATGCGATGATGAGTATAGCACAGCGTTTACCTACAACAGAGTCGCAGGCGTGCTCGAGATTGATCGTACCTGCTGTGGCGTCACAAAGGATGTCGTCTGTGTCAGAAAAATTAAAATCGCAGATACAGACAGAAAGCTAAAGCTTCGTTTCATCATGGACAGACAGTCTATAGAGCTCTTTATCAATGACGGACAGCAGGTCGCAACCACAGCTATCTGTACACCTCTTCAGGCAGACGGAATCTGCTTTAATTGTGACGGAAGTGCTGTTGTGGATATTGAAAAATATGATATAATATGATATAATTTTATAATATGAAAGCATATCAGTAGAGCATACAAATAATAACCGGACAAATTATTGGTCCGGTTATTTGTAGAATAATATACATAATATTTTGACAGGAAAGAAAGAGGTACAATATGGATGTAGTTGCATTAGGTGAATTACTTATAGATTTTACAGAAAACGGTACAAGTGCGCAGGACAATAAGCTTTTTGAGGCTAATCCGGGTGGAGCTCCATGTAACGTGCTTGCCATGCTTCAAAAGCTCGGTCATCAGACTGCTTTCATCGGAAAAGTGGGACAGGATGCGTTCGGAAGGCTGCTTGTTGATGCCGTAAAGGAGCAGGGCATCGACACAACAGGCGTGCGCTATGATGATAATGTCCATACCACTCTTGCATTTGTCCAGACCGCAGCAGACGGAGACAGAGATTTCTCATTTTACAGAAATCCGGGAGCAGATATGATGCTGACAGCGGATGAGGTGGATTTATCCCTTGTGAGAAACGCAAAAATTTTCCACTTCGGAAGTCTTTCAATGACAGATAAGATCTGTGAGAATGCGACAAAGCATGCAATAGCTGCCGCAAAAGAGGCAGGCGTACTGATTTCCTTTGACCCTAATCTGCGCAAACCGCTCTGGAAGAGCATGGACGATGCAAAAGAGAAGATAAGCTGGGGCCTGAGTCAGTGTGACATTTTAAAAATATCTGATGATGAGATTGAATTCATGACAGGCGAAAAGGACATAAAGACAGGTGTGAAGAAGCTCATAGATGAGTATCACATTCCGTTTATCTGTGCCACCATGGGCAAAAACGGAAGTATGGCATTTTTTGACGGACATATCGTGGAGGCAGCTCCGTTCCTGCGAGATGACACTGTCGAGACTACAGGTGCAGGAGATACCTTCTGTGCGTGCCTGCTTCACGATGTGCTGGAGCATGGTATCAATGACCGGAAGGATGACGATGTGAAAAAGATGCTCACATTCGCAAATGCAGCAGCTTCGCTTATTACCACGAGAAAGGGCGCACTTCGCGTGATGCCTGAGAAGGGTGAGGTTGAGGCTGCGATTAAGTAGTTATAATTTAATACGATAAAAGAGATTATACTCTTCTTAATCTATGTTTAAAAACGTGATTAAGAAGAGTATATTTGTTTCTTGCAGTGCATAATTGTATTGGCTATAATATCATATATAAAACAATGATTTGAGACTATACAGGGAGTCAGATATGGTAAAAACGATTGGTATTGGGAAACAGGATTTTGCTTCTGTTATAGAAGATAATTGCTTTTTTGTGGACAAAACGAGCTTTATAAAGGAATGGTGGGATTCAAAGGATGATGTGACTCTCATCACGCGTCCGAGGCGTTTTGGAAAAACACTTAATATGAGCATGCTTAACTGCTTTTTTTCAAATCAGTATAAGGACAGGAGCGATTTGTTTGATTCATTGTCCATATGGGAGGATGAGGACTATCGAAAAATTCAGGGTACTTATCCTGTGATTTTTATGAGCTTTGCTTCGGTTAAGGCCGACAATCTGGGAGATGCAAAAATCCAGATAAAAGCACAGATAGAGGCTGTTTACAAAAGGCACAGATATCTGCTTGAGGGGGATACTCTGACAGCAGACGAAATAGCTGATTTTGAAGGAACAAATACCAGGATGGGTGATGCTGAGAGTGGATTAAAATTAAATATTTTGTGTGAGTATTTTCATCGTTACTGGGGAAAGAAAACGATAATTATCCTTGATGAGTATGATACTCCTATACAGGAGGCATATCTTCATGGATATTGGAATGAGTTTACTGCATATATAAGAAGCCTGTTTAATGCAACGTTCAAGACAAATCCGTATATGGAGCGTGCTATTATGACAGGAATCACGCGTGTATCAAAGGAATCAATTTTTTCAGACCTCAATAATCTGAATGTAATAACCACGACCTCAAGCAGTTATGCAACGAGCTTTGGATTTACAGAGAATGAAGTTTTTGATGCAATGGAAGAGTATGGTCTGTCCGGTGAAAAAGATACTGTAAAAAAATGGTATGACGGTTTTAAATTTGGAAATCACAGTGATATTTATAATCCATGGTCTATAACGAATTTTCTAAAGGAAAAACAGATAAGTCCATACTGGGCATCTACCAGCTCAAACGGTCTGGTAAATCGTTTGATCAGAACAGCATCTGCAGAAATAAAATCTATGATGGAAACACTTCTGGAAGGCGATTCTGTGGAGGTTAGCATTGACGAACAACTGGTGTTTGAACAGCTCGATAACGATGAAAATGCCATTTGGAGTCTTTTGCTTGCCAGCGGTTATTTAAAGGTTGATTCCTTAGAAAAAAGAGGTCTTACGCTTGAACCGTGGTATCATCTGAGCATTACAAATCTTGAAACCGTAAGTATGTTTTCAAATATGTTCAGAGGATGGTTTAATGCCTCTGTTTCGAATTATAATGGATTCATAAGGGCATTGCTTAGAGGCAATGTAAAGGAAATGAACATATACATGAATGAGGTCGCTTTATCTACCTTCAGCAGCTTTGACAGCGGAAAGCATCCTTCGGGAAAATCTGAACCGGAGAGATTTTATCATGGTTTTGTCTTAGGCCTGCTGGTCGAGCTTAGAGATAAATATGAAGTGCAGTCAAACCGTGAAAGTGGCTATGGCAGATATGATGTGATGATCATTCCACGTGATAAAAATTCGCAGGCTGTAATAATAGAATTTAAGGTTATTGATTCGCAAGAGGAGACATCACTGGATATGACTGCGGATAGTGCTTTGAAGCAGATTGAAGAGAAAAATTATGATGCAAAGCTTTTGGAACGAGGATATAAAAGAGAAGCAATTCAACATTATGGTTTCGCATTTGAAGGAAAGAAAGTATTGATAAAGAAGGCACAAATCTAAATGAAACAAAAATTATCAGTTGCACCAACACTCAAAAACTACGACAAGAAAAATCTCCCAAAGGACATTCTTGCGGGAATCATCATCATGGCGGTTTCGATTCCTATATCGATGGGCTATGCGCAGATATCCGGGCTACCGGCGGTATATGGCTTGTATGGCTCGGTATTCCCAATCATATTGTTTGCTCTGTTTTCCACATCACCGCAGTTTATATTCGGTGTGGATGCTGCTCCGGCGGCGCTTGTCGGAGCAGCAGTGCTTGGCATGGGAATAGAGGCAGGAAGCAAAGAGGCCATGACGGTTGTACCGGTGTTTACATTTTTTGTGGCACTGTGGCTTTTGGCATTTTACTTCATGAATGCCGGAAAGCTGGTGAACTACATATCTGCGCCGGTTATGGGCGGATTTATCACAGGCATATGTACTACAATCATACTGATGCAGGCGCCAAAGCTCATGGGCTCTGCGGCAGGAACCGGAGAGCTTTTTGAACTGTCTGAGCATATATGGGAGGCCTTACACCACATAAATGCAGCCGCACTTGTCATGGGGATTGTAGCGCTTGCCATTTTGGTTGTGAGTAAGAGGCTTGTTCCAAAGTTTCCTATGGCGGTTGTGCTCATGGTAACAGGCGCGCTTTTTACATATTTTGGACCGGTAAAGGAGTGGGGAGTGCCGACTCTTTCAGCAGTTGAGCCCGGCATGCCGCGGTGGTATATACCGGATTTCGAGGCAGTTTTTTCAGTTCAAAAGGCCTCAGAGGTAATAGTTTTAAGTCTTTCGGTTGCTGTTGTCATCATGGCAGAGACACTTCTGGCAGAAAACAATTTCGCACAGAAAAACGGATACAGAATAGATGATAACACGGAGCTTTTGGCATTTTCCATAGGAAATATGGCTGCGGCTTTTACGGGCTGCTGTCCGATAAACGGTTCAGTGTCACGAACTGCGATGAGCGAGCAGTACGAGGGTAAGACACAGCTCACAGGGCTTGTTGCAGGCGTTTCCATGATAGCAGTGCTTCTTTTTTGCACAGGCTTTATAGGATATCTGCCGGTTCCGGTGCTCACGGCGATTGTCATATCAGCGCTCATGGGTGCCACGGAGTTTCATCTGGCAAAGAGACTGTGGAAGGTCAGCAGGACAGAATTTTTCATATTTGTTGGTGCTTTTTTCGGAGTACTTATTCTGGGTACGATAAACGGAGTTTTGATAGGAATCATTTTGTCTTTTGCCGAGATGATAATCAGAAGCGCAAAGCCGGCCACCTGCTTTCTCGGTGTGCAGCCAGGACACAGTCATTTCCGCGATATCAGGGAGAGCACAAACATCCACGAGATTGACGGTGTGATTATTTACAGATTTTCGAGCGGCCTGTTTTTTGCAAATGCAAAGGTACTTGTGCGTGATATTGAGGACCACCTAAAGCATGATACAAAAGCTGTCATAATCGATGCCGGAGCTATCGGAAGTATTGATATCACAGGAGCTGACAGCATAGAGTCACTTTACCGCTCACTGAAACAAAAAGGTGTAAAGCTATACATAACAGAGCACATTGCAGAGCTCAACGAGCAACTCAGGAAGCTGGGCTTAGGTTATTTAATTGAGCAGGGCTGTGTCAGAAGGACAATACATATTGCGCTAAAGGATATGGGAATAAACAGACCTTATCCGCTTGAGGGTGGCGTAGATAACGAGGAGCGCAGTGCCTCAAGAAAGCGTGCTGACAACAGAGTGCAGGAGTTTGTCTGGGCGTTTGGCGCCGAGAGTGAGGAGCAGATTGAAAAGCAGATAAAGCTTCAGATAGAACAGCTCAAAAAGACAAAGGATATAGAGGAAATCATGCATGGCCGCTGGGCGCATATGGATGAGTTTGACCAGGATGAGTGGCTGGAGCATCTGGAGGAGCATCTGAAAGAAATCGTCAACATATCAGGAAAGGATGTGCACACGCTTGCGGCAGATATCGAGATGCACCGTCGCGAGGTGCATGAGCGTATAGCAAGAGAGCATCCGGAGCTTGCAGAGCGGTTTGCACAGAGGAGACACCTGCTTGATAAGCATCTGAAGGAGAGAAGGCCTGAGGTCTACAGGATTATCGTGCAGCTAAGGGAGGACAACAAGCATAAATGAACATAAACCAGACACTCAAACAATACTTTGGCTACGACAGTCTTAGAACAGGGCAGGAGGAGCTCATAAACGGCATACTTGCAGGGCACGATGTGCTCGGTATCATGCCGACAGGCGCAGGAAAATCGCTGTGCTACCAGCTTCCGGCGCTTATGCTTAAAGGAATTACGCTTGTCATTTCGCCACTTATCTCGCTTATGTCAGATCAGGTCAAGGCTTTAAACCAGGCAGGAGTGCATGCCGCCTATATCAACAGCTCACTGACCGAAAACCAGATAAGGATGGCACTTTCATATGCTTCACAGGGACGCTACAAGATAATCTATGTCGCTCCGGAGCGCCTCAACACGCCGCGTTTTCTGGATTTTGCCTGCAACGCGGACATATCGATGCTGACAGTTGATGAGGCACACTGTATATCGCAGTGGGGACAGGATTTCAGACCGAGCTATCTGGAAATTGCCGGATTTTTAACGAGACTTCCAAGACGACCGATAGTCAGTGCGTTTACAGCGACCGCCACGGAGCGCGTGAAAAATGATATAGTGGCTTCGCTTGGACTTAACAATCCGGTTACTATGGTGACTGGGTTTGACAGACCTAACCTGTTTTTCAGGGTTGTTACAAGAAAGGGAGGCAGCCAGAAGGACAACAGTATAATCAATTATGTGAAAAAGCATGAGGACGAAAGTGGAATAATATACTGCGCAACGAAAAAGAATGTGGATAAGCTGTATACTCTTTTAAATGAGCAGGGTATTTCGGCGGGCCGTTACCACGCAGGGCTTTCAAATGATGAACGTAAGCAGAATCAGGAGGATTTTACATACGACAGAATCCGTGTGATGGTTGCCACAAACGCATTTGGAATGGGAATCGACAAGTCAAATGTGAGATATGTGCTGCATTACAACATGCCACAGAGCCTCGAGTATTACTATCAGGAGGCCGGAAGAGCGGGACGAGACGGTGAGGAAGCGGAATGTGTGCTGTTTTTCTCAAAGCAGGATATCATGATAAACAAGTTCCTTCTGCAGAATAAGGCTTCAGCAGGCGATGTGGCATCCGACATGCAAAAGACAGCCAATGACAGGAGGAAGCTGCAGCAGATGATAAATTACTGTGAGACGGACAAATGCCTGAGAGAGTTTATACTTTCATATTTCGGAGATACAACGCCATGCATCTGCAACAAATGCAGCAACTGTGTGGTTGTGGAGGATGAAGAGGAGGAGACATACGTTGAAACCGGCAAAAAGCGTAAAAAGGCAGCACAGCTTGCAGGGCTTAACGAGCTTGGTGCTGCGCTGTTTGAAAAGCTGCGCAGCGTGCGTACAGAGCTGGCTGCAGAAAAGTCGGTGCCTCCGTATATCATCTGTTCCGACAAGACTTTAAAGGATATATGTGCGAAGCTGCCGCGGGATAAGGAACAGCTTGCCGATGTGTACGGAATGGGTGAGCAGAAGATACAAAATTATGGTGAAGCGTTTGTGACGGCGGTAAATTCATTTGTTGCAGATAACCCAAATCCATCGGGCAGCACGGCGGATGAAAGACCACAGACTGTTTTAAGCGATGAGGAGGCTGCTGAAACCGGCAGCACGAGAAAAAAGAAGCTTCCGTTTTACATCGAGCCACAGAGGCTTGATGAGGTAGAGCTCACCGACAAATGCAGGCTTACAGAGCTTACAAACAAAATAAATGAGCTGTGTCCTGCGGATAAGGAGCACAAAAAGCTTGCAGCCTCGTTTATAAACGAGCTTCTTATTGCAGAGGGATATCTGGAGGAAGTTACAGAAGACGGGAACAAGATAAAGCGTGTCACCGAAAAGGGACGAAGCGTAGGGATAGATGAGGAAGAGCGCAAGGCAAAATTCGGTGGAAGCTATTACGCTATCACCCATTCGAAGCAGAGCCAGCAGGTGATAATTGAAATGCTGAAAAAACACTATGGCAGCATTAAACCACAGGAGTAAATGGACTTTAGATAAACTGGATATATAAATTTATATAAAATTGGATATATACTTGATGCCACATAAGAGTATTATATAGTTTAATTGTAATATTTAGGAGGCATTTTATGAGAAACGAAAAAGTTCAAAAACTCACACTTACAGCACTTATGGCAGCTTTATCATATGTCATATTCACATTTTTACAGATTAAGGTCACATTACCGGGTGGCAGCGCCACATCCTTTCACCTTGGCAACGCAGTCGTAGTACTTGCAGCTTTGCTCTTAGGCGGAGTATACGGAGGAATCGGTGGAGCAATCGGAATGACAATCGGTGATTTACTTGACCCGATATATATCACCGGAGCACCAAAGACATTTTTCCTCAAGCTTATGATTGGTATTATCACCGGTCTTGTAGCACACAAGCTTGGAAAGATTACATATTCAACAGACAGGAAGCATGTATTTAAATGGACAGTCCTTGCAGCATGTGCAGGAATGCTCTTCAACTTTATTTTTGACCCGATAATAAGCTATTTTTACGATATGCTTATCCTCGGAAAGCCGATGGCACAGCTCAAAATCGCATGGAGCGTGACCACAACCTGTCTCTTATACACATCTCCGAGCCCACGAGACACTCGCTAATCTCG
>ERZ1026990.61-NODE-61-length-45505-cov-16.790033_pt1 | contig 45505 bp, 40 predicted proteins | sample MGYA00519557_ERZ1026990 | MGnify/ENA primary metagenome ERZ1026990 (study PRJEB26926, sample SAMN06164797) | human gut metagenome | biome: ENVO:00009003; feature: ENVO:2100002; material: ENVO:00002003 | host: Homo sapiens | place: USA | collected 2012 ... | reverse complement strand
TTGTAAGTACATAATTTTTGCAGTCATGACACAAGAAAAGCTCCCTCACAGGAAGGAGCTTTGTCTACAGTCTGAAAGAGGCACCCTCCGGTGCCTCTTTTTTACAATGGAACTTTTCCTTCTTTGATCAGTTCAATAAATGCATCCGCCACCTTCGGATCGAACTGGGTTCCCTTATTTTTCTCCAGTTCTCCCATAGCATATTCCACACTAAGTGCTTCCTTGTAAGCTCTCTTGGAGATCATGGCATCAAAGCTGTCACACACCGCCAGAATTCTTCCCAGGAAAGGAATCCCTTCTCCCTTCAGGCCCCTGGGATATCCCTTGCCGTCATATCTCTCGTGGTGTGACACAACCGCCGGGATCACATAGTTCATATTCGGAAGATAGTGGATCATCTCGATGGACTTTTGCACATGGCTCTTCATGATCTCATATTCTTCATTCGTAAGCTTTCCCGCCTTTTTCAGGATACTCTCAGGAATCCCAATCTTACCGATATCATGTAATAATCCAGCCACCTTTACCGTATGGATATCATCCCCCGGCAGTCCCAGCTTCTGTGCCAGCAACACTGCATACTGAGATACATTCGTGGAATGCTGGAAGGTAAAGGAATCCTTCGCATCGATGGCAGCCACCAGTGCATACACCGTAGGTGCCACCTGTTCATATCCGGTCTCTTTATTCCTGCGCTCCGCGTCAATATTTCCTTCATATACCTGGATCCGGTTCTTGCCGTTTTGCTTTGCATAAAAAGCTGCCTGCTTCGCCTTTTGAAAAAGATCCGGTGCATCCGACGCCAGTCCGGGATACCATGCCACACCGACACTGAAGGTAATCGGCTGCATGACCTGTGGTTTGTCCACGCCATTCTCCTGTACTGCACGGGTCAGCATTTCCGCCAGTGCCACCAGTGTCTTACTGCCGGTCTCCGGCACAGAGATCAGGAATTCATTGGAGCCTACGCGGAATACTTTGCCGTGCTCCGCATTTTCCTGCAATTTCTTCGCACACCATTTTAAGATCTGGTCTCCGGTCTGCTCTCCGTACAGATCATTATACAATTTAAAATTGTCCATATCCATATACAGGAAGCCTCTCGCATCTCCGAGAGCGTCCTCCTTTTGCAGACATCTGTTGCAATAGGTGCGGTTGTACAGGCCTGTCAGTTCATCGTGAATAGATACCTGATATACTCTTTTATAGGCATCAATGTTTTTCAGGCTTCCGGATGCAATGTTCGCCAATTGTCTTATGCAGTCCACTTCCTGATAATTGAGCTTATTTGCCCGCATCCGCTCCATATAGATAAACCCGCAGATCTGATTATCATATCTTAAGGTTGCGATCACTGTCCGCTCCGGGATATTATCCTGTTTCACCAGGTCACAGATCCCGGCTGCTCCTTCCTTACTTAATGGAATATGTCCGCTCTGTACCGCTTCGTGATACCCTTCTCCATTCGAATTCTTCTCGAAGATCCTGGCTTCACATCCGGGGATCGCATCGCCCAGAATATCATGCAGTGTAGCAAACAGCTCTCTGCGGCTCAGAATGGATGCCGCCCTGTCCTGAAATTGTCGGATTCCCTCCACCATATGCTTCTGCTTCTGATATAGAATATTCTCCAGCTGCTTCCTGGCGAAAAGGATCACAAGTACGGTCCATCCCGACTGCAGGGTAATGCATAAGATCAACCTCTGCACTGCTGTCTGTCCAAGGCTGCCTGTCACGATTTCCAGATTATAAGACAGGATCACCACCGGAATTGCCGCCACGATCACTGCCAGAAAATACACCGCACCTACCGTTGCCCGATACGAAAAATCAAACAGATACTGCTTGTACATGATATATACCATGCATATTGCCATCCCCACACTGCCCAGCATATCGAAAGGGAATACACTTTCGGGCAGCATGCAGAGCATATTTCCTCCCAGAATAAACACCGTTCCAAGCAGCAGGGGAAACAGCTTTTTACGCAGCTCCACATTTGTTCCTATCTTACAATGTGCCAGATAAGTGGCATAGATCATTACTGCGATCTCCATGGCTGTGAGAACACCGGTTCCGACAGTTGCATGATACACATAAACACAGGTGCCATCCGCGCGGTCCACAAGCTCCGGTGCCGGCAGGATAGTACCACTCCTTGCATTTCCCAACACCAGTGCCAGCGTCAGCACACCATAAATGTAGATCAGGGCATCATGCTCCGTAATCTCCAAAAATCCAAACAGAAACACATACATGAACACCGGGATCATCAAAAGACCAAGCATGGCAAAATTATGCCAGAAAGTAATTCCGGGAAATATCCCAAGTCTCATAAGGCTCACACTGCCCGTCCAGATCAGGCAGGCGGTCAGCACCAGCCGAAGACCGCGGATTGTCCGGTTCCTCATGGTATTGAAAAAACAGAACAACAGAAAAAGGGAGCAGCAAAAAGCTCCCAACGGAATACCAATATAGAGGTTTCTATTCCATATCGTATCCAGAAAACTCTCCATACTTAATTTTACTCCCTCATGCTTTATTTCCCTTGTGCTGGAACGTTATCCCCATTCGTCCCATATCCTCTATATAGCTAAGAGTTTACCACATTTTTCTTTTAAAGACAACTGCACATCCAGGATTCTCTGATTCTCCGATCCCCGGAAGGCCAGCCGCAGATTCTTCCTCTCCTCGATAAATTCTCCATCCACAATCACATCCAAAAGCGGCAGAAGCTCTGTGATCACCGGATCCCCTTCTTCCATCCAACGGAGCAGATCCCTGTCAAAATGATATCCCGTATAGCACCAGATGGTCTTCTGCGGATATCGCTCTCTTACTTTCTTCACCAGAGAAAGTACGGTTCCTCTGTTCTCAGGCTCCATGGGTTCCCCTCCCAGTAAGCTCAAGCCCCGGATATAGTCCGGGGCCAGTGCCTGCAGAATCTCTTGCTCTGTTTCCTCTGTGTATGCCTGTCCGTAATGGAAATCCCAGGCTTCGCTGTTAAAGCATCCCTTGCAATGATGGGTACAGCCGCTGACGAACAATGATACCCGGACTCCGGGTCCATTGGCTACATCCGTTTTCTTGATCGTTGCATAATTCATAGGACATTTCCTTCCCTTTTACTATCTGCACATTACAGATGAAGAACTCTTGCCTTGATCTCCTTGGTCTTGCCGGCATTCCAGAAGTTCTCTCCCAGATAGCCGCAGGTTCTTCTGGTGACATTCATCTTCGCATGATCCTTGTTATGACACTGGGGGCATTCCCACTCCATGTTATCATTGATCATGATCTCACCATCATAGCCACATACCTGGCAATAATCGGATTTGGTATTGAACTCTCCGTACTGGATATTGTCATAGATGAAGCGGATCACTTCCTCGATGGCTTCCACATTATTGGTCAGGTTCGGCACTTCCACATAAGAGATAGCTCCGCCCAAAGACTTATTCTGGAACTCACTCTCGATCTTAAATTTTGTAAATGCGTCGATTTTCTCCCGTACATCCACATGATAAGAATTTGTATAGTATCCTTTATCGGTGACATTGGAAATATCACCGTATTTTTCACGGTCGATCCTTGCAAAACGATAGCAAAGTGTCTCTGCCGGAGTTCCGTAGAGACTGAAAGCAATGTCGGTCTCCTCTTTCCATTTTGCGCAGCGATCCTTCATATAATCCATGACACGCAGGGCAAATTCCTTGCCGGGCTCCACGGTCTGGCTGCATCCCTTCATCAGATAGGTCGTCTCATATAATCCGATATAGCCCAGAGACATAGTAGAATAACCGTTGTGCAGATATTTATCGATGGTCTCACCCTTCTTCAGTCGGGCAATGGCGCCATACTGCCAGTGGATGGGGCTCACATCGGATACCACACCCTCCAGTGCCTTATGACGACACATCAGTGCTTCATAGCACAGCTCCAGACGCTCGTCCAACAGTTTCCAGAACTTCTCCTCGTTTCCTTTTGCCAGGATACCGATCTGGGGCAGGTTGATGCTGACAACGCCCTGATTAAAACGACCTTCCCACTTGTACTCTCCGTTTTCATCCTTCCATGGAGACAGGAAGGAACGGCAGCCCATGCAGGAAAATACATTGCCCTCGTAGTTCTCACGCATCTTCTTGGCAGAGATATAGTCGGGGTACATTCTCTTAGCGGAGCACTGTGCGGCCAGCTTGGTTACATAGTCGTATTTCCCGCCCTTTAAGCAGTTATTTTCATCCAGCACATAGACTAACTTCGGGAAAGCGGGAGTCACATAGACACCCTTTTCATTCTTGGTTCCCTCGATGCGCTGACGCAGGATCTCCATAATGATCTGTACGGTCTCTTCCACATATTCATCGTTCTCATCAATATGCAAAAACAATGTCACGAACGGAGACTGTCCGTTGGTGGTCATCAAGGTATTGATCTGGTACTGGATGGTCTGTACACCGGACTTTAATTCGTCATGCAGACGCATCTGCACGATCTTATCCTTGGCTGCCTGATCCAGGGTATCTCCGAATTCGTCCTCCAGCTGTTTTGCAAATTTTTCCCTGCTCTTACGCAGATATTTTCCCAGATGCTTGATATTCACGCTCTGACCGCCATACTGATTGCTGGCTACGGCTGCGATGATCTGGGTGGTCACGGTACATGCCACCTGGAAGCTCTTGGGAGATTCGATCATTTTGCCGTTGATGGAAGTACCGTTGTCCAGCATATCCTTGATATTGATCAGACAGCAGTTGAAGATCGGCTGGATAAAATAATCCGCATCATGGAAATGCAACACACCGTTGTCATGTGCCATAGCAATATGCTCCGGCAGAAGCAGACGTCTGGTAACATCACGGGACACTTCACCTGCAATATAGTCTCTCTGTGTGGATGCCAGGCGGGTATTTTTATTGGAATTCTCCTCTGCCAGCTCCTTATTCTCATTCCGGATCAGTTTTAAAATAGATTCATCCGTAGTGTTGGATTTGCGGAGCAGACTTCTCTGGTAACGGTATACAATATACTTCTTCGCCAGGGTATATTTGTTGTGCTCTACCAGATGTTCCTCAATCATATCCTGAATATGCTCCACGGTCTGGATCTGTTTACCCTCTTGCTGCACATCCTCCAGGATCTCTTCAATCAATCCCTCGCTGGCACGATACCGCTCCTCCACTTCGTTGTTCGCCTTATGGATCGCTTCCCGGATCTTGTCCTCTTCATAAGGCACTACTCTGCCGTCTCTCTTCTGAATCTTCATTGCTGTTCCCTCACTTTTTATCATTCCCATCGAGATGCGAATTTCTGCATAAGCCGAAAGAAAAGCCGCATCGGAAGCAAGTTCCCGACACGACTCTCTACGCAAATCATAGTATATTACTAGATTTTGTGCTTTAAAATTCATTTCGCATCTACATCTTGTATATTTATTATAGTGAGGAAACCTAGAAAAAGCAAGTACCTTTTTTAAAACATTCCTCTTCCACCATATCCTCCGAAGCACAGACCGCCACCACCGCAGCACAGATTGCAGAACAGGTTCGCCAGACAGATTTTTAGGCACAGGTCATTCCCACTTGCATTGGGATAGCCATAGGCTGCCTGTCTGCTCTCATACCATTGTCCGCCACTCTGAAGTCTCTGCCGAAGCATCTGGTATTCCATATTCTGCGGTTCCAGTGACACTGCTTTTCCTGCATGCTCCAAAGCTGCCACATTGTTGCCCAGTCCCATATGCGCCATCGCACTGTAATAATACCATCTGGCAGTCTTTTCATGCTCTCCCATGCCGTCCAGGGTATTTCTGGCCTCTCTGTAATAACCGTTTCTGAGGTAATTACCGGCTGCCCGCAGTCTGGGCTCTTGCTCATATCCGGAAGTCTGCTGTTGCCAGCCTGCCTGCTGCCAGAAGTCTCCAAAGTCCTGGCCGAAGCCGCCATAACTCTGTCCTTCTGTCCGTTCCTTCATGATCTGCTGATACGCTGCCTGTATCTCCTTGAACTTTTCTTCTGCCTGATCCTTGTTGGGATTATTGATATTGGCATCGGGATGATATTTTCTGCTCAGGGTCTTATATGCTTTTTTGATTTCTTCCTCGGAAGCATCTCTGCTCACCCCCAGGACACTATACGGATCATAATTCATTTTCCGTTACCTCTTTTGCATTGTCTTTTTCCCTTTTTTTCCGCACGATCTCATAGCGGCACCATACACCGGAATACAGAATATTCCGCAGAATATCCACATTTTGTAATATAGGAAGCTGTTCGAATTCCTTACAGCACTCTGACATCATCATAGTCAGGATCTGTCTGCATTCCTCCTCGAAGCCGGGCTCCGCATAACGTTTCTTTAGCGGATTGTAGGTTCCTTTTTTGATATCCTGTTCAACGTCCTCGTAGGCATCCAGCAGGTAGATAAATTTTCCGAGGAAAAATCCCAGTCTCGCCAGATTATCCTTCCACTCATCCTCGCGGCAGGATACGATCTGCGCCATAACTTTTCCAAACAGTCCTGCCATGGTATCGATGTCCGCATTCCCCTGCTTTTCCGTATCTGCAAAATCCTGCATTGCCAGTGCGATGTTTTTCACTTTTTCTCCATACAACAAAGGCTTTTTATGGAGTTTTCTCTCCAGAAGATGACCGTACACCAATCCTCGCAGGCTGTTTTCGTCCTCCCAGTCATCCTCCGCCTTATAGCAGGCAAAAAGCACCGTCATATCCGCCACATAATCCGTGAACAGATTTCTTCTCGTGGCATGCTTTTCCAGAGGATGTGCCACGCATCTGCACTGATCCTCCTGCTCCTTTGGTTCATATAAGCCGGTGAGCAACATCAGGATAAAGGTCATATCGTAATTCAGGGAAAGCTGCCCCAGCACACCGTAGCGCTCCTTCAGGCTCTGGCATAATCCACAGTAATAGGATCGATACACATCATACTCCTTGAATTTCATCTCCGACTGATTGACCACAACATATCCGAACATCTGACTCACCATCCTTTCTTATTTCCCGGTTTTGCTTATTTTCCATTTGTAATCCTGCCTGTCCTGTCAGGTCTTGCGGATAAATTCCTCTCCGCACTTTCTGCAGTGGATTGCAATCTTCCCTTTGTGTCTGGGCACCCGGAGCTTCTGTCCGCATTTGGGACATTTAAAGATCTTATAATCCCTGCATCCGGCAAATAACTGCTTCCGGCGCTGCCACCAGCTGCGCACCTTCATTTCTTTTTTGAGATACCATTGGTTCTCCGCGCTTCTCTTGCTCATATTTCTGGAAAACATCCGGTAATAGACATAGACCAGCAGGGCAAGAGCCAACACATAAAATATTCTCAGACCAAAAAAAGAGAGCGCCAGGCAGACCAAAGCCACAATCAGCAGAAACTGATTGAAGCGGTCATTGCCATAACGCCCCCACATGAAACGCTGTAACTTCTCTTTCATGAAGTGCCACCTTTCGTCCGCCACCATGTAGGGGATACATTATCCTAGTCTTTCAGAGACTCGTTCGCGAAGCCGACTCTGAATATTAGCTACATTATGGTCTGCCGAAAAGCAAAAAGCAATTAACTAAATATAAACTTTTGTAAAAGAACTATTATTTATTGTTCCGATCCTTCTGCCACAGCTCCTGTGCCCGCACATCCCAGTTTTTTGCATACTCCGCACATTTTCCACACAGATGCTCCACGGATTCCGGTGACTGTAAGTCGGTGGAATGAGCTTTTGTTTCATGTACCATGCGCTGTAAGATCTCCGGATTCTCCAGCATCGGACAGGGCTTTAAATGGTTGCAGTTGAAAGGCTGGTTCTCACGGTATGCCATGAACAGAGGCTGCTTCAACGCAGTCAGCAGATCCACTTCCTTGATATTGGCACCCGAATAATGGATGAATACGCAGGGCTCCACATCTCCGTTGGGGTTGATATGGCAATAGTTTCTGCCGCCTGCGATACAGCCACCCACATATTCACCATCGTTCTGGAAGTCAAAGGCGAAGATGGGCTTGCCACCCTTCATGGCACGGATCTCACGGATGCGGTGGTACATATACTCTCTCTGATCCGGATCCGGAAGCAGCTCACAGGATGCCTCATTTCCTACCGGCATATAATGGAAATACCAGCTGAATCTGGCGCCCTTTTCAATGATCATATCCAGGAATTCATCACTGGTGACTACCTTATAGTTTTTGCTGGTGTAGCAGATAGAAGTACCGAAGATCAGACCGTACTGCTTCATCAGATCCATGGCATGCATGACCTTATCAAACACGCCCTTGCCACGGCGCAGATCGTTTACTTCATTGAAGCCTTCCAGGCTGATAGCTACGGAGAAATTTCCTACACGCTTCATATCCTGGCAGAATTTTTCATCGATCAGGGTGCCGTTGGTAAATGCATGGAAGCCACAGTCATCATGCTTCTCACATAAACGGATGATATCGTCCTTACGCACCAGGGGTTCGCCACCGGTGAAGAAATACAGATAAATGCCCAGCTCCTTACCCTGGGTAACGATACGGTCCATATCTTCAAAGCTTAAATTCAGACGGTTGCCGTATTCTGCTGCCCAGCATCCGGTACAGTGCAGATTGCAGGCACTGGTGGGATCCATCAGGATCAGCCAGGGAATATTACACTGATGCTTGACACGCATCTCATTGATCTCTTTTTTACCGCAGAAGGCTGCCTCAAAGCCATAGTCCAGCGCGGACATTTTGATGACGTGAGGATCCACTTCATTTAAAATGCGGTTCACATACTGCATCCACTTGCTGTCCGGTTCCCGGATCATACGTCTCACCGCATCGTAGCTTTCCTTCGAAAACGTATTTCCCATAAATTTTTCGGACAGATCCACCAGCTTTAAGAAAGCTTTTTCTCTGTCTTCTTCATCCTTGTTCACATACTTTAAAATTCCATCGATCGCTGCACCGAAAGCAGCTCTCTCTACCTTGTGTTTTACGTCTGCCATATTAATCTACCTCTCTTTTGTATTTTTATGTAAATGCCCCTGTTCTAGCTATAATAGCGGAACAGCACATCGATCCCTGCCACCAGGAAGATGATCGCACCACTGATCAGTACACGGCTTCTCCCGTGACATCCGATCCGGTATCCTGCATAGATACCGGTAACCACGGCTAACGCAGCCATGATCGCCAGTTGTATGATCTGTACGGTTACTCCGGTATCTAAAAATCCCATGCCGATTCCCGACAGGAAAGAGTCCACACTGGTAAGCATGGCCCAGACACATAACTGCTTCCAGGCAAATACATCCTCCCTGCGTTCTACCGGATCCCGCATCCGGGATGCCCGTACGATCAGCCAGATCGCGATCAGGAAAAAAATAGCAGCGGAGGCTGCCCGGAACAGTCTCTCAGTCCTCTGATAATTCATGGCTATATAGGGAAGCTCCGAAATCAGGCTTCCTAAGAGCATTGCCCCACTCTGCCAGCCGGTGAACAGCAGAGTCATTTTCAGAATCTGTTTTTTATCCAGTTTAGAAAGCATTGCACCCTTATATAATGCATAGGTAAAAACATCCAGGGAAAGTCCTACCGATACGATCAGTATTTCATACCACGCCATCCATACATCTCCTTTCTGCGATTATGATATGCCATTTCCGGACAGATGGTAAGATACAACCCCGGCACAGAGTTTTTCCTGATTTTACATTTTTCCGATAAATGTAAATATTCCGCAACATTTTGGGGAATATGTCGTTTTAGGTTGAGAAACGGTTATTTTTTGTTTATAATATCTCTATCTTGGTTCTTTTTATTGGAAAAGGAGTCATGTGATGAAGACAAAGGAATTATTGGCAGACAGCTTTCGGACACTTGTGCTTACCGTGCCTTTTCAGAAGATATCCATTAAAATGATCACGGATGGTGCTCATGTGATCCGCCCGACTTTCTATAATTATTTTCAGGATAAATATGAAGTGATCGAGTTCTTGTTTGACCGGGATATCGGCAGCAAGGTCGAAGTCATGATTGAAAATGACATGGAACACGAAGCCATTAAGCTGATGTTTATCTGCTTTGAGAAAAATAAGGAATATTACCGCAGGCTTTTTGAGATCACAGGTCAGAACAGCTTCGGAGAATTTTTTGCCCATTACTGCGAAGAGACTTTTTTCTGTATTCTATCCAGACATCCCATGAAGAAAATGCCCTGCGATCTGATCACTCCGCAATCGCTGGCACATTATAATGCTCTATTACTGATCGAGATCCTGAGGCTTTGGCTCTCTTCTACCAAAGACGTGCCTGCGGAGAAAATTTTTGAAGCTTATCAGTACATAATGCGGACGCCGATCCTGGACATGATCCAGTATCCGGAGATATAAAAAGACAGGTCTTAATGACCTGCCTTTTTTATATCCTATCGGCTTATAGTCTTGTAATTACAAAGATATCATAAATTGCCTTGATCGCGGTCTCGAAATCATCATTTGCCACACCGATGATGATGTTCAGCTCAGAGGATCCCTGGTCGATCATCTTGACATTGATATTTTTGTGTGCCAGTGCGGAGAAGATTCTGCCTGCTGTACCACGGGTGGACTTCATGCCACGACCTACCACGGCGATCAGCGCCAGATCGGACTCGATATCGATGGTATCGGGATTTGCCAGTCTGTGGATGCCTGCCACGACTTTCTGCTCCTTGTGCATGAATTCGTCCTGATGTACGAATACGGTCATGGTATCAATACCGGAGGGAACATGCTCGAAGGAGATTCCGTTCTCCTCAAACGCCTGCAGTACTTTTCTGCCGAAACCGATCTCGGAGTTCATCATATCTTTTTCAATGTTCACAGCACAGAAGCCTTTTTTACCGGCGATACCGGTGATGACATATTTGGACTTCTGGCAGGTACTTCCCACGATCCAGGTGCCGTTGTCTTCCGGTGCATTGGTATTACGGATATTGATGGGAATACCCTCCTGGCGTACCGGGAAGATGGCATCCTCATGCAATACGGTAGCTCCCATATATGCCAGCTCGCGAAGTTCGCGGTAGGTGATGGTCTCAATAGCCTCGGGATGATCAATGATTCTGGGGTCTGCGATCAGAAAACCGGACACATCCGTCCAATTCTCATAGACATCTGCTTTGGCAGCCTTAGCCACAATGGAACCGGTAATATCGGATCCTCCTCTGGAGAAGGTCTTTACCGTTCCGTCAGGCATAGAACCGTAGAATCCGGGAACTACCGCTTCCTTGCTCTCTGCCAGTCTGGCACGAAGTACTTCGTTGGTCTTCGCTGCGTCAAACTCACCGTTTTCATCGAAGAAAATTACGGTTGCCGCATCAATGAAATCATAGCCTAAGTAATTTGCCATGATGATACCGTTCAGATATTCGCCACGGGAAGCTGCATAATTGCTTCCGGATTTTGCCTTGAAATTTTTCTCAATGGTCCCAAACTCTTCACTAAGATCCAGATCCAGCTGTAAACCATCTATAATCTCCTGGTAACGTGCCTTAATAGCATCCAGTTCTGCTTTGAAGCTCTTGCCCTGATCTGCCAGATCATAGCAGGCATACAGCATATCTGTTACCTTGGTATCCTTGGAAAATCTTTTTCCCGGTGCGGAAGGTACCACATATTTCCTCTCCTTATCCGCACGGATGATATTTCCTACCTTTTTGAACTGCTCTGCACTTGCCAGAGAGCTTCCACCGAATTTCACTACTTTTGACATAACATTTTCTCCTCAAATATATATATTTAGTACACTTTATAATATTCTTTTTTCTTATACCAGGCGGATCCTGCCAAGCATTTGCTCACCCAGTGCTTCATATTTTGCCAAAAACTCGCTCTCCCTCATAGGCTGTGTGAAGTATCCGAAGTCTTCCTTACGGTCTTCTAAATGCAGCTCTTTACCTCCGGGGAAAGCTGCCTCTACATTAGCTTCCGCTCCGGCCTTTGCTCTGATAAAAAAGCTTCTTACAGTCTCACCTGTATCTACCAGCTTTACTTCCTCTTTGTCCCAGAAGCACATGATCACCTTGCCCTGATGTCTTGCACAGTCGATGACATCCGATACCACTGCACTGGCGGTGGGAAGCTTGCCTGCGCCCCGTCCGTAGTACATGGAATCTCCCAGCATATTGCCGGTGACAAATACAGCATTGAATACCCCGTATACCATGGCCAGGGGATGGTCCTGGGGAAGCATGAACGGTGCCACCATAACTTCCGCTGTGTCATCGTCAATCGCACGGCTTCTGCCTAACAGCTTGATGGTATACTCCGCAGCATTGGCATATTCAAAATCTGCTGCGGTAATCTTCGTAATACCCTCGGTAGGGATTTTCTCGGAATCCACGTTTTTACCAAACATCAGAGAAGACAAAATCGCGATTTTGCGGCAGGCATCATGACCTTCCACGTCTGCTTCCGGATTACGCTCCGCATAGCCCTTGTCCTGTGCTTCTTTTAAGACGGTATCGAAATCCGCACCTTCTTTTTCCATTTTGCTTAAGATATAGTTCGTGGTACCGTTTAAGATACCGTTGACAGCCTCAATCTTCTCTGCTGTCAGGGAGTAGTTCAGCGGACGGATAATGGGAATACCGCCGCCCACACTGGCTTCGAATAAGTAGTTGCAGTTATGCTCTCTGGCGATCTGCAACAGTTCGGGACCATGCTTTGCTACCAGCTCCTTGTTGGAGGTGCAGACACTCTTGCCCAGTTCCAGCGCCTGCTTCGTGAACTGGTAAGCAGCTCCGACACCGCCCATGGTCTCACAGATGATGGTTACGCTGTCATCTTGTAAGATCGTATTGAAATCATGAATAACCTTATTCTCATAAGGATCTCCAGGAAAGTCTCTCAGATCCAGGATGTATTTCACTTCCAGTTCCTGTGCGGACTTTTTATTTACCATGTCCTTATTTTTCTCGATAACTTCTACCACACCGCTGCCGACGGTGCCGTAGCCCAATACCGCAACATTGATCATAATATTCTCCTCGCTTTTATCTTTTTCGTTCCAGCATTATTCCTTTGCCAGTATTTTCACATGATGTACACTGGGCTGCCCCTCCAGCTGTTCAATCATCCGGGAAATATCTCCCGTAGTCTGCAGTACTTGTATACTCAGTGTCAGAGATGCGATTCCGTTGATCGGAATACTCTGATGGATCGTCAGGATATTCGCCCGGTACTCTGCGATGATCTTCAGCACATCCGACAAGATTCCCGGTTCGTCATCCATCTGGAAAGTCAGTGTGATGGTCGTTCCCTGAGAATTGTCATGAAACGGAAAGATATCATCCTTGTACTTATAAAAAGAACTGCGGCTGATGCCAGCTGCATCAACCGCTTCCTGTATGGTCAGAACCTTCTCTGACTCAAGAAGCCGCTTTGCTTCCACTACCTTTAACAGTACCTCGGGGATTGCCTTCTGCTTCACCACGAAATACTTGGTCGTTTCTCCCATATGTTATCCTTTCCGCATTTCGTATCCGTAGTACGGACACTTGTTTTTCACTGAGGGATATTCTAGCACAGTAAAGTATGAAAGGCAACCCCCATTTTTATCTTTTTCAGGCATTTTTATTGCATTTCGGAGCATTTCAGAGTATCAAAAAAGAGCCTTTCGGCTCTTTTTTTGATGCTCTGATCTTTAGATCAAAGGATACTTGTCTGTTAATTTCTGAATGATGGCTCTGGCTGCGGGAACCTGCTCTTCGCCGCCCTTGATGACCAGAGCAATGGCTTCTGCCACCTGATCCATGTCCTCGGTGTTCAGACCTCTGGAGGTTACAGCAGGGGTTCCTAAACGGATACCGCTGGTCACGAACGGAGACTGGGGATCGTTGGGGATGGTGTTCTTGTTGGCAGTGATGTGCGCTGCATCCAGCAGCTTCTCCACAGCCTTACCGGTCAGTCCGTAAGGGGTCAGATCCACCAGCATCAGGTGGTTGTCGGTGCCGCCGGATACGATCTTGATATCACGGCTCATCAGACCCTTGCACAGTGCCTGGGCATTGTCCACGATATTCTTCTGATATACTTTAAAGTCGTCGCTTAATGCTTCCTCGAAGCAGACTGCCTTGGCAGCGATGACATGCATCAGAGGGCCGCCCTGGATGCCGGGGAAGATGGCTTTGTTGAAGTTGAACTTCTCATTGGCTTCCTTATTGCACAGGATCATACCGCCTCTGGGTCCACGCAGGGTCTTATGTGTGGTAGTGGTCACTACATCCGCATAAGGGATGGGACTTGGATGAAGGCCTGCTGCCACCAGTCCTGCGATATGTGCCATATCCACCATCAGTACGGCGCCCACTTCGTCTGCCACTTCACGGAACTTCTTGAAATCAATGGTTCTGGCATACGCAGAAGCACCGGCAATGATCATCTTAGGCTTGCATTCCAGTGCCAGTTCTCTCATTCTGTCATAATCTAAGAATCCGTTGTCATCCACGCCATAAGGTACTACATGGAAATATTTACCGGACATATTCACAGGTGAACCATGGGTCAGATGTCCGCCGTGATCCAGATTCATACCCATGATAGTATCACCGGGCTTCAGTACAGCAAACTGCACTGCCATATTCGCCTGTGCTCCGGAATGAGGCTGTACATTGGCATAATCACAGCCAAACAGTTTCTTGGCACGCTCGATTGCCAGATTCTCGATAACATCCACGCATTCACAGCCACCGTAATATCTCTTGCCGGGATAACCTTCCGCATATTTATTGGTCAGGGGACTGCCCATAGCCGCCATGACTGCCTTACTCACCCAGTTCTCGGAAGCGATCAGCTCGATATGACTGTTCTGACGATTCTCCTCGTCAATAATGGCCTGTGCCACCTCGGGATCTACTTTTTTTACTTCATCCAATGAATACATGCCTCATTCCTCCTTATGTTACGTTAATTCGCTAAACTTATGGTTTAGTATAGCATAGAACTATTCAGTTGCAAAGATGGAAAATGAACAATGTTGGCAGAAGCCCCTGAGTGTGTTAGAATAAACTTTAGTTATATCCTTACGAAAGATGAGGTATCCTCATGTATCATATTATTATCAATCCCGCCTCCCGCTCCGGCAGAGGGGCGAAGATCTGGTCTGAGCAGATTGAACCTGCTCTGAAAGAAAGCAATGCCGTATATCAGACCTATTTTTCAAAAAAAGTCGGAGAAGTAAAGCATCTGGCTGCACAGATCACCGCAGAGCATCCTGACGATCCTGATTTAAAACTCATTATCTTAGGTGGCGATGGCACGGTGAACGAAACCCTGCAGGGCATCGCTGATCCTTCTAAGGTGATCCTGGGTTACATTCCCACCGGCTCCAGCAACGATCTGGCCAGGGATCTTAATATTCCCAAAGAGCCGAAAGCAGCCCTTGATCTGCTCCTTCGGGATGCTGCTCCCAGAGTCATGGACTTAGGGAGACTTACTTATCTCGATGCGGATCAGCCGGAAGAATCCAGGCTGTTTGCTGTCAGCTGTGGAATCGGCTTTGACGCAGCTGTCTGTGCAGAAGCCATGCATTCCCCCATCAAGGATACCATGAACCGGATCGGTCTTGGCAAGCTGACGTATTTAGGAATCGCCTTAAAGCAGCTGATCACCGCCCACAAGGTCTCCTGTACCCTGACATTGGAAGACACCGTGCATAACAGGCAGGAAAACTTAGCACTTCCACGCTTTTTGTTCGTTACCTGTATGAGTCACCGCTACGAGGGCGGCGGTTTCATGTTCTGTCCCTCCGCCGACGATCATGACGGCGTGCTGGATCTGTGCTCGGTAGGTAATATTTCCAAAGGACTGGTGCTGCTTGCCCTGCCCACAGCCTTTTTCGGTAAACACTATTTTGTTAAGGGGATCAATGCGCATACCGCCACCCGGATGTCCATTACCACTTCCTCTCCGTTGTGGGTACATACCGACGGAGAAGTGACCAGAAAAAGCTGTGGTTTTCGGGTAGAATGCCTCCACGGTGCCATCCGCATGGTCACTCCCGAAGTGAAATAAACATACCCTAAAGATTTTCTTAAGAATACTTAAGTATTCCAAAAAAACCTTGATTTTTTTCTTCCGGTGATTATACTAAAATTGATTTTGAAGCATAGGTTTGGTAGAGAAATGAGGTTTTTATGGAAAAGCTTAAGATCTTCTATTTAAAATATAAACATGCCGTTCCACTTATTATATATGCCATTATCTATATGACATGGTTCGCCTGGCTGGAGAAGAACACCACCGGGCATTACCGGATCATACATATGGCTGCTGATGACTACATCCCTTTCTGTGAGGTGTTCGTCATTCCTTACTTTTTATGGTTTGCCTATGTATCGGCAGTGGTCATCTACTTTTTCTTCAAAAATAAAGAGGATTACTACCGCACCTGTATTTTCCTCTTTACAGGCATGACGATCTTCCTGATCGTATCCACTCTGTGGCCCAACGGACAGCACCTTCGTCCCGCAGTAATGCCCAGAGACAATATCTTCACCCGCATGGTAGCCGCTCTGTACCGGACGGACACACCTACCAACCTGTGGCCCAGCATTCATGTATATAATTCCCTGGGTGCACATTTTGCGATCATCCGCAGCAAGTGCTTCGAGAAGAAAAAGGGCATCCGCATCGGATCCCTGATTTTGGCTTCTTCGATCATCCTGGCGACCATGTTCATCAAACAGCACTCTGTCTTCGATGTACTCACCGCTTTCGTTATGGCAGCGGTAATGTATACCCTGGTATATCGTTACGACCTGCTGATCGCAGTCAGAGAGTTCCGCAACAAGAGAAAAGCAAAACCGCAGATCGATTAATACATTCAATTTCTTGAGATAAAAAATGCAACGGTGATATTCACCGTTGCATTTTTTATGAGTCACACCAGGTATGCTCACCACCGTGGTCTGAATGATCACAGTACTTCTTCACTTTTTTGTAATGCAGAAGCAATGACTGCATCCATATCATAATAGCGGTATTCCGCCAGTCTTCCTCCGAAGATCACATTCTGCTCGGCATCTGCCAGCTTCTTATACTCAGCATACAACGCGCCGTTCTTCTCATCGTTGACCGGATAGTAAGGCTCATCTCCCGGTTTCCACTCGGAGCTGTATTCTCTGCTGATGACTGTCTTCGGTAACTCCTGTCCCTGTTCGTCCTTGCCGAACTCGAACCATTTATGTTCAATAATCCGGGTCCAAGGAGTCTCACGGTCCGTATAATTCACTGCCGCATTGCCCTGGAAGTTCGGAATATCCAGCACCTCTGTCTCGAATCTTACGGAACGATATTCCAATGCTCCCAGCGAATATCCGAAATACGCATCGATGGGACCGGTATAGACGACTGTTTCCGCCAGTCTGTCCAGTTCCTCCTTCTGCTCCAGATAATCTGTATTCAGGCGTACTTCAATACCTTCTAACAAATGCTCCACCAGCCTCGTGTAACCGCCGATGGGAATGCCCTGATACAGGGCGTTGAAGTAATTATTATCAAAAGTCAGTCGAACCGGCAGACGCTTGATGATGAATGCCGGAAGCTCCTTACAGTCACGTCCCCACTGTTTCTCTGTATAGCCCTTGATCAGCTTTTCAAAAATATCTCTTCCAACCAGAGAAATGGCCTGCTCTTCTAAGTTCTTCGGCTCCGTGATACATGCTTCTTTTTTCTGCTTTTCGATCTTCGCCGCTGCTTCCGTAGGTGTCACCACACCCCACATTTTATTAAACGTATACATGTTAAAAGGCAGGGAATACAGTTCTCCACGGTAGTTTGCCACCGGGGAATTGGTGAACCGGTTGAACTCCGCAAATCTCGTAATATACTTCCATACCTTCGTATCATTGGTATGAAAAATATGGGCACCGTATTTGTGGACATGGATCCCTTCCACTTTTTCCGTGTAAATATTACCCGCCACATTGGGCCGCTTGTCGATCACAAGAACCTTTTTCCCTCTGTCAGCCGCTTCTCTTGCGAACACGGCTCCGTACAGTCCGGAACCGACGACCAGATAATCGTATTTCATAGTTTCTATATATTTCCTTTCCCACAGACACATTCAGACACATTTCTGTACTAATATTATTCCCGTTTTATGTTACTGCTGCGTAGCAGTCTTCTGTCCGAAGACACGCTTCAGTACAAGCAGGGTCACCAGTGTCAGCAGAATACCGATCACCAGACAGATCACCACATTCTGTACAAATCCGGCAATGATATAGGTCACAAAAGAGATTGCTGCCACAGTCAGTACGTAAGGTACCTGGGTGGATACATGGTTGATATGATTACACTGTGCCCCTGCGGAAGCCATGATCGTGGTATCGGAGATAGGAGAACAATGGTCACCCATAACAGCACCTGCCAGACATGCAGACACACCGATGATGATCAGATGCTCGGCTCCGGGTACGATGGCTCCGGTAGCAGGATCGGTAAATACGCCGGTTACAATAGGGATCAGAATACCGAAGGTTCCCCAGCTGGTACCGGAAGCAAAAGCTAAGAAACATGCTACCAGGAAGATGATCGCGGGAAGCATATTGGTCAGCCCCGAAGAGGCTCCCTGCATCAGACCTGCCACATAAACATCCGCACCTAACAGTCCGGTCATGGTCTTCAGGGTAACTGCAAAGGTCAAAATCAGCATGGCAGGTACCATAGCGATAAAGCCCTGGGTCAGACAATTCATGGCCTCCTTAAAGGATACCAGTCTTCTGCACATATAATATACAATGGCAAACAGCAGCGCGATCAGCGATCCCCAGGGAAGTCCCACAGAAGCATCTGTAGCACTGAAGGCATCGATGAAATCCACACCTTCGAAAAATCCGCCGACATAGATCATACCAACAACACAACAGATGATCAGTACAATCACAGGGATCAACAGATCATATACTTTTCCTCTTTCAGAACCCTTGGGTGCGTTATCCGCATTTGTCACGCGTTCACCCTCAGTGAACAGGTCGCCCTTTTCTCTGGCATTACGCTCATGCTTAGCCATAGGACCGTAATCGAATCCCATCAGTGCCATTCCGACGACAAATACAATGGTTAACAGCGAATAATAGTTATAGGGAATCGCTCTTACGAACAGTTCGATTCCGGAATACACACCCTCATCCACCATACCGGACACTGCTGCTGCCCAGGAAGAGATCGGTGCGATCATACAGATGGGTGCTGCCGTAGCATCAATGATATATGCAAGCTTTGCGCGGGAAATCTTGTGTCCGTCTGTAACCGGCATCATAACGGAGCCTACGGTCAGACAGTTAAAATAGTCATCTACGAAGATCAGAACACCTAATAAAAAGGTGGCAAGCAGTGCTCCCGCTCTGGTCTTTACATGCTTTTTCGCCCATTCACCGAAGGCTGCAGAGCCTCCTGCCTTGTTCATCAGTGCCACCATGGTTCCAAGCAGGATCAGGAACATGAAGATACCGATATTCCATGCATCCGCAACGGAATTGATGAATCCGTCGTTGATCACTGTGTCCAGCGTCGCAATGGGAGAAAATCCGGTATAGATCAGAGCTCCCGTAACGATACCGATAAACAGTGATGAATATACTTCCTTTGTGATCAGTGCCAGTACAATTGCTACCACCGGGGGTAGTAATGCCCAAATTGTTCCGTACATAATTTTGCCCTCTCTCGTAGTTTTTTTCGCAGTTTTTCACTACATATTTAAATTTATGTCAAACGTTTCAGTGTGTCAATATAATTTTCCAAATTAACGCTTTAGCACAGCAATTTATTTGTTTTAACTCTTTTTCGCTTTAAATCGCTAAATTTTCTTGCATCCGGACGCAATCTGGGCTATAATGGGCAATGACATTTATCAGAAAGGACGTGCCCCTCGCACGATGGAATACTATGAGCTTTGAATTTATCAAAAAACTCCCCACTCCTGCGGAGATCCGCAAGGAACTGCCTCTTCCGGCAGAATTAGCCAAGATCAAAGAAGAAAGAGACGCCGAGATCCGTGATGTTCTCACCGGCAAAAGCAATAAATTCCTTGTGATCATCGGACCCTGCTCCGCTGATAACGAGGATTCCGTATGTGACTACGTCAATCGTCTGGCAAGAGTCAATGAGCAGGTCAAGGACAAGCTGATCCTGATCCCCAGGATCTATACGAATAAGCCCCGTACTACCGGCGAAGGCTACAAGGGCATCACCAGCCAGCCCGATCCCGAGAAAAAGCCGGATTTCCTGACAGGTCTTATGGCAATGCGTAAGATGCACATCCGTGCGATCCAGGAGTCAGGACTTACCGCTGCCGATGAAATGTTATACCCTGAGAACTGGGGTTATGTATCCGATATCCTCTCCTACGTGGCCATCGGTGCCCGTTCCGTAGAGGATCAGCAGCATCGTCTGACCGTCAGTGGCTTCGATGTGGCTGCCGGTATGAAGAATCCTACCAGCGGAGACTTCTCCGTAATGCTGAACTCCGTATATGCGGCACAGCATCCCCACTCCTTCATCTATACCGGATGGGAAGTGAACACCCATGGCAACGACCTGGCACACACCGTACTGCGCGGTGCTACCAACAAGCACGGTGCCAACATCCCTAACTATCACTATGAGGATCTGATCCGCCTGTGGGATATGTACAGCAAGATGGATCTGAAGAATCCCGCCTGTGTCATCGACGCGAACCACTCCAACTCCAACAAGCAGTTCAAGGAGCAGATCCGTATCACCAAAGAGGTAATGCACAGCCGTAAGCTCAGTCCCGATCTGCACAAGCTGGTCAAGGGTGTCATGATCGAGAGCTATATCGAGGAAGGCAACCAAAAGGTAGGTGCCGGCTGCTACGGCAAGTCCATCACTGATCCCTGCCTGGGCTGGGAAGACAGCGAGCGTCTGATCTACGATATTGCAGAGTACGAATAAGGCAAAGCCTTTTTAGAAAAATTGCAGGAAGCCTTTTAATAACACAGGATTCACAAAACATTCCAATACACATCCGAGGAGAAGCGTAAGAAAAACAAGCGCAAGTCTTCCCAATCTGCCGGGGAGGGACTTTTTTCCCTGCCCGGTTATATTATGATAAAAATAAATACTACGATGCAGATCCTCACACCATCTGATCAACAGAAGTATCGCCGGCACATAACACAGATACTGTGGAAATGCACCTACAATTCCCAATAAGAGCCCTTTGATCCCATACCGGTAAATAGCCGTACTTATAAAAAAACCTATGGAAAATCCGTACTTTACCGTAATCCCCCCACAAAACACCAGTCCCAAATACGTGGTTGCCATAATGATCAGCACGATAAAATTCCGACATCTTTTACACAACACATACAAAAACAATCCTCTACTGTCCACTGTCATATATTTCATCCGGTACAACATATCTTCGTCCAGTATCCCCGTGGTCTGAAACCAGATTCTCCGTCCGAAATATGCTGCAGACAATCCGATTCCAAATCCGATCAGGAACAAAAAACGCAGCGGAAGCTTTCCCGCCGGCAGCATCGATCTGTCCCATTTCCACAAATCCCCATCCTCCGCTTCACCATGTTATGCTAATATATGCGGACAACATGCCGGATCATGCTTTGTCGGCACAAAAAAAGCCCCACCTGACAGTTTTACCTGTCTGATGGGGCTTAGCCTATTAAATTATATATTATGCATTCAGATATTTTGAAGCATAGGTCAGAATACCACAGATGGTCTTGGAATCCTGAATCTTGCAGTCATAGATCATCTGCTTTAATTCCTCCACAGAATACGCCTCTACATTGATGAATTCATCTTCATCCAGATGCTGGCTTCCTCTGTCCTTCAGACCTCTCGCCAGATAGATGTCGATCTTCTCATTACAGAAAGCCACTGTGGTATAGATGGAAGTCAACAGTTCCACATGGTCGGTATGATACCCGGTCTCCTCCTGCAGTTCCCGCATAGCTGCCTGATCCGTAGGTTCTTCCCTGCCGTTCAGTCCTCCTGCCGGGATCTCCAGTGTTTCACGCTCCAGTGCATTACGGTACTGGCGCACCATCAGAAGCTTACCGTCTTCTCTCACAGCCACTACCGCTGCTGCTCCTTTATGGTCGATCAGATCCCATTTTGCAATATTGCCATTGGGAATCTGCATGGTATCCTGATAATAATCGAGAATGGCACCTTTTGCTACCAGATCACGGCTGATACGCTTGAATTTTTCCATGACTCATCGTTCCTTCTTATCCAAATATAACTCGAATAAACTTATTTGCTCTCCAGCAATTTATCTACGCTTACCATCTTGACACAAAGTACGAACAGATCCGTAGCCATTGCCATCTCTTCCGGGGTCGGGAAAGAAGGTGCAATACGGATATTGGAATCCTTCGGGTCCTTTTTATAGGGGAAAGTTGCGCCGGCTCCGGTCAGAGTCACACCTGCCTCCTTACATTTTGCCACGATCGCTTTTGCACAGCCCTCCATGGAATCAAAGGAGATGAAATATCCGCCGTTAGGTTTCGTCCAGGTGCCGATACCAAGACCTCCCAGTTCCTCCTCCAGTACTTTCAGTACTGCCTCGAACTTGGGTCTCATAATAGCCGCATGCTTCTTCATATGCTCGCGGACACCGTTGATGTCCTTAAAGTAACGCACATGACGCAGTTGGTTGATCTTATCATAACCGATAGTCTGGATCGTCATGGACTTACGCATATCATCCAGATTTGCCTCGGAGGATGCGATCGCTGCAATACCGGCTCCCGCAAATGTCACCTTGGAGGTAGAGCAGAACTCAAATACCATATCAGGATGTCCTGCCTTCTCACATTCAGAGAGAATCTCTAACAGCTGATCCTGTCTGTCATCGTATAAATGATGAATTGCATAAGCATTATCCCAGAAAATACGGAAATCCGGTGCCGCCGGCGTAAGCGCTGCGAAGCGTCTGACCGTCTCATCGGAATAAGAATATCCTTGAGGATTGGAGTACTTCGGTACACACCAGATACCCTTGATGGCGGGATCTTCGCTCACCAGCTTCTCTACCAGATCCATATCCGGTCCTTCCGGTGTCATGGGAACGTTGATCATTTCGATTCCGAAATGTTCGGTAATACCAAAATGTCTGTCATAACCAGGTACCGGGCACAGGAACTTTACATGATCCAGCTTGCACCAGGGGGTATTGCCTAAGAATCCGTGGGTCATAGCCCGGGATACGGTATCATACATAATGGTCAGACTGGCATTACCGCAGACGATCACATTCTCCGGCTTCACTTCCAGAATATCAGCAATCAGTTTCTTCGCCTCGGGAATACCGTCCAGTCCCCCGTAATTACGAACATCCATGCCATCCTCAGCTTTCATAGCGCTCTGAGAATTCACAACATCGAGATAATCCATTGTCATATCCAGCTGGGTCGCTGCCGGTTTTCCTCTGGACATATCCAGTTTCAGGCCTTTGCCTTTTGCATCTTCATATGCAGCGTTAAGCTCTGCCTTTAATGTTAAAAGTTCTTCCTTGGATAATTCCTGATATGCTTTCATTTCGTACCATACCTTTCTCGTTCTTTCCCATGGGGAATACGCTTTCTTTGGTGAATATTGGATAATCGTATACAATCATACACTTCGAATATCATACTATAAGACGGCAGATAACACAATAGGGAACTTTCACTTTTTTTGATACTGTTTTTGATACAAAAGGCGTTAAAACAGCCGTTGCATGTTTCCATACAACGGCTGTCTGTTACATCTTATGAAATTGTCATTTCTGACTGGTCAGTTATTTGGCGTAATCAATTACGCGGCTCTCACGGATCACATTTACCTTGATCTGTCCGGGATATTCCAGTTCAGCTTCGATCTGCTTGGAAATATCTCTTGCCAACAGTACCATATCGGCATCTGAGATCTGCTCAGGCACTACCATAACACGAACTTCACGACCTGCCTGAATAGCAAAAGATTTATCTACACCTTTGAAATTGTTTGTGATATCTTCTAACTGTCTTAATCTGCTAGTATAGGTTTCTAATGTTTCCCTTCTAGCTCCCGGTCTTGCAGCGGATATTGTATCAGCAGCTTGTACAATACATGCAATCAGGGAAGTAGGCTCTACATCGCCATGGTGAGATTCCACTGCATTGATAACAGTAGCATTCTCTTTGTATTTCCGACACAGTTCAGCACCTAACTGAATATGGGAGCCTTCCATTTCGTGGTCAACTGCCTTACCGATATCATGCAGCAGTCCCGCTCTCTTGGCAAGTCTCACATCCAGTCCCAGCTCCGCAGCTAACAGCCCTGACAGCTGTGCCACTTCGATGGAATGCTTTAATGCGTTCTGACCATAGCTGGTACGGAATTTCATCTTGCCGAGTAATCTTACCAGTTCGGGATGGATGCCATGTACGCCAACCTCCAGGGTTGCGGCTTCTCCCTCTTCCTTGATCATTACTTCGACTTCCTTCTGCGCCTTCTCTACCATCTCTTCGATTCTGGCGGGATGAATACGTCCATCCACGATCAGCTTCTCCAGCGCAATTCTCGCTACCTCACGTCGGATCGGATCAAATCCGGACAAAATAACTGCCTCCGGTGTATCATCAATGATCAAGTCTACACCTGTCATGGTCTCAAGGGTACGGATATTACGTCCCTCACGTCCAATGATACGTCCCTTCATCTCGTCATTAGGTAACTGTACAACGGAAATTGTAGTCTCAGAGACATGATCTGCTGCACATCTCTGTATGGCGTTAACCACATATTCCTTTGCCTTTTTGTCTGCTTCTTCTTTGGCCCGACTCTCCATTTCCTTGATCATCACGGCCGATTCATGCTTCACTTCATCTTCAACAATTTTCAATAAGTAATCTTTTGCTTGTTCAGAGGTTAATCCGGAAATTCGTTCCAGTTCCTGCACACGCTGCTCATTCAGCTTGGAGACTTCATCCTTCATACGATTGAGGGTTTCTTCTCTGGATGCTAAACTTGCTTCGCGCTTCTCGATGGCATCTGCTTTCTTGTCGATGTTCTCTTCCTTCTGCTGAACTCTGCGCTCATACCGCTGAGCTTCCGCTCTGCGTTCCTTGATCTCTTTGTCCAGTTCATTCTTGGTACGAATGGACTCTTCCTTGACTTCCAGGAGTGATTCACGCTTTTTGTTCTCCGCAGTTCTCAGAGCTTCATCAATAATCTCTCTTGCCTTCTCCTCCGCATTACCGATCGTACTCTCCGCATTGTTCTTCAGGCGGGAAGTAGTAACTTTGGATGTAATCAGCACGGCTGCGATAACGGCTACGACAAGAATGATCGCAGAAGCCACTAATACTATTACAATATTAGTGTCCACTACAGGAGCACCTCCTTATGAAATTTTCATTGTACATTTTGCTCCGACAATACAAATTATCGTTCATAATAGAATGCAATTTATGTACATTCTAACAAGCAATTCACAACAGTATTAGTGTAAACTGAAATTGTACCTCTGTCAAGTACAAGTCGCAATTACTCCAAAAATAGTTCCCATATTAAAATATTCTTTGTGCATTATTTCTTGTAAATACCACACAATCCGACATTCTTAAAAATCATCGCCATGCATGCCGCCGATTGCCTTACGAATTACTTCCGCGGAAAACCCCTTCCTTGCCAGGAAGGCGTATATCTTCTGCCGTTCCTTCCAGTCCGTCTCGCCTTCTGTATCGTAGTGCTTCTTATGAAGGAGTTCCCGGATCATCGCCTGCTCATCCTGCTTACCACCGTTCTCCCGCCATACCTGCCATGCCTCTTCTATGGTCGCCGCTAAGATTCCCTTGCCCTGCAGATCCTGTTCGATCCGGCGTCTGCTACGGCTGTCCTCATGATAGGTAATATAGTCCACCGCATACCGCAGGTCATCAATATAGTGAAAGCCTGCCACATAGTCAATTGCCTGCTCTATGATCTTGGGCGGATAAAAGCCCTGCTGAAGTTTCGTCCGAAGCTGCGATGTGGTATATTCTCGTCCCTGTAACAGATTCATGGCACGAAGCTTCGCCCGTTTGGGAAGTACTTCCCCCATGATGGTCCGGTAGTCCTCTTCCTTTAACGGCTCGCCCTCTTTTATATGGTAGAGACGCAATTCGCCTTTGTATAATACAAAGGCGAATTCCTGGTCAATATATACCTTACTTCTCGATTTGGAAAGTTCCGTAACCTGTGTTACCAGCATGTATCTACTCTTCTTTCTCGGCTGCGGCAGCAACGTCTGCCTTCAGTCCGTAATGCTCTCTGACCTTCTCGGCGATCTCATCACAGACGGCAGGATTGTCCTTCAGATACTGCTTGGCATTCTCACGTCCCTGTCCGATCTTGTTCCCTTCATAGGCATACCAGGCACCGGACTTGGCTACGACATCACAGCTGGCTGCCAGATCCAGAATATCTCCTACCATGGAAATACCTTCACCGAACATGATATCAAACTCTGCTTCCTTGAAAGGAGGCGCGATCTTATTCTTAACGACTTTGACACGGGTACGGTTACCGATGACTTCACCGCCCTGCTTCAGCGCTTCGATTCTTCTGACGTCCAGTCGTACGGAGGAGTAGAACTTCAATGCACGACCACCGGTGGTAGTCTCGGGATTACCGAACATTACACCTACCTTCTCACGCAGCTGGTTGATGAAGATTACAGTACAGTTGGACTTGCTGATGACAGCGGTCAGCTTACGCAATGCCTGGGACATCAGTCGTGCCTGTAAGCCCACATGGCTGTCTCCCATGTCACCGTCGATCTCCGCCTTCGGTACCAGTGCGGCAACAGAGTCCACTACAATAATATCGATGGCGCCGGAACGTACCATGGTCTCAGTGATCTCCAGGGCCTGCTCACCGTTATCCGGCTGGGAAATGTACAGATTATCAATGTCTACACCGATATTCTTCGCATAGACGGGATCTAAGGCATGCTCCGCATCGATGAATCCGGCAATACCACCTCTCTTCTGTACCTCTGCAATCATATGTAAGGTAACGGTGGTCTTACCACTGGATTCCGGTCCGTAGATCTCGATGATCCTTCCCTTGGGAATACCACCCAGTCCCAAGGCTATATCCAAACTTAAAGAACCGGTGGGAATGGTCTCCACATTCATCTGCGCTGTGGGATCTCCCAGCTTCATTACCGCGCCCTTTCCATATTGCTTCTCGATCTGGCTCAGTGCCGCATCCAATGCTTTAAGCTTATCGTCTTTTTCCATGTTAATCTCCTTTTCTTACAAGGAACAAATGTTCTGCTTTTGTTTAGGATAAAACATTTGTTCGTGTTTGTCAATGTCTATTTTTATTATATCTATTTTATGTCCAATAAAACTCCCTTTAAGAGCATCCCCCCTATTTGCTAATTTTGTCCCGATAATCGTCTGAAATTTTGGCGAATGCCTGAATTGCCGATAATCAGAGATAGAAAGACATGTCAGCGAATTACTCCGCTACAAGATATAAAAAGAATGTACCACACATCCCCGCTTCCCGCAAGGACGCATGATACATTTCTTTTTTTTCGGCACTATCTACAATTTTTACCCCCTACGTTTTGAGGGTATCTCACAAATTATTTTTTTGTTACTTTTTACCAAAAGTAACCTTGCTGAAGTATTTCAGTATACAGCTGCGCATCAGGATCAGCGCTGCACAGGTGGTTGCCTCTCTGATCTGGCTGCGGGTTCCGGAGAAATGATATTCCTTCACCGTAAGCTCTCCCTTCACGCTACATCCGATGTATACCAGCCCTACCGGCTTCTCCTCGGTTCCACCGTCCGGACCCGCAATGCCGGTCACTGCCACTGCCACATCCGACTTCATCAGCATTGCCGCTCCCTTTGCCATTTCACCGGCGGTTTTGCTGCTGACAGCACCGTATTTATCCAGTGTGCTCTTGCGTACACCCAAAAATTTTCTCTTGGCTTTGTTCGAATAAGTTACCAGTCCCGCCTTATAGCATTCCGATACCCCGGGCACGTTGATAATCCTTGCAGCGATCATACCGCCGGTGCAGGACTCTGCGGTAGTCACCGTCAGATCGTTGGCAAGCAGTAGCTCCGCCACTGCCGTTTCCAGCGTCGTCTCCCCTTTTGTGCTGTAAATATCCGCTCCGAAACGGGATTTTAATTCCTTCACCACAGGTTTGATGGCTTTTCCGGCTGCCTTGGCATTCTCCCCGGAAGCCGTCACCCGGATATGTACCTCGCCGGTCTTGGCATAGGTGGCTATGGTCGGATTTGTCTGTTCGGCGATCAGATCCTTCAGGGTATCCTCCACCTGGCTCTCCGGCACACCGCAGATCTTCACAGTCTGGGAGCAGATAATTCCGGGAGTCAGGCCCTCCAGATACGGGAATACCTGCTGCTCGAACATCGGGATCAGCTCCGCAGGAGGCCCCGGTAATAATACAATACGGTTCCTGTCTGTCTCCAGAATAATGCCCGGAGCGGTTCCGTTGTCATTATCCAGAACCTTCGCTCCTTCGGGTACCATGGCCTGTTTCCAGTTATTATCCGTAGGCTGTATGTCTCTTACAGCAAAAAATTCTGCGATCCGTTCCATGCTGTGATCATCCACAGATAAATTTTTCCCGCAGACCTTTGCCACGGTCTCCTTGGTCAGATCATCCTCCGTGGGACCCAGTCCGCCGGATAACAGAATCACATCCGAGCGTTCCATGGCACATTTCAGTACTCCCGCCAGTCTCTCCGCATTATCTCCCACCACCGTCTGGTAGTAGCAGTCCAGTCCGGCTCCCGCCAGCTTTTCCGCAAGATATGCCGCATTGGTATTCACAATGTTCCCAAGTAATATTTCGGTGCCTACACAGATGATCTCCGCTGTCATATATTTACCGCCTTTCGTTATCCTTGTCACACGTTTGTCCACAGACAGTATACTACACTTCCAAAGCGGAGAAAAGGAAATATTTTACTGCAGAGAGTTTTCTGCCTCCACCTTTTCCTGATTCCAGAGCTGATGTCGTATTTTTTCATCGGTTCCCCGATGGCTTCTCTCCCGCCACTGGGTAGGGGTGCATTCATACCGTTTCTGGAAACTGCGATGGAAAGTCCGCATATTAGGGAATCCACATTCGTAACTTATCTCGGTCACCGTTTTCTTACTGTCCTTCAACAGATTGCATGCCATAATCATCCGCTGCTGAGCTACATAAGATGGAAATGAAATATTCAACTGAGAAGAAAAAATGTGAGACAGATAATACGGGCTGATCCCCAGCTCTTTTGCCACCTTCTGTGCTGTCAGTTCCGCGGTAATATTGTCGTTGATATATTGTAACAGCCTCTGCGTAATATTCAGGTCAGATGGCTTGTCCTTTTTTATCACCGGAATATTTTCATACATGTCCGCAAGCAGTGCCATTAACAGCCCTTTATCCTGCCTGAACGGTCGCAGTTCCTTATGTAACCCGATGTCCGCCAGGATGTCTAACACCATCTGTCCGTACCGGCTGAGCATCCCTTTCTGAAAATAGGGAGACTTCATATCATAATAGGTAAGTTCTTCCTGAAATTCCCCAATGAAATCCATATCCGCAATGATCAGAAGCATCCCCACCTCTCCCACGGAGCTGTAAGAATGGATCTGATTCGGGTAGATCATCAGACAATCTCCGGTAGTCAGATGATATTTTACCCCCGCTACCGTAGCATCCATCTCTCCTTCCGTCAAATGGACGAATTCCATATGCTTATGCAGATGAAATGGGAAGTTCGGATGCCACCAGACATGACAATCATAGACCTTTTTTCTGCTCTCATAAAACGGTTTTACTGTATTCATACTAATCTCCATTCCGCAGATGATTCCTTTCATCGAAGAAATCACGAATCAAATTTTGTACCGTCTGTATTCTACATACCATATTCCATTCCAGATTTCCACTATTTTCCCTAAAATAGCAATTTTTGTCCTATAAGTATTTTCTTTTTGTCGTGCAGTTTAAGCATTTTTCACGTACAATAATCTCAAATGAAAGCAGTACCAAGCTATGAACAATATAAAGAAGAGGTGCTTTATGAATCGTACAGAAGCCAGAGAAAAAGCTACCGCGCTGGTAGCAAAAATGACAATCGAAGAAGCTGCATCGCAGCTGCTGCACTCCTCTCCCGCGATTCCCCGTCTGGGCGTTCCCGCCTATGACTGGTGGAGCGAAGCACTCCATGGAGTCGCCAGAGCCGGCACTGCCACCTGCTATCCACAGGCGATCGGTCTGGGCGCAACTTTTGACCGTGATCTTCTGCAAAAAATTGCCGCTTCCATTGCACTGGAAGCCAGGGCAAAATATAACGCATATTCCCGTCTGGAGGATCGTACGCGCTATAAGGGTGTGACCATGTGGTCTCCCAATATCAATATCTTCCGCGATCCCCGCTGGGGAAGAGGTCAGGAGACCTACGGAGAAGACCCCATGCTTACTGCTACTCTTGGCTGTGCCTTTGTAGAAGGATTACAGACGAAACGGGACGGGTACTTAACCACCGCTGCCTGCGCCAAACATTTTGCGGTACACTCCGGTCCGGAAGCCCTGCGTCACAGTTTTGACGCCAAGGCTACGAAAAAAGATCTGTGGGAAACATATCTTCCCGCTTTTGAAGCCCTGGTAAAGCAGGCAGATGTGGAAGCTGTCATGGGTGCCTACAATCGCACCAACGAGGAACCCTGTTGTGCACACTCCTATCTTATGGAAGAAGTGCTTCGCGGCAAATGGCATTTTGAAGGGCATTTCGTCTCCGATTGCTGGGCAATCCGGGATTTCCACGAAGGACACCATGTGACTGCTTTTCCTGAGGATTCTGCTGCTCTCGCCCTGGAGAAGGGCTGTGACTTAAACTGCGGCTGTACCTATGAATATATCTTACAGGCATATAAACAGGGAAAAGTGAGCGAAGAAGAGATCCGCCGCAGTGCCGTGCGCCTCTTCACCACCAGATATCTGTTGGGACTCTTTGACCACAGTATATTAGACGAAATTCCATACAATGTAGTGGGCTGCAAGAAGCACAGAGAACTGGCTTATCAGGCTGCTGTGGAGAGCTGTGTACTGTTAAAAAATAACGGCACACTGCCCCTTTCCCTGAAGGATAAAAAACGTGTGGCAGTCATCGGTCCCAACGCCGACAGTCATGCCGCATTAGTCGGCAATTACAACGGTACCCCGCCCCGCTCCATCACTGTGGTGGAAGGCATCATAAGAATCTGCGAAAATACCGACTGGGATGTGAATTATGCGGAAGGGTGTCTGCTCTATGACGATCCTGCGGTACGAAAGGTATTCCAGAATTATCGCATTCCTGAGGCTGTGGCATTAGCCGAGTCCTGTGACCTCGCAATACTTTGTGTCGGTCTCGATGCTACATTAGAGGGAGAACAGGGAGATGTCGGCAATGCGTTTGCCAGCGGTGACAAACCGGATCTATTGCTTCCCAAGATTCAGAGAGACCTAGTAGAGCAGGTACTTGCTACCGGCACTCCGGTGATCCTGGTCGATCTCGCCGGAAGCCCCATAGATTTATCCGCTTATGAGGATCAGATGTCTGCGATCCTGCATGCCTGGTATCCCGGCGGCGAAGGTGGACGTGCTATTGCGGATATTCTGTTTGGCAGAGTATCTCCCGGCGGCAAACTGCCACTTACCTTCTATTATAATAACAGTCTTCTTCCGGACATTACCGATTATCGCATGACCGGACGTACCTACCGTTATTTGGAAGGCAGACCCTGGAAGCCTTTCGGCTTCGGACTGACATACGGAGAATTACAGATTACAGAAGCGAAAGTGTCAGAGGTAGAATACACGAGGGAGATTCCCTCCGCACAGATCACTCTGCACTGTCAGAATCCCACGGATCGTGACTTAAGTGATGTCATACAGGTTTATGTCCATGTGAATGGCTCCGCCAATGAAGTGCCGAATCACAAGCTGGCAGCCTTTGAACGGATCCGCCTGGAAGCCGGAGCAGACAAGGAATTGCGGATTGAAGTTCCCGCCGTGGCATTTACTACAGTAGATGATTCCGGTAACCGTAACTGCGATGGTACATCCGTTACATTATATGTAGGATTTGCCCAGCCGGATCTGACCGAAGAAGGTCAGAAGACCTATGAATACGGCAGAGGACAGATCCTCGAGATCCCATTACACTGAGCACTATGGTGGTAAGCCATTTGCTATAGAGAGATGTATTTTTAAACAAGGAGGATAAATCCTCTCCTCGACATAGAGGTCTGGATTTTCCTTCGGAAAACAAGGAGGATTACAATGAAAAGAAACAAGATCTTAAGCTTACTGCTGTCAGTTTCCATGCTGACCGCACTCACAGCCTGCGGAAGCCAGGGTTCCGATACTCCCGCAGCATCCACCGATGCCGCAGGCACTGCAGCGGCTACCGAAAGCGCCGCTTCTTCCGATAACGGCTATGTGCTGGACAAGGTTACCCTCGTCGTAGACGGTACCTTTAATGCATCCGTAGATGCTTATCAGGACAAGTTCATCGAACAGTGGGACGTTGCTGTCAGTGAAGCACTTGGTCATCCCATCAGCCTGAATATCCAGCAGTTAGACCATTCCAGTTATGTAGATGGTGTCGGTCGTCTGTTCGCCAGCGGTGATTATCCTGATGTGATTCTGCTGAATGCAAGTCAGTATGCCGAATATGCAAAAACCGGTCTTCTGTGGGATATGACAGATGCCTATGATAATGCAAAGTTCCAGAGCCATATGGTACTTCCCGCAGTGAACCAGAGCGTTCGTATCGATGGCAGACAGTATGGTCTGTCCACCGGTCTTGGCGGCGGTTGTATCACTTATGTAAAACAGGCATGGCTGGATGCTGTTGGCATGAAGGCTGAAGATGTTACCGACTGGGATTCCTACTATGCAATGTTAAAGGCATTCACCGAGCAGGATCCTGACGGCAACGGCAAGAATGATACCTATGGCGTTGCTGCGGCAGGCTTTATCGGTTCTGAGGCTCCTTATACCAACTACCTGCCTCAGTTCTGGCAGAATGCATACCCCAACTTCACTTATGATGAGAATGGTGTATGGTATGATGGTTTCAACACTCAAGAGACCAAGGATGCTCTGCTTCGTTTACAGCAGGCTTACGCTGACGGCGTTATCGATCCCGAGTCCCTGACCATGGGTACCAAGGATGTTCGTGAAAAATGGTGGTCTTCTGACCAGTCCGGTTCCTTCGGCGCTTTCACTTACTGGTCCGGTTACTGGAACGATAATCTGATCAACAACATGGACAAAAACGGTGTGGATTCCGGGCTGGCAAGACTGGCTCCCCTCGCTGAAATGGATGGCTACCTGAACCGAGAATCTCCTGTGTACTGCATTATTGATGACGGTGACGGCGATGATTCCAGAGAACAGGCAATTTTTGATGCAGTCTTCGAAACCATGTTTGATGGTGGCACTGTACAGACACTGTGGGTATACGGTGCTGAGGGTTATCACTGGTCTACCGAAGCAGAAACTATTGTTACCGGTGAAGGTACCGACAATGCAAAGACCTATGAGTATAAAGATGGTGAATTTCATCTTCGCCTGAACCCTTCCGATCCCAGTGCTCTATGGAAAAAGAATGCTATTGATCCTTCTTCCATGATCTGCTCCTTAGAGAATGGTTTTGAATCCGCTACCGACCTGACCAAAGAATGTAACGAGTTTTTCTCCGAGCACAGCGTAGATGCTCCCCATTCCGCATCCTGTGATGCCATCACCAACTACGGCGGCACCATCACCGATGCCAAGAACGCAGTCATCGCTGAAGTGGTTGTAAAGGGTGGCGATGTAGATGCCGCTATGGACAACTATGTGAAGACAACTCAGGATATGGTAAATGAAATTCTCTCCGAGTTGAATGCACAGTAGTCCTTATATTTGGTAAAAGCTATCATTTCATTTCTATAACTTCCAAAAAAGGCTGTCCCACATATATAATATGTAGGGCAGCCTTTTACAGCTTCTGTCATGTATCTAGTTATTTACTTTGCCTTCATCCATTTCCTCTTCCGTGGTAATGGCGAATGCAATGTTGGTAGCATGATCCGCAACTCTCTCCAGACCGGATACGATATCAGAGAAGATCATACCGGCTTCGGGAGAACATTCTCCCTTGGTAAGACGCTCTACATGCTTCTTCTGCAGTTCGCGTTCTTTCTCATCTACCTGATCCTCTAAAGTGACGATCTCCTGCATATGGGTCTCATCGCTCTTGGCGAACATCTCTACGGCATAACGAATGATCTTATTGACCATCTCCAGCATGTCTCCCAGTTCCTTCTGGGCTTCCTTACTGATGGAGATTCCCTCTTCCTTGCGCTGTCTGGCGGCATCCGCTACGTTCTCTGCATGGTCACCGATACGCTCGATATCGTTCACCACATGGAACAGGGCACCCAGACTGTTCAAGTCTTCGATGGGCAGCGTCGTCTGGTTGATCTTCACCAGATAATCTGTAATGGCATGGTTCAGGAAGTTGATATTTTTCTCTACCTCGTAGACTTCCTCAATGTCTTCTTCATCTAATGTAATCAGCGCATTCATGGCACGGTTTAAGTTCTCCTCCGCCAGGGAAGCCATACGCTCCAGCTCCTTGACAACCTCTACCACTGCGGTAGCGGGGTTGAACACCACTTTGTCTCCGATGTATTTTAACTGATAGCTTTCTCTGTAACCAACCTTCTGATCTTCGCCGGGAACGATCAGGTAGGTCATCTTCACCAGCCAGCCGGTGAACGGGAACAGCATGATTACCTGAGCGATCTTGATCATCGTATGCGCATTTGCCACGAACCGGCCGTTGTCTGCGGAGATAGACTTGATCAGTTCCACGATCTGATCTCCTGCCACAAACAGAGCAATGTAGATAATAACAGTGCCAATGATATTGAACAGCAGATGGATCAGTGCAGCTCTCTTCGCATCCTTTTTACCGGTCATGGAAGCTAACATTGCGGTAGCACAGGCACCGATATTACATCCTAAGATAATGTACAGTGTAATAGGTAACGGCAGCAGATCCTGATTGGCAAGTAAAAGTACGATACTGACCGTTACGGACGAACTCTGAATAACAGCAGTCAGGGCGAATCCCATAAGTGTAGCTAAGAACGGGTTCTTCAGGGACATCAGCAGATTCACTACCTGAGGTTCGTTCTTCATATTCGCCATCGCCTGAGACATGGTGCTCAGTCCCACGAACAGGATACCGAATCCTACGACCACTTCCGCAACCTTGCGGACTTTTTCTTTTTTCGTGAACATCATCACGACCACACCTACTAATAAGATCAGCGGTGCTATTTTCGATAAATTAAATGATACCAGCTGTGAGGTAATGGTAGTACCGATGTTGGCACCGAGGATAACTCCCGCTGCCTGATACAGATTCATCAGCCCGGAGTTAACAAAGCTGACGACCATGACCGTACATGCTGAGGAAGACTGGATGATGCCGGTAAAAATAATACCTACGATCATACCCATGAAACGGTTCGTAGTGAAGATCTCCAGAATACGACGAAGCTTGGCACCTGCTACCTTCTCGATGGAATCACTCATAAGTTCCATTCCGAATAAAAACAGTCCAAGACCTCCGGCCATTGTCAATATTGTTCCAAAGCTCATTTTAAATCCCTCAATCTCTCTCGATTCTCTTACGAAAAACCAAATTAATTATTTTCAAACTTTATTCTAAATAGAAACAATCCAAAATATATTTTACGAGATAGAATTAAAACTTGCAATGTAAATTTTACTTTTCTTTTACTTTTCTTTACAAAATTTTACGCGTTTTCCACCATTTTTGCGCATAACAGTCGTTTTTCTATGCGTTTCGCCCATCCGCAATATCCAGGTCCAGCTGCTTCTTAAGTTCTTCCAACGATCCGAATCTGCGTTCCGGGCGTCGGAAGCTTTTTAATGCCACCTCGATCTCCTGTCCGTAGATGTCCAGATCAAAATCGTACAGATAGGATTCCACTCCCATCCTTTTTTCGGAAGAAACAGTCGGTTTGGTTCCCACATTGCTGATGGCTTTGTAGATTTTCCCATTATAACGTACTGCCGCATAATAGACACCGTTGGGAGGCAGAAGTTTGCCTGCGGGCGGCAGGAGATTTACCGTGGGAAATCCCAAAGTATGACCGATATGGTTGCCATGTTCCACGCATCCCACCAGAGTATAGGGCATTCCCAGCATCTTTTCTGCTTCTTCCATCCGCCCCTCTTCCACCAGCTTGCGGATGTAAGTGGAGCTGACCTCGATGCCATCCACTTCGATCTTCTCTATGGTCCGGACACAAAAACCTAACTGCGGAGCCATTTTCTCTAAAAGCTCGGCATTGCCTGCACCATTTTTTCCAAAAGACAGATCTTCACCTGCCGCCACAAAACGGGTATTCATCTGCTTCGCCAGAATCTCTGTCACGAAACGCTCCGGTTCTGTGGCCGCAGTCTCTTTTGTCAGCGGGAACTCGATCAGGATGTCGATACCCAGACGTTCGAAGAGACGTCTTTTCTCTTCTCTTGTCGTCAATTCTTTTCCATCCGACAGTCCGAACAGCACCGCCGGTGTGGGATCAAAAGTGAAAACACAGGCTGCCAGTCCGTTCTTTTTCTTATTCAGGATTTCCTCTAAAAGTCTTCTGTGCCCCAAATGCACACCGTCAAATTTGCCGATGGCTACCGCTGTATCTTTTTCCAGATAAAAGTCTGTTGTTCCTGCAATAATTTCCAAGTCTATTTCCTGCTTTCTGTGTTACTGTGGAAGATTTTCACGGGCTTGTACCATTCTTTTGCCCCGTCATACGCATAAATGCCCACAAAGCTGTCATCCTCTCTGTAAACACGCACCCACTCTCCCACAGGATAAGTAGTCTGCTCCATGGTCTGTCCCGGATAAAAAGCGTTCCCGTTATCGATCAATTTCCGCCATTTTTCCTCTACATGCATTGCATTAAAATCCGCAAAAATACGGTCCGTGGGAAGCAGTGCCTCCTCTAATCTGCCCGTATCCCGAAGTTCCTGCAGCTGTGTCAGTGTCAGGGCACCTGTAAGCCGGAATTCTCCGACTCTGGTGCGGACGAGGCTCTGCATGGTGCCACCGCAGCCAAGCTTCCCACCAATATCGGCACAAAGACTGCGAATATAGGTTCCCTTGGAGCATTCCACACGGAATTTCACCACCGGAAGCCGGATCTCCAGGATCTCGATCGCCGGCAGATCCACGTGTCTTGCCTGCCGTTCTACTTCTTTACCTGCCCTGGCCAGTTCATAAAGCTTCTTTCCGTTAACCTTCAGCGCGGAATACATAGGCGGGATCTGGTCATAACCGCCGACAAAGCTTCCGATCACTTCACGTACCTGTGCCTCATCCACCGCTACTTCCCGCTCTTCCAAAACGGTTCCCGTGGTATCCTGGGTATCTGTGATCTTCCCCAGCAAAAGTTCTGCCACATATTCTTTGGTCCTGTCCGTCAGCATTTCGCATGCTCTGGTAGCACTCCCCAGACATACAGGAAGCACACCGGTAGCCTGTGGATCCAGTGTACCTGTGTGCCCTATCTTTTTCTGCCGGCAGATCCCACGAAGCTTGGCTACCACATCATGAGAGGTAAAACCTGCTTCCTTGTATACATTGATGATGCCGTCCATTAATCCTGTTCTCCCCGCAATTGCTTATCTATGTGCAGTGACAAATTATTGATGCAGTCATGGAAAGTTCCCTTCATGGTGCAGCCTGCGGCACGTACATGTCCGCCACCTCCAAAGAAAGATGCCACCTTCGCCACATCAACCTTCTCATTGGAACGCATGCTGACCTTGTACTCCAGTACACCGGTCTCATACATGAAAATCGCACAGTCAATCCCCTTAATATTGCGAAGCTGATTTACAATGCCATCCAGATCTCCCGGTACCGCATTGTAGAAATCCATGGTCTTGCGGTCCACCATGCTCACGATACAGCGACCGTCCATGAAGCGTATGCTCTCCATCAGAGCTCTGCCCATGATCTGTGTCTGCAGATATGTCTTCTGATAAAAGCTTTCCTCGATCAGCTTGGGAAAATTGAATCCAAAAGAGATCAAAAATGCTGCTGCCTGCAATGTCTCCGGTGTCGTATTGGAATACTGGAATACGCCGGTATCGTGGATGATGCCGGTATACAGTGCTTCCGCAATATCTCTGTCAATAAGTTCGGCATCCATGATGTGATACAATACCTCGCAGGCACTGCCCACCTCGGGACGAACGAAATTTACATCACCGCAGCCGGAATTGCTGATGTGATGATCGATGTTGATCTTCTTTTTCGCATTCTGAAAATACTTCTCTGCGTCTCCCAGTCGGTCTCCACTGCAATCCAGCGCAAAATATACATCAAAAGGATCCTGCCCCAGGCACTCGGTCTGAATCTCATCGTATCCCTTCAGATAGGAAAACTCTTCGGAAGGCTTCTGTAAATATACGGTAACTTCTGCTTCCGGAAGGAGTTTACGCAGGTACATCTGTAAGGACAGACATACACCCACGCAGTCTCCGTCGGGACGAATATGTCCGCTGATGCCGATCTTTTTTGCACCACGACATTCTTCACGCAAATCCATTATTCGTCACCTTCCTCTGTCTCTTCCATAACTTCATTTTCCGGCTTCTGTGCCTGTTCGTCCGCAGCAATGACCTCATCGATCTTATGGGACATATTGACACCGTATTCGATGGACTGATCCATCACAAAAGTAATATCCGGAGTGTTGCGCAGATTGATGGTACGAGCCAGCTCTCTGCGGATATAGCCTTCAGCGCTCTTTAAGCCCTGCAGGGTAGACTTTCTGACTTCCCCATCTCCCAGCACACTGATCCATGCCTTACAGCTTTTTAAATCCGGTGCCACTTCCACAGCGACCACACTGGTCCAGGGACTGATCCGGGGGTCCTTAAGACCGCCCCGGATGATCTCTGCCAGAACACGCTGCACTTCCCCGTTCACACGGGTATTTTTTACACTATTTTTTCTCATTCTTATTCCTTCTTACTTCAAACCTAAACCATGATATACCGGAAGCTTCGCTTTGTACCACACCGGAAGTTTCGCTTCGTACCACACCGGAAGTTTCGCTTTGTACCACACTGGAAGTTTCGCTTCGTACCACACCGGAAGTTTCGCTTCGTACTACACCGGAAGTTTCGCTTCGCGAAACTTCGCGCTAAAGCTTTAGAATATCTTAGGCGTGGTATTTTCACGCCTTAGATATTCTCTTTAGCGTGGTACCTCAACCATGATGTAGGCTTCTACGATATCCAGCTCCTGCATCTTGTCAAAGCCTTCGAATACGAGACCACACTCATATCCTGCCTTAACTTCCTTCACATCATCCTTGAATCTCTTCAGGGAAGCCAGGTTGCCCTCGAAGATCTGCTCGCCCTCACGGGTGATACGAACCTTACAGCCTCTCTGGAATACACCGTCTAAGACATAGGAACCGGCAATGTTACCGATAGCGGATGCCTTGAAGATCTGACGAACCTCTGCATGACCGATCACCTTCTCCTCGTATACGGGATCCAGCATACCCTTCATGGCAGCTTCGATATCTTCGATGGCCTGGTAGATGACCTTGTACAGACGTACATCCACGCCCTCTCTCTCTGCGGTTGCCTTGGCAGTCGCATCGGGACGGACGTTGAATCCGATGATGATCGCGTTGGACGCACTTGCCAGGGATACGTCGGACTCGTTGATGGCACCTACGCCGCCGTGGATACATTTTACGACTACTTCTTCATTGGACAGCTTCATCAGGGACTGTTTTACTGCCTCTACACTACCCTGTACGTCGGCTTTGACGATCAGGTTCAGTTCCTTCAGATTGCCTTCCTGGATCTGGCTGAACAGATCATCTAAGGACATTCTGCCCTTGGTCTCTTCCAGCATCTTTTCCTTATTCTGTGCCAGGTAGGTCTCCGCATAGGATTTTGCTGTCTTATCATTATCATGTGCCAGGAATACTTCGCCGGCACTGGGAACATCGGACAGACCCAGGATCTCTACGGGAGTAGAAGGTCCTGCTTCCTTGACTCTGCGTCCCTTGTCATCGATCATGGCTCTTACCTTACCATGAGCCACACCTGCGGAAATAAAATCTCCCACATGCAGGGTACCCTTCTGTACCAGTACGGTAGCCACAGGTCCACGTCCCTTATCCAGCTCTGCCTCGATGACCAGGCCTCTTGCCTTTCTCTTGGGGTTCGCCTTCAGTTCCATGATGTCTGCGGTCAGCAGGATCATGTCAAGCAGCTGGTCGATGCCCTCGCCGCTTTTTGCGGATACGGGTGCAAATACGGTGCTTCCACCCCAATCCTCGGGGATCAGCTCATACTCAGCCAGCTCCTGCTTTACACGATCAATGTTTGCAGAGGGCTTATCGATCTTGTTCACTGCTACGATGATCTCAACGCCTGCTGCCTTTGCATGGTTGATAGCCTCTACGGTTTGGGGCATTACGCCGTCATCCGCTGCTACTACCAGGATAGCAATATCAGTCGCATTGGCACCACGCATACGCATGGCAGTAAATGCTTCGTGTCCGGGAGTATCTAAGAAGGTGATCTTGCGATCTCCCACATTTACAGTATAAGCACCAATGTGCTGGGTGATACCACCTGCCTCGCGATCGGTTACGTTGGTCTTACGAATAGCGTCTAACAGGGAAGTCTTACCATGGTCAACGTGACCCATAACACAGATTACGGGAGGTCTTTCCACCAGATCTTCCTCTTTCTCTTCGTCTTCCTTCAGCAGCTCTTCGATGACATCAACCTTGACCTCTTTTTCACAGAGAATGTCATATTCCATGGCGATGTTCTCTGCATCTTCATAGGAGATCTCCTGGTTCACGGTTACGACCTTACCTTCCAGGAACAGCTTCTTGATGATGGCTGCAGGCTGTAACTTCATCTTCTCAGCCAGTTCTTTGATGGTGATGGATTCCGGCAGCACGATCACCTTGATCTGCTCTTCCTGTACCTCTTCCTTCTTCTTTTCCGGCTTGATGAAACGTCCGGGCTTGTTCTTCAGTGCGTCCTCGTCCTCGTAGATATGGTCCTTCTTGGATCGCTTGTTGTCCTTCTCCTGGCTGAAACGTCTCTTTTCATCTTCGCGCTTCTTCTCAATATCTTTGCCTGCAGGTTCCGGAGCGAAGCCCTTATTCTGTCTGTTATCTCCGAATCGATTACCCGATCCGCCATTGCCTCTCTGGTCGCGGCCGTTATTGCCGTAACCGCGCTCACCGTTGCCGTTATTTCTGCGATCACCCTGGCCGCCTTCCATACCCGGACGACCCTGTCTGTTAAATCCGCCTCCCTGAGGTCTGCCATTGCCCATACCTCCTCTGTTTGCGTTCTGTCCGCCCTGGCGGTTGCCCTGACCATAGCCACCCTGACGATTATCACGATTGCCATCTCTGTTATCACGATTATAACCGCCCTGACCACGATCGTTCTGTCCACGATTATCACGGTTCTGTCCGTAATTATTCTGACCGTAACCACCCTGACGGTTGTCGCGATTATTGTTCTGCGGTCTGTCCGCAGGTCTTGCCTGTGCAGTATTCTGTGTATTCTGCGCTGTCTGCGTGGCTGCGGTATTGGTACTCTGCGCTGCCTGTTCCTTTACGGGAGCCTGCGTGGCTGCGGTATTGTTTACAGGCTTTTTCGCAGGCTGTTGTCCCTTATTGCCGGGTACCATTGCCACACTGGGTGTGGGAGAAGGCGGGGTCAGCGGCTTGATGGGACGTACCGGAGCCTGGGTCTGCACACGATTATTGTAAGAATTGTTCTGATAACCGTTGTTCTGGTATCTGTTATTCTGTCCCTGGTTCGGACGCTGTCCGCCGGCATTTCTCTGTCCCTGTCCGTTCTGTCCGCCCTGACGCTGTCCGGGCATCTTGGAATTCTGAGGGTTGCTTACAAAGATGATCTTTTTCTTCTTTTTCGTCTCTTCGGGAGATTTGGTTTCCTCCTGCGTCTTTTCCTCAGCCGGCTTTGTATTTTCAGCCTTTGCCGGAGCTTCTTTTTCCGCAGCAGGTACTGCTGCCGCCTTCTTCTGTCCTAAGCTGTTACGTACCAGCGCTGCCGCATCCTCTTCCAGAGAGCTCTGTGCTGCTTTCGCCTCAATTCCTTTTTCCTGTAAAAAATTCAATATATCCTTACTCTGTAATTCTAATTCTTTTGCGAGTTCATGTACTTTGATTTTCGCCATGCTTTCCTCCATTCTGCCTAACCGGGCAAATTCGCTTCCAATTGCTTGATGAGTGCATCTGCCAGTCCCGCATCACACACACCTACCGAAGATCTTAAGTTCCGGCCGATCGCCCAGCCGAGCTCTTCTTTTGTGCCATATTCGTATACCGGGACTTCATAATAGGAACATTTGTCGTGAAACAACTTTTTCGTATTGGCGGATGCATCTTCTGCAACGATCACCAACATGGCAGAACCTTTTTTCACAGCGTCCTCCGTCTGGAATTCACCGCTTACCAGGTTACGCCCCCTCATCGCAAGTCCCAAAAGGGAATAAATCTTATTCTGTTTCAAGCTGATCAAACTCCTTTTCCAGCATATCATAACTTTCCGGAGAAATACTCATCTTGAAAGAACGCTCTAAGCCTTTATTCTTTCGGGCCTTCTGCAGACATTCCTTCTGTCTGCATATATATGCGCCGCGTCCATTCTTTTTGCCCGTTGTATCTAAACAGATCTCTCCTTCCGGAGTCTTCAGAACACGCAGCATTTCTTTTTTGCCTTTCATTTCTCCGCAGCCTACGCACTGCCTCAGTGGAATCTTTTTTGCCATTGATTATTCCTGCTCTCCATCAAAATCGTCTTCGGTTTCATCCTCGTAATCGTCCACATAATCCTCATAACGGAAGCCGGGAGCATCCTTGGCCTGTGTCTCGGATTTGATGTCGATCTTGTAACCGGTCAGTCTTGCTGCCAGTCTTGCATTCTGACCTTCCTTACCGATCGCCAGAGACAGCTGATAATCGGGGACAACTACCTTTGCGGTCTTCTCATCGGGATCCGCAAATACTGCTACGATTTTGGCGGGAGAAAGTGCATTCTGGATCAGGTTACCAGGGTTCTCATCCCAGTTCACGATATCGATCTTCTCACCACGCAGCTCTTCTACGATAGCATTGACACGGGCACCGTTCATACCTACGCAGGCGCCGACTGCATCTACATTGGGGTTGTTGCTCCACACAGCGATCTTGGTACGGCTGCCGGCCTCTCTGGCAATGCTCTTGATCTCTACGGTGCCGTCCTTGATCTCGGTAACTTCAGACTCAAACAGTCTCTTTACCAGTTCCGGATGGGTACGGCTGACATTGATACGGGGTCCCTTCGGGGTGTTCTTCACTTCTACAATGTAGACCTTGATACGCTCGGTGGGTTTGAATACCTCACCCTTTACCTGCTCGTTCTCGGTCAGCATGGCATCTGCCTTACCCAGGTTGATGCTGATGTTTTTGCCGACATAGCGCTGTACCACGCCGGTGACAACATCCTTTTCCTTCTCGTAGTACTGATTGTAGATCACGCTTCTCTCTTCCTCGCGGATCTTCTGTAAGATCACGTTCTTGGCATTCTGGGTAGCGATACGTCCGAACTCTTTGGACTTGATCTCTACATGGATCATGTCACCGACCTGTGCCTTTTGGGAGATTTCCTGTGCATCCTCCAGAGCAATCTGTAAGCAGTCATCCTCTACATCGTCCTTGGTGGGTACGACTTCCTTCTCTGCATATACCAGGAAATCGCAGGTCTCTCTATTGATCTCCACATGGATATTGTCAGCCTTTCCAAAATGGTTCTTGCAGGCTGTCATCAGGGAGTTCTCGATGGCTTCAAACAAGGTTTCCTTGCTGATCTCCTTCTCCTTCTCCAGAACATCCAGTGCCTCCATTAATTCCTTATTCATCATTTCCTCCATTCCGGCTTTCGCCTTTTCTTAGTGTATGGTTTCTTCTTATTCTACAAGCTATAACTATCCTTCGCTCTTTGGCTCTGAATAGTATCAAAAGTCTAACGTCAGGCGGATCAGTGCGACGTCTGCTCTGGCAAAAGTCCTCGGGGTTCCTTCTTCTGTAATCGTAACAGTATCTGCATCAAAGCTATCCAGAATGCCTGAAAATTCCTTGCATTTGTCGATGGGTTTAAACAGTTTGATCTCCACCTCTTCGCCGATGCTCTTCTGTAAATGCTTATCCTTTTTCAGAGTTCTGCCCAGGCCCGGGCTGCTGACCTCCAAAATATACGCATCCGGAATGAAATCCGCCTTGTCGAGTGCTTCGGATAATGCTCTGCTGACATTTTCACAATCCAGAATGTTCACACCCTCCGGCTTGTCGATATAGGCTCTCAAATAGTAGTCACTGCCTTCCTTTACATACTCCACATCGTAGATCTCCACCTGATTTACTTCTGCGATAGGCGTAAGCAGTTCTTCGGTTCTGCTTTCGTAGTCCTCTCGTTTGGACATGTATGCCCTCCTTTACTGATATGAACTGTCGTCACAACAACAAGAAAGAGTGGCACGCGTCCACTCTTACTCTAGTAATCATCTTTAAACTATACACAGTATAGACCCTGTGTGGGAAAAAGTCAAGAAAATATTACCCGTATCGTGGTTCCTTTGCCGGGTTCGCTCTCGAGCTGCAGCTTGGCGTGGCTCTTGGCGATGATGTGTTTTACGATGGCAAGCCCTAAACCGGTGCCTCCGGTGGACTTGGATCGGCTCTTGTCCACGCGGTAAAAACGCTCAAAAATCCTCTCCTGGTGTTCCTTGGAGATGCCGATTCCGGTGTCTTTTACCACGAGATTGGTATGTCCTTCTCTGGAGTAGGTCTGTACATTCACGTTTCCTCCGGGATTATTATACCGGATGGCGTTATCACACAGATTATACAGCAGCTCTTCCATCATCTGTCTGTTCGCCGTCACATATGCATCTGTTCCCTCAAGCTGAATAGTCACATTGTGTTTCTCGGCACTCATGGAGAGCATTTCCACACAATTCTTTGCCATCTCATGGAGATTCAGAAGTTCAGTATCCGCTTCCTCTTCCGTGCCGTCCAGCTCCGACAGGCGGATAATATCATTGATTAAAGTAAGCAGACGGTTTGCACTGTTATGGATTCCATGGGCAAAACGCACTGTATCCTGCTCCGAAGCCATTCCGGTCTCGATCAGTTCCGCATAACCGGAGATTGATGTAAGCGGTGTCTTTAATTCATGGGACACATTGGCACTGAATTCCTGCCGCATTCTGGCATTTTTCATAATATTCTCATGCTGCTGTCTCTTATACACATCTCCGAGCCCACGAGACACTCGCTAATCTCGT
>ERZ1026990.35-NODE-35-length-54464-cov-17.133489_pt1 | contig 54464 bp, 44 predicted proteins | sample MGYA00519557_ERZ1026990 | MGnify/ENA primary metagenome ERZ1026990 (study PRJEB26926, sample SAMN06164797) | human gut metagenome | biome: ENVO:00009003; feature: ENVO:2100002; material: ENVO:00002003 | host: Homo sapiens | place: USA | collected 2012 ... | reverse complement strand
TCAATTAAGCCCCGGTAGTTTCTATTACACGGGGCTTAATCATCAATAATAGTCAATTAAGCCCCGGTAGTTTCTATTACACGGGGCTTAATCATCAATAATAGTCAATTAAGCCCCGGTAGTTTCTTACACGGGGCTTAATCATCAAATCTTGTGTGTAACGCCCCGTACCTTGGTTTAAGGGTACAGAGGAGCTTGTTCCTGTCTCCTGTGCCCACACTAAGGCGGAAGAAGGACACAGGCGGGCGTTCGCTGCATCACGCCAAACGTAAGAACCGTGATTTGTGAGCAAGCTCCCAATCACGGTTCTTATTTTGCCTATGCGTGGCTATGCTTTCGTAAGCTCTCAATTACAGCAGTTCCTTCAGCATCTGGTTGACGCTGGTGGGATCTGCCTTGCCTTTCATTGCCTTCATGGTCTGACCTACCAGGAAGCCGATGGCTTTCTCTTTGCCGTTATGGTAGTCCTCTACGGACTGGGGATTGGCGGCGATGACTTCCTCCACAACTTTACGCAATGCGCCTTCGTCATTGACAGTCTTCAATCCCTTTTCTTCCACATACTGTTCGGGATCTACATCTTCCTCAAACATCACCTGGAATACTTCCTTTGCCACAGAAGAGTTGATCACTTTACCATCCACCAGAGCAATCAGCCGGCTCAGATGCTCCGGAGCGAACCGGATATCTTCCGGCTCCATCTCTTTTTCTTTTAGCAGGCGCATGGTCTCTACCATCAGCCAGTTGGACACTTTCTTGGGCTGGCTTCCCAGTGCCACACACGCTTCGAAGATATCTGCCAGATGCTTGGATCCGGTGATGATCTCGATATCATATTCGGGAATATCGTATTCTTCCTTGTACCGTTTCATCTTCTCGGTACGGAATTCCGGCTGTTTACTGCGAATGTTCTCCAGCCACTCATCGCTGATATAGACCGGCACCAGATCGGGGTCCGGGAAATAGCGATAGTCCTGGGCATCCTCCTTGGAACGCATGGCGTAGGAATATTCCTTATTGTCATCCCAGCGTATGGTCTCCTGAATCACTTCTTTGCCTGCCTCCAGCAGATCGATCTGCCGCTCTCTTTCGCCCTGAATGGCTCTGGCGATGGCCTTGAAGGAATTCAGGTTCTTCATCTCGGTACGGGTTCCGAACTTCTCCGCGCCTACTTCTCTCACAGACAGGTTCACATCCGCACGCATGGAGCCTTCCTGAAGTTTACAGTCGGAAGCTCCTAAATACTGGATCAGCAGACGTAATTTTTCCAGATAAGCAATGACTTCTTCCGCGCTGCGCATATCCGGCTCGGATACGATCTCGATCAGAGGCACACCGGAGCGGTTGTAATCTACCAATGTACAATCTTCCCAGTCGTCATGAACCAGTTTGCCGGCATCCTCCTCCATATGGATCTCGTGGATACGCACCGGCTTCGTATAGGTGCTGCCGTCCTCTCCCGCCACCTCGATCTCAACCGAGCCATTCCTGCAGATGGGCAGATACAACTGAGAGATCTGATAGTTTTGAGGGTTATCGGGATAGAAATAATTTTTTCTGTCAAATTTACAATACTGTGTGATGGTACAATTCGTCGCAAGACCTACTGCCACCGCATATTCTACCACCTGTTTATTCAGCACAGGAAGAGATCCCGGCATACCGGTACACACCGGGCAGGTATGAGTATTGGGTCTGCCACCGAACGCTGTGGAACAGCCGCAGAATATTTTCGTCTTCGTGGCAAGCTCTACATGAACTTCCAGACCGATGACGGTTTCATATTGTTTTGCCATAGTAAATACCTTTCCGTATCTGCATTGTTTCTATTATATCTGACTATATACCTGATCATCCCAAATCACATAAACCGGATCGCATACCGGAATTCATTTGCACCCTGCAAAAGTTTACAAATGCTGTTTTTCCAATGCGGTTTCCGCAGGTATCCAGTGTTATTCTCACATGCAGTTACCAGTTGTGTATATATTTCCGTTGTTCTACTTCACGCTCTGCTCATAGGTATATGCTGCGCGGATCAGAGTCTTTTCCTGAAAGCAGTCACCGATCAGCTGCATACCGATGGGCAGTCCCCTGGAATCCGTGCCGCAGGGAACGCTGATACCGGGCAGTCCCGCCAGGTTGATGGAGATGGTGTAGATATCTCCTAAATACATCTTGATGGGATCCGCCAGACTGCTGCCTAACTTCGGTGCTGTGGTGGGCGCCACCGGTCCTAAGATCACATCATATTTTGCAAAAGCTTCATCAAAAGCTTTTTTGATCAGCGCTTTTACGCGGAGTGCCTTCAGGTAATACGCATCGTAATAACCGGAACTCAGCACGAAGGAGCCCAGCATGATACGACGCTTCACCTCGGGGCCAAAGCCCTGAGAACGGCTTCTCTTGTACATGGTGTGCAGATCCTCCGCATCCTGGGCACGGTAGCCGTATTTTACGCCATCAAAGCGCTCCAGGTTGGAACTTGCCTCAGCCGCTGCGATGGTATAGTAGGTAGGGATCGCATAGTCTACCAGACTTAAGTCGAACTCCTCCACCTCTGCGCCCTGCGCTTTCAATACTTCTGCGGCTGCCAGTACCGCATCCCTGACCTCAGGATCCAGTCCTTCGCCGAAATAATCTCTGGGAATACCGATCTTTAATCCTTTCACATCCGCTACCAGTGCAGAGGTAAAATCTGTATCCTCCCGTTTCATGGAAGTGGAATCCTTAGGATCATGGGAAGTGATGGTTTCCAGCACGGTGGCACAGTCTGTCACATCCTTGGTCAGCGGTCCGATCTGATCCAGAGAAGAACCATAAGCGATCAGCCCATAACGGGATACCGTTCCGTAGGTGGGTTTCATGCCGACGACACCGCAATAGGATGCGGGCTGTCTGATGGAACCGCCGGTGTCGGAGCCCAGTGCCGCGAAGCATTCCTCAGCTGCTACTGCCGCCGCGGAACCGCCGGAAGAACCTCCGGGGACATGCTCCGGGTTTCTGGGATTCTTCGTCACGCCGTAGTAAGAAGTCTCTGTGGTACTACCCATGGCGAACTCATCCATGTTGGTCTTGCCCAGGATGACCGCCCCTGCCTTTTCCAGATTCAGTACCGCTTCCGCGCTGAAGGTCGGAATAAAATTCTCTAATATTTTAGAAGAACAGGTGGTCAGGGTACCTTCCGTACACATGTTGTCTTTGATGGCAAAGGGAACTCCGGCTAAGGGTCCGGTCAGTTCTCCCTGTTCGATCTTTTTCTGTACTTCCGCCGCCTGCTGTAATGCTTTGTCCCGTTCTACGGTCACATAGCAGTGATAGGCATCTTCAACGGCTGCGATTCTGTCCAGTACTGCCTGCGTCGCTTCCACCGCCGTAGTCTTACCTTCCCGGATCGCCTTTGCCAGCTCTACTGCTGTCAGGGATAAAATATCCATATCCATTCTCCTTTTTTAATGTCTGACGGAAAACCATTACCGCCTGAATGCTGTAACCAGATTATAAATCGGTATTCTGCCCGATTTCTAATCGAAAGTCCGAAGACTTTTGACATTAGTCAAAAGTCTTTGGTACAACAAACATGTTGTCCTTCTCGCCGGGTGCATTGGCCAGTGTCTGTTCACTCTCGTCCCCATTTGTCACCACGTCCTCGCGGAAGACATTCTGAACCGGGAACACATGGGACATAGGTTCCACGCCGGTAGTATCCAGTTCACTTAGTTTGTCGATATAATCCAGCATTCTGCCCATATCCTTTTTCGCCGCTTCCTTCTCCTCTTCAGAGAGCTCCAGCTTCGCCAGAATGCCTACATATTCTATGGTTTCATCGCTAATTACGTTCGCCATACTATTCTCCATTCCGCAGACGATTCCTTTCGTCGGAGGAATCGCGGATCAAATTTCAAATTTGATTCTGCGATAAGGGCTACTTTGTGACGCCTGCGGCACAAATAGCCGTGTGAAAAATAAGCTATCATGCTTATTTTCACACTATTCTCCATTCCTTTTCTCTCCGCACTACTCTCTCACCTTAATGTGTACCTCGCGCAGCTGCTGCTCCGTTACCTCGCCGGGTGCTCCGCACATGAGATCCTGTGCATTGCCGTTCATAGGGAAGGCGATGACCTCACGGATGTTCTCCTCGTTCCGAAGCAGCATGATCATACGATCCACGCCGGGAGCCATTCCTGCATGAGGGGGTGCTCCGAACTGGAATGCCTGATAGAGAGCTCCGAACTTCGTCTTCAGTGTCTCTTCATCGTAGCCCGCAATGGCAAAAGCTTTTTTCATGATCTCGATGTCGTGGTTACGTACTGCACCGGAGGACAGCTCCACGCCGTTGCATACGATGTCGTACTGGTATGCCAGAACGTCTAACGGATCCATGGTGTTCAGTGCTTCCAGACCGCCCTGCGGCATAGAGAACGGGTTGTGTGTGAAGCCGATCTGCTTCGTCTCAGGATCCAGTTCAAACATCGGGAAGTCGTTCACATAGCAGAAGCGGTAAGCATCCTTTTCGATCAGATCCAGCTTCTCGCCCAGTTCGGTGCGGATATGACCGGCATAATAATTTGCCTTATCCTCTTTGTCCGCAATGAAGAAAATGGTATCTCCGGCAGACAGTCCTGCCAGTGTTGCCAGTTCTTCCTTCATCTCTTCCGGAATGAACTTATCGATGGGTCCCTTGTAGCTCATGTCCTCTGCCACTTCCAGATAACCAAGTCCGCCCATTCCTAAGGAAGTTGCGAAGCTTAACAGTTTTTCATGGAAGCCCTTGGACATCTCCGCATGTACCTTGATGGCACGGACGGTTCTGCCGATAAACGGCTTAAATGTACATCTCTGGAAGAACTCCGTCACATCCATAATTCTCAAAGGATTGCGCAGATCCGGCTTGTCACAGCCGAACTCCAGCATGGCCTGTTTGTAACTGATGATAGGGAACGGTGTCTCGGTGATCCTGCTGCCTTCGGGAGCAAACTTTACAAAGGTATCATGCAATACTTCCTCGCCTACCTTGAAGACATCCTCCTGGGTCACGAAGCTCATCTCAAAATCCAGCTGATAGAACTCTCCGGGAGATCTGTCTGCTCTGGCATCCTCATCGCGGAAGCAGGGAGCGATCTGGAAATACTTGTCAAATCCGGAAGCCATCAACAGCTGCTTATACTGCTGCGGTGCCTGAGGCAGCGCATAGAATTTTCCTTTAAATTTTCTACTGGGAACGATATAGTCTCTGGCGCCCTCTGGAGAAGAAGCACACAGGATCGGGGTCTGGATCTCCAAAAATCCCATGTCCGTCATCTTCTGACGCAGATAGCTGATGACCTTGGAACGAAAGACGATGTTGTCCTTCACTTTTGCATTTCTAAGGTCAAGATAACGATATTTTAATCTCACATCTTCCCGGATCTCTTTGGATGTCTGGATCTCGAAAGGAAGCTGCTTATATACTCTTCCCAGTACATCGATCTGGTGTGCTTCCAGTTCGATGGTGCCGGAAGGAATCTTCGGGTTGTAGGTCTCTTCGTCTCTGTGTTCCATGAGACCGGTAATGGACAGGCACATTTCCTTGGTGATGCCCTTTAAAAGCTCCGGCTTACGAATGACCACCTGTAACACGCCGTACATATCCCGCAGATCGATAAAGGATACGCCGCCGTGGTCACGGATGTTCTCCACCCAGCCTGCCACCTGCAAAGTCTGTCCGATCTGCTGTTCACTGATCTCTTTCATTGTTAAATCTCTGTACATATCGCACCTCCTGTTATATAGTGTCCCGAATGTGCGCTCCCTGTACAGCTTATTTTTAAATACAAAAAGCCCCGGGACATGTTAAAACATATCCCGGGACGAATCATCTAATCCGTGGTACCACCCGAATTGACAGGCGCCTTTGCCCATCCACTCTTGTCACTTAACGCGTGCAACGTGTCATCCTAGCTGCATGTGATATTCTGCAGTTCAGATCACCTGCTCCGGAGTGTTCCCTTCGCCAGCTTCCGCAAACAGCGCTCTCAGTCGGTGACGCTGTATTCCTGTCGTTTCCCTTGGCAAGAGTCTCTTTCATAGCATTTACAAATTAGTTTTTCAACTTAGGTTTATAATATGCGCACGAAAGAAATCTGTCAAGCATTTTTTATTGTAACAGTTCAGCCATGGACATATCCGAGCGCAAAAATCATGCTTGCATGATTTTTCGGACGAATATGTTCATGAGATGAGCGCCGATTTATGAGCAAAGGTAGTCACGTAGTGACGCAAAAGCGTGTTAACGCGACTTTGCGAATGGCGCGGGCTGAACGGAAGGTTAATTACATGCGTTTTTGAACTGATTCCAGATCTCTGCATGCAGGTCCTCTGCCTCCTGGGAGATGTTCTGCACGATCTCGCCCTCCGCTGCATCCTCCGGCAATACGATCATTTTCTTCATATCGTCGGAAATATATTCTTCCGCTGCTTTGTTGGTGCAATAATAACCGATATACTCATAGCATTTTGCCGCATTTTCCGGCTCATTGATATAGTCTAAAAACGCATAGGCTGCATCCGTATTGGGAGCCTTGGAGGGTACAAATCCTGCCATGATACCGAAGCCCAGTCCCTCCTTGGGATATACCACTTCCAGATCCGGTCTCGCCTGCAGAGCTGCTGATACCTGGGAGGTATACAAAAATGCTGCTGCCACTTCACCGCTGATCAGGTAATCCTGGGTGTTGTTGTCATTGATCACGCGGATATTGGGTGCCAGGGTCAGAAGCTTCTCTCCCGCCGCACGGATGGCATCCAGATCTTCGGTATTGAAGGACTCACCCATCGTTTTCAGCGTAATACCGTCGATAACACGGTAATTCGCTGTCAGTGCCACATTATTTTCCAGCGCCGGATCCCACAGATCCTCATAACCTGTGATCTTCACATCCGTCAGTCCCGGATCGTACACGATCAGCGGAATGCCCGCACCGTAAGGTACCGTATATTCGTTCTGCGGATCATAGAACTGGGACATAAATACAGGGTTCAGATTATCGTAAGTGCTGATCCTGGAAGTATCCAGCTTCTGCGCCAGACCTTCCTGAATCGCCAGCTCGATGATATAGTCATCTGCGATGACCAGATCGTAATCGCCGCCCTTGGTCTCCTCCAGCTTCGCCAGCATATCTTCATCATAATCAAAGTTGGAATAATTGATCCGGATACCGGTCTCTTTTTCAAAACTGTCCAGGATCTCCTGAGGGAACATGCCATCCCAGGTATAGAGATTCAGTTCTCCCTTATCTTCCTTACCGCCTGCTCCACAGCCGGTAAACAACGTGACCAGCATGGTCGCTGCCAGCAGCATTGCCAGCTTTTTCTTCATAATCTCCTCCTTCGATGCAGATTTTCTGCATCCTCTTCTATTTTTTATACTGCTTACGGGCAATCCCCCCGATCATTTTTCTCCGGGTATTTCTCCTGCGGGTGCCTGACATTTACGTCCCAGCACATACGCTCCCGCCAGACACAACAATATCACAAACAGCATGACCGTTGCAAGTGCATTGATCTCAGGGGTCACGCCGGTCTTTAATTTCGTATAGATCTTCACCGGCAAAGTATTAACCTTCGGTCCGGTGACAAAAATGCTGATCACCACATCATCGAAGGACATCGCAAATGCCAGCAGAACACCGGACAAGATCGCCGGCAGGATCTGCGGAAGTATTATGTCAAAAAATACCTGCCGCTTCGTCGCTCCCAGATCCAGCGCCGCCTCTTCTAAGGAATGATCCATTCCCACCAGTCTCGCCCGCACCATAGTAAAAATATAGGGCACACAGAATGTAGTATGGGCGATCACCAGCGTGACCATACCAAAGGGCAGTCCCATCAGGGAAAATACGGACAAAAATACCATGCCCAGAATGATCTCCGGGATCATGATGGGCAGCGTGGATATATATGCCACAACCTCATCCGTCTTCCGCTTCCTGCGGCTCATCCCCAGCGCTCCCGAAGTGCCGATCAGCACTGCAAAAGCGCAGCTTAATACCGCCAGGATCAGACTGTTAATCAGTGCTTCTCCTAAATCTCTGTCGCGAAACAGCTCCCGGTACCATTTCAAGGAGAATCCTTCCCAGACCGAGGTCAGCTTCGAAGCGTTGAAGGAATACACCACTGTCAGAAGGATCGGGATATAGGTCAGCACAGTGATCACCGCCACATATACAAACGGCCATTTTTTCTTTTTCATATCTTACAACATCCCTTCCAGCTGTGAAGTTCCGGTGATCTTCCGGTACAGACGGATCATCACGGAGGTCAGCACCATAAGCACCGCGGACAGCGCTGCCGCAAACGGCTGGTTGCGCCCCTTGGTGATCTGTTCCTGTATCACACTGCCCACCAGTACGATCTTATTGCCGCCTAAGATATCCGCTATGAAAAACAGTCCCATGGACGGGATAAAGGACAGTACCACGCCGGATAACAGACCCGGCAGCGTCAGCCGGAAGCTGACCGTCCAGAACGCCGTCCACGAGGAAGCTCCCAGATCCCTGGAGGCTTCCACCAAAGACATATCCAGCTTCTCCGCGCTGGAATACACCGCCAGGATCATAAAAGGCAGCAGGGAATAGACCATTCCCACCACCACTGCCGGATAAGTATAGAGCAGCTTTAACGGCTGATTGGTCAGATGCAGCCCCATCAATATCTTATCCAGCACACCGTTGCTGCGGAATACGATGATCCAGCCGTAGAGACGGATCAGTGCACTGGTCCAGAACGGGATCATGATGAGAAGCAGCATTCTGCGCTTCCACACCGCATTCATCCGCGCCATAAAATACCCATAAGGATATCCGATCAGTGCCACAAAAAAGGTAGCGGTAAACGCCAGCTTCAGAGACTGCCGGAAGGTATCCAGATACAACGGCTCCAATATTCTCTTATAATTGTCCAGGGTGAACGTAAAATCCACGCCCCAGACCTGCGCTCTCTGTAAAAAGCTCAACAGAAACAGATACAGGATCGGCAGAGCCACGAACAGGATCGTGAACACATACATGGGGATCATCAGGCCGATATTCCCATAGTTCCTGTGTCCGTTACTTTTAGTTTTCGTCTTTGTCATTATCTATTACCTTTACTGCGTCTTTCGCATCCCAGCCGATCTTCACCGTCTCTCCCGCCTGCATATCATTATCGATGCCGTAACGGCTGGCTGTCAGAAGCTGCCCATCCGACAGGCGGAACAATATACGAAGCTGCCCGCCGGCAAAACTTTTCTCCACTACGACTGCTTCCTGCGTACAGACACTCTCCCCGTCCATTCGGATATTTTCCGAGCGGATGGCAAGTGTCTCTCCATTTTTATACAGAATATTCGCATTTCCCACGAAATCCGCCACGTAGCTGGTCCTCGGCCGATAGTACACCTCGTTGGGTGTTCCCATCTGCTCCAGCACGCCTTCATGCATGACACCGATGCGGTCGGACATATTGATCGCCTCTTCCTGGTCATGCGTGATATAGATAAAAGTGATCCCCAGCTGCTTCTGCAGACGTTTCAGTTCCAGCTGCATCTGCCTGCGCAGCTTCAGATCCAGTGCTCCCAGCGGTTCATCTAACAGCAATACTTTCGGCTCATTGATCACCGCTCTGGCAATGGCAATGCGCTGCTTCTGTCCGCCGGAGAGCTGGTCCGGCATACGTTTTTTGTACTCTTCCAGCTGCACCAGGCGAAGCGCACGCTCCACCCGCTCTGCGATCTGCGCCTTCGGGACTTTGCGGATCTTCAATCCATAGCCTACGTTATCCGCCACGTTCATATGCGGAAACAGAGCATAATTCTGAAATACCGTATTAACATCCCGCTTGTTGGGTTCCCAATCCGTAATATTGTGGTCCTCCAGGATCACCTGCCCGCTATCCGGCAGTTCCAGACCCGCAATGATCCGCAGCGTCGTGGTCTTACCGCAGCCGGAGGCACCTAACAGCGTGATAAATTCTCCCTGTCCGGCTTCTAAGTCAATGCCTTTTAATACCTCTGTATTAGCAAAAGATTTCCGGATCTGCTGAAGTTGTAATATACTTTCACCCATGCCCCGGCTCCTTTCTTATTTTTATCTTCCTTCTGTCTGTTTACCGCCTAATAGTTTAACAGTTCTTTTCTCGTCCGTCAAACCGTTTTATGCGCGCACCACCGCCGTTGCACAAATAAAAAAATGCTAAGCCACGGAGTTTCATTCCGAGCTTAGCACCCTATCTGTTTTTATTTATCCGGACCAAAATCCAGCGCAACAACCCGGTCATTCACCTGTGTAAAGCTGCCACCGTCCATATTTTTACGTACAAAGGGAACACCCTCTCGCACATAGTATACATTATCCTGAAGCAGGGCATCCGGATTCTCTGATGGGCTGATCGTACCACCGAGATCATCATAGCTGATATTATTGCGGAAGGTATTATGGATCGCCTCCTGTAAACAGAACATCACACAGCCGCCCTCATTCTGCCTGCTGTAATTATATTCATACACCGTTCCGTCCCCGGAATCCGCATCATATGCCATGCCGTCCTGATTGAGCCTGGTGTCAGCGACTTCATTATAGCGAAACAGGGCATCCTTGCATTTCCAGGGCCAGATTGCGGCTGCCACTTTTCCCATCCGGTCGCCCGGCTCACAATAAATCCGGTCATTGATCTCGCAGGCCACTGAGTCTGCCATATTATGCTCCACCAGAGGACGCAGGGCATACATCGGTGTGATCCCATCCCCTCCGGCCTCTTTTACATAATTATTCCGTATCTGCATATTTTCATGCCCATAGTTCAGAAAAACCGATTCCGTAAGCTCTGCTCCCCGGAACTTATCATGAGCATAGGTATAGCCTGCTGCAATTCCCCAGCGGCTGACCCGGTGCACGAAGCATCCTTCTATGACGACATCACGATACCGTGCCGCACCCGTCCGCTCCTCACATTCCGGGCGAAGCGCTGTCATATAGATCCCACCGTTGTTCATGTGCTTATCGTAGACATTCCCATGGACATCATGGATCCACAGATTCCTAAGCGTGATGCCGCTCCGCACCCCTTTGTCCTTAGCCACCACAGCCACACCGGTACGGTTCATTTTCTCGCCCAGGCTATAACGTTCTCCCGGAATCATGCTACCTTCATTCGTGATCTCCAGATCCTCGACCACAATGTGCTCTGCATCATACAAAAGCACTGCGGAAGATACATAGCCGTGATACACATGCGTAGGTGAATCCAGTGGGGTCCCATAATCCTGGTACCAGATGCCCTGTCCGCAGGCATCGATCCGCGGCGGCGCATCTGCAGTGCCATACGCTCCGATCACAATTGGTGCCTCTTTCGTACCGCTGTCTGTCACATGCAGATACTGTCCGTAAAATACGCTGCCCCGCTCCAGCAGGATGCGGTCGCCCGGCTGCAGGTGTCTTCTATTGATAGCAGACAGACTGGCAAACGCCGTACTGCACGTCCGTCCGTCATTTTCATCACTGCCTGTTCTCTGACTCACATAATATGTCGCGGATAAGCTTGTCATATGCATCCTCCCGTAACCGTTTCTCAATGATCTGTGACACTTCCTCATAGGTAAAATAATCCCCATGATAGCGTCCGAACAGATCTCTGTTCTGTTCGTAAAAATCCCGCTTCTCCTGCTCCGTAAAATCCGGGCACCAGCCGCCTTCCCGGACTTTCCCACACGGCTGTACAAAATCCAGCTTCAGGCAGGTCAGCTCATATTGCAGATATGCCGGTGCGGAAAAATAATGCGGTCCGTAGAAGAGCTTCCCTTCCTGTTCCATTCTCCGCAGCTCTTCGTTATGCTTCTTACGTCTGGCCTCAAGTCCCTCCATAGAGGGATCCTCGATCAGGCCTATTCTATGCGCCAAAAGGAAGGCTCCCTGAGCCTTCCTGATATGCGCCTGTGTCATAGTTTCCTGTTTTGGCATTTTCTGTTGCATTATTTCACTGCTCCCGTAATTCCATTTGCAAAGCTCTTCTGTAAACACAGGAAGATGATCGCCGTAGGAAGTGTACAGATCAATACTCCCAGCATCAGCATACCATAATCCACACTGTATCCACTCTTCAGATTGGCTACTAACATCGGCATGGTGATCGCCTTGCTGTCCTGTAAAATGATCGTCGGCCACAGATAATTGTTCCAAGCATTCATAAATGTAACCGTCATCGCCGCTCCATAGGTAGATTTCATCACCGGAATGAACATCCGGAAGAAAATCCGTATTTCGCTCAGACCTTCCAGTCTGGCAGCCTCGATAATATCATGAGGAAAAGAACGTGCCGCCTGTCTGAAAAGCATGATCATAAACGGAGTCGAGATGGATGGCAGTGCCAGTGCGATCCAGGTATTTACCAGCTTCCAGGATGTGAACATCTTGAACAGAGGGATCATGATCGCTACGAACGGAAGCATCATTGCCAGCAGCAGAATACTCATCAGAATATCCTTACCCTTATCATGATAGATCTCAAATCCATAACCGGCAATGGAACAGATCAGCAGTGTCACAACCGTGATCACGATCGCATTGCGGAAGGAATTAAACATCGCAAGTCCAAGATTCTGCATGTCAACCAGGGTCTTGAAATTCTCGATCAGATAGGTACCCGGGATCAGACGTCCTCTTACCACATCAATACTCTGGTTGGTCGCACCGCACAGCATATAATACAGTGGAAATGCTGACAGAAAGCTTGCTATCACTAAGATTGCGTAGGAAATTATTTGCTTGAATTTAGTCACGTTTGTCACCCACCTTCATCTGAATTGCAGACAGAACCGCTACCATTACAAGTATGCATACAGACAACGCTGCCGCATAATTAAATTTCGGTGTCTCCACGAAGGAGATATTGTAGATGTAATGCGCCAATGTCATTGTAGATTTTCCGGGACCGCCTGCTGTCAGGTTCATTGACTCATCGAACAGCTGCAGTGTTCCCGAAGTAGACATGATCGCCGTCATCAGAATGGTCGGCTTTAACAACGGTATCGTGATCTTCATAAACTGCTGGAACGGTGTCGCTCCGTCGATGTAGCTTGCCTCATAGACAGAATAATCGATATTCTGTAATCCTGCCAGATAGAATACCATATTATATCCGGTCCATCTCCAGATCAGTGCGATCACGATGACCCATCGCGCCGGCCATGTGCTTTGGAACCAGTCCACAGAAGACAGTCCGATGGCCATAAGCACTCTGTTGACCACTCCATCCGGAGCAAACAATGACTTAAATATCATGGAATAAGATACCAGTGACGTTGCACACGGAAGGAAGATCAAAGTACGGAAAATACCTTTTCCTTTTATCTTAGGATTATTCAGCAGCTGCGCCAGCATCAGTGCGAGCACAAGCATGATCGGTACCTGAATCACAAAATAAAAGAAGGTATTGAACAAGCATTGCTGGAATGTTTTATCCTTGAGGATCCTGGCATAATTCGCTACACCATTAAAGACTCCTCCTGTCTTCCGGAAGGAAAGAAGGATGGCCTGTGACATCGGATAGAAACAAAATACAAATATTAAAATCGATGCCGGGAGCAGGAATGCCCATCCGGTCAGATTATGCTTTTTTTCCAAACTTAATTTTGTTTTCTTCTTTTCCATGTTTCTCTCCTACAACAGTACCGGGAACGCACTGCTGCACCCCCCGGTACTATCCAGTTTCCATACTCTGGTGATTATTCGGCGATATTAAACTCTACGGTATCCTGAGCGTTTTTGATCTCTGTATCAATATCAGCGTTCTTCTGTACAACGTTGGTGATCGCATCTGTCAGTGCGCTTCTGATGTCAGAGTAGTATGCACCGTAGTCAATTCCGGGAACATGTCCGGCGAACTCTACGATATCCTTGTACACTGCCTGACCGCCGTAGAACTCATTGCCCTCATTATAGGTCTCAGACTGTGCTGCGGGCAGGTAACTTGCGATCGCTCCTGCATTTACCAGCAGATCATCGTATAAATCTACATCCGCACCAAAGGTAGCGTTCAGGAAATCAAATGCCAGATCGGTATTTTTGCAGTTAGAAGATACTGCCCAGCTTGCACCACCGCAGTTAGCGTAGTTGGTTGCGCCTTCTACATCATCTAACTTAGGCATGTTTACGATTGCCCATTTGCCTGCCTGGTCTTCTGCTGCCTGAATGGAGGACATGATCCAGCAGCCCTGGATAACGCCTGCAGCGGTACCCTTGTTCATGGAAGCGATATACTGATCCCAGTCGGTATAATCAGCCATGATTCCTTCATCGATCAGCTGCTTGTAGGTCTCGATCGCTTTCTTCAGCGCTTTGTTGTCTACCAGAGATACTTTGCCATCTACCATAGGAGAAGCACCTGCTGACTGCAACATCTCGATCACGATCTCAGAACCGCCGGAGCAGGTCAGCATCGGAACATCATTCGCAGCCATTACCTTCTTAGACAGCTCCATGAACTCAGACCATGTGGTATCCTTGAAATCTTCTACCTTAAGACCTGCTGCTTCTACCATATCGGAACGGATCGCCATGATGGTAGCACCATTATCAAAAGGAATACCATAATGTGTGCCATCTACTGTGGAGTCAGCCAGCTTACCCATAGAGAACTGAGAGAAATCAATTCCGCAGTCATCCAGTGCTGTGAAGATTCCGGGATAATTGGTTGCATTTTTGTGGAAGGAATAATCCTGCATCAGGAAGATATCAGGTAAAGTGCTGTAATCACCGGCTTCAGCCGCTGTGATCAGAGCAGTCTCGATATCGCTATATACCTTCTCCTGGATGTCTAACTTGAAGTTAGGATGATCCACCTGGTATGCCTTCTCTGCCTGCTTCATTGCATAGACATTGAAGTTAGGATCCCAACACCATACGGTCAGTGTCTCGTCTTCTGCGGAAGCAGTTGTCTCTGCTGCTGCCTCTGTTTCCTTGGATGCCTCGCTGGGCGCTGCGCTCTGCGCATCATTGCCGGCAGGCTTGTTGCCACATCCGGTCAGCATGGAAACGGTCATTGCCGCTACTAAGAGCACGCTTAATACTTTCTTTTTCATCTTAAATAACCTCCTTATACTTGTAAAGTACTACCTTATAAAATATGAAACGCTTTTTGCCTTCCATAAGTTACCTGTCTTCGATATCGTCCACCCAACGCATTTCGCCGGGTTTCAGATCCAGCACATACGCACATTTTCCTTTGATATACAGCTCTGTGTGCTGTGCCTGTGCTGAGTTGTTGATCACTGCGATCTTGCCGGTCTTCTGGAATACCGTTACTTCGGTATCCACATTCGTTACATAGTAACGCTTCATCTCCTGCTCCATGCCGGCTGCATAATAGATTGCCCGAAGCAGAAGTCTGCAGTTCTGGGGAGAATACGGAAGACCTGCAAAATACACACTGTGTCCTCTGCCATATTCATTGACCACCAGCTGGCTGTATTCCCCATCCATCGCAAGGATCTGATAATGTCCGCCCTGTGCATAGACGCGGCTGGTTCCCTCGCCGAAATCCAGGGCTCCGTCAATATCCTCTAAGATAAAGTGATCTGTATTTTTCTCATTGTACTTGTCCGTGCTGAGAGAGAAACACATCTCGCGATCTACGCCGAGCACATCAGACAATTGGAAATATCTTCCCTGATACTGATAAGCGGTAGGCTCACCCACACCGATGAAGCCGCCTCCCTGATCCACAAAGCGTCTGATATTGGTCAGGACCTTTTCGTCGATCCAGTTCTCCGCGCCGCTGAATGCGGTGTACGCATCCCCGACATTAATGATGACCTTAATCTGGTCAGGGATGCCGTTTCTGACATCATCAAAGGAAATGAACTCGACCTCAAAAGGCATTCCGCTTAAGCATTCCAATACTCCCTCTGCGGAATAGGTTTCCCTGTGCCAGATCGCATGATGTACCTGATTGGACATCCACCTTCTCTGACTGCCCCAGCAGTTCAGGATCGCCACCTTGAAAGGTGCCACATAGGAAGCTGTCCCCTGCATATTTTCATGGATCTCTCTAAACTGTGTTACCACGTTTTGGATCTCATCAATGAAACCGGGCCAATTACTTGCCAGCTTCAGATAACCGCCGTATCCGATCCTGTCCAGGGGAGACCTGAGTAATGCACGCCTTGCTTTTCTCCAGTTATCTCTTGCCTCTCCGATCGGGTCACCGCCTTCGCAGAACACATCCGGGAAAAAGTAAGGTAACAGCCGTCCTTCGGTATAATTCACTCCCTTGATATCAGAGATCATTCGAAGCGTCACACCGCTTCCGACAGAACCTACCACTGCATCCAGTCCGATGCCCGCGAAATATTTACCGTAGGGCTCTGTTCCGATCCAATGATCTCCGAGGAACATCATAGCTTCCTTGCCATAAGAATGTACAATATCTACCAGTTCCTTCGCCAGCGCACATACCTCGATCTGCTGGAACTCTATGAAATCCAGGAACTGTTTGCTGGGAACGCGGAACATGCTGTTGTGATATCCCTGATCCACAATGTACTCCGGGCGGAATTTGTAGCCTGCCCATTTTTCAAACTGTTCCAGGATATAGGGGCTCACACTTGCGCTATATCCGAACCACTCTACAAATTTTTCCCGCTTCTTGTCATCGAAGGTCAGTGTGAACTGATGGAAAAAAGTAGTGAAGCGGACAACGTCGATATGAGGATTGTCCTCGCACCATTTTCTCAGCTTCTCTTTGACGTACTGCTTGGTCTTGGGCTGTCTCACATCGTAAGTCAGCTGATGCGGTGTATCCTTCCAGTCATTCGTGATGAAATTGTACATGTGCACCGGATCCCAGATCAAAAATGCCAGGAAGCTTACCGTATACTCATGATAGGGGATCGTATGGATCTCCACTTCGCCGGACGCCTCATCAAATTCCCATGCATCCGTCGGCACCACTTCACCGGTCGTTCTGTCGATCACTTCCCACCAGCGCTTCGGATCATCCAGCGTGTTGACCTTAAGCTGCTCCGTATGGAAGCCTTCCATCAGACGGATGCGGAGTGTTTCCCCTCTGGCGGTGATGCGGTTGCTGATCAGGTATTCCTGCTGGATCTCCTCCGGATGCTTCATCGCCCACGCATTATCCTTTCTCGTGGTATAATAAGTCGCATATTTCTTCACCGGCTCTGACAAAAGCGCTTGTGGCATCTCGGTTCCGTCACAGTCTCTCAAAGCATCTGCGCCCAGAAGATTTTTTAACCGTATGGTTTCGTCAATGATGTCTGCATCTGTTGGCAGTGTCAGTCTTCCTGTCATCGCATGATTTCCTCCCCATCGCTTTTGTACTATCTTGCAGCTGATGACTAAAGTATATCGGCTTCCTGACCTGATATCAATTTCTTTGTTGCTTGTTTTGTTATGTTTATTGCTATTTTGTTACTAAAATAGTGGATTTTTTTAAATGATTATGTATAATATGCTTATCACGATCGTATGCATTTTTATTTTTTCGTCTTTTTTACGAACGTTTTTGTAAAATATTGTTCTTTTTATATATTCATTATAAAAAATATTGCAAATTTGAAAAAGTGCACAATAAAACAAGATAAAGAAGGTGTCTGGTTATGAGTAATGAATTTATCAATATTGATTCTGCAAACGCAAACAGTTCTCCGGAACATTTCCAGCTGCGTTACATCTCCATCTCCAAATACGAAGGAGACTGGCAATCCCTTCCGCATACCCATCACTTTTCAGAGTTGTTCTATGTCCTGCATGGTGAGGGAGCCTTCTATATAGAGAATGAAAAGGTGCCTGTGAAGACGGACGATCTGGTCATCATCAACCCTTATGTAGAGCACACGGAGAAAACACTTCCCAACGATCCCATGGAATATATCGTATTCGGTGTGGAAGGGCTCGCTTTTTCCTTTTCCGGTGCAGGGCAGGACAACCCGAAGGGTTACAGCTTCTACAGCTACGGCGCCGACAAAAAGCAGTTCATCAACTTTGCCCAGCTGATGATGCAGGAATTCCGTGACAAGCTCCCCGGCTTTGAACAGGTATGCCACGGACTGCTCCAGGTGCTCCTGGTATATATTTCCCGGAAGCAGAACCTGTCCGTCATCTCCGACTCCTCCTTCCAATTATCCAAGGAATGTGCTCTGGCGAAGCGCTATATCGACTCCAATTATTCGCAGAACATTACCTTAGATTCCCTGGCGGAGATCACACATATCAACAAATTCTATCTGGCACACTCCTTTACCGAATGTGTCGGGCAGTCTCCGATCAATTACCTGACTGACCGGAGGCTGGAAGCCTGCAAGGAGCTCCTGGTATCCTCCAATCTGTCGGTAGCACAGGTAGCCACCAGTGTCGGGTTTTCTTCGCAGTCCTATTTCTCGCAGATCTTCCGTAAAAAGACCGGCATGACACCGCGCCAGTACCGGAGCCGGTATGCCCGGAGATAAAAAGGACCCCACAGACGGCTGCTGCCGCCCGTGAGGTCCCCGGATCCTCTCTACGTGATCCAACCCTTCATAAGTCCTATAAATTCCATGAAAAAATACATTCCCCTCAGCCACACGAACACTCCGCAGCCATAATACATCCATGCATTTTCCTTCTGTCTGTCCACCACCTTGCCCGTCAGGGACAGGATCACACAGATGAGTAATACCATGGTTCCGAAGGCTGCACGGTCAGGGTAATGCGGTGACAGGACCATAGCTCCCCAGGATAACAATGCCCCTGCCAACAACAGCAGGTTCTCTTTTCCGATTTTTTCTCTTAAAATTCCCACGCAGATCACAAGCAGTACCACCGTAAGGATGAGTGCAGGGAACAGATACTCAAAGGCTCCCTTCGCCTCGCTGTAGAAGCGCAGAAATAAATTCCATAACAGTCCTCGCGTATCCTCAGATGTCTCCTCACTGCGGACAAAATTACCCGGTGCAGCGATCATCAGAACACTTCCCGCCAGACAGCTGATATTTCCAAGATACATCCATAACGGTATCCTTTTATGATCCTTACGTCTTAAGATCATCACCAGGAGACTCAGGATCCATACCGCCGGTCCCATATTTTCATTGCTCCATCCGGCGATCAGTCCTAACGGCAGGATCCACAGAGTGATTCCCGCAAGCTTCCTCTCCCCGCAGTCTTCGTAGCGCAGATAACAATATAAAAATGCCAGCAAAAATCCTGTCATATACAGATAATTCGCCGCCCCGGACTCCCAGACCATACTCATTCTCCAGTTGGCATTGAGTCCCAGTAACATGCTCATTGCCGCAAAAAAGTACGGGAATCCGCGTCTTCCGGACACCTCACAGATCAGCCATGAAAGAAGCAGCGTCATACCGGTATTAAAAATATCCGCCCAGTGCTCCCCGCACAACAGTATGAGCTGCAGCAGCCCATGTGCCATGCTTCTTCCGCCCCAGTTAAAATAGTGCCAGATCTGTGCATGGATAATGTCACGGATGTTCTGTATCGGAGTATCCGTGTACAATAATGTGGAATACCATGCATCATCCATCATAAAATCCGTCAGATAATTGACATACCAGATCATAACTGTCGTAAACAGGATCAGTACCAGACTGCTCCGACGAATTATTTTTTTCTGCTTTTCCTGCATATTTTTCTCCTACAGCCGGATCCTCTTCAGACGGTCCACTGCCTCGACAGTGTTCTCGTAGCTTCCGAAAGCCGTCAGGCGGAAGTAATGCTCACCGCTTGGTCCGAATCCGGATCCGGGGGTACCTACCACGTTGACATTCTCTAACAGATAATCGAAGAACTCCCAGCTGGTCATGCCGTTCGGCGCTTTCAGCCAGATATAGGGAGCGTTCACACCGCCGGATACGGTAAATCCTGCTTCTTTTAAGCCCGCAAGGATATAGTGTGCGTTGTTCATGTAATAAGCGACCTGCTCCTTCAGCTGTGCCTTACCTGCTGCAGAGTATACTGCCTCACCGGCACGCTGTACGATATAGGGTGCTCCGTTGTATTTGGTGCCGTGTCTTCTCGCCCACAGTGCATGGAGGCTCACATCCCCACTCTTTAAATCCTTGGGGATCACGGTAAAGCCCAGACGCACTCCGGTAAAGCCGGCATTTTTGGAGAAGGAACGGAACTCGATGGCACAGGTTCTGGCTCCTTCACATTCATAGATGCTGTGAGGCACATCCGGCTCGGAAATATATGCTTCGTAGGCTGCATCGTAAAGGATGACAGCGCCTACCTTATTCGCATAGTCCACCCATTCCTGCAGCTGTGCCTTGGTGATCGTGGCACCGGTAGGGTTGTTGGGGAAGCATAAATAGATCAGATCCGGGGTCTCCTTCGGCAGCTCGGGTGCGAAACCATTCTCTGCCAGACAGGGCATATAGATCACATCACTCCAGGTCTCGGACTTCGGATCGTAAGTGCCGGTTCTGCCTGCCATGACATTAGAATCCACGTATACAGGGTAAACAGGATCACATACCGCGATCTTATTGTCCAGGCTGAAGATCTCCTGAATATTGCCGCAGTCACATTTTGCTCCGTCGGATACAAAAATCTCGTCCGGCGCAATATCACAGCCTCTTGCCTTATAATCATTCTCTGCGATGGCATTGCGCAGGAACTCATAGCCAAGGTCAGGAGCGTAACCATGAAAAGTCTCCGCTTTTCCCATCTCATCCACTGCACCGTGCAGCGCATCAATGATAGCAGGTGCCAAAGGCTGTGTCACATCTCCGATTCCCAGACGGATGATCTTTTTGTCCGGGTGTGCTGCAGAATACGCGTTTACCTTTTTACCGATGGTGGAAAATAAATAGCTTCCGGGAAGTTTTAAATAGTTGTCGTTTACTTTAAACATAGTACGTTCTCCTCTCTATGATCCTTGGTGCAATATTACTGTCACCTTGCTGTCGTAATAAACAATTTCTTCGCACTATGTGCTTCCGAAATTGCAACGCCCATTCGTAATCCGGGCTGATCGCCCTACTTACTTATGTTCGTTTACTCCTCTCATAGCAACACATCTTTGCCTGCAAGCAGTCAATCTGTGTTGCTATGGAGGCGTTTATTCTATCAGATGGAGTACGGGTCAACTTCACCCTCAAATACGATCTTCGCAGGTCCGGTCATGTAGACCAGATCCGCCACACGGTCCCATTTGATGTGCAGTTCACCGCCTAATAGTTTAACAGTTATTTCCTCGTCCGTCAAACCATTTAGCACGCACGCCACCGCCGTAGCGCAGCATCCGGTACCGCAGGCAAGGGTCTCCCCGGTGCCTCTCTCCCAGACGCGCATGAATACATTTTTCCGATCCAGGATCTCTACGAATTCGGTATTCGTCCGGTTGGGGAAACAGGAATGGTGCTCGAACTTCGGACCGATCTTCTCAATGTCGAGATCCTTTACCCCCTTCATAAATACAATGGCATGGGGATTGCCCATGGAGACACAGGTCATACGGTATTCTTCACCATCCACCGTGATCGGTGCATCCACTACGGCAGGTCCCACCGGGGTCTGCTGTGTTGCTTCCGCTATCACCGGCACCTCCATAGGTGCCAGGACCGGCTGTCCCATGTTCACCTGTACCATTGTTACCTGCCCTCTGTCCGTGGCGGTCCTGCCCTCCACCGTGAGCTTTAAATATTTTATTTTACCGGCACTGACGATGGTAATGTCTTCCTGGTCCGTCAGTCCCTTATCGTAGACGTATTTTGCCACGCAGCGGATACCGTTGCCGCACATCTCCGAGCGGCTGCCGTCCGCATTGTACATCTCCATCTCGAAATCCGCTTCCTCTGCCGGATTGATGAAGATCACGCCATCACCGCCGATGCCGAAATGTCTGTCACTTAACTTTCTTACGATCTCGGGCTTTTCCTCCTTGGAAAGCTTCTCCGTAAAGCCATTAACATATACATAATCATTGCCACAGCCCTGCATTTTTGTAAATTTCATGTATTGCTGTTCCTCCTGTTGTTCTCTTTCACATTCATTGCCTGCGTCGTCCGGAATACTATCATTCTTTCCGTACCGCCCTATTTACTCTGTCATCATGGACAGCACCATCTGTGCCGTCTCCACCAGATTCGTCCCACTGTCCATACTGGTCTTCTGAAGATACCGGTGGGCTTCTTCCTCCGTCATATGATTTCTTGCCATCAAAAGTTCTTTGGCATCTTTGATCGCTTTTTCATCCGCCGCATTTCGGGTCTTCGGCTGCATGCGCCGTTTTCTTCTGCGGCGCTCCACGCCTTCCACCATCAGGTTGACGGTATTGATCAGGTCCTGAACCTTTAACGGCATGGAGAGACATACGATGCCGTTGCCGTAGCATTCGCTGATCAGATTCTGAGATGCCATCAGAAGCATCTCGAAGCCCTCCGGCAGATCATCATGAAGTTCTGTATATATCATATCCGCCAGCTTATAACTGCAGATCACGATTCCGTCATTCAGTCCGTCCACCTGGCTGATCGCCTGGGTGCCCGTAGTACAGATACCCGTGACCTGGAAGCCGCTGCGTACCAGGATATTCTTGACGCCCTTGGCTTCCTCCAGCTTCGGCAGCACGACAATAATGTTCGTCATTCGCCCACCTCCTTTCTTCTGTGTTTTTACTCTTTCATTACAAAAGAAAGGATTTTATCAATACTTATACAGATACTCCTGAATCTCCCATTCAGATACCTGGGAGCGGTACTCATGCCACTCCTTACGCTTGGCATCGATATATTTTCCGGCAATATGCTCGCCTAAAACATCCTGGATAAAGGTATCCTTCTCCAGTTCTTCCACTGCCTCTAACAAAGTGCCCGGCAGCTGGTCGATGTGAAGTTCCTTCCGCTCTTTGGCGGTCAGTGCAAAAATGTTCGCATTGATACTCTCGGGGGGCAGGGTCTTCTCCCGGATGCCCTGTAAGCCTGCGCTTAAGCAGACTGCCAGCGTCAGATAAGGGTTCGCTGCGGAATCGGGACTGCGCAGCTCGATACGGGTACCCTCTCCGTCTGCAGCAGCCGGAATACGGATCAAGGGGCTGCGGTTCGTCGTGCTCCATGCGATATAGACCGGTGCCTCGAAGCCGGGCACCAGACGCTTATAGGAATTTACCAGCGGATTCGTGATGGCTGCCATTCCTTTGATATGCTTCATAATACCGCCAATGAAATAATAAGCTTCCTTACTCAGACCGTTAGGGTCGGAAGCATCCTGGAATATATTTTTCCCATCCTTTTGCAGGGACATATTGATGTGCATGCCGGAACCGTTGACTCCGAACTTCGGCTTCGGCATAAATGTTGCGTGCAGACCGTGGCGTCTTGCGATGGTGCGCACTGCCATCTTAAAGGTCATGATATTATCTGCGGTATGTAACGCCTCATCGTATCTGAAATCGATCTCATGCTGCGCCGGAGCCATCTCATGATGGGATGCCTCGATGACGAATCCCATATCCTCCAGGTTCATGACGATGTCACGACGGGCATTCTCACCGAAATCTAACGGTCCGATATCGAAATAGCCTGCCTGCTCATGGGTGTTGGTAGTCGGCATGGTATTTTCATCCGTATTGAATAAGAAAAATTCACATTCGGGCCCTACCTCAAAAGTATATCCCATATCCTCTGCCTGCTGTACCGCACGCTTCAGCACATAACGGGGATCACCTTCAAAAGGCTGACCATTGGGGCGATAGACATCACAGATCATACGTGCCACCTTGCCCTGCTGGGGTCTCCAGGGGAAGATCTCTAACGTGGACAGATCCGGGTACAGATACATGTCGGATTCCTCGATCCTGGCGAATCCGTCGATCGCCGAACCGTCAAACATACATTTATTGCTCAACACCCGGTCTAACTGACTGGCTGTCACTGCAATATTTTTCAGATTGCCAAACAGATCCGTGAACTGCAGACGGATGAATTCCACATCCTCTTCTTCCACAAGACGGATGATATCTTCCTTGGTATAATTGTTCATCGTTACCCTCGTTTCTGCGCCGCCTGTCTGCTCCTTTTCCACGGGGCGGACGCATCCGTGAAAAAATACTTACACTAAATATAGCAATGCCTGTTTTGTCTTGTCAATGCGAAGTTCTCCTCTTTTGCGGTACTATGTGGGAGCTCCTGCGCATACTATTTATAAAGATCATCCCATCATTCCAAGGAGACCCAAGAATGAGTGCAAATACAAAGATCGTTGTCCTTCGCAGAAAAGAACTGCTCTATACCGGAATCTTCGCCGCGCTGGGGGTGTTGTTCGTCATATTACTGTTAATGTTATTGTTACCGGGCAAGGATACAGATGCCTCCTATGGGACACCGGATTCCCCTGACAGTACTGCCGAGACCGCTATGCCGGACAATGTGGCGGATCTCGGACGTTCATCACAGTTCTCTGCGGCGGAGGATGCCTCCACGGGAGCTAGTGCATACACCGGTGCTGTTGACAATGCCGGTGCTGTTCTGGATAACGTCTCCGGGTCTGTCGGTACTGACAATACATATATCCCCGGGATCTATACCACGGAGCTGATCCTCGGCAGTGAGACTGCAAACGTGGAAGTCATCGTAAATGACCACGCCATTACATCCGTAAGCCTCGCCGATCCGAGCGAAACACTTACTACCATGTATCCACTGTTAGAGCCCACTATGGAATCCCTAAACGACCAACTCTGTGAGATGCAGGATCCGAGCCAGGTGACCTATTCCGCCGAGACCAGGTATACTTCCCTGGTGCTGCTGGAAGCCGTGAAGGCATCCCTGGAAAAGGCAAAGCCTAAGGCTACACCGGAAGCGACGGGCGCGCCTGTGGCTTCCCCCGAGAATGCAACGGCCACTTCGTCGGAAACGGATGGGAAAACCGCGGAACCTACGAAGATGCCGACAGCGGATATCAATCCGGCAGCGTAAGGACTCGGGTGCACGGTTTACAAGATAGCGTAACAATCGCAGCTATTGCGCAGGCACAAATCTGTACCTGGCTCATCGTATACACAAAAAAGGGCGCATGCCTCCCGGCATGCACCCCATTGTGCGTTTTATTGTAATATTTTGTTTGCAACACTGGGTTTATTTTATACTATTTGCGGTGGAGATGCAAGGGAAAATTACTTCTCTTTTTTCTCTTGCTTCTTTGCTCTTGCTGCTTTCAAAACATCAGCAAGATTATCGCCATTAAGCACTCCCGGATAATTTTCCTGCTCACTTTATACTCCAATATCCGCCTTTACTCGGGCCTTCATATTCGATTATTCCACTAGTCTTCAATTTATTTATTGAACGTTTAACCGTACTGAGTGAAACCTCTATCTGACTCGCCATTTCCTCTCGTGTTACATACTTATTCATTCGTATCAACTGCAAAATAGCATCCTCCACTGATTTCGCATTTTGGGGTTCATTTTGGGGTTCATTTTGGGGTTCACCTTGTTCCATTAAGAAATCCGGATGAATAGGTATCTCAACAGTAACTGCTCTTCTTTCATCATCCGTTTCAAATGTCGCTTTAGGAGAACCATTATCTCTAAGTTCCTCTTGTATAGTAGGAATTCCTGTAGATTTTCCTTCTGTCAAATCTAACTCCTTCAAAAATTCCCCCAATCGTTTGTTTCTATAATATCGAGATTTGAATCGTTCTCCCTCAGCAATTGTCTTTTGCGAGATTGAACGGTCAATACCTGGATAACTAATAATTCGAACACAATCTGGTTCAATCTCTATGATTATTGCCTGATAGGATTGATAATCACGATGATAAAAAGCATTGACCACAGCTTCCTCTAACGCCTGATACGGATAGCTGTACCGGCGAATGGCTTCCATCTGATAATCTACTTTCGTGACCTTTTCCTCAATCACCATGTCCTGTAGCTTTTCCATAGTTCTTTTAATCATTGTCGGCACAGAGCCTTTGATAACCGGCACTTCAATAAAATTATTTGGATTTTTAATGCTACCTTCCGGAAATTTTGTAATTTCAACCTGCGTATATGGAAAGAATTTGTCCAAATGCTCACAAAACATCATCAGTGCCGCATTAGATATACATAGCTGCTCCGGTGGTCCTACAAGAAGCTGCATGTCTCCAAGCACTTCCATAACACCACGTTTTCCAATCTGCTTTGCCAGCTTGCTTTTGGTTGTATTGAGATGGTCCGTTAACAACGCAACCGATATGTCTGACTCTGTAGCCTCAAAATTAGGCCTCGTGTCAAACGGTGCGTAGTTTGTCATATTAATTAATTCTCGTTCCTGCTCCGCATTTGCACGAACCGAACTTGTCGCATACCGTATATAGTAATAATACTTTTTATCCTTCTTAGCAGTAACATGCTCTGGTGCCTTATACGGTCTTTGCACTCCAGGTGTCACCCACAATACAACAACATTTTTTCCATCAACTTGTTCAATGATCACACGTGGAAAATATGCCGGAATCATTGTATTATTATAACCCAAAAGTTCCTTTTGTATGGTATCCAACTCATATTCTTCCAAACCCTTTACCGGGCGAACTGCAACACCGTTTTTCTCCTCGACACCAATCAAAACATATCCGCCACCAACATTGTCAAAATCATTGGCAAATGCACAAATGCTATGATAAATATCATCCGGATTCCACGATGCTTTAAATTCGATCCTATCAGATTCCACTCTTCGCTTATTTAATAAATCTTCTATGCTAAGCTCCAATTCCATTTACTTCACCACTTTCATAATTTAGGACTGCCCATCTCTTTCTCAGCATTCTCTCGTTTAATCCGATAATCCGAAAGCACTTTCAGTATTTCCGGGTCAGTTACATTGGATTCATAATCTGAAAAATCATTACTTTCAATTATTGGCTTAATTTGTTTCATCATTAACCATAATTTATCGTAACAAATCAATTTGCCCCTCCCAATAAGACGAAAAACACCTTCGTCGGAGTTTGCATTTGCGTGTGAGACTTCGGTGTTAATTATTTTACACTCGTATTCGTTTCAAAAATATCTATTAGAACCGGAAGCATTGCTTGCTGCTCTCTAACCTACGAAGATGCCGACAGCGGATATCAATCCTGCGGCGTAAGGGACTCAGGTACCGTGCATAAAATTCAGGGCTGACTCAAAAAAGGCGCATGCACCCCGTTGTGCGTTTTATTGTAATATTTTGTTTGCAACACTGGGGCTTTTTTATACTATTTATGGGGGAAATGCAAGGGAAAAATATTTCTCTTTTTCGCTTTTATCAGCAAATATTTCGCACCTCATTTTCTACAATATTAAATTGTATAAATTCCGGTATCGCATTTGCAAGTGCCTTTTCTTTTATACGTTCATCTCCCGTCGCTGCATATGCCACTTCAACACCTGCAGAAAAATATAATTTTTCAAGCTTCTGGGAGCGAATATCATTATAATTTGTACAAAGAGGTAAATCGTTCATCCTGGACAAGTAATCAATCATAGCCAGCAGATACATAGCTTCTCTACACCATCTGCGTTCATAAAGCTTTCTTACTTCATCCGTCTCAAGTGTTTCGATAATAAAATCTATATCACCCATATCCTTTACATGATGGCATGTATTACTTTTAAATGTTTCAAACGAACATCTATAATCTATATTATCTGCACTATTATTTTCCAATATTGAGTCTACCGTTACATTAAGCACCTTGGCGATTTTATGCAGAGTTCCTGCCGTGCATTTATCAAGGTCTGCTTTTCCATTACAGATATCAGTAATTGTTGTCATTGCAACTCCGCTTTCCTTGCTCAAGCGATACCTCGACATTTTTTCTTTTTCAAGTAAATCATTAATTATCATCTGCTTCCCTCCTATTTATTAATATATCGGTCAGCCGAACTACTGTCAATAATATTATTTACAATTGAGATATCTGAGAATTCCTTGCATCCACCATAGCTCTGATCACATCAAGTTCCGGTTGAATTGCCTCATACTCTTTTCGGAATTCGTCATTCTTCATTTCCTCAGAAAGCATTTCATTTAAGGTTTTCATTCTCTGCCATCCTTCCTATAATGTCAAATATTATTTATCCTTTAGTATATGTTATATATGCCATATCGCCAACGAATCAATCTCACATTGCACGATATTTATTAAAAACAATTTATTCAAACTGATTTTAATAAAATTCTTCTGAATAAAATTCAACATGAACTCTTATGTTTTGCAATCTTTTTTTCCATTTTTGACAAAATAAAAAAATACGCTTATGCTATGAGATTCCTATGGAATTAATTTGGAAAATTTAACAGCAAAAAACATAAAAGAAGCCGGTGCATCAGCACCGGCTTCTCTTGTATTACGTTAGTTATGAACCTTTTACAGAGATTACTGTAACAGAGACAGTACACCCTGATTGGACTGGTTAGCCTGTGCCAACATTGCCTGACCTGCCTGCGCCAGAATGTTGTTGTTGGAGTACTTAACCATCTCAGTAGCCATATCGGTATCACGGATCTGGCTTTCTGCGCTGGTGGTATTCTCTACAACGTTATCCAGGTTGCTGATGGTGTGCTCCAGACGGTTCTGAACAGCACCAAGTGCGGAACGCTGGGTGGAAACCTTCTGGATGGACTCCTTGATGGTCTCAATAGCATTCTTGGCATTGGTGTCATCTGTGCCGTCTACCTTTAAGCCGTTAACACCAAGTCCCTTAGCACTCATAGCCTCCAGCTTTACAGTAATCTGATTATTGGATGTAGCATCTGCGCCTACGTGTAAACTCAATTTCAAACTGCCTGTAATATCCTGTGTAGAAGTTACATTTTCATCATCTAATGTTGTAGCAAGGCCAACTGCATCATATACAGTAGGTGCATCTCCTCTTGCAGTGATATTACCCTGAGCATCAGTCTGGAAATATTTATTTAATGCGTTAGCCGCAATGCCATTGCCATCCTTATCATAATACTTCGCAGATTCACCTTTTTTCGTTGCAGCAGTACTAGCTGTTGCGGTTATCGCAGACGAAGTAACAGACTGTCCATCATCTCCTTTAGCTGCTGCCTTGTCAAATGTGCCTCCAACCGTTACGGTTGCAACCTTGGTTCCGTCTGCTGTTGTAATATCAAACTTAGTAGGATTGTCTTTAACAGCTGCTACTTTGTATATTCCTGCTGCATCTCCATTTAAACTGATAGATGCTGTACTGTCTGCTGCCTGATTATTAGTTGCATCCCAATGCTTAGTAACCTTTACAGTAATACCAGATTTCTTAATTGCATTAGCAACCGCATTCTGGTCGGCGGAAGAAGCATCCTTGTCAAAAGCTACTGTAAGCGTTGCTTTAGTTGTTGCATCAGGAGTCGTAGACATTGTCACAGATGCAGTTGCATCATTCTTGAATTCTGCATATGCATAAGAATATTCCTTCGATGCAAATCTATCTCCCTTCAACAAATATGTCTCATTGAACTTGGTGGTCTCAGCGACACGATCAATTTCAGTGGTCAGCTGATCAATTTCGTTCTGGATATAACTTCTGTCATCTTCAGACTGAGTTCCATTAGCTGCTTTAACTGCCAGTTCGTTCATTCTCTGTAACATATCCTGAACTTCGTTCAGAGCACCTTCAGCGGTCTGTACAGTGGAGATACCGTCCTGTGCGTTGCTGGAAGCCTGTGTCAGTCCTCTGATCTGCTTTCTCATTTTCTCACTGATGGAAAGGCCAGCTGCATCATCTGCTGCTCTGTTGATCTTGTATCCGGAAGAGAGTTTCTCAGTAGACTTTGCCTGAGAAGCAGTGGTCAGACCTAACATTCTGTTAGAGTTCATAGCTGTAAGATTGTGTTGTACTACCATAATATATTCCTCCTTGAATTGACGAGCGCTTCCCTGCGCTCCGTTATTTGCTTTGGCAATGTCAGCTTCAAGTTCGCACATCCTGTCACTTTCATCGCCATTGTCTTCCGTTTCTCCGGCGTGCGAAACCTTAGATTCAGAAGAATGGTTAGGTAAGCAAATGTTTTATTTGCTTTACTTGTTAAGTATATCGGAGAGGATTTTGGAAACTTAACCCCTTTTACAAAAAATGTTGACTTTTTTATTTTCTTACTTAGGGATAAAGGCATATACGCAAAAACATTTTTGAAATTACAGGTCCCTGTCTGATATTCAGGCAGGGACTGTATTTTAGATCATCCAGACCGGTACGATATAATTGTCTCTGTCAATCGCACTAAGTCCCGGTTTCATGCAGATAACTGCGCCCTTCGCACGAGGCGTTGATGCCTTGTCGAGTAATTCAAATACCTTTACCAGCTCTGTTCCGGGATTTGCAGTTTTCTTAATCTCAATCGGATTCAATATTCCATCATGTTCCAGGACAATATCAATCTCCCTGGCATCTTTATCACGATAATAGTACAAATACGGCTCTTTTCCACAATTCAGGTAGGTTTTCCGAATTTCCGCGACCACGTAATTTTCCAAAATGGCCCCGTTCATAGCACCGCATTCTAACGTTTCCGCACTGCTCCATTTCGTCAGGTAACACACCAGACCCGTATCGTAGAAATACAGTTTTGGCGTTTTCACAAGGCGCTTCAACAAATTATTAGAATACGGATGAAGATAAAAAATAATTCCCAGCGTTTCCAGAATTGTCAGCCAATCCTTCGCCTGCGTCTGATTGATATCTGCATCTCTGGCAATCTCTGCCGCGTTAACCATCTGCCCACATCTTGCTGCCACCGCAGTAATAAACCGGAGGAACTTAAGCGAATCTATGGCATCCGATAATTCTCTTACATCCCGCTCAATATAAGTAGACAGATAACTGCTGTAAAAAAGCTGACTGTTACTGTTAATACCGCTTACGATCGCAGGCATGGAGCCTTGATAAATCCGTTCAAAGATCTCTCTTGTATCTGCTTGCTCTCTCTCTTTCTGCCTCTCGCTTAAATCCTCCAGATCTACCGTAAACGGTTTCATCGTTCCTCCGGATATCTCTGCCTGTGACAGGGATGTAAGTGAAAGTACTGCCACTCTTCCTGCCAGTGACTCCTGTACTCCCTGCATCAATTTGAACACCTGTGATCCCGTAAGCCAAAATGCTCCCGGCTCATGGTTTTTATCTACATTTATCTTGATATAAGTAAACAGTTCCGGTGCATATTGAACCTCATCAATCAATACAGGTGGTTTATGCAGTTGCAGAAACAGTTCCGGATCGGTCTTTGCAATATTTCTTTCGTTCAAATCATCCAGTGTTACATATCCCCGCTCCGTTCCCTCCATCAGTTTTTGGAGCATTGTCGTCTTTCCTACCTGTCTAGGTCCCGTTACCAGGAGTACCGGATATTCCCTGGTTACCTGTCTTACTACATTCTCCAGATTTCTTTTGATATAATTCATAAAAGTCCCTCTTTCGGCTAATCTTTTTTATGATTATATTTTAGCCGGATTTTTTTAAAATATCAAGCATTTTTCGGCTAATCTATACTTTGATTATATTTTAGCCGGCTCACATTTTTATTCTTTCACATTGATTCTGTCATAAAAAAGAGAAGCAGTGATCTGCTTCCCTTCGTCTGTTGTATTTATTGTTTATTATCATACATCTGGGGCGGTACGTATCCGGCGCCGCTCATGCTCTTGTAGTAGTCAAACGCGCTTTTGGCATTTTTGCGCCGCTGTCCGATGTTGGCACGTTCCCTGGCAAAATAGCTCTCGATCAGCTTCTTATTCCGGGCTTCCTGTGCCTGGACAGACACGCTGAGTTCCGTCACCTTGGCAACCTTGGCCTGGAGTTCCTTAATCTGGGATGCATAGCGTTCTCTGTTGCCCTCCAGCTCCTTCGCCAGCTTCTCATACAGGATCTCGAAGCCTTCATCCAGCCGGACGACCTCATCGATCAGGCGCTGCTTCTCCTCCACGGCATCATCGAACAGGCTCATGTCCACTTTTTCCGCAGAGAAGATCTCTTCCTGACGCTTATTATATTCCCGGATCTTCTGCAGTACTTCCAGCTTCTTATCCAGACTTTCAGATAAAATGGTCAGCTGATTCTCCATCAGTCATTTCCTTTCTTGGCACCGGCCTTCATGACTTCTTTCCAGTTGTCGCGGATGGAGTGGAGATGTGTGTTAATCTCTTCGAGAATCTCCTTATCCTTTTTGACATTGGCTTCCACCAGCCGTCTCTCCAGATAGCTGTAAATATTATCGAAATCCTTGGAAACTTCGTATTTCATATCCAGTGTGGAATGCAGATATCCGATGATATTCTGCACCTTGCGGATATTCTCATGCGCTCTGGGAATGTCATTTTTCTCTACGGAAAGTTCTGCGATGTTACAGAACTTAATGGCTCCGTCGTAAAGCATAAGCGTCAGTTCTGCCGGAGATGCGGTCAGAACCTTGCTGTTATTATACTGTGCATACGCACTGGGTAATGCCATATCATGATCCTCCTAATAAGCTGGTCACCGCACTGGAATTGCTCTGCAGCTTTGCCAGAGCTGTCTCCATCTTGGAGAATTTAGAATACCATTTGTCCTCGTAATCGTTGAGTTTATCTTCCAGGTCTCTGATCTTAGATGTATAATCATCATAATCCGATTTCATCTTTTTGTCATCATAAAAATTACCGTAGGAGCGATAACCTTCTACCGATTTGGACAGATCACTCATTTTCGTATACAGATTCTTGAACAGTCCGGAGAAAAAGCTGACTACGGTATCCGGATCGCTGCTGATCATGCTCTTCAGCTTATCGGCATTGCCGGAAGTACTGGAATCATCTGCATCACCATCGATATGGTAGGCATTTTTCTCATTCTCCGCAGCGGTAAAGTAGCTGAGGGTCTCAATACCGAAATCACTGAGGTACATCTTCTTGCCGTTGACCTCCAGTCCGGAAGACATTACCTCCTTCAGAGTAGAGCTTACGGTAGACAGATTGCTGTCTCTGCGTAACAGTGCATCCTTGATCTTCTGCTCGTATTTCTCTACCTCGGAGTCGGACATAGCATCCTTCTCGTCATCGGTAAGCGGCTCATAGCCTTTGGCAGAATCTGCATTGTACAGCTTATCCATCTCATTGATGATGGAATTATAATCCTTCAGGAAACTCTTGATCATATCGTAGATGCCGTCTACGTCATCCTTCGTGGTCACCACGACGTTCTCAGCGGTCTCCTTCATGGCTGTGATGGTCAGTCCATTGATGGAGAATACATTGGTGTTGCTCTCATACTCCGTATCATTCAGCGTGATCTTCGCATTCTTTGCATCGATCTTGTTGGCACTTGCGCTGTCCAGACCCAGGCTCTTAAGTACGTTATTACCGATCTCATCGGATGCGGTAATGCTGAAATCGTTGCCTTCTCCGGAATCCTTGGCACTGATATAGAATCTCTGCTGCGTCTCATCAAAGTTGGCATTCAGTCCGGCTTCTTTTAATTTGGTCAGTACGTTGGAGATGGTAGTATCCGCAGCGATCTCCAGTTCCACATTGGTATCACCGCTCTTGATATTTAATTTGGTACCGGTGCTCAGATCCAGAGCAGTACCGTTATTATTCACGCTCAGGTCAGACAGCTTCGTCAGGGCATTGAGCTTGAAATCATCCCCGTCTGTGTCTGTTTTAGTCCTCAGAGAAGCCTTGCCACCGGTCATGTAAGCAGTCTTGGCCAGCTGTGTGATCTTCAGGTTCTGCACGCCGTTCATGGCATTCTCACCGGTGATGATGCTGGCTGCGGTGCTGTCGGAGACGGATGTGGTCTTCTTCATATAAGCACTGGTAAAACGCATATTGTTGACGTATTTGGACTGCAGATTCTTCAGCTTGGTGTTCAGATCCTTCCATGCCGTAGTCTTCCACTCCAGCTTGGTCTGTGCCTTTTTCGCATCGTCTACTTTGGTCTGCTTTGCAGATACCAGCTGCTGGATAATGCTCTCTGTGTCCATACCGGAGATCAGTCCGGATAATCTCATTGTTGATGATGCCATATTTGTATCCTCCTATCTTATCTCTTCTCATCTACCAGGATACCGGCTAACTCCCACACTTTGGCGATCATGTCCAAGGTCTTCTCGGGAGGAAGTTCCTTGATCACTTTCTTGGTATCCTTATCTATGATCTTGATGGTTACGCGGTTGGTTGCCTCATGAATGCCGAAGACCGCTTCGGAATGAGACATCATGTTCTTGTTCAGCTTCTCTACCGCTTTCTTGATCTGCTCATTGGTCACATGCTGTTGCTGCTCCCCTTTGGGATCGGCAGAGGTATTGCTCTGCTCCTTGCCCTGAGCATTCTCAACGACTGCTGTCGTCTGATCGATCTTGTCTATTGGCTTTACATTGGCAGGATTGTATTCAGAGGCGTTTTCCTCTGTGGTCACTTTTGTAGCTGCATTCTTGGCAGCGGCCGTGTTCTGTGCCTGCACTGTCATGATACTGGAAATCGGTTCTATGGTCATAATGGTCACCTCCGTGTGATAAAAGCGCCTTCCGTGGGCGCACGACCTTTGTTCTCTATGGATTGTATCGGTAAACCCTTAGAAAAAATTAATAGGAGATGCAAAAAATTGCACCTCAATTCCAGTATAATTTCATATTTTCAGTAACACCTTCCTCTGATAATTGAAACCTTACTCTGACTTTCTCTGCCGTGGTTCCATAATCGGCTCCTAACTCCATACAGGTTAGAATCAATGCCTTAATGCTGCTCTGCCTTTCCTCCTGTTTTCCTTCTTGTCTCCCTTTTCTAACATATTGCTCAAATAATTCACACACCGTAATTTCATCCTCCTCTCGGATATTCATTTCCTCCAAAATAACCGATTCTGCTATGGAATCATCTTCTCCGGATAAAACATTAATCATTTTAATCAAAGCTGCTTTGTGTATAACTTTCTGATTCGATTGAAAAGTATTCCCCTCCGCCAGATAATCCAGCACGATTCTCATATCACTATGAAATCTTTCTCGAACTTTCCTGGGAAGGTAACGCATTTCCCAAATATGTACTTTTATATCATCCACATACTTTCGGAGTTCTTCCGGTATTTTTTCACAACATAATTCGTGAATTCCCGCTCTTTTTTCCCAGTGTTCTTTTCCCCAGTAAAGTATCATTTCTATAATAGGGTAGGTACCTGTTGCCTTTCCTTCATATTGTTCTCGATATCCTGCACCTGTATAACCTGCCTTGCGCAATACGATTTTGGTATCCATTGTTGTCTGATTTGCAATCATATATTGTGCTCTGATCTGTCCATCTGCCATTTCATATTTTGCCACATCTTCCAACTGATTCCTCAACATCTTGGTCTTATCCTCATAAATGCTTTCCGTCGGCGCAGGCATTAGATTTTCTTTCGTCACAACATTTTCTCCATTATGCAGCAATGCATTAATAATGTCTGCTGCCACATCAGGAAATGCCTCAAAGTTCTTTGTAACAAGGTCATTCTTTTCTCTCTTATCTGTCATTTATCCTCCCTTAAGCCCACTAAATTCATCTAAGCAGGAAAAATGTAAACAGATCCTCATGCCCTTTCTCTTTTCGCCCGCTTATGTTGTTTTGTCATTTTGTTTGAATTTTTGGCGAAAAGCCCGAAATACACACAAAAAGATATTATCAGAAATTGTCATAAAGAATTCTTTAACTACCGTAACTATAACATGTCCCTATACTCTTTGCAAGTTCTTTTTTAGTTCCGGCAACGCGTATATTTACAGTTCAGGCAAATGTGCCCTTATTTTTCAACAGCCTAACAAAAAGGCTCCGAATTGCATGATCCGGAGTCTTTTTTTTACTTATTTTCTTATTCTATTTTCTTATTCTACCCAAACAGGTTCTTCAGTGCCTCCATACCATCCGCATCCACAGAAGCTTTATTAGCCTCCTGGATCTGGATGTATACTTCCTTGCGGTAGATGGGCACTTCCTTGGGAGCGGAGATACCGATCTTGACCTGGTCACCCTTGACCTCTAAGACAGTGATCTCGATGTCATTGTTGATGACGATGGCCTCATTTTTTTTACGGGATAATGCCAGCATCTTACTCACCCGCCTTTCCGGACTTCAGGATATCGTAGATGGGGAACTTCACGGGATACTGGTTGCCTTCGAGGATGATCTGGCAGGCCTTGCGTTCCTCCACGTTGATCACGAAAGGTCCCTGGAGGTTCACGGTCATCTTCGTAAGATCGGAAGGCACAGTCACAGTCACCATGACCAGAAGGTTCTCCGGGGTGAGTGTTCCCACACCGGTGAGCAGCTCATCATCCACCTCGGGATCATAGTCCGGGTTGACCAGCAGAGGATCCATGACCGGCATGGCAAAGCTGGGTTCCTCGATGGACTGCAGATAACGGATACCGGCGCTGCTGCCCTTCTCCTCGTCATGCAGCATGGTAAAATGCTTCAGCTCCGGGAATCCGATGATTCCTTTGTCGAAAGTGATGATCTTGTCATCCGCGATCTCTACTTCCCCAAAATTTTTTGTCTGAATCTTCATAGAACACCTATGCCTTTCCGTACCTGCAAGCCTTCAGGTACTTCTGTATTTTTACACTATCCTCTTAGATAAAGTTCAAAAGCGTGGTCTGCATGACTTTACCGGTAGCCATCAGAGCCGCTTCGTAGGTCATCCCCGCACTCTTTAAGTTAATGGCGGTCTCTGTCACATCAATATCTTCGTTTTCACTCTTTAATGTCTCAAAGGTGGTCTTCTGGCTCTTCATACGGTTCTCAATGAGCTCCAGCTTACTGCTTCTGGTACCGCAGTTGGTAATGCACAGGTTGGCATCATCGAGATATCCCTGAAAGGTGGTGATGCTGCTCTCGAACAGCTTCTGGCACTTATCTTTGGACAGAGTCAGTGCTTTTTCCACGGCTTCCATCTGCTTTTTCAGAATATCCGCATCACCGCCGGTCGCATTTTCCTGCAGTCCTTCGATCTTGGTCTTCACTGTCTCCAGATCCAGCACATCCTGCATCGCCTGTACCAGGTCATCCACGGTACGGCCGATTCCGTGCTGGAAGCACTCATCTGCGGTAGAATTTACACGGATGGTCTGATTGAAGCCCACATCATATTCGATCACCTGTCTGTCTTCATCATCCTGTGTATATTTCTCGTTATATTTTATTGTCTTGCCATCCACGGTGGCATCACACTTGAAGTAATGTTCCGGCCGCAGATCTCCCTTCACCCAGTGACTCTTCTGATAGGTCACCCGGATCTCACCCTCATTGTTACCTGAGGTGGCAGGATCATCCTTGCAGTCCATCAGAGTCTTGTAGCGGTTCTCACCTAAGAGCAGTTCGCCGGTCTCCGGTACGTACACGATAGCATCAGGATCACCGGCTACCTTGCTGTAAGGATCCGCGGTAGAGGAGATTTCCTCAATGACCGGCTGGTGGGTATTTTGATCCGGCCATGTTACCTCCTGATAGCTGCCATCCGCCTGTTTCTCCTGAAAAGTAATGGAGGGACTGCCGTTCTTTTTACAGTCATCATAAGACAGTTGGATACGATATACCTCCGTAGCCTTGATGTCCTGTTCTGATATCTGATTAAAGCCCGTATCTTTATAATTCGCTGCGGTGATATCCAGCAGTTTACCGGTATTTACCTTGGTCAGCTTAGTGATGGAGCTGTTGTCCAGCTGCTCGGTGATATTGTATTCCGTGTTGTATTCCTTATCAAAGCTTAAGGAAGTATCGGTACGATATCCGGTAAACACATAGCGTCCGGCGTAGTCGGCATCGCCGGTGCTGTAAACTTCTTCTCCTAAAGCTTTCAGCTGTTCGAGAATGATCTGGCGGTCTTCTGCCTTCAGGTCTCCGTTGGAGCCCTTCGTAGACTGTCTGATCATGCTGGTGATGATTTCTGTCAGATTCTTCAGTGCATCTTCCGTCACGTTCAGCCAGCTCTCCGCATCGGGGATATTCTTGCTGTAATACTGTGTCACTTCCGTTACGTTGCTTCGCAGGCGCAGGGCACGGATCGATACCACCGGGTCATCGGAAGGGCGGTTCACCTTCTTCTGCGTGGACATCTGTGTGCTCAGCTTATCCTGATATACTTTGTTCGTATTGATATTGGACAGATTATTACGCTGCATGATCTTATTCGTAATTCTCATTTTGGTCCTTGTCCTTTCTCTCTATAGAATTCCATACCAATTTCATACTAGACTCCGGTCTCCAGGATCAGTCTGTCATAGATCTCCGTCAGGGTCTGGATCATCTTGGAAGCCAGATTGTATCCGTTCTGGTATTTCACCAGGTTCACCGCTTCTTCATCCTCATCGACACCGGAAATGGAGATTCTCTGATTATCGATAGTAGCGGAGATATCCTTAAAGCTTGCATAAAAGGTATTTGCTCTGGAAGCGTTCAAAGCCACATCCGACAGAATACACTGTAAAAATTCGGAAGCATTACATCCTCGGAAGCTCATCTTCGTCTTATCTGTGGCAAGATTCTTCAGATCGTTCAGCAGGTCATTCTGTTCCACGCCGTCCGCGGCATCCTTACGGTTCGCCATCAGTCCGGGATCCTGTTCGATAGCCTCCAGAATGTCGAAATTCTTCGCGGTCAGACGATAGTAGCTGTCATCGTTGACCTTTACCGTCATTTTGCTGGCCTTTTTTTCCTGCTTGTCATATCGCTTTGCAGCGTCATCCAGCAGGAACTGCTCACCGCCGGTAGCTTTATTACCGGTGAACATCTTCACGCCGGGATCCCCGTTTCCGCTGTAACCGGAGGTGAGAATATCGTTGAATTTCTGAGAGAAGGTACGGATCCACTCATTCATCTGGTTCATGTAATAAGGGATGCCCTGATAGGACAGGTTGGTACCGATCTCTGCCTTTTTCCCTACACGGTCATTGGTAATTCCCCGGGGATTCTTCTCACTGTCCGATAAAGTAAATGTATAGGAGTAAGTGGCGTTGCCGTTCGCATCATATTCGCAGGTATATTCCCAGGAATCATAGTAGAATTCCTGATTGCCCAGATCCAGGATACCTCCCTGATCCGACAGATTACATTTATTCAGATCCTGCAGATAAGCCTTGGTTACTTTTACGGTTACGGTATCATGGGTCTTGCCGTCTGCCGTGGTCGTCGTGCCGGTGGCGGTCACCTGTCCGGTGAAATTCTCGCCGTTGTTACCGTCACGCATCTGGATCAGTCCTGCCAGATCACCGCCCATGGATGCATTGTACAGATTGAACTTCTGCCCGTCCGCCCAGTAGACTTCATAGAGACCGTCGATATCGGTCTGGTTTACTTTCTCATAGGAGGTTCTTGCCACACATTCGAGACCGTTGTAATCACTGCCGTCTACCAGCATCTGGCCTCCGGCGATCTTGACCATGTATCTGTTGGCACCGGTCTCACGGTTCTCATTGTTGGCATCGATGATCGGTGTCTCTTTGACTTGCACGTCCACGATCTTGGACAATTCATCGATCAGCAGGGTTCTGCGGTCACGGAGCTCGTTTGCTTTCACTCCGGTCAGTTCGATGGTATTGATCTGTTTATTTAAAGTAGCGACTTCGCCGGCGATGGAATTGATCTCATCTACCTTCAGCTTGATCTCCTGGTTGATGTCTTTCTGAACCTTTTCCAGGTTGCCCGCCATGCCGTTGAAATACTCGGTCAGTGCTCCGGCATATCCTACGAACTGGGACTTGGCGGTAGCGCTGTTAGGATCTTTTAACAGAGCCTGCATACCGGTCACCATCAGCTGATCGAAGATGGTCTTGAAGCCGGTGCTTTTGCCGTCATCATCAAAATAGGTCTCCAGCTGTTGCATGTAATACTGCTTCATATCGTATTCGCCCAGCTGTGCATTGTTATCCCAGAATCTTCCGTCATAGAACTCATCGCGGACACGCTCGATGGCTAACGTCTCTACACCGGCTCCGGCACAGCCGTAGGTCTGGAATACCCGCAGTGCATTGGACGCCTGCTGGGTTACCTGCTGTCTGCTGTAGCCTTCCGTCTGTACATTGGCAATATTGTTGGACGTGGTGTTCATGGCAGCATTGCTGGCCAGCAGTCCTGTATATGCAATATTTAATCCAAAAAATTGTGAGGGCATTCTATATCGCCTCCTATACTCCTAATGTGGAAATAATATGCTCCAGCATCTCGCTGATCACATTGATATATCGACTGGATGCGTTGTATGCATTCTGGAACTTGATCATATTGGACAGTTCCTCGTCCGTGGAGACACCGACCACCTGCTCTCTGGCACTCTGTGTCGCTTCCACGGTATTGACCTGATTCTCATAGATGCTCCGGAATACATATCCGGAGTTTGCTACCTGTGATACCAGATCCGTATAATAATCTACAAAAGTAGTCTTTTTCTGTACGTTGGGATTCAGCGTATAGGATTCTTCGGTAAACGCTGCCTTCAGTGCATCCGCTGTCGCCTTATCCTCCGAGCCGTCCGCCAGTCGGAATCCCAGCTTGGAGGGTTCCTGAAGTAATGTGGGATTCACCTGCAGATTGCCGATGGTGTAGAGGCTCTCAGGATTTCCCGCCGTTTCCTCGTTCATGACCCAGTAGTCCTTGCCGTCTTTCCCTGTCACCTTGCGATAGCCGTCTGTCGTCACCTTGGTAAATAACTGGATCGGGGTACCGTCATCCATGCGCATATAGCCGTCGGACTCCACCGCACAATACTTTACATTTGTAAGCTTTGTACCGTCTGCCAGTTCCAGATCTCCGCTCTGTACCCCGGCTGCATCTGCTAGGATATCATTGATCTTCGTCACCACATTGTGGATCATCTGGTCAAATTCACCCTGTATGTTCATAACGACCGACTGGGATACGCTGTCGTATTTTCCCTCTGCCAGATCGGTATAATTCGCTCTGTGATCTCCTCTTGCCAGAATCATTGCCTTCAGTCCGCCGATATCGGTTCCTAAATCCGATGAGATCTCGATGGAGAGATCAAACACTTCCGCGCCGTCGATATTATAGACTCTGGTGCCGTCATCCCTTGTAGTATAAGAAGCATTCATGGGCCAGAACGGTGTCACGAAGCCGGTAGCTTCGTCCGTCTTCATGGCGATCTCATAGCAGGCTCCGTCCTTGACGAAATCTACACCCTCGATCTGTACGGATACACTGCCGTATCTGTCCTCGGAAAAGCTCATATTGGTCAGCTCTGCCAGTTCATCGAGGATCTGATTTCTCGCATCCCGCAGGTCATTGGCATGCTCAATACCGCCGCTCTCGATGGCACGGATCTGATCGTTTAAGGTTAGCAGCTGTTCTCCGTATTTATTGATCTTATCCACATTCTGTTTGATCTGTGTGTTCAGGTTATCCTGATAAGAGCTTAAGCCATCATATACCGCACTGGCTCTCTGCACGAATTCGGATGCTCTCTGTACGATCAGTCCCTGCGTGACGGAGCTGCTGGGATCCTTGGAAAGCTCCTGTACTGCAGTCCAGAAATCGGTCATGGTCGTCTGAAAAGCCTCGCCGTTCAACTCTCCCAGCTGGCTCTCTACTTCTTCCATGACTTCCGTGGACACTTCATAGAACATACTGCGTCCGGATTCCTTGCGGTATGTTTTGTCCAGGAAATAATCTCTGACCTGTTTTACACGGGAATAAGTGACACCCAGACCTGTCTGCTTATTTGCAATCGACTTCGGGTCCGTAGATAACGTGACATACGCTCTGTTAGACTGCTGTACCTGTTGTCTGGTATAGCCGGTGGTGTCCACATTAGAAAGATTATGCGCTGTGGTATTCAGCGCATTCTGACTTGTCTGTAATCCGGACGATCCAATATATAAACTACCCATTAATGGCATGAACTCTCACCTCTGTATCAGGGGATCTGTGCGGATCCCCGGGATCTGCTCTTACTGCTTGGCATCGAAGCCATGATTCATAACGCCCATGGTATCACCCGCATTGTAAGCTCCACGATTGTAATTGGCTGTCTCGGGTGCTGCCTTCGCCGCCTGGAGGAGATTCATCTCGAACTCCACCATCTCCAGTGCACTGTTTAACAGTTCACTGTTCTGCTCATTGGCGCGCTTCAAGCCCCGGACTGCTGCCTGCAATCTGTCATGTGCATCTGCCAGCGCCTGCTGCTCCGCAGGGCGTGTGGATAACATGGTGATCAGATTGGACAGCTTTAAATCATTAACATCCCTGTTCAATACATCGGCTATGTCCGCAGTCACTCCCGCTCTCTGTTTGTCCAGATTGTGGATCCTGCTGACAAGCTCCTGCTCCTCGTCCGTGATCTTCTGTAATTCTGCAAGATTACCGCTTGCAATGATCGGTGTCTTGCGTTGTGATAACTGAAGCAGAGCCTCGTACTCCGTACTCTCTCTGTCCAGTACATCTATCAGGTTTTCCATTAAACTAGCCAAGGAACTACCTCATTTCTTCCTGTTTTTGAAGCAGCTTCTCCGCAAAGCTTGCATTGTCCACTCCATAAGTACCGTTTTGGATTCTTGCCTTAATGGGAGCCGTTAACTCTTCCCTGATATCAGGTGCGGCTGCCACTGCTGCCTTAGCGGTCTGGAAATCCTTTCCCTGGCTGCTGATCTGCAGTCTGTCCGTGTGTGCTGTGTTCTGTGTCTTCTGTGTTCTGCTTACCTTCTGAGACTGATACAGCTGCTGTACCTGTGTATACGCTTCAATACGCATATCGACTCCTCCTTCCCGAATGTCTTTGATGTTTCACAATAGTTATCGGATAGATTTGCAATTACTTTAGAGTCTGCTGAAAAAAAACGGTATCTGCACGTACCTATACCATCTGTACCACCCAAACATTGCTCTTCACCATGTAGTAGCCGATGATGACCTTGATCATTTCTGTCCCCTGCACCAGGAAATAGATGCTTACGATCCCCAGCCCGGTAAAGTGCGCCAGCAGATAAGCCGCAGGTACCACGATCACCCAGGTAAATACGGAATCAAACAAAAACGTTACCACCGTCTTACCGCCGGAGCGCAGGGTAAAATAGGACGCATGGCTGAATGCACAGAACGGCATGATGATCGCGGAGACTGCGATGAACTGCGTAGCCAGTCCCTTGATCTCATCCGAAGTATTATAAATACCGGGGAAAAATCCTCCTACCACGAACATCAATGCTGCCATGATCACACAGCAGAAGACACTGAATACGATCATCTTATTGTCTGCATCCTTCGCCTCTTCCAGCTTGCCGGCGCCCAGATACTGTCCTACCACAATGCTGATACAGGAGCCTAACTGCAAATATACAATATTGAACAGATTCGTAATGGTGGATGCGATATTCAGTCCTGCCACTACATCCAGTCCTCTGACGGAATAACACTGGGTCACGGTGGTCATACCTGCTGCCCACATTACTTCATTCATCATCAGGGGGAAGCCCTTGACGAGAATTGCTTTTAGTTCCGCAAAAGGAATGCCGAAGCCGGTGTAGGCTCCTTCCAGATAGCGGTTCTTCGCTCTGTGCATGTGTGCCCAGATGATCACGATCAATGCCTCAATGTAACGGGCGATCACCGTCGCCAGTGCCGCACCCGCTACCCCCATCTTGGGAAAAGGTCCGATGCCGAAGATCATCAGATAATCTAACAGCGCGTTGGTTCCCACCGCCACGAAGCTGGCTAACATGGGAATAAAAGTCTGCCCGGTCTCTTTGATATTCGTAGCATAGGACTGGTTCACCGCAAACGGGATCAGACCTACCATCATGATCGCCAGATATTCCTGACCGTATTTGAGTGCCACATCCGTAGCTCCGTTCCCCACCGTATCCGTCAGATACAGGGAGATCAGCGCGGAACCTTTGGTCAGAAACAGTAATATTGCTCCTCCGGTCACAAACAGGGTCGCATATAATTTAAAACGGAACGAATACATATGCCCCTTATGATTGCCCTTGCCAAAATACTGGGCACCGAAGATGCTGGCTGCGGATACGGCTCCGAAGATCGCCAGGTTGTATACAAAGATCAGCTGGTTCACGATAGCGACACCGGACATCTGCTCCGTACCCAGCTGTCCTACCATAATATTATCTAAAAAGCTTACCAGATTGGTAATGGCATTCTGCAGGATCATGGGAATTGCAAGCAGCAGATATCTGCGGTAGAAATCCCAGCCTCCGATATATTTTTTCTTGAAATTAGTTAACATATTATCCCTCAATTCTTTTACTGTCTGTGCTTTGCGGTCACGAGTCTTCCACACTCTGCAGCCGCCTGTCTTATGTTCTTATGTTTCTTCCTGCGGCATGGTACTGTGTACTTTTTTCCTTACAAAATAGAAGCACACTGCCTGCAGCAATATCGTCACGGTCCAGGATGCCGGATAGGATAAAAACAGTACCATCAGTGACCGGTGCATCGGGAACACCCCATAGATCCAGAAAATCCTCGTACCTACCGTTCCGATAATAGATAAGATCATGGGGACCGCCGAATGCCCCATTCCACGCAGAGCTCCCGGGATCAGATCCATGATTCCGCATAAAAAGTAAGTCAGTGTCGTATACAATAAGATTTCCGTACCACAGGCGATCACATCCGCCTCCGTAGTATAGATATGAAGCAGCTGGGGGCCAAAGAGATTGGCGCTGCCACCCAGCGTCACCGCCACGATCACCGACAGGATCATGCAGTCGACAAGCACCCGGTCCATACGCTTTTTCTTCCCGGCTCCGTAGTTCTGGCTGGTGAAGCTCATGCACGCCTGCGTGATGGAATTGACCGATACGAACAGGAATCCGAAGATGTTGTTCGCCGCCGTGTATCCCGCCATGGCAATGGATCCGAAGGAATTCACCGAAGACTGCAGCAATACGTTGGAAAAATTGATCACCACGCTCTGAATTCCGGCAGGCACTCCCACCTGGAAGATCTGCACCAGATACTCCCATTTGATTCCCAGCTTTGTGATCTGCAGACGATAGCAGCTGTCCGTGCCAAGCAGACATTCCAGTACCAACACACAGGAGATGATCTGCGAGAACACCGTAGCGATGGCCACACCTGCCACTCCCATGGAAAAGACAATGACCAGAAACAGATTCAGTGCTGCGTTAACAGCTCCTGAAATGATCAGGAACAGAAGCGGTCTCTTTGTATCGCCCACCGCACGCAAAATGGCAGCTCCGTAATTGTACAGCATAAAAAAGGGCATTCCGCAAAAATAGATTTTCATATATAAAGCTGCCTGGTCGATCACATCTGCCGGCGTATCCATCAGCTCCAGTGTCCCACGGGCACAGAACAGTCCCACGAATACCATAACGATGCCGCTGATCAGGGCAAAAGTCATCGCCGTATGTACCGTCTCGCTCATCTCCCGCTCTTTGCCTGCCGCATAGAATCTGGCAGACAATACGTTGGCTCCCAGCGAGACCCCGATGAACAGATTCACAAACATATTGATCAATGCCGTGGTGGATCCCACCGCCGCCAGTGCCTGACTTCCGGTGAATCTCCCGACCACAATAATATCCACTGCATTAAACAGCAGCTGTAAAATACTCGACACCATCAGCGGCAGGGCAAAGGATATTAATTTATCCATGATCGTGCCGTTGCACATATCTATCTCATATTTATTTTTCTTCTGTACTGCTTCCATTTCAGATACCTTTCCATCCATTTCCGGACAAGCCTATGAATTATGATTCTATCACATATTTTACTATATTTCCATTCCCCTTTTTTGCTAAAATTATGGTATACTATATTTTAATGCCAGGGTCAAAATGTCTAAACCCACATGAGCTTGCTCATAAGTGGGTGAAAGACCTTATGACCCGCCCCGATATGAGCATATCGTGGGATGATAATCCCACGATATGCGAATAAAGGGTAGAATTGTGAGAGTGCGTAGCACGGAACAATTCGTAGGCATCAAAGTCGGGGAACTTTGACACCGACATCATACATATCAGAGAGGACGAGCTATGTATACGATTGTAGTCGCAGACGATGAAGAAGAATTACGCAGAGCTATCATACGGAAAATCGACTGGGAAAGCATCGGTTTTCGGGTCGTGGGAGAAGCGGAAAACGGTATTGAAGCACTGGAACTGGTAGAACGGGAAGAACCGGATCTGTTACTGACGGATATCCGGATGCCCTTCGTATCCGGAATTGAACTCGCCAGACAGGTGAGAGAGGTGCGGCCGACGACGCAGATTGCTTTCTTGAGCGGCTTCGATGAATTTTCCTATGCCCAGCAGGCGATCCAGTACAATATCATCAGCTATATGCTAAAACCCATCACTATGACGGATCTGACGGAAGAATTGAAGAAGATCAAGCAAAAGATCGACGGGATCTTTGCGGAATTCGATGCGAGAAAATACGATGACCCCGGGTTACAGCAGTTTTTTATGCCGCTTCTTCTGGATGACTATGTGAATTTTGACAGCGTCGAACGGGAAGAACATCTGACGGAGCTGGCAATCCGAAACGGATTTTTGAAAGATCGTAATAATGACTTTCATTATGTAGTGCTTGCAATTAAGGTAGAAGATCAGGAAGGACAGAACCGGACCAGTCTCAAACTGGTACATTCGGTGGATATGATCCTGCAGAAATATATGAAGCATTACAGTTTTGCGATGGACGGCAGGATCATTGCGGTGCTGGCAGCAACCCCGGCTTCCTTCGAACGGTATCTGCATATTGCGGTAGGAGAGATGACACAAAGTACGGAACGTATTCTGGGGATGCATTGCCATATCGGCGTCAGCCGTGTCAGGGAGCATCTTGGAGAATGTCATGAGGCATACAGAGGTGCCATGAGTGCACTGGGGTATTGTAAGCCCGGAGAGAGCAATATTCATTATATTGCGGATGAAGAGCGGGACAACACCATGGATATGGAACTATCAGCGGAGTGTGTGACACAGATGGAAAGTCTGATTCGGGGCGGCTCCAGAGAAGAACTGGAACAGTATCTGAAAGATGTTTTCGACAGACTGGAGACCGGACAGGATGCTGCCTTAAAATGCAAATTCCTGATCTTCCAAATGTCTTCGGCACTGATCCGTATCGCTTATACAGTAACGGATGACAGCGCACTGTTCCAACGGTTTGCCATGCTGGAAGGCCCGGTACGGGAATCCAGAGACCGCTTCACTGCGTTGTGTCTGGAAGTCTGGGAACTGGTCAATGCAGGCAAGAAAAAGAGCAGCCAGATTCTGTGTGAGAAGGCCATGCAGATCATTGACAAGGAGTATGGGGATCCGTCTCTGTCACTGGTGGGTGTCAGCAGCAGTATTCATGTGAGTCCTAATTACCTCAGCGCCCTGATCAAAAAGGAGACCGGAGCAAGTTTTGTGGATCTGTTGACAAAAAAGAGAATTGAGACGGCGAGAGAACTGGTACTTGGCAGCTCCATGAAGATGCGTGAGATCTCGGAGCGCTGTGGTTACAGCGACCAGCATTATTTCAGTTACTGTTTTAAGAAATATTGTGGAGTATCGCCCAATGCTATGCGACAGGAGAAAGAATAAGATATGAAGAAACGAAAGATATCCCTTTCTTTTATCATTACAATACTGGTGGTAGGTCTGGTCACATTGTTTTTGCTATGGTCGACTTTTTACTTTTTTTCTCTTTATGTTGAAAGCATGAAGCAGGCGGCACAGACAAGCAGTGAGCAGGCAGTGACCCAGGCATCCAACGCCATCTCCAATTACATCGGGGATATGCAGGAGATCATGAGCCTGATCGAACAGAGGCTGACAGGAAACGAAGGAAATACGGATCAGACGCTGGAGACGTTGTGCGATGTCCGGTCGGATCTGGTGGCAATCTATATCTATGATGAACAGGGGAGACTTGTGGATTCCCATACGGGAGAGCATACCTTAAAAGAACATTACCTGAAGGATCTGTCATATATTCCACTGGATTCCTATGAGCAGGGGGTGCTCTATCTGTCGGACCCCCATGTGGAATCTCTGTTACAGAATTATTATCCCTGGGTGGTATCGGTACTGCAGGAGATCCCGGGAGCAGACGGAGAGAAACTTCGGGTGGTCATCGATATCCGTTTTTCTAAAATATCGGATTATGTGGACAATGTAGGAATCGGCCAGCACGGGTACTGTTTTATTGCGGACAGTAAAGGAGAGATCATCTATCATCCCCAACAGCAGCTGTTGTACTCCGGGCTGAAGACGGAAGCCACGGACGGTCTGGATCTGAGCCACAACGGTTCTTTTGAGACAAAGGAGTTGATCTGCAGCGTCCGGACACTCGATAATTGTGACTGGAAGGTGGTGGGTGTCAGCTACATCAGTGAACTGGTGACAGCCAAAGAGATGGAGCTTGTGGGAAATATCTGTGTGATGTTAGCCATCATTCTGTTCGCTACCATGGTGCTAAGCTTCCTGGTCTCCAGACTGGTGACCAATCCGGCACAGCGTCTGATCCGGGCGATGGAAGAGTTCGAGAGAGATGCAGCGGGGTATGTCTACCAGCCGGTGGAAGGCACCTCGGAGATCGAGGCACTGTCCCAGTCCTATGAACATATGGTAAGAAAGATTCAAAAATTGATGAATCAGGTGCGTCAGGAAGAGATCTCCTTACGAAAAACGGAATTGAAGGCATTGCAGGCACAGATTAATCCTCATTTCTTATATAATACGTTGGATGCCATCGGGTGGCTCTGCGAGGAAGAACGATGCCAGGATGCCGTGGAGATGGTCAATGCTCTGGCAAAGCTGTTCCGCATCAGCATCAGTAAGGGACACGAACTGATCACCATTGAAAAAGAAGTGGAGCATGCCAGAAGTTATCTGAAGATCCAAAACTTCCGTTATAAGAATCAGTTTTCCTATGAGTTTTTGGTGGAGGAGGACTGCCTGCAATATTATTGTAATAAGATCACGTTACAGCCCATTATTGAAAATGCCATCTATCATGGGCTGGACCGTATGGTGGATGAAGGGCATATTCTGATCCGGATATACAGCGAGAACGATGATGTGATCTTTAGGGTAGAGGATAACGGTGTCGGCATGTCCGAGGAACAGTGCCGGTCGATTCTTCACAAGGAGCCGGGAGACAATTCCGGCATCGGTATCAAAAATGTCAACGACAGGATCAAGATCTATTTCGGAAAAGAATACGGTCTGACCATAGAAAGTGAACTGGATGAAGGCACCACTGTGATCATACGGATGCCGAAGGTGGAAGAGAAAGCAGCGGCAGGATGGGAGAAAGTATGAGAAAACGAAAAATTAAAAAAATACTGACCCTGCTTCTTATGGGCATTTTATTGCTCATGAGTATGGGCGGCTGCGGGAAAGACACAGAGACCGGGAAGACCCAGGTGGCTATGATCGTGAAGTCCACGGAGAGCGCTTTTTGGAAAAGCGTTTTTGCAGGTGCCCGGGCGGCAGCTACGGAATACAATCTGAATGTTACGTTTGATGGTCCGGCATCGGAAGAGGACTATGAGACCCAGAATGAGATGGTCCGTCAGGCTATGGAGGACGGGGTGGATGTGATCATTTTTTCTGCCGTGGATTACAATGCCAATGCGGAGATCATCGATCAGGCTGCCCAGAGAGGAATTAAGATTGTCGTCATAGACAGTGATGTTAACAGCAGCATGGTAAGCTGCCGTATCGGAACGAACAATTTGCAGGCGGGTGTGAAAGCAGCGGAAGCCGCGTTGGCTGTGGAGGAGGACGAATTGTATATCGGCATCGTGAATTACGATGTCAATTCCGCTAACGGACAGCAGCGGGAGCTGGGATTTCGTCAGACGGTGGAGCAGGACCCCAGAGTAAAGGAGATTACCACCATTAATGTGCTGTCTACCACGGAGGATGCCAGGGCTGGAGCAAAGGAGATGCTTCTGACGGATCAAAGGATCAACGTGGTGGTGACCTTTAATGAATGGACAAGCCTCGGCGTGGGCTGGGCAATCCGGGATCTGGACAGGGGAGACCGGACACAGGTAGTGGCATTTGATTCCAACGTGGTCTCCGTGGGAATGTTAGAGACTGGGGAAGTGGATGCACTGATCGTGCAGAATCCCTATGCTATGGGATATCTGGGAGTGGAGACAGCAGCAAATCTGTTAGCTGGTCAGACGGGCGGCTCCAGTGTGATAGATACAGCCACCACCATCGTGACCAGAGAGAACATGTATGAACGGGAGAGCCAGAAGATATTGTTCTCCTTTGAAGAAGAAGGATATTAGAAAATATTGTAAAAGGGTTCTTTTAGGTATAAAAATATACGGTAATGTCATGTGAAGTGTAAAAAAGTGTACAAAGCATGAACAGAATATGTACAGAATAGTATAATTTCTAACCCCATTCGTAAGATTTTGCATATCTTTTTTGTACAAGATGCCATATAATTACCTCATCAAGAGATGAAACACATACATTTTCATCAAAACAAGGAGGTATTTCATATGAAAAAGTTCATGTCACTGCTGTTGGTCGGCATTATGATGCTCAGCCTCGTAGCGTGCGGAAAGAGCGGCGGAGGAAAGGGAGAGTTGAATGTAGGAGTATTCTATTACACTTACAGTGATACATACATCTCCAGCGTACGTACCGCATTAGACAGCGCTCTTACCGAAGCAGGCATCAAGTTCCAGAACTACGACGGCAACAGTAACCAGACCACCCAGAACGAGCAGATCGATACCGCTATCGCACAGGGTACCAACCTTCTGATCGTCAACATCGTAACATCCGGTTCCGTAGATGCTTCCCAGGCTATCGTTGACAAGGCAAGCGCAGCTGGAATCCCTGTTATCTTCTTCAACCGTGCGGTTGAGTCCGATGAGGATGAAGGTAAGGTATTAGGCAGCTATGACAAGTGTGCATTCGTTGGAACCGATGCTCCTGAAGCAGGTCATATGCAGGGTAAGCTGGTAGGTCAGTATGTAGTAGATAACTTTGACACTATCGACTTAAACGGCGACGGCAAGATCAGCTACGCAATGTTCATGGGTCAGTTAGGTAACGTAGAAGCAATCTATCGTACCCAGTACGGCGTAGAAGATGCAGATGCAGTGATCACTGCAGCAGGCAAGCCCGCTCTGGAGTACTTCGATGCATCCAATACCGATAAGTATCAGGTTGACCAGGACGGTAACTGGTCCGCAACCGCAGCTAACAACTACATGACCACCAACCTGTCTCAGTACAATGAGTCCGCTGGTAACATGATCGAGCTGGTTATCTGCAACAACGACGGTATGGCTGAAGGCGTTATCTCCGCTCTGAACGACAAGGGCTATAACTTAGGCGATGGCAACTGCACAACCATTCCTGTATTCGGTGTTGATGCAACTGACGCAGCTAAGCAGCTGATCGCAGATGGCAAGATGACCGGTACCATCAAGCAGGATGCAGAAGGTATGGCAAACGGTATTGCTTACCTGGCTAAGAACATCCAGGGTGGTAAGGAACTGATGGCAGATACCGACAGCTTCAACATCTCTGAGAAGGTTAGCAACAAGATCTACATCCCTTACGCTACTTACACCGGAGAATGATCTGAATAACAAGTAAATAAAAGAAGCGGCTGCTGCATCGGGCAGCGGCCGCTCTTTATGTATAGGAGGATGCGTATGGGACAGGAAGTATTGCTTCAGATGACAGACATATGCAAGGAATTCCCCGGCGTAAAGGCACTGGATCATGTATCCCTTACCGTAAAAAAAGGAACGGTACACGCGCTCATGGGAGAGAACGGCGCCGGTAAATCCACCTTAATGAAGTGTCTGTTCGGCATTTACAGTAAGGATGCAGGCAAAATCGAACTGGAAGGCAAGGAAGTTAATTTCAAAAATTCCAGAGAAGCACTGAACAACGGAGTGGCCATGGTTCATCAGGAACTGAACCAGGCACTGAAGAGAAATGTCATGGATAATATCTGGCTGGGCCGTTATCCCATGACAGCAGGTATCATGGTCAACGAGCATAAAATGCTGGAAGACACCAACAACATTTTTGAAGAACTGGGGATTGCCGTAGATCCCAAGAGAATCATGAGTACGATGCCGGTATCACAAAGGCAGATGGTTGAGATCGCCAAAGCGGTATCTTACAACAGCAAAATCATTGTATTCGACGAACCTACTTCATCCCTGACGGAAGAAGAAGTGGAGCATCTGTTCAAGATCATCAATATGCTTCGAGACAGAGGATGCGGTATTATTTATATTTCTCATAAGATGGCAGAGATTCTGAAGATTGCAGATGAGGTAACTGTCATGCGTGACGGTACCTGGATCGCAACGGAACCTGCCAAAGATCTGACCACAGACAAGATCATCAAACTCATGGTAGGTCGTGAACTGACCAACCAGTTCCCCCCGAAGACCAATAAGCCCGGGGAAGTAGCACTTGAGGTAGAACACTTAAGCGCGAGATACTCCTTATTAGAGGATGTATCCTTCCAGGCAAGAAAAGGCGAGATCGTGGGACTGGCAGGACTGGATGGCAGCGGCAGAACAGAGACGTTAGAGAATATCTTCGGCGTAGCCACCAGAAAAGATGGTGTGATCAAATTAGATGGCAAAGAGGTCAGAAACCGCAATGCCAGAGAATCTATTAAAAACGGTTTTGCACTTCTGACGGAGGAGCGTCGTGCCACCGGTATCTTCGGAATCCTGAATATCCGGGAGAACACGGTGATCTCCAGTCTGAAGAAACATAAAAAAGCAGGATTTTATCTGAGTGATAAATCCATGGAGAAGGACACCGCATGGGCTATTGATGCCATGCATATCAAGACGCCTTCCCAGAAGACGAAGATCCGGTCACTGTCCGGTGGTAACCAGCAGAAGGTTATCCTTGGCAGATGGCTTCTCACAGAGCCGGAGGTGCTGATGCTGGATGAGCCTACCAGAGGTATCGATGTAGGTGCAAAATACGAGATCTACCAGCTGATCATCGATCTGGCGAACAAGGGCAAAGTTGTCCTGATGGTATCTTCGGAGATGCCGGAACTGCTGGGTGTATGTGACAGAATTCTTGTCATGAGCGGCGGTAAGCTGGCAGGAGAAGTAGATGCCAAAAATACGACACAGGAAGAGATCATGTCTCTTGCTGCAAAATATGTATAGGAGGATATGCGTATGAATCCCGGCAAAGCAATTCAGAATAAAATTAACGGCGTAAAGCAAAATTTTGCAGACTACAAGAAGCTGGACAGCAGAGACAAGAAGACCTACTGGAAAGAATTTTTCCTTAACAATGCCTTATACATCCTGCTGATCGTAGCAATCATTTACACTTACATCCAGAACTCCAATTTCCTGTCGGCGGCTTCCATTGTCAACATTATCAGCCTGTCCGCAGCGAACCTTCCCATTGCCTGTGGTATCGCAGGATGTATCGTATTGACCGGTACCGACCTGTCTGCAGGACGTGTGGTAGGACTGACCGCATGTATCACGGCATCCCTGATGCAGTCCGTGACTTATGCTACCAAGATGTTCCCGAATCTTCCGGTACTCCCGATCCCTCTGGTGATCCTGATCGTATTACTGGTGGGTGGTATCGTAGGATGGGTCAATGGTTTCTTCGTAGCGAAGTTCCAGCTGCATCCTTTCATCGTAACTCTGGCTACGCAGTTGATCGTATACGGTTTACTGTTAATGTACATTATGATCAACGGCAATAACGGACAGCCTCTGTCCGGTCTGGACCAGCACTTCAACGATGTGGTAAAAGGCAGCGTGATCTCCTTCAATGCCGGCGGTGCGAGAATTGCCATTCCCAACTATGTATGGCTGGCAGCCTTGATCGTTATCATCATGTGGTTTATCTGGAACAAGACCACCTTCGGTAAGAATATGTTCGCAGTAGGTTCCAATCCCGAGGCAGCAAAAGTATCCGGTGTTAACGTAATGAGAACCACCATTTTAGTTCATACACTGGCAGGTGCCATGTACGGTCTGACCGGTTTCATCGAGTCCTCCCGTATCGGTTCCAACACAGCAAATACCGGACTGAACTATGAGTGTGATGCTATTGCAGCCTGCGTTATCGGCGGTGTCTCCTTTGTAGGTGGTACCGGTAAGATCAGCGGTGTCGTACTTGGTGTATTCCTCTTAAGAATCATCTTCGTAGCACTGAACTTCCTGTCCATTAACATGAACATGCAGTACGTGATCAAGGGTCTCATCATTCTGGTTGCCTGTGCAATCGATATGAGAAAGTACCTCGTAAGAAAGTAATGACATAAGACTCAACCATAGAAAACATCCGTGACTGCTTGCAGGTAAAGGATGTTTTCTGTATATTGACAGAGAAAGAGACCAGAGTCAAAAAAGTCTGACCCCGCAACATTATAGAAATTGCTTATGACAGATTAGAAAAAGGAAAAAGAGTGAAAAATAAAGTAGATTTTTGGGCGCACTTATATAAGGGTTCATAAAA